>Ga0209415_10020512_pt1 | contig 10262 bp, 11 predicted proteins | sample PeaSoiSIISIP2007_FD_187696 | JGI IMG/M metagenome (GOLD analysis project Ga0209415, IMG submission 187696) | Peat soil microbial communities from Weissenstadt, Germany - SII-SIP-2007 (SPAdes) (version 2) | ecosystem: Environmental > Terrestrial > Soil > Wetlands > Peat | place: Germany...
AGTCGGCCAGCCAGTCCAACGTGTCCGCCGAGACCACCCGGCGCTCGGCCAGCCACTCCAGCTCGGCCGGACCGAACCGGAAGGCTTCGATCGCCTCCAGCAGCCGCCCCATCCCCGCCACCACGCCGTAGCGCCGTCCCGGCGGCAGGTCACGGGCGAACACCTCGAACACCGCCCGGTGCGACGCCACCCCCGAGCGTCGCGCCGCTTCGAGCATGGTCAGCTCGTAGTGGTCGGTGAGCAACGCCGTCGACATCGGCTCGGCTCGGTGCGGGTGGATGGGAGCTGGCTCCGTTCGCGCCGCGACCGCAGCGGCCATCGCTGCGGTGGGCTGAGCTCGGGGGGAAGGACTCGAACCCTCAATGGCAGGGCCAGAACCTGCTGTGTTGCCGATTACACCACCCCCGAAGGGCAGCCGCCATGGTATCGGTCACCCGAGCCGGGCGAGCGCTGCATCGAGCCGGCCCAGCGTCCGGTCCCGCCCCAGCGCCTCCAGCGATTCGAACAGCGGCAGGCCCTTGGTCCGACCGGTCACCGCGACCCGGATCGGTGCCTGCGCCGTGCCGACCTTGAGCGCGTGGCGCTCCGCGATCTCGCGGATGCACGCCTCGATGGCCTTCGACTCCCAAGGGACGCCCGCCAGAGCCGTGCGGGCGTCGGCCAGGATGGGCTGCGCGGTTGCGCCACCCATGACGCGGTCCCACGCCGCGGCGTCGACCGGCGGCTCCGGGAGGATGAGGAAGTCGACGAGTCCGATCACGTCGCTGAGCGTCGTGACGCGGGTCTGGATCTCGGGGACCATCGAGGCGAACGGCGCCGTGAGGTGGTCGATCGCGACCTTCGCGAATGCTGCCGGCGACATCGCCCGCAGGTAGTGCTCGTTGAACGCCTGGAGCTTGCGCACGTCGAAGAACGCCGGCGAAGACCCCACGTCCTCCAGGCGGAACTCGGCGAGCATCTCCTCCAACGTCAGGAACTCCCGGTCCCCTCCCGGCGACCAGCCGAGCAGGCAGAGGTAGTTGCGCATCGCCTCGGGGAGGTACCCCTCGTCGCGAAACGACTCGAGCGCCACCTTGTCTCGTCTCTTGGACAACTTCTTTCGCGCCTCGTTGACGAGCACCGGCAGGTGGGCCCATACCGGAGGCGGCGGGCCGTCGGGGGCGAGAGCCTGCCAGAGGAGCTGGTTCTTCGGGGTGTTGGGAAGGTGCTCCTCGGCCCGCAGCACATGGCTGATGCGCTCGTCCAGATCGTCGACGGTGTTGGCGAGATAGAAGATCGGCCGACCGTTGCCCTTGACGATGACGAAGTCGCCACCGAGCTTTTCGTTGTCGAACTCGACCCGGCCCCGCACGACGTCGTCGATGATCGTGCGGCCCACGGGCACCCGGAATCGCAACGCCCGCCCGGGCTCGAAGGTGAGCCCGCGGTCGCGGCAGAACCCGTCGTATCCGCCGGGTGGTGCGCCCGGCGGCTTGCGGGCCTGGATCGCGTCGCTGGTGCAGTCGCAGTAGTAGGCGAGGCCCGCGGCGTAGAGACGGTCGGCGGCGGCGCGATGCGCGTCGGCGTTGGCCGACTGGCGGTACTCCTCATCCCAGTCGAGGCCGAGCCACTCGAGCGCGACGTGGATCCCGTCGACCCACTGCTCCTCGTTGCGGGCCTCGTCGGTGTCCTCGATGCGCAGCACCATGACGCCGCCGTGCTGACGGGCGAACAGCCAGTTCCACAGCGCGGTTCGGGCACCTCCGACGTGGAACATCCCCGTCGGCGAGGGTGCGAACCTGACGCGCACGAGCTCGGTCATGACCGCGCCGAGGCTACCGGGGGTGGCCGGCGAGAACGCGCGAGGCGATCAGCGGCCGGCGCGTCGCCGTTTGGCGTGCAACTGGCGACGGCGCCCCTCGCGGGAGGCCCGCCGCGGGCTGACGGCGTCGGCCACCGGGTCGACGGGCAGATCCGCAGGCATCAGCAGATCGCTCGCCTCGACCCGCGGGTCGGTGGCGACCAGCTCGGCGACGGGCGCGGCGCGGGCGGGCGTGAGCGGCCCGGCGACGGGCGCGGCGCGGGCGGGCGTGAGCGGCCCGGCGACGGACGGGGACATGAGGGTCGGCGGGCCTGCGTCGCGATGGAGAGCGAGCACCGGGATCACCGACAGCCATGCCGCCGCGACCACCTCGGGCCGCGGCAGCAGGCCGGTGTCGAGCTCATGCGGGGGGCCGCACGGGGTGAGGTCCACGATGTCGGCGGACCGGGGCTCACGGATCCGGTGCACGGGTCGGCGGGCCGGCGGGTCGTGGAGGCCGAGCTGGTCCAGCAGCCCGGTCAGCGCGCCGAGCCGGTCGCCGGTCGTGGCCAACCTCGACTCGAGCATGGTGAGCCGGTCGCCGAGGGCGTCGAGGCGCCCGAGGATCTCGTCGAACGCGGACGCGGCTGAGCCGGGGGACGCCGGGGACGCGACCGCGGACGCCACGGCCGGGGAGGCGGTGGCGGGGACGGGGAGGTGGGCGGCGACGGCCGCGGCGGGGGGGTCGATCCGGCGGATGCGGTCGAGGGGCGGGCACGGGTCGGGGGCGGCGCCTCGACCGGTCGCGGCCCCGAAGGGGTCGGCCGGGGCGTCCGTGGTCTCCCCCGGGCGGAGGGCCTCGACCTCGGCCAGGGTGAACAGGCCACCCTGCGTGACCCGAGGCGAGAACGCGATCGACATCGCCGCGCCGGCGGCGGCCTGCACCTCGGCGTCGGTGTCGTGCTCGAGCTCCTGGAGGATGACGAGCGGGCAGTCCTCACGGCGCGCCAGCGTGAGCCGGACGTGAGCATCGGGATCGGCGGCGAGCACCTCGAACATGCCGAGGGGCAGGTCCGCGTCGCCGGCGAGCGCACGGCGGGCGGCGGCGTCGGCCCCGGCGGCGAGCTGCTCGAGGCAGGCGGCACAGCAATCGCCGACGCGCTCGACCTTCGCCCCGCACGCGCTGCCATCGGTCAGCGTCCCCCGGCACACCGGGCCCTTGCGCAGCTTCATTCGGCGGCCATCCCGATCACGTCGCCGACCCGGTCACCAGGTCGGGCATCTCGCCATGGTAGGGCTGACCTGCCGGCGGCACCAGGATTCGTGACCAGACCGTCACCCTGTGTGGTCAGGGTGTGAACCCGCTCGTCGTCGGCGTGCTCCCGCCCCCCCAGGGGGCAGGGAGCTGGCAGACGGGGTAGTGCACCCCGGGCCGGTCACCGCACAGGGGCTTGGCACTGCCGTCGTGGCGCGCCACCCAGAACAGGCCGATCGCGACGGGGAAGGCGGCGACCGCCACCACCATCCAGAGCACCGCGGCCCTCACGGTCGTCGCCGGGCCGGGTCGAGCTCGGTCAGCCGGGTGCCGGTGTTGGTGCGGTAGCCGCGGTTGATCGAGAGCAGGGCCGTCGTCCAGTCCTCGAGGATGTGGGCGAGGCGCAACGGGCCGGCATCGACGCCGCGCACGCCGGGGATGCGCTCGGCCAGGGCCATGACGCGGTCCTTGGCGGCACGGTCGTCGCCGCACACGAGCACGTCGGTGTCGACCGGATGGGTCTCGTCGAGGAGGTGCTTGGCCGAGACGTGGTGGAAGCCGGCCACGACGGTGGAGCCCGGCAGCAGGGCGCCGGCCTGCTCCGCCGCGCTGCCCTCGTCGACGCGGATGGTCACCGGGCCGTGCTCGTCGAACTCGAGCGGGTTGACGATGTCGACCACGAGCTTGCCGGCGAGCTCGGACTCGAGGCTCCGCAGGGTCGGCTCGTGCGCATCCCACGGCACGGCGACAAGGACGATGTCGGCGGCACGGGTGGCGTCGGCGTTGGCTGCGCCCGACAGCGGCAGGTCCTCGCCCGGCGCGAGGTCGGCGGCGATCTGCGCGGCCCGCGCCGCGTCCCGCGAACCGATCACGACCGGGACGCCGGCGCGGGCGAACCGCAACGCGAGTCCCCTCCCCTCGGGGCCCGTACCGCCGAGGATCGCCACGGTCTCCGAGGTCATCGGCGCACGGTAGCGCAGCGTGCCCCGCCGCCCTGCCACACTGATGCGGTGCGCGCCGTCGTCATCTCCGAAAGCCTCACCGGCAACACCCGCAGGGCCGCGTCGCTGATCGCGCGCGATCTCAACGCCCAGGGCGTGACCGCGGTCGCGTGCCCGATCACCGCCATCGATTACCAGGCGCTGTCGGAGGCGGACCTCGTCATCGTCGGGACATGGACCGACGGCGTGGTGCTGTTCGGCCAGCGCCCGGGCCGGGCCCATCGCCTGCGCGCGATGCCCTCGATCGCGGGCAAGCGCGCGGTCGTGTACTGCACGTACGCGGTCGACCCGGGCAGGACGCTCGACAAGCTGAGCGACATCGTGCGGGAGCGGGGCGGCGACGTGATCGGCGGGATGGCGATCCGCCGCACGGACCTCGAGGGCGGCGCGCGGGAGCTCGTGAGCCGCCTGCTCAGCGCGGTCGACGCCTGACGCCCAGGGGCGCCGCCGGTGCCGTCGACGTCGAGGGTGACGGTGACGATGGCGCCGATGGCGGCGCCGGTCCTAGCCCTCGGTCAGGTCGGGCTTGGGCAGCAGCTTCGACACCGTCGCCACGGTGAGGGTGCGGCCGCACCGCTCGCACTCGAACACCCGGTCACGTCGGTGCATCGACCCCGAGCACTGGTCGCACGGGACCGTCCGCGGCAGCGGCATCCGCGTGGGCGGATGGTGCGGTGCCGGCATCGCCTCCCATCGTCGCACGAGCGCCCGCCGCCGCGCGCCGATCGCCAGTGCCCACCCGAAGTCAGCGGCGCCCGGCACCCGCCGCGCGGCCGACCCTCGGGGCCTACCCGACGGTCATCAGCGCCCGCCAGCCCGCCTTGACCCGCGCCTGGACCTCGGCCAGGGTCAGCCGCAGGGTCTCCTCGGGGACGTGGTCGACGATCGCCCGCCGTTCGGCGTAGTGGTGCGCCGCCCCGGCGAACATCGCCCCACGGAACGCCACCAGCTCCGGCTCGGGCGAGTCTCCGAGGAAGCCCCAGAGGGTGAACCCGATCTCGACGTCGGCCATCACCGGCGCCCGCCCGTACAGCGACGCCCGCTTCATGGCCACCTCGACGCACCCGGTGACGGCGTCGTCGAGGCTCTCGCCGGGAGCGAGGGTGACGCGGGTGCGGAGCCGCGACGCCAGCCGCAGGGCGTAGCCCTGGTCAGGCCCGGCCGAGCCGAGCCACGGTCCGCGGGGCTGGCCGCCGGTCGCCTTCACGTCGCCCGGACGGTCCGCCTCCCACGGGCCCGGCACCGGCAGGCGCCCGGTGACGTGGACCCGGTCGCGCTCGAGCGCCGGCACGAACTCTGGTTGACCCATGGGCGGCGAGCCTAAGCGACCGGGCTGGGTCGCTCAGCCCCGGGCGTACAGCAGCCCGAGCACGATCGAGTCGAGCAACGCCTGCCACGACGCGTCGATGATGTTGTCGGACACGCCGATCGTCGACCACATCCGGTTGCCGTCGCTCGAGTCGATCAGCACCCGGGTCACCGCCCCGGTGCCCGACGCCGAATCGAGCACCCGCACGCGGTAGTCGGTGAGGTGGATGCGCGCGAGCTCGGGGTAGGCGGTGCCGACCGCCTTGCGCAACGCGGCGTCGAGCGCGTTGACCGGGCCGTTGCCCTCGGCGACGGCGAGGATCCGCTCGTCTCCGACGTGGACCTTGATCGTCGCCTCGGTCACCACGTCACCGCCGCGCTCGTCGGTGACGACGCGGAAGGACTCGACGCGGAACCAAGGCTGCTTCCACCCGGTCGCGGCGCGCAGCAGCAACTCGAGCGAGCCGTCGGCGACCTCGAAGTGGTAGCCGCGGTACTCGAGCTCCTTGAGCTCCTCGAGCACGTGGGTGAGCGCCTCGGAGTCGAGCTCGAGACCGAGCTCGGCCGCCTTCATCTGCAGCGTCGACTTGCCGGCGAGCTCGCTGACCACGAAGCGGCTGCCGTTGCCGACCGCGTCAGGGGACACGTGCTCGTACGCGTCGGGCCGGCGGGCGATGGCCGAGACGTGGAGCCCGGCCTTGTGGGCGAACGCGCTCGAGCCGACGAACGGGGCCTGCGGGTCGGGCGCCACGTTGACCAGCTCGGCGATGTGGTGCGACACGGCAGTGAGCCGCTCCAGCCGGCCCTCGGGGAGGGCGTGTGCGCCGAGCTTCAGCTCGAGGTCGGCGAGGATCGTCGTGAGGTTGGCGTTGCCGGTCCGCTCTCCATAGCCGTTGACGCAGCCCTGGACGTGCGTCGCGCCGCGCCGCACGGCCTCGAGGGTGTTGGCCACGGCAACGCCGCTGTCGTTGTGGAAGTGCACGCCCACACGGGGCCGCTCCCGACCGTCCGACAGGTCGAGCTCGAGCCCGGCCACGAGGTCGACCACCTCGGCCACGATCTCGGACGCCTCGTGGGACAGCGTGCCGCCGTTGGTGTCGCACAGCACCAGCACCTCGGCGCCCGCCTTCGCCGCGGCCTCGAGCACCCGCCTGCTGTAGGACGCGTCCTCCTTCCATCCGTCGAAGAAGTGCTCGCAGTCCACGAAGACGCGCCGGCCCTGGGCGGCGAGGAAGCGAACGGAGTCCTCGATCATGTGCACGCCCTCGTCGAGGGTGGTGAGCAGCGTCTCCCTGACGTGATAGGGCGCGGACTTGGCGACGATGCACACGACGCCCGTCTCGGCGGCGAGGAGCCGGGCGAGCGTCGGGTCGGTCTCGGCATGGCCGTTCGCCTTGCGGGTCGAGCCGAACGCGACGAGCGTCGAGAGGTGCAGATCGAGGTCACCCGCCGCGGCGCGGGCGAAGAACTCGTCGTCCTTGGGGTTGGCCCCCGGCCACCCGCCCTCGATGAACGCGACGCCGAGGTGGTCGAGCTGCTCGGCGATGCGCAGCTTGTCCTCGACGGTGAGCGACAGTCCCTCGCGCTGCGAACCGTCGCGCAACGTCGTGTCGAATACCTCAACGAACATGTTCGACCCAGTCCTTGTACCGGTCGACCTGCCCGCGCACGGCGGCGAAGTAGATCTCCTGGATCCGTCGGGTGATCGGGCCGGGCTCGCCCTTGCCGACGACGCGGTCGTCGACCGAGCGGATCGGGACCACCTCGGCGGCCGTCCCGGTCAGGAACGCCTCGTCGGCGGTGTAGAGGTCGCTGCGGAGGAGGTTGCCCACCTCGGCTTCGAAGCCCTCGTCACGCGCGATCGCCATCACCGAGGACTGGGTTATGCCTTCAAGCGCTCCCGCCGACACGGGCGGGGTGATGACGCGACCACCTTTGACCACGAAGATGTTCTCCCCGGTGCACTCGCTGACATAGCCCTGCGGTGACAGAAGGATCGCCTCGTCGTAGCCCGCCTTGAGCGCTTCGACCTTGGCCATCGACGAGTTGATGTACATGCCGGTCCCCTTCGCGGCGGGCGGCATGGCGTTGGGGTCGTGGCGCTGCCAGGAGCTGATCTTCATCCGCACCCCGTTGGCCACACCCTCGTCGCCCAGATAGGCGCCCCACGGCCAGACCGCGACGGACACCTGGACGGGGCACGGCAACGGGTTGAGACCCATCTCGCCGTAGCCGAGGTAGACGAGGGGTCGGATGTAGCACGACGGCAGCTCGTTGGCCGCGACCGTGTCCTTCACCGCCTGCACCAGCTCCTCGACGGCGTAGGGGACGTCGATCATGAAGATCTTGGCCGAGTTGGCCAGCCGCACCATGTGGTCGGTGAGCCGGAACACCCCCGGTCCCTGGGAGGTCTCGTAGGCGCGGATGCCCTCGAACACGCCGCAGCCGTAGTGGAGCGTGTGGGTGAGGACGTGGACGCGCGCCTCGTCCCACGGCACCAGCTCGCCGTCCATCCAGATCAGCTTCGAAGGGGTGATGGGCATGGTGTCAGACCCTTTCTGCGATGGCGTCGCCGATGGCGGCGGTGGTGAAGGACGGATCGGGCGCGGCCACCCACTCGCTGACCGCCTTCACGATCCGGGCGGATGCGTCGGCCTCGCCGAGGAACTCGAGCATCATCGCCGCCGACCGGATGGCGGCGACGGGGTTGGCCCGACCGGTGCCCGCGATGTCGTGGGCGGAGCCGTGCACCGGCTCGAACAGCGACGGGCCGGTGCGGGCGGGGTTGAGGTTGGCCGACGCGGCCAGACCGATGCCACCGGCGACGGCGCCGGCCAGGTCGGTGAGGATGTCACCGAAGAGGTTGTCGGTCACGATCACGTCATAGCGCTGCGGCTGGTCGTGGAGGTAGATGCACGCTGCGTCCACGTGGTTGTACGCGGTGGTGACGTCGCCGAACTCAGCCGCGACCGCGTCGAACGAACGCTGCCAGAGGTCGCCGGCGAAGGTGAGGACGTTGGTCTTGTGCACCAACGTCAGATGCCGCCGTGGTCGCGCCGCCGCGAGCTGGAAGGCGAAGCGCACGCAGCGCTCCACGCCGAAACGGGTGTTGACCGATCCCTGGGTGGCGATCTCCTGGGGCGTGCCCTTGCGGAGGAACCCGCCCTCGCCCGCGTAGCTGCCCTCGGTCCCCTCGCGCACGACGAGGAACTCGAGCTCGGCGCCCTGGAAGGGCCGCAGGTTCACGTACAGGTCGAGCTCGAATCGCAGGCGCAGGAGCAGGCCCCGCTCGATGATCCCGGGCGGGACATCTGTGGACCCGATCGCGGCCCCTACCGCGCCCATGAGGATCGCGTCGTGCGCGCGGATCTCCTCCAGCGCGGCGTCGGGCAACACGTCACCGGTCCGCACGTACCTCGCCGCGCCGAGGTCGAAGTCGGTCGTGGCCAGTCCGACCCCGGTCGCGCGCACGACCTTCAGGGCCTCGGCCACCACCTCGGGGCCGATGCCGTCACCTCCGATGACGGCGATGCGGTGGGTCACGTCGAGCCCTCCTCGGGCAAAAGAAAACCGCCCACGGGAGTGGACGGTCGGAAACGCGCACGCCGGTCGGCGTGCGCTACGGAATGGCTACGGAGATCACGAAGCGTCGGATCACGGCACCTCTAGTGAACCGGAGCGGGCGGTTCCCGTCAACCTTGTTTGGATAGGGTGACCCCCATGGCGACCACGCTGTCCCACGCCGCCTACGACCGGCTGGTCGCCGAGCTCGCCGACCTGACCACCCGGGGGCGGGTCGAGATCGCCCAGAAGATCGAGGCGGCGCGGGCCCTCGGGGACCTCTCGGAGAACGGCGACTACCACGCGGCCAAGGACGCCCAGGGCCACATGGAGATGCGCATCCGCCAGCTCGAGGCGCTGCTCAAGGACGCGGTCGTCTCCGACGACGTCGGCGACGCCGACACCGTCAACGCCGGCTCGGTCGTACGCCTCCGCTACGAGGGCGACGACGACACGGATGCCGAGGAGTACCTCGTGGGCTCGGTCGAGGAGCGGCGCGAGGGCCTCGCCGTGATCTCGACCGAGTCGCCGCTCGGCAAGGCGTTGCTCGGCCGGCGGTCGGGGCCCGAGCCGATCGCGTACGAGGCACCCAACGGCCGGTTGACCGTGTACCTCCTCGCCGTGCGCGTGTGACGCGTCGGGCGTGACGATCGGGGGCGGCGACCGGCTCGACCCCTCGGCGAGGGGGATGATCGGTGACACGGTGTCTGCGGCGCTGATCGCGGCCGACGGCACCGCGGACTGGTGGTGCCCCCGCCGTTTCGACGCGTCGCCGGTGCTGACCCGCCTGCTCGAGCCCGCCGGCGCGTGCCTCCGGCTCGGGCCCGACGGGCCCGGCCCGCCGCCAGCCGGCGACCAGCGCTACGAGGCCGGCTCGATGGTGCTCGTCACGACGATGGAGGGCCGCGAGTCGCTGGTCGAGGTCACCGACGCGATGCCGTGGCAGGGGGGCGCGGCGGACGGGCGCATCGTGCGGCGCCTGCGCGTGCTCCGCGGTCCGCTGACCGTCGCCCTCGACGTCGTGCCACCGCCCGGCGAGGTGTCCGTCTGGTCGGAGGGCGTGACATGCGCCGGCATGGTGGTGCGGGCGCCGATGGCGTTCGAGCTCGGCTCGTCACCCCCGCCGGGAGGTGGGAGGGCACGACGCCGTCCGGTCGCCCGCGGCACGGCCCGGCTCGACACCGGCGAGTCCCTGGTCGTGACCGTGGACCCGCCGGGGCGGCCTGGGACGCCGCTCGCGCCCGACGCCGCGGACCTGCTCCTCGCCCGCACGGTGACGGCGTGGCGGCGCACCATCGCGGGCGCGATCGTCGAGGGCCCGCACGCCGACGCGGCGGTCAGGAGCATCCTCGTCCTC
>Ga0209415_10020513_pt1 | contig 10261 bp, 11 predicted proteins | sample PeaSoiSIISIP2007_FD_187696 | JGI IMG/M metagenome (GOLD analysis project Ga0209415, IMG submission 187696) | Peat soil microbial communities from Weissenstadt, Germany - SII-SIP-2007 (SPAdes) (version 2) | ecosystem: Environmental > Terrestrial > Soil > Wetlands > Peat | place: Germany...
CCGCACCGGCGTGCAGCTGGGGGCCGCTGCCGAGCAGCGTCCACTTCTCCGGCAGCACCACCAGCCGGGCGCCGCGCGCGGCTGCCTCGCGGACCAGCCGGTCGGCCGCGGCGAGGTTCGCCGCGCGATCCGCCCTCGCGTGAGCCGTACGAACCGGACGACGAAGAGCGTGGACACGACGACGAGCCCCGAGGCGAGCCCCCACCAGATTCCCCGGACGCCCAGCCCGGCCACGAACCCGAGGAGCACGGCGGCCGGAAACCCGACGCCCCAGTGCGCGACGACGGTCGCCACGAACGGGTAGCGCACGTCCCCCGCGCCGCGGAGCACGCCGCCGCCCACGGCCTGGACGCCGTCGAAGAGCTGAAAGAACGCCGCGATGACCACGAGGTCCGCGCCGAGCGCGAGGACGTCCACGTCGCGCGTGAAGAGCCGCACGAGCGCCGCCGGGAAGAGCGCGAAGCCGACCCCGCAGAGCGCCATGTACGCCCCTCCGCACGCGAAGCCGACGAGCCCCGCGCGCCTCGGCGACCGCCCCTCGCCGACGGCGTAGCCCACGCGCACCGCGGCGCCGCCGCTCCAGCCGATGGCCCCCATGAAGGTGAAGCTCGCGAGCCCGAGCGCGACCTGGTGCGCCGACACGGCGGCCGGTCCGAAGCGGCCGACCAGCACAGTGCACACGGAGAAGACGGCGACCTCCGCGAAGAGCTGGAAGCCCACCGACATCCCGAGGCTCATCACGCGGCGGACCGACTCCGGCTCGCCCGGCATCGCGGGGCGGAGCGCGTGGCTCGCCCGAGCGACGATGGCGGTCATGAGCGCCGAGGCGACCGAGAACGCGATGCCCGCGCCGAACGCGCCCATGCGCGGGAGCCCGAGGGGAGAGAGGCCCACGCCCACGAGGAAGTCGTCGCCGCGCACGAGCAGGTTGCAGACGACGAGGTTGACGAGGTTCGCGATCGCCGACGCGACGAGGGCGGGGCGCGTGTGGCCGTGCGCCTGGAGAAACGTCTTGTGGGAGAGGTACGTGAGCGTCAGGAGCATGCCGGGCGATTGCGTGATCGCGTAGGCGCGGGCGCGTGTCGCGACGGCCGGGTCGACGCCGCACGCCTCGAGGAAGAAGAGAACGCCTATCCCCGAGGCGATGAGCGGAGCCCCCGCGAGCAGAACCGCGCGGACGGTCGCCCGGAGCGAGCCCCACGCCGTGCCGTGCTCGCCCGCGCCGACCGCCTGCGACGCGAGCGGCTCGAGACCGAGCGCGATCCCCATCGCCGGGGTGATCGCGGCGAAGCCGACCGTGCGCCCGATCGCGCTCCCCGCGAGCTCGGTCACCGAGACGCGTCCGAGGATCGCGGTGTCGACGAGCCCCATGGCCATGATCCCGAGCTGGGCGACCATGATGGGCCACGAGAGGCGGACGAGCGCCGAGAGCTCCTCGCGGACGGTGGGCGGCGCGGACACGCGGCGAGGCTCTAGCGAGATCTTGCCGCCGCGAGAACACCCGCCATGAAGTGCACCGCCTGCACCCGTTCGCCGAGCGACGCCTTGTCGCCGATCTCGACGTGGGTCAGCGCGTGCGAGATGAGCGCGTGCGCGAGCATGCCGGGCGGCAAATCGTGCGCCAGCCAGAGCGTCTCGCTGGGAGGGATGAGGTGATCGTCGGAGCCGTGCATGGCGAAGACCGCGACCTTGATGCCGTCCATGTGGCCGTGCGGCGAGAGGGCAGCGAGCTCCTTCGCGTGACGCTCGATGTCCGCGAGGAGATCCGGCGCCGCCCCCTTGATGTCGCCCGCGAAGAGCGCCTCGAGCCTCTTCCGGCTCTCGGCGGGGAGCCGGACGGCGTCCGCGCGCGCGTCGTCCTTCTGCTCGTGCAGCCACTCGCGGAGCACCGGGCGCACGCCGGCGATCGTGTCCGCCGGGAAGAAATCTTCGAGGTGCGAGTACACCCACACGACGGGACCGTAGTCGTGGGGCGGGAGCGTCACGGTGGATCCGTCAGGGCGATCGATCGAGCCCGTCGCGTAGAAGCGGCAGACGCGGCCGAGGTCGTCGTACGAGCCGACGGTCACGACGTAGCCGATGTCGGCGCCGAGGGCCGGGTCGTTCGCCGCGAGCAGCGCGAGGCTCCCCGCGAAGCTGATGCCGATGACGCCCACGGTGCGCTCCCCTCCGAGCTGCTCGCGGAGCGCGTGCGCGGCCGCGCCGATCTGCACGACCGCCTCGCGATCGAGGTGATAGTCGGCGAGCGTGGGCACCTCGGGGGTGAGCACGGTGAGCCCTGCGCTCGCCAGCGACTCGGCGAAGCGCGCGAGGCGAGGCTCGTCGATGGACAGGTAGTGGACGCCGTGGACGAGCACGACCCCCGAGAGCCCCGGTCCGGTCTGGGGCTCGTAGCGGTAGGCGCGCAGCGTGGCGCCGTCGGCCGGGAACGTGAGCTTCTCCCGGGTCGTGGGCACCGTCTGGAACTCGCGGAGCCCCATCGGGTCATCGGGCGTGTCCGACATTCGCAGGAGCACGCCGGCCGCGCGCGCGTGGGTGAGCGCGGGGCGCACGAGGAGCGACGCCAAGAGGAGGACGGCGAAGGCGACGATGCGCACGACGACGGCCGCGCGCGGCCTCTTGAGGCCCAGCGACTCTCCGGTGTCGTGGCTCTCGGGCGTGGCGGACGGCGGCATCCGTGACCGTCTACTCCAAGTGGCGGGCGACGGGCGGGCCCGCGCGCTCCCACGGTAGGTTTCTGTCGTCCTTGAAGCGTGTCCTTCCCGCGTCGCGCCGCTCGCCCCCGCGCGCGGAAACAGTGCTACGCCATGGAGGAGGCGACGCGTGGCGCGCGCCGCGCTGGAGGATTCCCTTGCTCAAGCCGAAGCCGCTCCCCTGGTGATGGGCTCCACTGCCTGGCTCGCTGCGCCCGGCCTGCTCGCCGCGATCCGCGCCGGAACCGACGGCGGCGGGCTCGCGATCGAGACGAAGCCGCCGCTCGGTCAGTTTGACGTCGTCCCCGGTGGCCTCGTCGCCGGCAAGAGCGGCGTGCACCGCTACTCGTTCGACGGGAGCGTGGGCATCGTGCTCTCGGCAAAGGTCGCGACCAACGCGTTCGAGCCGGTCGTCGTAGTGCTCTCGCCGGGCGGCGTCCGGTGGGACATGTCGACGTCCGCGCGCACCCCCGACCCCGGCTCGGGGGGACCTCCGACGCCCGGCGAGGTGATCCTCCCCGACGACGGGCAGTACCTCGTGCTCGTGAGCTCGCGCGAGAACGTCACGAAGGGGCGCGCGGTGACGACGGGCGAGTATCGCCTCACGCTCCTCTGCGACGCGCCGCGCAAGGCGCCGCCCCCCCCCGTCGCCGCTCCCAGCTCGCGCAGCGGCCGGTTCGCCGCGTGGGAGAGCGAGCCGAGGTAACGGCCTCGCGCTCCGGGTCGACGGCTGCTCACGCGGGATCGCGGGCTGCGAGAAACCAATGCGCGATCGCATGGCGCCAGGCGGGTCGAAGCGGGGCCGCGGGCGCTCTGCGCTGGCGTGCGCGTCGCTCGCGTCGCTCGCGCTCGCGTGCGATCCGGGCGTTTCCTTGGCTCCGACCGTCATCGCCTGCGACGCCGGCTCCACGTGCCCGAACGACCCGCCCGAGACCCAGGCCGACGTCGACCAGTGCCGCGCCCGCGCGGGAGGAGTGTGCGGGCCCGCATACCAGGCGTATTATGACTGCTACGCGGGCGAGAGAGTCTGCGCGTACAACGGGACGACCGACGTGCTCGCCACCGAGCAAGCGTGCGCCCGGGAGGTCAACGCCGTCGCCGCGTGTGGCGACGGCGGCGGGCCCGGCTGATGGGAGCGAGCTCAGGACGACATGAACGAGGTCAGCGCGCGCACATGGCTCCGCGGATCCTTGCACGCCCGGCCCGCGCAGCTGCTCGTCCGCCTTGCGTCCGGCTACGACGCACGCGTGCGCCTCGCGGCGTGCGGAAGGGAGGCCGACACGCGCCATGTCCTCGATCTCCTCTCGCTCGGCGTGGACGTCGGCGATCGCGTCGAGGTCGTCGCCGAGGGGCGTGAGGCCGAGGCCGCGCTGTCCGCCGTGCGTGAGCTCTTGGAGCGCGGCTTCGACGAGGCGCTCGTCCCGCACGCGGCGCACGTCGCCGTGCCGGGAATCGCCATCGGGCGCTCCGTGATCCTGGCCGCGCGCGCGCCGAGAAGCGCCCCGGCGTTCGCCATCGATCGCGAGCGGCGCCGCGCGGCCGCGGCGGTCGCCCGCGCGCGCGCCGACCTCGGCGAGCTGATGGAGAACCTCGGCCCGGGCGAGCGCGAGCTCTTCGCGCCGGAGGCCGACCTCCTGAACGACATCGAGCCGCGCCTGCTCGCCGCGGTCGAGCGCGGCCTCACGGCGGAGGACGCGGTGGTGGATGCGACCTTCGCCATCACGCACGACCTCATGCTCGACGCGAGGGATCGCGTGCTCGATGCGCTCGACGAAGAAGGGAGCCTGGACGTCTCCGCGAGCCTCGCGGGGGGCCCGTCCGTCGTCGTCGTCCGTTCCCTCACGCCCACGCTCGTCGCCCGCCTCTCGCCCGACGTCCAAGGGCTCGTCGTCGTGACGCTCGATACGACCGCGGGCATACGCGCCGCCAGAGGCTCCCACGCCGTGCTCCTCGCCAGGGGGCGCGGCTTGCCGCTCGCGTTCGTGACGGTGGAGGTCGCCGAGTCGATCGCGCGCGGAAAGTGGGTGATCGTCGACGCGAGCGGGGTCCCGGCCCGCGTGTGGGTCGACCCGGACGCCGCGCGTATGCGGGAGGTGTCTGCCCACAAGGCTCGTGACGAGTCGGAGCACGCCGTCGCGGCCGCGCGAGCCACCGCGCCTCTCCGCCACCTCTCGCTCGCAGTGCGCGTCAACGTGAGCTCGCTCTCCGAGCACATCCCCGAGGGCGCGGAGGGGGTCGGGCTCCTTCGCACCGAGCTCGTCTTCACGGGCCGCATGCGCCCGCCGAGCTTGACGGAGCAGGTGAACGCGTACGCCCGCGTGGTCGCCGCGGCTCGGGGCGGACCCGTGACCATTCGCCTGTTCGACGGCGGCGCGGACAAGCCGCTCGCGTGGTTGGCGGAGCCCGGAGGCGGGTCGAAGCTCCGCGGGATCGAGCTGCTCTTCGCGCACCCCGAGGTCCTCGCGACCCAGCTGCGCGCCGTCGCGGCAATCGCCTCGCGCGGCGACGTGCGCATCCTCGTCCCGATGACCCGCGACCCCGACGATGTCGCCCGGGTGCGCGCGATGGTGACGGGGGGGACGCCCGTGGGCGCGATGATCGAGTCGATGGACGCCGTGCGCGCGGTCGCACGGATCGCCGCCGCCGCCGAGTTCCTCTCCATCGGCACCAACGACCTCTCCGCCTCGTTGGTGCGCGCCACGCGCACGAGCGGCGTCGTCGCCGGGTCGGGGGTCGTCTTCCGCGAGGTCAGGAGCGTGGTGGCGGCGGCGCACGAGGCGAGGCTCCTCGTCACCGTCTGCGGAGAGCTCGCCGGCGAGCCAGCAGCGGCGCTCGCGCTGGCGGGGCTCGGCGTGGACGCGATCAGCGTCGCGCCGGCGCGGTTCCTCGACGTGAAGCTCGCCCTCCTCGACGCTACGCCCGAGGAGTGCGCGCACGCGGCGTCCTCGAAGGTCGCCTGACGCGAAGCCGGCCGGGCTCGCCCCTCGGCGCTCGGGTGCTATCACGCGGGGGTCATGCTCGCGCCCGTCGTCGTCACCGACAAGGTCACGCTGCCAGTCACGGATCTCGTCTGGACGGCCGCGCGCGCGTCCGGGCCGGGCGGCCAGAACGTGAACAAGGTCTCGTCGAAGGTGGAGCTACGCTTCGACGTCCGCGGCACGCGCGCGCTGGACGCCGCCACGAAGGAGCGGCTCCGCGCGCTCGCGGGGGCGAGGCTCACCGGGGACGGCGAGCTCATCGTGACGAGCCAGCGGACGCGCGACCAGGCGAGGAACCTGGACGACGCCGTGCAGAAGCTCGCGGACCTCGTCCGACGCGCGCTCTTCCGTCCAAAGGCGCGCCGCCCGACGCGTCCCAGCCGGTCCCGCGTCCGCGCGAGGCTCGACGAGAAGAGGAAGCACGCCGAGAAGAAGGCCGCGCGCCGCGGCCCGCCCGATTGATCGATTGCCCCTCCCTGTCCGCGCGGGTTGCCCTAAAGTGCTGCCATCATGGCAATGCCCGACGAGCTGACCACGGTGGCGACGTTCAGCAACACCGCCGAAGCGGACCTCGCAAAGGAGCGCCTCGAGCTGGAGGGAATCACTGCCTTCGTCGTGGGCGAGATCACCTCGAGCGTGATGCCCTACGTCGCGGGGAGGGTCGCGCTGCAGGTTGGAACGGCGGATGCCGCGCAGGCGCGCGAGATTCTCGGCGCAGGAAGTGCGTAGAGCATCGAGGGGTCGTCTTCGAAAATTGCTGACGAGCCGGCCAAGATCCGATACGAAAACGAAGCCTGGCTCCCGGGAGGGAACAGGCCCGAGCGGCGCTCACTGCCGCCGGTTTGCATGAAAGTAGAAGACGATGGCAAAGGGTGTCGTGAAGTGGTTCAACGATTCGAAGGGCTTCGGGTTCATCAAGCAGGATGATGGCGGAGAAGACGTGTTCTGCCACCAGACTGCGATCCAGGTGCAAGGCTTCCGCAGCCTGCAAGAGGGGCAGCCCGTCGAGTTCGAAGTGAAGCAGGGGCCGAAGGGGCTCCAGGCCGAGAACGTCCGCGTCATCGCCTGAAGAGGCGCGGAGCAGGGTTCGAGTCTCGAGCCGTCTTGCTGCGGCCCGCTCCCCTCGGGGAACGGGCCGTTCGCTTTTTGTCGGAGGCAGAGCTCTACTCACGAGGGATGGCCGGCATCCTCCACGTCGACATGGACGCGTTCTACGCGTCGGTCGAGCAGAGGGACGACCCCGCGCTGCGCGGACGGCCGGTCATCGTCGGCGGCCCGTCGCGTCGTGGCGTCGTCTCGGCGGCGTCGTACGAGGCGCGACCGTTCGGCGTGCGTTCGGCGATGCCGATGGGAGAGGCCGTGCGGCGCTGTCCAGAGGCCGTCGTCGTGCCGGTGCGCATGGGGCGCTACAAGGAGGTCAGCGAGAAGGTCTTCGAGATCTTCCGCCGCTACACGCCGCTCGTGGAGGGGCTCTCGCTCGACGAGGCGTTCCTCGACGTCACGGAGAGCCGCTCGCTCTTCGGGGAGCCCGCGAGCATCGCGCGGGCCATCAAGGACGTCATCCGGAGCGAGCTCGGCCTCGTCGCGTCGGCCGGGGTCGCTCCGTGCAAGTTCGTCGCGAAGATCGCGAGCGACCTCGAGAAGCCGGACGGGCTCACCGTCGTCGCGGAGGAGGACGTCGTGCGCTTCCTCGCGCCGCTCCCGATCGAGCGGATGTGGGGGGTCGGCCCGAAGACGGCGCCGCGCCTGCGAGAGCACGGAATGGAGACGCTCGGAGACCTCGCGGCGGCCCCCGCGCACGCGCTCGAACGGTTCCTGGGCAGCTGGGGCACGCACGTGCGCGAGCTCGCGCGCGGCAACGATCCACGTCGCGTCGACCCAGAGCGCGCGGCGATGTCGATCGGCGCCGAGACGACCCACGAGCACGACCTTCGGGCGAGGGGCGACGTCGAGCGCGCCCTCCTCGACCACGCGAGCCGGGTCGCGCAACGACTCCACGCGGAGTCCCTCCACGCGCACGGCGTCGTCGTCAAGCTGAAGTACTCCGACTTTTCGCTCCGCTCGCGGAGAACGCTCCTGCCCGAGCCCGTCGCCGACACCGAGTCGATTCATCGCGCCGCGAAGGTCCTCCTCGATGCGTTCCCGAAGGCGACGCTCGGAGTGAGGCTCACGGGCATCGCGGTCACGCACCTAGGCGAGGGGCCGCCTCCGCCGACGCTGTTCCCCGACGTCGCGCGCGCGAAGCGGACCAGGATGGAAGCGGTGATCGCCGACGTGGAGGGGAAGCTGGGGGTGAGATTGACGCGAGCCGCGCTGCTGGAGGGGGACGCCGGCGGGCGGAAGGGGAGGTGAGGAGACGCCGTCGTGACCTCACGCGAGCTCGAGGACGATCTCCGGCGCGCCCGGCGGTCCATACGGTCCCTCGAATCGGATCACTCTCCGCGCTCCGCCCGGCTCGAACCACATCCGGTACTTCGGCAGGAACGGCTTCGCGAGCGTGTTGAGGACGCTGCCGAGGGCGACCCAGTCGTTGAGATCGGGGTACATGATCATCTCGACGGTCTCGAAGCGACCCGCCGGAACCGTCAGCGTGTGACGCCCGGCCCAGTCGCAGTACACGCGCGCCACGAAGCGGTCGACGATCCACGCGTGGATCGCGCGCCGCTGGCCGTCGAACGGCTGCCAGCGGAGCACGAACGGGAGGAGCACCTCGGGGTATGCGTCGGCGGGCAAGCGCAAGGGGCCGCGGGCGAAGTCGACGCGCTCCTCGCGGCTGACGAACCCGTCGGCGTCGACGAGCCGGCGCTGGAGGGCCGTGCACCTGAGGTCGCCGTCGGCGGAGAGGTGGAGCGTCTCGGAGATGGTCCCTCCGTTGAGCGCGTGGTCGGCCTTGATCTCGACGACGCGCCCGTCGCCGTCGCGGTGGACGCGCGTTCTGACGTGGGAGCGGCCGTTCTTGTCGAAGAGGTCGTGCGCGTCGAGGATCGTGTTGAACGACCGCTTCGTCCGCGGGTTGGCGACGTACGTGAGCGTCTCTTCGCCGTCCAGAGAGGGGGGATGGAGGGGGAGGGACGTGGTCACGAAGCGCACCGAGACTAGCGCACACCGTCGTCCTGAGCGGAAATCACACGTGCTACCCCGCCCCTTGCGCGGATCTGCCGGCTTGACTAGCTTTCGCGCCCCCACGAGTGCCGAGGATGCCCATGAGCAACGATGCCGCCCCGACGAAGTTTGCGACCTTCCTGAAGGATAAGAAGGTCGATCCCCGACGTATCCTTACAATCTCCCACAAGCTCGAGTCGCTCCAGCCGGAGGATCGGGCCATCCGGCTCGCCCGGCGGCGCGCGCGCGGCGCTGAGGACAAGAAGGCAGGGGGAGAGACCCGCAAGTCTCGGTCGGGACGGCCCGTCACCCCCCGCGCGCTTTCGGCCGCGATGTCGGGCAAGACCGTGAGCGGCCCGACGAAGAGCCGGCTCCTGCGGGCAGTCAACGCCCTGCTTGAGCTGAAGAAGCAGGCGAAGGTCGAGCTCAAGGCGCTCTTCTAGGGACGTGCGGCTCGACGCACCGCGCCGAAGCACAAATCGACGCCGAAAATTGGCTTCCGGCGGAGCTTCGCATGCAGGGTCGCGGGATGGTCATCTTCACGCTCCTGTTAGGTCTCGGGCTGGTGGCGGTCGATGTTCGCGATTTCAGGGGGCCACGGGCTCGAAAGATCTGACGGAGCGTTCGAGTCTTCGAAGCGGACGGCGTCTTCGAAGTCCCTGGAAGTCAACGAAGTGAACCGAAGCGGACGGAGTCTTCGAAGTCCCTGGAAGTCAACGAAGTGAACCGAAGCGGACGGAGTCTTCGAAGTCCGCGTAGGTCCACGGAGTGCCGACCTAGTCGGCACGAAGTGAATGACGGCGCTGGGTCGAGCATCGAAACTCCGTTGTGGATGTAACGATCGCTTTTCCCGTCCCAGCGCAATTCCGCCGACGGATCCAAGTACGCATGAGCGACGCGCGGCCTCAAGACGAGGCAGATCTCATCGCCAAGGCGGCAACCGGCGATCGCGCGGCTTTCCGCGCCTTGTACCAGCGCCACCGCGACGTTGTGTCGCGGCTCGTGTTTCGCATGTTGGGGGCGTCGCGCGATCAGGACGACGTGGTGCAGGAGGTCTTCTTCCAGGTGCACAAGAGCCTGAGGGACTTCCGCGGGCAGTCGAAATTCTCGACGTGGCTCCACCGCGTGACGGTGAACGTGGTTCTCATGCACCGCCGCGCCGCGCGAAGCCGCCCGACCTACGCCGAGGAGGCGCACGCCGACACGACGGCCGACGACGCGATCGTCCCCCCGGACGTCGACACCGACCGCCGCGAGCGAGTGCGTGCCTTCGCTCGCATCCTCGAGCGCCTTGCCGAGAAGAAGCGGACGGTGTTCGTCCTGCACGAGCTCGAGGGGGTCTCTCCGCAGGAGATCTCGCAGATCGTCGACGCACCGGTGCTGACGGTGCGCACGAGACTCTTCTATGCGCGACGCGAGATCGAAGCCATGCTCGCCGATGAACCGGTCCTCGCCGCGTTGCGTGGGTCGCTTGGGGGCGGTACGCCC
>Ga0209415_10020514_pt1 | contig 10261 bp, 8 predicted proteins | sample PeaSoiSIISIP2007_FD_187696 | JGI IMG/M metagenome (GOLD analysis project Ga0209415, IMG submission 187696) | Peat soil microbial communities from Weissenstadt, Germany - SII-SIP-2007 (SPAdes) (version 2) | ecosystem: Environmental > Terrestrial > Soil > Wetlands > Peat | place: Germany...
TTCGGGAACTCCACCATCTCGCCGGCCTGCACCTTGTCGAGGCCGTAGATGCGCGCGATGCCGTCGCCGACCGAGAGCACCTGGCCCACCTCGGCGACGTCCGCCTCGGTGCCGAAATCGGCGATCTGCTGCTTCAGGATGGCGGAAATTTCCGCCGCGCGGATTTCCATGACCTCAAACCCCCTTCATCGCAAGCTGCAGGCGCGCGAGCTTGCTCTTGAGCGATGCGTCGACCATGCGCGAGCCGACCTTGACCACGAGCCCGCCGATCAGGCTCGGATCGATCCTGAGATCGACCGCCACCTTGCCGCCGACCGCCTTGCGCAGCTGCTCGTTGACGGCCTCGGTCTGGGTGGGCGTCAAGGGCCTGGCCGCCGTCACCTCCGCCGTCACCTCGCCCCGCCGCGCCGCGAGCACCTTCAGGTAACCGGCGATCACGCCCGGCAACACGAACAGCCGACGGTTGCGGGCGGCGATGCCGAGGAAATTTCGCGTGAGGGTGGAGAAGCCCGCGCGCTCCGCGAGCGCCGCCACGGCTTTCGCCTGCTCGACGCGGCTCAGCACGGGACTGCGGATGAGGCGACGAAGATCCGCGCTCTCGTCGATCAGGCCCCGGAGCGCCCGCAGGTCATTGGCGACCTCGTCCAGCGCCTTGCGGTCGTCGGCGAGCTCGAACAGCGCCTTGGCGTAACGCTCGGCAAGACCGGATACGCCTGTCGCTTCGGATGCCACGTGGAAAGAACCCTCGGACTGCTGCTGACGAGAGCGGAACGCCGCCGTCTGAATTCACTGAAACACGCGCTTCCCTGCGGATTTCGGCTGAGCGACCCGCCCCGCGAAAGCGCGGCGGGTTTTAACATGGGGCTTAGGGCCGGCGCAACGGGCCCGGACCCGCCGGAACCCGCGACTTTTTGGCTTCGGGTTGGGTTTGGATTGGGTTTCCCGCGGCACTCGGGCACGGCCCGAATCACCGTATTTTGCGTTCAGCTACAACGACTTAGGCGAGATCCGAGCCTCTGAATAATTGGGTTCGTTTCGCAGATTTTAATATTTGCGGTCCGCTTCGCTCAAAACCCGCGGGGATTGCGGAGATTCTCGAGTCCGGACAGCTTGGCTCCAGAATTCGCGATGGCCCTGCAGCGCTCTCGTCATCCAACGGGCGTGTATAGCATATCACGCTCAGAGCGTACAGTCATAGAAGTTTCTCCCTCGCACCCTGTCAGGGCGCGAGGGAGCGGAGATCTGTGCTTCGACGGCGGCTATCCCGGCGTCTTCGGGTTCTTGCCGCCGGGCGGCGGCGGGGGATGACCCTGTGGGCCGTGCGCGACTGGATGCACGGTCTGGCTCGTCACGTGCGGCGTTCCGCCCGGACCCTTGCCTTGCGAACCCGTCAGGCCGGTCGGACCTCTATTGGTCTGGAACGTCCGATGCGTCCCATTGGGGCCAGCCGGGGCGAAGCCCTTGGAGCCGGTTGGACCGGTGTTGGTCGTGTGGACATTGCTCTGAAAATTATGTCCGCCCGTCGGTCCAGGCCCGGCGGTCGTGACGGCGCCCGTGTTGGTGAACCGGCCGGCCCGGCTGGTCGCGGTGATCTTCGGCTGGCCGTTGTTGGCGGTGGCGAGCAAGCCGCGGTTGGAGGCGGCCGCGTTGAAGTGCTGGCTCTGCAGCACGGTCGGCCCGACATGGCGGTCGTGGAGCGCGGCTTGCTCCTGCGCCGTCGGTTGCGCGGCGATGCCGCCGGTGCCGCCGTTGAAGGCGACGCGATTCACCGTGCCGTTGTTGACGGCGGTCTTGCTGTAGACGTTGGTGATATTGACGTTGCGGATGTTGTTGACCTCGCGGTTATAGAAGAACCGTCCGTGGTCCCAGTAGCCGCCGTCGTAGCCCACGCCGAAATAGCCGAAGCCGTAATTGATGCCGCCGTAGAAGCCGATGTGCGGTCCCCAGTAGCCGGCATGCCAGAGGTAGACGCCGCCGCTCCAGCCCCACCAGGGCGGCGTCCACAGGAAGCCGATGGTGGGCGGCAGCACCCAGGTACCGGGCACCCAGTAGTAGCCATAAGGGCCCCAAGCCCAATAGCCGGGCGTCCAGAGATAGCCAGGGCCGGGGATGAGCGGCTGCTCGTAGACGGGCAGCGGCGGCGGCGCGATCCCGACGGAAATACCGATGGAGACCGCTGCATTGGAGGGCGAGGGAGCGGCCAACATGGCCAGCATCAGCAACGCCGGAATAAAGATTCGGAAGATCCGCATTGTGGTTTCCTTCTCAAGCGGGGCGGCAGCTCGATCGAAGGCTGCCCACACCTAGCGAATATATAGGGCGAGACAGGGCGCTTTCTCCCCGGCTCATTGGTGTAACGGGCTCGCACCATCCCACCAGCCGGAGATTCGCCAAGGCCCTCCCGATGTCACAGGAAGCTGTAGGGGTCGATGTCGATCTGCAGCCGCACGGTCGAGGGTAGCTTGATCGGCGCGAGCCAGGCGCGGATCACGGCTTGCAGATGGACGCCACGCTCTGCCTTCAGGAGAAACCGTCGGCGGTGCCAGCCGCGCAGCACCGCGAGCGGCGCGGGCGCCGGACCCAGCACCTCGACGCCGCGCACATGCGGCGCGGCACGGCCGAGCGCGCGGCCCAGAAAATCCACGGACTCGTCGTCGGGACCGGACAGAATAAGAGCGGCAAGCCGGCCGTAGGGCGGCCAGCCATGCTGGCGGCGCTCCTCCGCCTCGGCGCGCAGGAAACGATCGCGGTCGTTGGCGGTGAGGGCCTTCATCACGGGATGCTCGGGCATGTAAGTCTGCAGAAAGACCTGGCCCGGCCGCTCGGCACGGCCGGCACGGCCCGCCACCTGATGCAGGAGCTGGAAGGTGCGCTCCGCCGCGCGCAAGTCCCCACCGGACAGCCCGAGATCCGCGTCCACCACGCCCACCAGGGTGAGCAGCGGGAAGTGGTGTCCTTTCGCCATCACTTGGGTCCCGATCAGCACGTCGATCGTGTGACCCTCAACGCCGCGGACGAGCTCGGCGACCGCGCGCGGCCCGGCGAGCGTATCGCTCGCCACGATCGCGAGCCGCGCCGCCGGAAATCGCGCGCTCACCTCCTCGGCGAGGCGCTCGACGCCGGGGCCGCAGGCCGCGAGCGTGCCGGCGCCGCCGCACGCCGGGCAGAACTCCGGCATCGTCTCGAGGTGGCCGCAATGGTGGCACTGCAGCTCCCGCACGAAGCGGTGCTCGACCAGCCACGCCGTGCAGTTCGAGCACTGGAACCGATGCCCGCAGCTGCGGCAGAGCGTGAGCGGAGCATAGCCGCGGCGGTTCAAGAACAGCATCGCTTGCTCGCCTGCCTGCAAGGTCGCGTCCAACGCAGCGACCAGCGGCGGCGCCAGGAAGCGCTGACGCTCGAGCTTCTGGCGCCGCATGTCGATCACGCGCACCTCCGGCATCGCGGCGCCGGCGTGCCGCTCGGGCAGATGCAGTCGGCGATAGCGCCCTTGCTCAACGTTCGCCACGGTCTCGAGCGAGGGCGTCGCGGAGACCAGCACCACCGGCAGCCGCGAGAGCGAGCCCCGCACCACGCCCATGTCGCGGGCGTGATAGATGACGCCATCCTCCTGCTTGTAGGAGAGGTCGTGCTCCTCGTCGATCACGATCAGGCCGAGCTTCGGGAACGGCAGAAAAAGCGCAGAGCGCGCGCCCACCACCACGGGAATGCGCCCCTCGGCGATGCCGCGCCACGTGTGGCGCCGCTCGGCCGGCGTGAGATCCGAATGCCACTCCGCGGGCCGCGCGCCGAAACGGCGCGCGAAGCGGTCGAGCCACTGCACGCCGAGCGCGATCTCCGGCAGCAGCACCAACGCCTGCCGTCCCGCCTCAAGCGCCGCCGCGATCGCCTGAAAATAGACCTCGGTTTTGCCGGAACCGGTGACACCGTCGATGAGCGTCACCGAGAACGCCGCGCGCTTGACCGCGGCCGCCAGCGCCTCGGCGGCCTCGGCCTGCTCGGGCGAGAGCAGCGGGCCGCGGTGGCGCCAGTCCGGCGGCTCCGGGTCGAGTCGCGCAGATACCGCGACCTTCTCGAGCCAGCCCCGGCGCTCCAGGCCCGCCACCACGCCGGTGCCGCAGGCGCCGAGTCGCGCAAGCTCCTGGGCTGGCATCGGCGGCGCATCGCGCGCGGCCTCCAGCAGGCGACGGCGCGTCGGTGTGAGCTCGCGCGGGTCCTGCCGCTCGAGCGCGGCGCGACCGGCGGCGCTGATCGCCCAAGCAAGAACGGGCCGCGCCGGCTTGAGCGCGTCGGTGACGCTCATCGCCATGCGCAGTACCGCACCAAGCGGCGTCACCGTGTACTGCGCCACCCACTCGACGAAGCGGCGCAGCTCCGCGGAAAGCGGCGGTGCGTCGAGCTTCTCGACGACGGGCTTGAGCTTGGTGTCGGCGACATCGCCGGGCTCCGCTTCCCAGGCGACGCCGATGATTTCGCGCGTTCCCAGCGGAACCACGACGAAATCGCCGAGCGCCACCGTCATCCCGTCGGGCAAGCGGTAGTCGTAGGCGCCGCCGAGCGGAAGCGGCAACAAGACTGACACACGACGCGCGAGCTCCGATCTCGTCGTCAGCGCGGCGTCGGAACTGGCGTGGCGCTCGGACATAAGCTAGACTCTTAGTCGGAAACGGCGGACGCTGCCAGCGAGCGCGATCCAGAGTCGCGCGACGCAACAGCGAGGCGCCGGAGAAGGAAGCGATCGCGCATGAAATTCTTCATCGACACGGCCGACCTTGCGGAGATTCGCGATCTCGCCGCGACGGGCCTGGTCGACGGCGTTACCACCAACCCGTCGCTCGTCGCCAAGACGGGCCGGAACTTCCTCGAGGTGGTGCGCGAGATCTGCGACGTGGTGCCGGGGCCGGTGAGCGCGGAAGTCACGGCGACCGACACCGCGACCATGCTCGCCGAAGGCCGCAAGCTCGCCAAGCTCGCCAAGAACGTCACCGTGAAGGTGCCGCTGACGCCCAACGGCCTCAAGGCCTGCAAGGCGCTCTCCTCCGAAGGCACCATGGTGAACGTGACGCTCTGCTTCTCGGCGGCACAGGCGATCCTCGCGGCGAAAGCGGGCGCGACGTTCGTCTCGCCGTTCGTCGGCCGGCTCGACGACATCGGCGCCACCGGCATGGATCTGATCGGCGAGATCGTCGAGATCTATCGGCAATATCCGAGCTTCAAGACCGAGGTTCTGGTGGCCTCGGTGCGACATCCGCTCCACGTGGTGGAGGCGGCGAAACTCGGCGCGCAGGTCGCCACGATCCCTCCGACCGTGCTGCGCCAGATGTTCGCGCACCCCTTGACCGACAAGGGCCTGCAGGCCTTCCTCGCCGACTGGGCCAAGACCGGCCAGTCCATTCTCGACGAGCCGAAGAAGCACGCGGCGGAGTAGCGCTTGGACCGGCCCAAGGACAAATCGATCCTGTCATCGCCGCACAAGAATACCGGCTTGCCGGACGTGGGGCCGGTCGAGGTCGCCACATATCTCCGGCAGAATGCGGGCTTCCTCGCCGAGCATCCGGACCTTCTGCAGATTTTGACGCCGCCGGCGCAGCAGCGCGGGCAAGGCGTGGTCGACATGCAGCAATTCATGCTGCAGCGGCTGCAGACCGAGGTGGCGCGGCTCAAGAACCAGCATCGCGCGCTGATCACCACCAGCCGCGCCAACCTCGCGAGCCAGGCACGCATCCATCAGGCGGTCCTGGCGTTGCTGGCGGCGCCCAGCTTCGAGCACCTGATACAGATCGTGACCACGGATTTCGCCGTGCTGATCGATGCCGACGTGATCACGCTCGCGGTCGAGTCGGTGTCGGGCGGCCAGACGCATCTTTCGGTGCGCGGCGTGCAGCTCCTGGAGCGCGGCACCGTCGAGACCATGTTCGGGCCCGACCGCGACGTGTTGCTGCTGGGCGACACCGAGGGTGATCCCGCGGTGTTCGGCAGCGGCGCTGGGCTGGTGCGCTCCGCGGCGCTGCTGCGCCTCAAGGTGAGCCCGCAAGCGCCCGCGGGGCTGCTCGCCATCGGCTCGCGGCGCGCGGGCAAGTTCCATCCGGGGCAAGGCACGGAGCTCCTGGGCTTCCTCGCCAAGAGCCTCTCGGTCGTCATCGCGGGATGGCTCGACCTGCCGACGTGACGACGCGCGCATCTCGCTCGCGCGGACCCGCGATCCCCCTCGCCCGTTTTGCCGCCGCCGCCGATCTCACGGCCGCGATTTCCGAATGGCAGAGCTGGCTCGAGAACGAGCGTCGCGCCTCGCGGCACACGGCACTCGGCTACGGCCGCGACCTCGCGGGCTTCCTGGATTTTTTGCGCGAGCACCTGGGCGCGCTGCCGAGCCTCGCAGCCCTTGAGGCTCTCGGTCCCGCCGATTTCCGCGCCTATCTCGCGGCGCGCACGCAAGACGGCATCGAGCGCAGCTCGAGCGCCCGCGCGCTCTCGACGCTGCGCGGCTTCTTCCGTTTCCTCGACCGACGCGGCCTCGCCAAGAACGCGGCGCTCGCCGCCGTGCGCACGCCCAAGCTGCCGAAATCGGTGCCGAAACCGCTGAGCCCAGAGGACGCGGGTCTCGCGCTCGAGCGCATCGCCGAGCTCGCGGAGGCGCCATGGATCGGCCAACGCGACGTCGCCATCCTGACACTGCTCTATGGCTGCGGGCTCAGGCTCTCGGAGGCGCTCGGCCTGACGCGCGCGGAGGCGCCCATAAAGCCCGGCATGCTCAGCATCACCGGCAAGGGCCGCAAGATGCGCCTCGTGCCGGTGCTTCCCGCGGTGAGCGAGGCGGTCGCGGAGTACCTGACGCTCTGCCCCCATCGCCTGGCGGCGAAGGGACCGCTGTTCGTGGGCGTTCGAGGCGGGCCGCTCAATCCGCGCCTGGTGCAGCGGCAGATGCAGCGGCTGCGCGCGCTCTTGGACCTGCCCGAGACCGCGACACCCCACGCGCTTCGCCACAGCTTCGCGACTCACCTGCTCGCGGGCGGCGGCGACCTCCGCGGCATCCAGGAGCTGCTGGGCCATGCTAGCCTCTCGACCACGCAGCGCTACACCGCCGTCGACGCCGATCGCCTGCTCGCCGTCTACGACCGCGCCCACCCGCGGGCGAAGGCGAAGGCGTAGCAGATCCGGTTCAGAGCTTCCGGATCGCGACCAGGGCGGCGGCGGAACCCGCCCCCATGGTGAAGAAGGCGAGGCCCCAGGCGAGCGTGCTCGTCGCACCGCCCGCGAGATCGAGCACCACGCCGACCGCGAGCGGCCCCACGAAGCCGCCGCTGAAGCCCAGGATCGAATGCACCGCCAGGGTGGCGCCGCGCTGGCCTTCCTTGGCCATCGCGACGGCGCCGCCGGTGAGCGCAGCCGAATCCGCCATCACCACCAGGTGGTAGAGACCCGCGATCACCATGACCGCGCCGAGCGGCAGCGAGGCGCTGAAGCCCGTCACCGCCGCCAACAGCACCGACAGCATCATGACGCGCCCGATGATCCGCCGGCGGTCGCTGCGCGAGGCGGCCTCGGCGCCGTAGATGCTGGAGAGCGGGCTCGCCACGACGATCAGCGTGGTGATCCAGCTCGCGGTCGAGAGGTCGCTCGCCTGGCCGTGCATGGTCTGCGCATGGATGAAGAACGCCACCAGCCAGGAGCGGAGCGCGAAGAGCTCCCAGGTGTGGCCGACATAGCCCCAGACGAAGGCCATCGCCGCGTGGTTTCGGAACACCGGCCTGAAATCGAAGAGGTGCCGGGTTTCCGGCACCACGCGCACCGGCCGCGCGGGACGCACCCAGACCAGCACGAGCACGATCGCCAGCGCCGCGCCGATGGCGGCGCCCGCGAAGGCCGCGCGCCAGCCCAGCCATTGCGCGACTTCGGCGGTGAACGGAAACGACAACGCGGTGCCGAGGCTGAAGCCCGCGGTGTAGTAGGCGACGTAGCGGCTCTGGCGCGGATGCTCGCCCAGCCGGTCGGTCATGAGCTTGAGGCCGGGCATGTAGGTGCCGGCAAGCGCCAGGCCCGCGAGCGCGCGGAAGATGAAGGCGCTCGCAAACCCGTTGGCGACGAAGGCGTATCCCAGCGAGGCCACCGCCGCTATGACCAGCGACAGCAGATAGACCGGCCGTGCGTCGACACGGTCGGTGATGCCCACGAGCACCGGCACGCCCACGACATAGCCCGCGAAGAAAATGCCGCTGATCCAGCCGGCCTCGGTGTTGTTGAGGTGCCAGAGCGCTTGGAACTCCGGCAGCAGCGCCGAGAAGCTGGACGATCCCAGCATGCTCAGGATCGAGGTGGCCGTGAGCAGCGCCACCAGCCCTCGCGTGCCGAGGCCGCCCGCCCCTGCCCCCATGGCACCGCCCCGCCGCGCCGGCGCCGTCTCAGATATGGATCGGCCGCTTCGCTACCGCGAGCGCCGCTTCCTTGACGGCCTCCGGCAGCGTCGGGTGCGCGTGACAGGTGCGCGCGATGTCCTCGGACGAGGCGCCGTACTCCATGGCCAGCGCCAATTCGGCGATCATGGTGCCGGCGTCGGCACCGATGATGTGCGCGCCCAGCACGCGGTCCGTCTTGGTATCCGCCAGGATTTTCACGAAGCCCTCGGTGTCGCCGTTGCAGCGCGCGCGGCCGTTCGCCGTGAACGGGAACTTCCCGACCGAATACGCAATGCCTGCCGTCTTCAAGTCCTCCTCGGACTTCCCGACCGAGGCGACCTCCGGCTGGGTGTAGATCACGGCGGGGATCGCGTCGTAATCGATGTGCGGCTTCTGGCCGGCGATGATCTCCGCCACCGCGCTCCCCTCGTCCTCGGCCTTGTGCGCCAGCATGGGGCCGGCGATCACGTCGCCGACCGCGTAGATGCCGGACACGCTGGTGCGGAACCGGGTGTCGACCTTGACCCGTTTCTTCTCGTCGAGCGCGACGCCCGCGGCCTCGAGGCCGAGCCCGTCCGTATAAGGCCGGCGCCCAACGGCTACCAGCACCACGTCGGCGGTCAACTCCGCGCGCGCGCCGCCCTGCGCGGGCTCGAGCGCGAGCGCGACGCCCTTGTCGCCGGATTTGGCGCCCACCACCTTGGTGCCGAGCTTGAAGGCAAAGCCCTGCTTCTGGAGCGCGCGCTGCAGGTGCCTCGCGATCTCCGCGTCCATGCCCGGCGTGATGCGGTCGAGGAATTCGACCACCGTCACCTCCGCGCCGAGCCGACGCCAGACCGAGCCCATCTCCAGCCCGATATAGCCGCCGCCGATCACTACGAAGCGCTTCGGCACCTCCGAGAGCGCAAGCGCGCCCGTCGAGGAGACGATGCGCTTCTCGTCGATCTCGACGCCGGGCAGCGTCACGATATCGGAACCCGTGGCAATCACGATCGCCTTGGTCTTGACGGCCTCGCCGTTGACCTCGACGGTGTCGGCGGCGACGACGCGGCCCGCGCCCTTGAGCCAGGCGACCTTGTTCTTCTTGAAGAGGTACTCGATGCCGCGCGTGTTCTCGCCGACCACCTTGTCCTTGCGCGCCAGCATGGTCTTGAGATCGAGGCCAACGCCCTCGACCATCACGCCATGGGCTGCAAGAGCGTGTCCCGCCTCGGCGAATTTCTCCGAGGATTGCAGCAGCGCCTTGGAGGGAATGCAGCCGACGTTGAGGCACGTGCCGCCGAGACTGCCGCGCTTCTCGACGCAGGCGGCCTTCATGCCCAGTTGCGCCGCGCGGATCGCCGCGACATAGCCGCCCGGCCCGCCTCCGATCACCACGACGTCGTAGGATTCTGACATAAGGATTCCCCCTTGCTTTGGCGTCAAACCCTCACCCTCCCAGCGCTTCGCGCTGGGTCCCTCCCTCTCCCACTCTCGTGGGCGAGGGACAAGCTAGCCCCTCTCCCGTGAAACGGGAGAGGGAGGGACCCATTGCGTCAGCAATGGGAGGGTGAGGGTCGGCGAAGCTACATATCGACCAGCAGCCGCTCCGGCTCCTCGATGCCCTCTTTGACGCGGATCAGGAAGGTGACGGCCTCGCGGCCGTCGACGAGGCGGTGGTCGTAGGAGAGCGCGAGGTACATCATGGGCCGCGCCTCGATCTTGTCGCCGAGCACCACCGGGCGCTTCTGGATCTTGTGCATGCCGAGGATCGCCGATTGTGGCGGATTGAGGATCGGCGTCGACATCAGCGAGCCGTAGATGCCGCCGTTCGAGATCGTGAAGGTGCCGCCGGAGAGATCCTCGATGGTGAGCTTGCCGTCGCGCGC
>Ga0209415_10020515_pt1 | contig 10261 bp, 12 predicted proteins | sample PeaSoiSIISIP2007_FD_187696 | JGI IMG/M metagenome (GOLD analysis project Ga0209415, IMG submission 187696) | Peat soil microbial communities from Weissenstadt, Germany - SII-SIP-2007 (SPAdes) (version 2) | ecosystem: Environmental > Terrestrial > Soil > Wetlands > Peat | place: Germany...
CGGAATCGACATCAGCTCGATCCAGAAGGCGGTCGCGCCGACCGCGCGGGTCTGCGATTGGGCGCGCCGCCACGGAATGAAGGTGATCTTCATCAAGATGGAGCATCGGAGCGACCTCTCCGATGCAGGCGGCCCGAATCGCCGCACTGGATCAAGCATCAGCGGATGCAGCTCGGCCGCACGTTCACCACGCCCGACGGCCGCCCCGGACGCGTGCTGGTGCATAACACCTGGAACACCGATTTCCTCAAGGAACTGACCCCGCAGGAGGGCGACGTGGTGGTGCCGAAGCATCGCTACAGCGCCTTCTTCCAGACCAACCTCGAGACCACGCTCAAGACGCTCGGCGCGACCAATCTGATCGTGACCGGATGCACCACCAGCGTGTGCGTCGAATCGACGGTGCGCGATGCGATGTTCCGCGACTATCGATGCCTGGTGGTCGAGGATTGCACGGCCGAGCCGGTGGGCTTCGAGGAGTCGCGCAGCAATCACGAAGCGTCGCTGCTGATCATCGAGCGGCTGTTCGGCTGGATCACCGACTCCGAGAAGCTGACCGCTGCGGCGCGCGCGGTCTAATTCGCGGATTTCGGCGCGCCGCTCTTTTCCGCTATTGTTGCGCGGCATTGCCCGCCGACGATCATAATCGCGCACCGTTCCCATGGCTGCGGCTCACGATGCTGTGGCTGGCGGGCTTCGACCTGCGTATCACGGTGCTCGCGATTCCGCCGATCCTGCCGCTCGTCCATCGCGACCTCGGTCTCAGCGAGGCGGGCGTGGCCGCGCTCACCGGACTGCCGGTGCTGCTGCTGGCGACGGCGGCGACGCTCGGCTCGATGCTGATCGCGCGCTTCGACGCGCGCCGCGCGATCATCTTCGGTCTGGCGCTTATCGGCGTCGCCTCGGCGCTGCGCGGCGTCGGCCCGTCGATCCCGATGCTGTTTACGATGACCTTCCTGATGGGCGCGGGGATCGCGATCACGCAGCCGGCTCTGCCCTCGCTGGTCTATCATTGGCTCCCGGAGCGGGTTGGAACCGCGACCGCGATCTATACCAACGGGCTCCTGATGGGCGAGGTGATAGGCGCCGCGCTGACCACGCTGATACTGGTGCCGATCGCCGGCGGCTGGCAGCGCGCATTGGCGCTGTGGGGCATTATCCCGATCGTCACGACGCTGATCCTGTGGCGGACCACGCCGGCGCTCGGGCGGCGCGCGGCGGGCGAGCGGCCCGGATGGTTCCCCGATTTCCGCGACGCCGTCACCTGGCGGCTCGGCCTTACCCAGGCCGGCACCTCGATCGCCTACTTCGGCGCCAATGCCTTCATCCCTGACTACCTGCATTCGATCCACGCGTCGCATCTGATCGCGCCGGCGCTCGGCTGGCTCAACGCGGGTCAGATTCCGGCCTCGTTCGTGGTCGGATTCTTCCCGGCGCTGCTCGTCGGCCGGCCGCGATCGATCCAGGCCGGCGCGATCGGCACACTCGCGGGCCTGCTGATGTTCTTCGCGCCGTACGGATGGTGCCGGATGGCGGGCGCGGCGCTGATCGGCTTCGCGTCGTCGGTCGCGTTTGTGGTCAACTGGGTCTTTCCGCCGCTGCTCGCGAAGACCCCCGACGATATTCATCGCATGACGGCCGGGATGTTCACGATCGGCTACGGGCTGGCGTTCGTGATGCCGCTTCTAGGCGGCGTCGCCTGGGACCGCACGGGAATCGCGGCGACCTCGCTCGTGCCGGTCGCGATCGGCGCAATTTTTCTGTTCCTGGGTCCGATGGGTCTCACGATTCCCCGCCGCGACCTGCGCGAGGCCGAGCGCGTCGCCGAAAGCGGCTGAATTGATAGCGGATTAAAGCTGCCTCTTCCCAGCGGACGGGGATCAGGGATAAAAAAGAGTTACCGAACAGGAGGTGCATCCTAATGGCCCAGGGATTCGACACCGTACTTCGCGGCGGGCGCGTAATCGACCCCGCGCAATCGATCAACGCTATCAATGATGTCGCCATCAAGGACGGCAAGATCGCCGCGGTCGGCAAGGACCTCGATGCGACCGGCGCCGAGGTGATCGACACCACCGGGATGCTGGTCACTGCGGGACTGGTCGATATCCACGTCCACGCCTACGGGATGCTGGGGTTCGCGTGGCCGGACCGGGTCGGGATCACGCAGGGCGTCACCACCTTCATCGAGCCGGGCGGACCGGGCGTCGCGTCTTATCCGGAGTACCGGGCCCTGACGAAGGACACGCTCATTACCAATCTTTACTGCGGCACTTACATCAGCCCGACCGGCATCAGCGGCATCGAGGTGGTCGATGGCGACATCCGGGAGCTGGTCGATATTCCGATCGCCGACTGGATCGATCTGGTCGAGGCGAACCGCGATGACATCCGCTACCTCAAGGTCGGCGCGTTCTCGAATTACGGCGCCGGGGTAGTGAAGATCGGCAAGGGGATGGCCGACATCCTCGGCCTGCCGCTCTACATCCACATCGGCGACTTCATGAAGAGCTACAAGGCCACTACCACGCCGACCGCCTTCAACCTGGCGGAGAAGGGCGACATGGTGACGCACATCTACCATTCGAACCCGGGCAGTATCCTGGAGGACGACGGGCGCGTGCGGCCCGAGGTCTATGCGGCCGAAAAGCGCGGCGTGCTGTTCGACGTCGGCTACGGCGCCTACAACTTCAGCTTCGTGACGGCGGAGAAGGCGCTGCCGCAGGGCATCGTCCCGCATATCATCAGCTCCGACCTGCAGCAGGTAAACGTCACCGGCCCGTGCTATTCGCTGGCCAACGTGATGTCGATGTTCCTGAGGCTGGGGCTCACGCCCGAGCAGATCATCGAGCGCGTGACGATCAACGCGGCGCGCTCGGTCAGCCTGGAAGATCGGCATGGCACGCTGCATACCGGCCGCGCCGCCGACATCACGGTGCTCAAGATTGAAGAGGGCGACTTCGAGTTCAGCGACACGCAGGCCAACAAGCGCAAGGGTAATCAGCGCTTCATGCCGACGATGGTTTTCAAGGACGGCCGGCGCCATCCGATCGATATGGAGATCGCGCAGGAATACAACAACTGGTGCATGGACGTGGCGACCGACCATGTGCCGGAAGCGGCCGCGCGGCTGAGCGGCACACAGAAGGAGTTTATCGGCGCGCTCGCCCGCGCGATCGACGGCGTGCAGTGGGAAGCGAAGGAGTTCAACACCGTCTACGTCGACATGAAGAAGGCAATCGAGCTGCATCGGCGCTTCCACGCGACGCAGCAGATGATCGGACTACCGCTCAAGGATGCGCTGCTCGCGCTGATGGCGTGCATGTTCGATTCGCCCTTCACCTATCAGTCGGGCGTGGTGATCGCGCGCCAGCCGCGCGAGTTCGTGATGGAGCGCTTCGCCGCGGTCGCCAACGGCCACGCGCAGGCCGCGGCGGCGGCTGGGTAGCTCGCGCTGTGACCGATGGCTGAGTCGGGCTGGATCGTAATCGAGGGCGTCGATCCCGCAACCGCCCAGTATCCGCTTGGCGTGACCGCGGGCGCCGAAGAGATTTTGATTTTCCGCGTCGGCGCGAAGCTCTGCGGCATCCAGCGCATCTGCCCGCACCAGGAAGCCGACCTCGAGGGTGGCAAGGTGATGGGCGAGATGCTCAAGTGTCCGCATCATGGCTACATCTTCAGATTCGACACCGGCCGCTGTCTCAATTTCCCCGGCATCAACGCGGAGGTGTACGAGGTCTCGGCCGAGTATGAGATGTTGCGCGTGCGCCGCCGCACGTGAGGGAACCGTGGAGGCGCAGCAGCGGTTGATCCGGCGATGGCCGGAGGTTTGAATCAGATCGGAGTTTGATTATGCAGGATAGGCTGATGATGCTTGCGGGCGCGGCGATGCTGGTCGGGCTGGCGTTGATGCCGGTCGCGCCGGCGCGCGCGTTTAGCATCGCGTCGCTGATCGGGAATCAGGCGCCGCCCGACCATATCAAGAAGATTCATACCGCCGACTTGGTCGCGCTGATGCACGATCCGAAGGCGCACGTCGTCATCTACGACGCCAACCTGCATGATGTTCGCGCGCAGTACGGGATCATCCCCGGCGCGCGGCTGCTGAGCTCGCCCGGCGGTTACGATGTCGCCGCGGAACTGCCCGCGGACAAGCACGCCAAGCTGGTCTTCTATTGCACCAATCTGCATTGAATGGCTTCCGATGAAGCCGCCCGGCGGGCGGCAAAAGCCGGCTACACCGACCTCGCTGAAATGAAGGACGGCATCGTGGGATGGGACGCCGCCGGAGAGCCGCACGTTCCGCTCGCCTCCTACAAGGCGGCGGCCGCGGATTGACGCGGCCCGATCCTGGCGGGCGTGAGCGCTGACGCTGGGCGCGGCGCCGCCGCGCCATTCCGCGAGACCACCGCGCGCGCGATCCTGCTGGGCGTCGTCCTGGCGCTGATCCTCGGCGCGGCCAATGCCTACCTCGGCCTGTTCGCCGGGATGACGGTTTCCGCCAGCATCCCGGCGGCGGTCATCTCGATGGCCATCCTGCGCGCGCTTGGCGGCGCCACGGTGCTCGAGAACAACCTCGTGCAGACCGTCGCGTCGGCGGGCGAGGCGGTCGCCGCGGGCGCGATCTTCACCTTCCCGGCGCTCGTGATCATGGGCTATCGCGGCGCGCTCTCGTACTGGCACGTCACCATTCTGTGCCTGGCGGGCGGCACGATGGGCAGTTTGCTGATCGTCTTCCTGCGCCGCGCCTACATCGTCGAGGAGCGCCTGCCGTTTCCGGAAGGCGTCGCGTGCGCGGAGGTGCTGCGCGCCGGCGAAGCGGCGGGGCGTGCGATGCCGCTGGTGTGGGGTGGCGCGATCGCGGCGCTGGTCAAGGCCGCGCAGGAGGTGATCGGTTTCGCGCCGCGCGCGATCGCTGGTGCGCGATGGGTCGCGGGCGGCGCGTTCGCCGCGAGCTTCAACCTTTCCGGCGCGTTGCTCGGGGTCGGCTATATCGTCGGCCTGCGCATCGCGCTGCTGGTCTTCGCCGGCGGCGCGCTCGCCAATCTGATCGCGATTCCAATTGCCACCGCGATGCATCCGGAGCTGCATCGGCTCCCCGCTGCGGCGGCCGCCCACGCGATCTGGAGCGGCCAGACCCGTTATCTTGGCGTCGGCGCGATGCTGATCGGCGGACTTACCACCATCTGGCGGCTGCGCTGGCGCATCGGCCACGCGGTGCGCGAGAGCGCCCGGCTGATTCGCGGCGCATCGCATCCCGCCGTGGTCCCGCGCGAAGAGACCGACCTTTCGGCCCCGGCGGTGCTCGGCGCGGTCGCGCTCTGCCTCCCCGCCCTGTTCGCGATCGCGTGGCTGCTCTCGGGGCGCATCGGGCTCGCCGCCGTGCTCGCGGTCGCGCTGGTGATGCTCGCTTTTTTCGGCTCGGCAATTGCCGGTTATCTCACCGGGCTGGTGGGCGCGTCGAACAATCCGGTTTCGGGCGTCACGGTGATCGTGCTGCTCGGCGTCGCGATGCTCCTGAAGATGCTGGGACTCGACGCGGTGAGCGGCGCGCGGCTCGCCATCATGACCGGCGCGATGGTCTGCACGGCGGCCGCGATGGCGGGCGACTCGCTGCACGATCTCGCCACCGGCTATCACGTCGGGGCGACGCCGCGCGCGCTCGAGATCGGGGTGCTGACGGGCGCGATCGCCTCGTCGTTCGTGATGGCTCCGGTGCTGAACCTGCTGATCGGCGGATACGGAATCGCAGGCGCCGCCAACGCCGGACCCAACGCGCTCCCCGCTCCACAGGCGTTCCTGATGGCCGGCGTGACGCGCGGAGTCTTCGGGGGAAACCTGCCCTGGACGATGATCGGCATCGGCGCGGGCTTCGCGATCGTGATCGCGGCGGTGGACCGGTGGCTCGAGCGGCGCGGATCGACGCTGCGCATCCCGGTGATGCCGGTTGCGCTCGGGCTCTACCTGCCGTTCGGCCTCGGCCTCACGATCCTGGCCGGTTCGCTCGGGAATCTGCTCCACGGACGCGACACCAGCCATCCGGGGAACACCGGCCTCCGTTCGCCGCCGGACTGGTCGCGGGCGAGGCATTGATGGGTGTGGCGAGCGCGGCGCTGATCACGCTGGGTGCGCGGCTGCCGCTGTTCGGATGAGCCGGGCGTTCTTCGCTATTTGCGACTGTACGCAGCTTGACCTGACTCAAGCCGGCGAAATAAAGTCCTGAAGACCCGCAAAGCGAATTATTGCAAGGGAGCGCTCAAAGCGTATCGCGTTAATGATAGCTCGCCTCAGGTCAGCAGTTATTTCTCTTGTCCTCGTGACAGCCGCGATGGCTCTGATGACCACCGCCCCGGCGCAGGCCGGTCTCGGCGGAGCCAAAGCCGCCAATGGGCAGGCATTGTTCGAGTTCGGGATGCTCGGTTCGGGTGCGTTGACCAACCCCTGCACGCCCGCCTTTGCCACCTGCGCCTTGAATGCGACCGTCAACGGCAACGTGATCAACACGCCTTCGAGCTTCAGCGACACGATGGCCTGGAGCAACGATTCGGCGATTATCAGTGCCGGCGAAACCTGCTATACCGCGGCCGGAAACGGGACGATCATCACGAAAAAGGGCGATCAGATAACCTTTATCTTCAACGGCCTGCTGTGCGGGGACAGCGATACCTTCACACCCAGCAGTCTGAACGCGACTTATATCGTGACCGGCGGCACGGGACGCTTTGCGAGTTCGTCCGGCTCGGGCAACTTCACGCAGAACAACATCGTGGTGGGCGGCGACGCGACGAGTAATCCGAAAGGCGCCGTCATCGGCGGCTCGGCCGCGATCGTTCGGTTCGACGGCCTGCTCACGATGAGTCCGGCATCCCCGCCAAAGCGATGATGAACGCCCGGCGATTTTATCCAATGAAGCTTGCGAAAAATGTGCTCAGGGTGCTCGGGGCGACGGTCGCGATCCTGCTCGGATCGGCGCTGGCGCACGCGCAGGCGGTTGGTCCTTCGCCGATCAAGGGGCAAACGCTGTTCCTGTTCTCGTTCATCGGTTCCGGACCGTCGACGGTGATGTGCGACGATTCGGGGAATTGCACCTCGAGCTTCACCGGCACGGCAAACGGCAGCGCAGTCGGCCTCAACGCCAAGGTCGCGTCATCGTTTACCTGGAATAATGAAAACGGCGGGATCATCAGCGCCAATAACATCTGCTATCTCGCCGCGGGCACTGGCACCGTCACGACCCAGAACAAGGGTAAGTTGAACTTCGCCCAAGTGGGCCTGCTGTGCGGCCCGCTCGACGGTTTTTCACCGGCCGGTTTCAACGGCACCTTCACCGTCACGGGCGGAACCGGAAAATTCGCCGCTTCGGTCGGCGGCGGCGGCGCGACCGCCAGCAGCGACTCCAGCGGTTTCGTACTATTGTTCGGTGAAGGCTCGCTCACCTGGAAGGGTGTGGCGCCGCCCGCCGGCTAACGCCCGACGTTTTGTGCGCTGCTACCGCGCCAGCCGTCCGCAGCCTTAATCCTTCCCGCAAACTTGCTACGCCTCCGCGATGAATCAGCGTCGCTATCTTAGCACCTGCGCCAATCCGTCGACGGTGTTGAACTCCTTGACGTTGTCGTAATAGTTAATGCCGCCCGCGTTGCGGCAATCTTCATTCGCCACGTCCCATCGCCCCAGCGCATCGGAGCTCTGCGCCGCCGTCATGTGATCGTTCTGCAGGTCGTACATCGCCTGCCAGAAGTTGCCGGTTTCGTACTGAGGATCCTGGCCCGGCACGGGCGAGGCGACGTGTTCAAGCGCCTGGATCTTCCAGAATTTCAGGTTGCCGTCGTAGATGTCCTTCCACAGCGCATTCCCGCTCACCTTGTCAACCCACATCACCTGCTTGCCGTAGCAGTAGCCCTTGGCCAGCGACGGGACGCGGCGGATGTCGATTACCCAGGTATCGCGCACCTCCCATTTGCCAACCTTCGGCGTGGGAAAGATAAGCGACGGATAGTAGTTCGCGATCGTACCGAGCGCCTTGGCATCGGCGTTGACCAGCGTGATCACGCTCTGGTCGCGCAGGTAGGTCGCGTCGAAGCGCGTGATGCCGCCATTGAAACCGGTGCGCGGATCGTCCTGCGTGTAGTCGGTGCCGATAAACGGCGAGCATCGCGCGGCGCTCGACAGGCACAGCGATCGGCGCAGCGCCGGAATGAACAAAAACAGGTCCTCGGGTTTGGTCGGATCGAGGTAGTAGAGCGTGAGGTTGGTCAGGTAGCGCGTCTCCTCGGGGAACGTCACCTGGATCCATTCGCTATAGTCGATGCCCTGGCCGGCCGGCAGATAGACGGGCATCCCGGGCTAGCTGATGTGGCCCATTCGGCGATAACTCTCCTTGACCTCTTCCGTGGTCATGTGCCCGAAGCGATCGACCAGGTAGGCGGGGATGCCGTTCGTGCTGCAGATTTCATACGGCACGTAGCGATACCATTCGTCGACCAGGATCTCCCATCCTTTGCGCGGACCGCTGGGATTCGGGAATGGGCGTCCCGCTTCGTAGCCGGAAAGGGTATGCTCGCCGTCGGGCAGGTCGACAATCTTGACCTGACCGGCATACTTTTCGGTGTTCTGGACGTAAGCCGCGTTCACTCGCCAGGTGCTGGTCGGTCCGATCTCGATGCGTATGTCGGGCGGAAATTTGAAGAAATACTCGCCTTGAAATAACGCAATCATCCCATCCGGTATGAAATTCCGGTATTGCTGCCAGTTCTGCATCGTGATTACGGTGCCGGGTGGGATGCCGCCGCCCCCTTCCGCGGCGAACATCGGAGCAACGAGTACCAACATGAGCGCGACACCGAACAAACATCCATGAGCCCGCTTCATAGTCCCTGGCCTCGCTTTTCGATCGCTCCTCGATCGAGAGACCCTGGCGGGATTTCGCGAAGAGCAATCAAGCTAATATTTAAATCATGACTGTCTAATATTCGTGACGCTACCTGCCGATTTCGATGCGATGTCAAGAGTGCTTTTGAGATGTCCAGGTAGTCTTTACTAGGCTTATAGTTCGTATCAGAACATGAAAGCAAATCAGGATTGAGGACTACATCGTCTATGAAATCTTCTGTCTCGCAGCTCGCATTTTTCGTCGCGGCGTTGATGGTCGTTGGCTCAGGATGCCATCAGGAAACAAAACTCTCAGCGCCGGCTGCCCCCATGCAGACCCAGGTAATCGTCTTCGATCCGCCCGTGCCTGCCGATGTCGAGGAGGGTGGCCGCTGCTGGACTGACTCGGTCGCGGTCAGCCGGCCGGGGGTCTGGCGATGCATGCGCGAGAACTTCATCTTCGACCCCTGCTTTGCGATCGCGCGTGAGCCGCGACGGGTGGTATGCGGCGCCGATCCTGTCAAAGGTGAGCGCGGCTTCGTACTGAAGCTCACGGAGCCGCTTCCTGCCCCGGCGCCCACCACAGACCGCTCCGCGCAACCCTGGATGATCGAGCTTGCCGATGGATCGATCTGCTCGGCGGCGACCGGCACGATGGCCGCGATCGAGGGCGAGTCGGTTCGCTACCCGTGCTCGCAACCCAAACCTGCCGCGGGCGGCGCCGAGCAGATCTACACCGGATTGCTTGGCACGATGTATCCGGGCAAGGTCTGGACGGCCGATCAGGTCTGGTTCACGGTCGCGCCGAGCGAGGAGGGGCTGCCGTTCAAGTTGATGAAGCGCGCGACGGTCGCGATTCGCCGCGTCTGGGAATGAGTTGCGGGGGACCGGCTCCGCGGTTAATCGGGAAGCTCGTCGATCCGCGCGCTCGTTTTCGAATTGCGCGCGGTACCGAGGTAGCTCAGGATGTGCCGCCGCAGTTCGGATTGGATCTCGTCGATCGAGCCGCGCGCGTCGACCGATATGAAACCGAACTCATCGGCGAGCCGCTTGTACTCCTCGATAATCCGCCGCTGGTAGCGCTGGAAAGATTCGAAGATGTCGCTGCCGAGCGCGAGATGCATCCCGGACTCCCAGTAATCCATCCCCTTGCCCTGCACCACGCGCGGGACCAGCGTTTCGAGATCGATATCAAGGTAGAAGATGCGGTCGGGAATGAGCGCCATCTGGAACAGCTCGCGCGACCACGCCGGATCCGCGCCCATCACGGTGTTGCGCGCGAAGGCGGTGTACATGTAGCGGTCGGCGATGACGATAAATCCTGCCTGCAGCGCCGGCAGGATCTCATGCTCGAGGCGATCGGCGAAGTCCGCCGCGTAGAGCAGGCTGAAGG
>Ga0209415_10020516_pt1 | contig 10261 bp, 8 predicted proteins | sample PeaSoiSIISIP2007_FD_187696 | JGI IMG/M metagenome (GOLD analysis project Ga0209415, IMG submission 187696) | Peat soil microbial communities from Weissenstadt, Germany - SII-SIP-2007 (SPAdes) (version 2) | ecosystem: Environmental > Terrestrial > Soil > Wetlands > Peat | place: Germany...
AACAATATTTTGAGCATCATCATGGGGCACGGCGAGTTGCTGCTGGCGAGCGCGGGAGGGGACGAGCGCGTGCGCAACGGGCTGGAACAGATTCACCGGGCGGCGGACCGGGCCGCATCGCTGACCCAGCAACTGCTGGCCTTCAGCCGAAAGCAGGTACTGCAACCGAAGATTCTGGATCTGAATGAAGCGGTCGCCGACATACAAAAGATGTTGGCGCGGGTGATTGGCGAGGATATCGAGCTGATCGCGAGCCTGCATCCGTCGCTGGTGTCGGTGAAGGCGGATCCGGGGCAGGTGGAACAGGTGCTGATGAACCTGGCGGTCAATGCGCGGGATGCGATGCCGCACGGCGGCAAACTCATGATGGAAACCTCCAACGTGGAGCCGGATGAGAAGATGGCGCGCGACCTTGAGCTGGCGCCCGGCCGGTATGTCATGCTGCGTGTGACTGACTCCGGACATGGGATGGATGCGGGAACGCTGTCGCATATCTTCGAACCGTTTTTCACGACCAAGCCGATGGGCAAGGGCACGGGGCTGGGGTTGGCAACGGTATACGGAATTGTGAAGCAGAGCGGTGGAGGGATCGAGGTGGAAAGTGAAGTGAACCGGGGAACGACCTTCCGCATTTACCTGCCGGCTGTGGAGGGCGTTACGCGCAAGCCACCGGAGCCGAGTGCGGGCGGAAAGGTAGCCGGGGGAACTGAGACCGTTCTGATTGCCGAAGATGAAGGGGATCTGCGCGAACTGGCGCGCATTTTTCTGGAGGGATATGGCTATAAGGTGCTGGAAGCGGCGAGTGCCGAACAGGCGATTCAGACGGCGGCCATTTTCGCGGGGAACATCGATCTGTTGCTGACCGACGTCATCATGCCGGGCTTGAGCGGACCGCAGTTGGCGGAAAACATTCTGAGCAAGCGTCCGCAAACCAGGATCGTTTACATGACGGGATACACGGACGATATGGTGGTGCAGCACAAAGTGCTGGAGCCCGGTGTGAAGGTCTTGCAGAAACCTTTTGGCAAAGCCGAGCTGGCGCTGAAGGTGCGCTCGACGCTGGATGAGAAGTTAGATGGCCAGTAAAATTCAAAACCATTCACCACAGAGGACACAGAGGAATCGCGCAGGGAAAAGAGATACTAGCTTATGACGACGTTGCAGGAGAGTGGCGGGATTATGGACGAGGCGCGGGCTGGGGCTGGCACGAAAATCTGGGTGACGCTGAAGGGGCTTCCCCTGACGATTCGGCTGGAGTGGCCGTTCCACCAGTCGACGTCGGGAGCGGATTTTTTCGTCGTGCATGGGGACATCCGTCTGGAAGGTTCGGAAGGACTGCATGCACCGGTGGCGGTGAATCTTTCGCAGACCGTGCGCGAGGTAATGCCGTCGCTGGAGCCGAAGGATGCGGAGGCTCCGGTCATCAATGCACTGCGCAAGGAAGTCGACCGGCGACAGATTGAGTTCTTGAAGTCGGGGAAATTGTTGCCAGTGCCGTTTTCCAGCCGGCATTACGATTTCAAGCGTCGGCAGTGGGTGTTTGGCAAGGCCAGCGATGAGGCGATGGCGGAGTTTGTCGAGCGGAAAGTTTACTGGCAGACGACATTGGAGAAATCCCCACTTCTCGCGGAAACTTCAGAGTCAAAGTCCCCACCCCTTCGACAAGCTCAGGGCAAGCTCTCTCGCACCGCACGCGAGAAGGATGGGGCACCCGGGCGGGTTTGGATTGGCGATCCGGCGGAAGCGCAGTATGTGCAGACGACGCCGGCGCATTTGATGGAGATCGCGGCGCGGCTGGCCGCGCAGGGGTTGCTGCGGATCGAGGGCGAATGGGCGGAGGCCACTCCGACCCTGATGGGCCAGGCGGAACGATTCGAGAGTGCGCGGCGGCAGGCGGTGGAAGAGCTGGAGAAGAAGCACGCGTTTGAGAGAGGGTAGGAAGACCTTTCGCCACGGATTTACGCGGATCAACGCGGATAGATCTTTCTTGGATTATTCTCTGGGGCTAAGCCCTCTTCCTGGTGTTGTACTTTTCGCGGCGCTGAAAGCGCCGCTCTTCCACGTTCTGGCGAGGCTCCCTGCGGTGTCTAAAACAGGTATGTACACCCCTCTTCACGAAATCGGACCTCGGGCATGGGTAGTGCTGAGCTTCCCAGCCAGGTTCTATATTCTTTGCCTGGTAGTAGCCGTCGCACACCTAGTGGTTTCTCGTCTTCGAACGCTGTTATATCTCAGCGATCTCCGGAAAGAGGCCGGTCCTGCTCACAACGAGGCAGCGCGATCACAACTGAATCACTTAAACGACGGGATTGAAAACGCGTGCCAACTTCAGGGGCTGCTTCTGTTGTTGTTTGGGGTTTGTCTCGCAAATGAAGTGCTCGCGACATTCCGAGCGATCAAGTATGCTTCGATGTCCCTCTCTGGGGCGACCATCGGGGTGTTTGAGCCTTGCGCAGAGTTCGCGTTTTTCGTCCTCGGGATTCTAACCTTCCTACACGTGCTTCAGTGGATCGTTTCGTCCCGAGTCCGGCGAGCTCGTGCGAGGGTTGGGGGCGTGTCAGTTACCAACGTGAGCCTCAGGGGCTAAAGCCCTGATGCCATGGCCCGCTTTTCGTGGCGCTAGAAGCGCCACTCTTCCACGTTCTGACGGGGTCCGAGAGTGATAACACGCGGCGCTCATCGCAGCGCTGAAAGCGCTGCGCCACCCAAAAGCGGCGCCAGCCAAGAGCGTCGAGACGCAACAAATCTGACCCGAACCTCTAAGCCTTCGCTCCCGATTTGCGTGAAAATAATCCCCAGCAGAATCTTGGAGCGATCGCGTAGTTCACCTGCACCAACACAATGGCGGCGATGCTGTAGTAGGTGTTGAAGAAGCAGAGGGCGGCGCCGCAGGCGTAGAGCGATTGCGCGATCACGATGCGGCGGACGACGGCCTGGTGAATTTCCGCGGGGACGTCGTCGGCGAGAAGATGCGCGCGCGTGGCGTAGCTCCAGCTCCAATAAAGCATGAGGCCGAGCAGCAGGATGTTGAACCAGTATGTCAGGAGCGCGATGCGGTAGTGGATGAACTCGGCGAGCAGCGAGGTCGAGAATGGCGTGAGCGTGACGGCACAGAGAAAGGCGATGTGAATCCAGGCGAGGTTGCGGTCGGCGCTGGCGAACTGGTTGAGTTGCGTCTGCTGGCCGACCCAGAAGATGCCGTTGGTCATGACGCTCATGAGAAAGATGAGCAGGCGGGGCGAGAGCACGATCAGGGCATGCCAGAGATCGCGTTCGGAGTGAATGGCTTCGGCGGCGGGAACGCGGAGATCGAGCACGAGCAGGGTCATGGACACGGCGAAGATGCCGTCGCTGAGGGCGGCGAGGCGTTCGACGCTTTTCCCGGCAACGCGGTTGTAGAGTGAGTGCATCGAAAAGAGTTTAGCGGGTGGTTGGGTAGTGGACAAAGTATCGGGGCCAGGAGGCGGTAAGAATTCCCCTGCTGCGCGCTGCCGAGTTTCCCTGATTTGAATATCAGGCGCACACCCGATAGCGAACGATTCCGATCCGTGTTTGAAATACAGAGGGCGGTCGGGTGGACACCGGGCCGGGGATCGCCCCCTCGCGCTTCGGGCGTTCCGCCCCGCTCGCCCCTTCTTCTACCCGCCCGTCAATTCCCGCCCTCCTGCAACGTCACGCCGGCGACGCCTTGCGGACAAACTGCGCGACGACGGTCCCGAGGGTGAGAAGGGACATCAGCGAGATGATGCCGAGCGACATCACGCAATAGATACACCAGACGCCGAGCACGTTAGCTTCGATGTTGGCGAGGTACAGCGAAAAGGCGAGTCCCGCGAAAGTGGGAACGAGCAACAGGCGGTAGGAGCGCAGGAACGCGAGCGCGCCCATCAGAATGTATCCGGCGATGCCGAGGGCGGCGACCGGGATTCCCGTGCCCTTCACCATGGCGAAAGGACTGTGATTGACGACGCCGCAATCCCAGCGCTCGTTGATGCTGCAGGGCGAATCGCCGTAGGTGCGGTAGTGTTCGCGCAGGGCGAGAGATGAAACGATGATGCCGAGTACGGCCAGAACCAGAAGCGGATATTTCATAAGGTTCCTCTTAATCGATTGGACGCGTGCGAGCGCATTTCGCCCGGCAGTCTCGCGAACCGAAGGCTACCACAGGGGCTGAAGCCCACACTGATTCCACGTGCCCTACGCGGCCCTAGAAGGGCCGCTCTTCCACGGCGGTGCACGCATTGGTAGTTTTTTCTCACCCTCTTAAAGTCGTGCCCTTCTCGAATCGTGCTCCGTTCAAAGCTTCTACGGACCGCTAGGGCTTCGCTGTGTGTGTGGTGGCCACATCATTTATTAAATCAGAAACCTGCCAGTCGCTGCCGTGGTACCACTTTATGATTTCGCCGTCGGGGCCGATGACGGCGGTGCTGAGGTTGTGGGTGATGAGTCCGCCTTCGGGCTTCACTGTGAGCGCGAAGAAGGCGGCGATTTTGGGCAAGTCTGCGGCGCTGGGGGCGGCGAATTCCCAGCGGGTGAACAGCGCGGGGTCGTGGGCGTGGGCCACGGAGAATCCATAGTCGCGGAGAACTTTGGGCGTGTCGTGCTCGGGGTCGAAGCTGATGCTCAACAAGTGTGCCCGAGACAATGACGGGTTGGTGGCGAGTTGCTTATAGATTTCGGCGAAGTTGGCGCTCATGCGCGGGCAGAAATCGGGGAACGGACAGCGCGTGTAAATGAAAGTGACCAGCAGGATTTTGTCGCCATAGTTCTTCAGGGAAATGCGGTTGCCGCTTTGATTGGTGAAGGAGAAATCGGGGACAGCTTCTCCGGGTGTGGGCATGTGCAGTGAGTTGGCGCCGGCAGCCGGTGTGGGATCGATGTGCCGGATGACTCTCACGTTCTCGAGCCAGTAGTCAGGCGGCACTTCGGAATCCGCGTCGCGCACTACGACGACCTCGGCGGAAATGGAATCGCCGGGAAGCAGGTGGTTCAGGGTCGCCTCGGGCTTGACCTTGTAGGGCATCGTCATGGCGTCCATGAAGCCGGGAATGGTGTCGCCGTCGATGATGGCGGACTGGGCCTGAGTGTCGATGGAGGCGACGCGGCCGGTGAAGGGATAACGTTTCGGTGCCAGCGTTTTTGCGCGATTGCAGGAGGAAAAAAGAAATGCGGTGGCGAGGATGAGAGCGATCAAGGAAATGCGGCGAATATGTCTGTTCACGTTGTAGACACTTTAACTCGGAGGGAGGCTGCGCTGCCAACGGCCAAGAGCTGAAACCACAAAGGACACCCTTCGACTGCGCTCAGGGCAGGCTAAGGGTCACTAAGGGAGTCCGCTCGTGGAGCTGTTGCTTCCTGCATGGCGAAGTATTGTTGCCGCCGTATTTTTGTGAAATCCTCAGGGCGATTGAAATCGCGGGCAGGAGTGCCCGCGCCACAGATTTCACACGGCGAGGCATTCGATGGCATGCAATCCTGAGGTATTGAAACACGTTCCACTTTTTGCGCTGCTCGATGAAGAGGAAACCGCGGTGCTGGCGGCGCAGGTGCGGCTGAAGACGTTTGCTGCGCGGCAGCGCATCTACAAAATCGGCGATTCCGGCGGGCAGGCTTATGTTGTGGTTTCGGGCCGCGTACGGGTCGCGACCGTCGACCAGGACCACCAGGAAGTGGTGGTCGACGAGCCGTCGCACGGAGAGTTCTTCGGATTCGCGTCGATGCTGGAGCAGACGGCACACCAGACCGAAGCGACGGCCATCGACGAGGCCGTGTGCCTGGAAGTGGACCGAAAGGACATTGCCGTCCTGCTGCAGCGCAAGCCGCTGGCCGGGATGGACATGCTCACGGTGCTGGGACGGCAGTTTCACGCTTCGCAGCAACTGGTGCGCCTGCGGGCGAACCGGCATCCCAATGACGTGATTGAAAAGGATGCGACGTTTGGCGAGCGCATTGCCGACGTGGTCGCGGGCTTCGGCGGCTCGTGGACTTTTATCATCGCGTTCAGCATCGCGCTGGCGATCTATATGACCATCGACGCGGCGCTGGGGAAGAAGGCGTGGGATCCGTATCCGTATATTTTGCTGAATCTGTTTCTGTCGATGCTGGCGGCGGTGCAGGCGCCCATCATTATGATGAGCCAGAACCGGCAGGACACGAAAGATCGGCTGCGCGGCGAACTGGATTACGACGTCAACCGGCGGGCCGAGGCTGAGATTCAGGGGCTGGCGCGGAAGCTGAATTTGCTGGGAGAAAAGATTGGCGATGTCGAGGACATGGTGCGCGAGAAACTGCCGCAGGGATGAGAGTTTATACGGCCATTGGAATTCGATATATTTCTGGTGTGGACCGCAAGTCAGCGGAATGCCGCAACTCTGAGGATTCATGTCTCGTTTTCACTCCACCCGCCGGACCTTTCTGAAAACAGCAGGGGCGACCGTGGGCGCTGCCGTGCTGTCGCCGCCTCGACTCTTGGGTCGGTCGACGACATCAGGCAAAGGAGCGTCCGCTCCACAGACTGAGGGACCCGCCGACTACAACCTCACGATCGCGACTACGCCCATCGAACTGGCGCCGAATCGAATTATTTCGGTTACTACCTATAACGGGCAGTTCCCCGGGCCGCTGCTTCGCCTTAAGGAAGGTGAGCGCGTCATCATCGACGTTCGCAACGACACCGATACGCCGGAGCAACTGCACTGGCACGGGCAGTTTGTTTCCACCGATGTGGATGGAGCGACGGAAGAGGGCACGCCTTTTATTCCGCCGCATGGCAGCCGCAGAATTTCGTTTGTGCCGCAACCCTCAGGTCTGCGCTTCTATCATACGCACGTCCGCGCAGGTGCCAATCTGGCGGCCGGGCAGTACAGTGGGCTGGTCGGTCCGGTTTACATTGAGCCGAAGCAGCACGCGGGGAACTACGACCGCGAAGTCTTCCTCACGCTGAAAGAGTTTCAGCCGACGTTGAGTCGCGGCGGGGATATGGCGATGGACTTCTTGTCGCCGGCGCAGACGGTCCCCGCGCTCAAGGATTCCGGCGAAAGCAAGATGAAAGGCTCGCTGGCCAAAGGGATGCCGCATGGATACGAGGTGGGCTACGATTCCTTCACCATCAATGGGCGGATGCTGGGTCATGGTGAGCCGGTGCGCGTGAAAGCTGGCGAGCGCGTGCTGTTTCACATTCTGAATGGCAGCGCCACGGAGATTCGCAGCCTCGCGCTTCCGGGTCACAGCTTCAGCGTGATCGCGATGGATGGCAATCTGTTGCCAAAGCCGGTCCGGGTGCCGGGGCTCTGGCTGGGAACTGCGGAGCGAGTTTCAGCGATCGTAGAGATGAATCATCCTGGGGTATGGGTGATGGGTGACGTTGCCGACGATGATCGTCATCACGGCATGGGGATTGTGGTCGAGTATGCCGGGTATAAGGGCAAGCCGCAGTGGCTTCCGCCGAAGCCGTTTAAGTCGAACTACGCGCACTTCGGCAACGCCAGCGCGCCTGCGGCCACGCCCGACGAAATGTTCGACATGCTCTTCGAAAAACAGAACGCGGGGTTCGAGGGATTCAATCAATGGACCATCAACGGCGTGGCGTATCCCCGGGAGCAGATGACGGCGGCTCCGGCCTTCCATCTGCACCAGGGCAAGCGCTACCGCATTCGCATGCGCAACGCGAGTGACGACATCCATCCGATTCATCTGCACCGGCACAGCTTCGAACTGACGCGGATCGCGGGACAGCCGACGTCCGGGGTGATGAAAGACGTCGTGATGGTGGGCGGATACCAGGAAGCCGAGATCGATTTCGTAGCCAACAATCCCGGACTGACTTTGTTTCATTGCCACCAGCAGCTGCACATGGACTTCGGGTTTATGACGCTGTTTGATTATGTTTAACGAGGACTCGCATGTAGGATACGGTGCACGACGCTGACGGAGAATGGGGGGCGTCCGGGGCGGCCGCGCTGCGCGCTGGCCGGACAGCCGAGGCGGCTGTCCCCACATGTTCCTTCTTAGGAGCGAGATTCGCGATGAAGAAGAATGTCTGGCGAGCTGTGATCGAGATCGCTTTTATCATCTTCCTGTTTTATTCCAATCTCCTGATGGGAGAATTTGAACGCTCGGGCATGGGGCAGAAGAGAGGGCTTGCCTGGGCGATTGGAGATGTTGTTACTGTCGCCAATTTTGAGATTGCCCTGATTGCCGCGCTCATCGGGTATGTGTTGTTTGAGTTTCTGCGGAAGAAATTCTAGGCGAATGCAGCTCTGACTCTTCGCTGCAGAAGGAACAGCAACAGGGCACCCGCGATGACGACGCCCGTTCCGCCGCGCAGCCAGTCGCCCCGGAAACAGTTCCCGACATCTCCTAGAACCTGTAGGGCGATGATTGCGACCGCGAGTCTCCATCCCCAAAGACGGCGGCGGAACCAGCCGACTCCTGCCGTGATGAGGGCGGCGCTGAGCAGCAGGAAGAGAATACCGACGGTACGCCCCAGAGGAGCGAGTTGCCGGTATGCGGCTGTGTTCAGAGCCCAGACGCGATCGAGCACCGTGCCTTGCCAAAGCAGAGTGACTGCGGCCAGACTCGCCATGGAGGCACCAAAGAACAAGAAGATACCGACCACAGTGAATCCTGGCGGCGTAGGGCCGACCGCAAGATTGCGGCCGGAGCGATCGATGTCCGGCATTTGCCGAATATAAGCTAACGGCGCGGTTCGTGCTTGGAAGGCGAAAGCGTCCAGCTTTTACAACTGACGGGCGGCCGCGCTTTGCGCTGGCCGGACGGACGAATGCGTCCGTCCCTACGTGATCCTTTTAGTAGTGAAAGCGGTAGCAGAGTTCGAGGTAGATTTCGCGCGGATTGTTCCAGTGGAATCCGCCGAAGGTCACGCTGTTGTCGAGTTCGACGCGGCGGTTGGCTACGTTCATGGCGTTCACTGAGGCGGAGAAGCGCTCGCCGAAATCCTTGCCTAGAGTCAAGTCGAACGTGGTGTGCGGAGGCAGATAGGTGCCCGGATACGGTTGGCCGGGAAATGCATTGGTGAAACCGGAACCGTAATACACATTGGTCGATGCGTAGGAGTGCCATGGCAGGGTCACGTTACCGCCGACGTTGAGGGTGTTGCGCTGGTCGTGATCGAGCGGAGAGAGTCCGGCGGGGAGCGAAAAGTTGGTGAGTCCGCCGGTGATAGCGCCGCCCGCCTCGGCAATTTGATTGGAATACGCGGCGTGGATTTGACCGCGATGGGCGATCCGGGGAGAGCGCAGAGTTGCTTCCCAGCCGCGAATGACGGCCTGGCCGATGGTGATGGGGAAAAACAGATTCGATTCGCCGATGTTGTTGTGGTCGAAGAAATTCGTGACATTGGTGCGGAAGTTGTCGGCGTCGAAGGTCCAGCCGCGGAAGGGGATGGTCACGCCGAATTGATGTTCTTCGTCGCGTTCGCCATGGAGGGCAATGAATCCCAGATTGTTCGAATTGGCAAACTGCAGCAACGGACCGGAGGCGGTGATGAGCGGAGGCGCCTGATAGTAGTGTCCGTAGAACGCGCGGAAGGTCCAGTTGAGGTGCGGTACGTTGAGCGCAACGCCGAAGCGCGGGCTGATGGCGTTCTCGGTGACCGCGCCGGAAAAGTAAGTCGGTCGAATGCCGGCGGAGAGCGTCAGCCAGGAGACGGGCTTGAATTTGTCATCGAGGAAAAAGGCGGTGAGGCTGCCGGAGGGATGCTCCCGGTCAGGCGGGGCGATATTCGAACAGACGCCCAACGGGTTGGTTGCGGTTACGCATTGACTCTGATCGGGAGGGTTGAAAATGGCCCCGAAAAGTTCATTATCGCGCTGGAAAAAGCTGTACAAGCCCACTTGCAAATTGTTCTTCGTAACATTCGCCGCGAAACTCACCTGGCCGCCAGCGTAGGTGGATCCGCGAGTCTCACTCGTAACAACTGGCGAGTCACTGGGCGAACTGTCATAGTTAGCGGCGTTGTAGTGAAAGAACGGTGAGACCGTCAGCAAGAGTTTGGAATTGAAGGTGTGAACCCAGGAGAAGTTTGCGATGGCGTCGGATTCGTGGTCGGCATCACGGAAGCCGCTGCTGTCGTACTGAGAGCTCTCCAAATCGTTGGAGTTGGGGTCGTAGGGAATCTGGTAGTAGTCCTTGCGCAGGGAGGTCACGAGGCGCAGCTGGTTGGAAGGATCTGCATTGAAAATGAGCGAGCCGAAGCCGCCGTAGCCGTTGGCGGCATCGTGGACGACTTGCGGGACGGGCG
>Ga0209415_10020517_pt1 | contig 10261 bp, 9 predicted proteins | sample PeaSoiSIISIP2007_FD_187696 | JGI IMG/M metagenome (GOLD analysis project Ga0209415, IMG submission 187696) | Peat soil microbial communities from Weissenstadt, Germany - SII-SIP-2007 (SPAdes) (version 2) | ecosystem: Environmental > Terrestrial > Soil > Wetlands > Peat | place: Germany...
AGGGATCGTCACCGTGCCATTGGTCGCCCCTATGACTCTGTGGTGGAAAAGGGAATTAAGACACTACTAACCATAGAAGGCACTTGAGCGAAGCGGTTCAGTTACATCAGTCACGTAGATATCGTTCGACGCTAAGGGTTCCCCTTGAGACAGCGTAGAATGAATACACCAACCCAATTCAGACAGAGTCGCACGCTTAGAGGCGGTCCCTATTTGATTTACGAAACAGAATTTTTGAAGGACGCTGCCAGCCGTAGCGCCAAAGCCGAACCCGTCAATCATTTGTTTTCCGCACCATGGCCTCTGTGGGCGATAGGACTGGCTTTGCTGTGTCTTACCGGTTGCAACGCGCTCAATCCGTTGTGCGGAAGTGCTCGGCCGGCCCCGGTCATCGGCTCGCTTTCGGCTAGCACGATTACCTTCGCTCAAGTGCAGCGGGGGTTTCTCCTGGCAGTGAATGGCAAGGAGTTCGTCTCGTCCACTGTGGTGGTCATCAACGGCACGACGCTGATCACGACTGTCCGGAGCAGCGAGGAGTTGCAAGTGACCATCCCGACCGACTTGGTCTCCGGCCCTGGAACCGCGAGCGTGGTCGTCAACACGCCGAGTGGCAACTCGGAATATCTGGGCTGCAGCAGCGGTGGAACCAGTAGCCCGCTGACCCTCACCATCACTTAATTCTTAGAACATCAGCCCGCGTGAACTCAACTTAAGCCTTGTCATTCCGACAGCGCGTGCTTTGCGGAACTTGTCCTGAGCGAAGCCGAAGGACGCGCGGAGCAATCTCAGTCTCTTCCAGCAACGCGCGCCTGCCACCGGCGCTCTAGTTCGCTTTCTTCCCTTGCGCCTCGACGATATCCAATAAGTGCAGTACGGCGGCCGCGGCAGCAAGACGAACTTCCTCCTTCGGATCGTACATATACGCCTCGATTTCGACCAGCAGGGCTGGATCCCCACGTTTGGCAATAGCCTCCAAAACCGCGACCCGCACCACCCATCGTTTGGAGTGCGCCGCGTTCACTAAAGCTGTGGCGCTGGCGGGGTCCGGGTCGCTGGCCAGCATAGTTGCGGCGGCCGCCTGCACCGGAGAAGGATCATTCTTCAGAATGTCCCGCACGGCGTCCCATCCCATGCCGGCAAACGGAACGAACCCGATCCCCTGCTCAAAAGCGAGCACCTCCAGTTTCTTCGGTTCGTGCAAGATTGCCGTCTGCTCGGCGAGAAAGCCGTCGCCGCTTTTCCGCTTGCCCGCGAGAATTGCGTAATAGACCTCGTAGGCAGATTTGTCTTTCATTTCGTGCAGAGCCCGAGCTGCGGAGAGGGCTACCGCGATCTCCCTGTCTGATATGGCGTGCTGCAACTTGGGGATGGAAGCCGTGGAATGCATCTGTCCCAGCGCGGTCGCGGCGGCCGCCCGCACCTCGGCCTTTGAATCGAGCAACCCACCCTCGGCTAGCTCAATCGCTTTCTGGTTTCCGGGCAACAGTCCCAGCACCCGAATTCCCAGGACGCGCTTTTCGCTGCTGCCAGAGTGCGCGGCAGGCAGAATCAGCTTCCAGGCAACCTCTTTGCTGGTTTCGGCGCTGGTTTCAGCGCGGCAGTAAGCACCGGTTGCGAAAAGAAAAACGAAAAGGGAAACAGCAACAAAGCTCGCCTGAGCGAAAACGACTGATCCACTTATGCGTACGTCGGACATGTGGGCCTCAAAAATAGGAGGTCAGTAGAGTAACCCGAACCCCGCCGGGATGTCGCTTCGGCATCTGCGAGAAAAGCAAGGGTGGGCCATGCGCCCAACGACCGCCGGATCAAGAGCCCAAACCTCAGCCCGGTCATTCCGCCAGCGCGTGTTTTGCGGAACTTGTCCCAAACGAAGCCGAAGGACGCACGGACGAATCTCAGTCTCGACCGACGACGGGCATAGCTAACGACCAAGGTTGGCCCATCCTTTCGCGTTTTTTTGCGAAAGGGTGGGACTCCGCGCTGGGTCGCGCGCGACGCTTCAATTCATCAGGTCCGCGATCACCAGCCAGCCGCGCGGTTCGCGCACCACGTCGGCGATCGCCACGTAGCCTCCGTGGCCGAGCGCGAATTGCTGCCACAGCAGGTCGAGAATGCGCAGCGCCGGCCCTTTGCCGCCACCGCGGCCGACCACCAATTCGCGGAAGGCGTACCAGTGCAAGCCGTGGGCGAGGGTCTGCACGTCCTGGCCGAAGATTGCGTCCAGCCTCTCCTGCAGCTGGCTCGATGCCGCGTTCACGAAAATACCAAGCAAGCCGCCGGTTCCGAAGGCAATCCCCGCCTTCGTGGCTCCGCCGGCTGCGCCATACATCTTCTGGCGAAGGATCCGCTTCATCTGGACTTCGAGGCTGCCGGGCGGAACCGCCTTCTTCGCCACGGCCCAGGAATACCAGGCCGCATATTCCGGCGGCTTCGCGCGACGGGAAGCCGGAACCATCCGCTCGAACAAGCCATTGATCCTGTACCAGACCACCGAACTCTGCACGGCACTGGCGCCGCTGGTGTAGCCGCCCGCGTCGAGCAGGGCCGTGCCGATCGTTCCCACGATTCCCAGGCCCTTTTTCGCAAGCAAATAGCGATTGGTCACGGGCGATTCGCCTTCGTGCCCGTTCTGCGCGAAGTAGGGATTGCCGAGCGCGTCCTCTTCGGGATCCGCCATCGCCAAGTCCAGGACGCCGCCCAGCAGATTGCCCGCATCTTCGTGCACCGCCTTGACGCCCTCAACGAGCCCCCCGGCAATGGCAGACTTGCCGAACTTCGTACTCACCACGTACTTGACGACTCCACCCGGACCTCCCATGGTCAAGCATCTCCTTTCGTCTTCGAACGGTTCAGCGCACCGCGATCATACATCCGAGGGTGGCCCATCCTTTCGCGTTTTTTGCGAAAGGGTGGGACTCCACCGCCCGGCGTTTTGAGTGGAAGGGCTGGTTTTATCAACTAGTGTTCTATCTGAGTTGATCAAAGCGTGGTAGGAGCTTTGCGCAGCTAATCTTGCATTGCAAGAGGCGTGGCCGAAAGTACGCCTCTTGCATATGCTGTTGGAATTTCCTTCCTGGCCTCCTGGCCTTGCTCTCGCTTCGTTGGTTGCTTTTCCCTATGGTTGCACTGGCTCCGTCGGTAATGTTGGCGGTCCGGGGTCAAGAGTGATCACGGTGTTGTAAAAGGTGTTGGGAACCAAGGTGTCTCCACCCGTTGAACCGTCCACGTAGATCCCGAACGGCGCTTCGTCCACTGTGTTCTTGGTAATGTTATTCCCCCCGAAGGAAGCGACTTCGACGATGGCATCGTAGAGGCTGGCATCGCTGAGGGTATTGCTTTGCACGATGTTTAAGTTGCCTCCCTCCATATACAGGAGCCACCACGAGCCGCTCACCACGTTCTGGGTAATGGTTTGCTGGTAGGCATAGTCTATCCAGATGCCGACCTGGGTATTGTTGAGCACGGTGTTCTTGGTGATGATGGCACCGTAGCTTGCGCCGGTGGAGTAAATGCCGTTCCAACCGTTCGAGACATTGTTCCCGGAGACGACCGAACCGTTGGCATTATTGACGAGAACGATCCCAAAAGCGTTGTCACGTTGAATGCTGTTGTTGGTGATGGTGTACTTGGCGTTGTAGGCATCGATGGCGGTCTGGTTGATATCGTGGATTTCGCTGCCGGTAATCGTGGCGTAGGAAGTGTCGGCCAGAATACCGTCCCCGGAACACGTCGTCTCATTGCGGACCACTACATCCTCGATCTTTGCGGCAGTCGTGCCGTCATTGGCACTGCCCACATTAAAAACCCCAATACCGACATTGCGGTTGGAGCCAGCCGGGCAGTTGCCGCCGCTACCATCCACAATGAGGCCCTTGACGGTCACTCCGACTGTGTTCTCGACTAGCAGTTGCACTGTTACCGGTCCAAAACTAACGGAAGTCCCGTTCTGCACCAAGCCAGCGCCCGGCACCCGGATGACGGAGGCATTGCCTGTGCCATCGGTGACCCCTTCCAGCGTGAGGGGTTGACTGATGACGACCTGTTCAGGGTAGGACCCTGGGCAGACCATGATGGTGGTACCCCACGGAGATGCAGTCACTGCCGATTGAATGGTCGAGAAATGTGTGTAAGTGGGCTTGCAAGTGGAAGGGCCGACAACCACTGTAGTTGCCGCTAACAGACTCTGGCCGAGCAGCCCCGCGGCTACTACAAACGCAATGGTCAAGATGCGAACTGTCGTACTGAACATGGAAAGTTCCTCCCTGAGATGTAGATTTGAAGCCGAGCATTAATTTGGCCGGGCGCCTTGAATCAGCGCTGAACACACTTCACCCGCACGAAATCTGCGCTGTGAAAACGCTCTGCTGGCGTGCGTAATACCCAGGGGTCGAGGGAAAACATACGGCCGGGCGGGGTTTGGGGGGCGAGATTTCGGCTACCCCGGTGGCCGAAAATTCAGCAATTATCCTCCCACCAAGAGAAATGTCAAGCGGAATCTCGGGCTACTTCCGCAGTGTATTTCCGCCTCCCGGGGACTGGAAGATTCCTGCTACTACGCAGAACGACCATGCTCACACTTGACGAAAAATCTCGATTATACTCACTGGCGCCCTAACCCCATTTGCCTCAATCCTCCGCCGTCTCTAAAATGAAAACATCCCCATACGGCTGGGAGAATTCCCGAAACTTATGATTCATTTTCCCGTTCCCGAGGCTCTCACTTTCGACGACGTTCTCCTGCTGCCCGCGCGCTCCGACGTTGTACCGTCGCAGGCCAGCACGCAGACGCACGTCACCCGCACCGTCAGCCTGAACATTCCCATCGTGAGCGCCGCCATGGACACGGTCACCGAATCGCACATGGCCATCGCGCTCGCCCAGCAGGGCGGCATGGGCATCATCCACCGCAATCTGACCATCGAGCAGCAGGCCAACGAAGTCGACAAAGTGAAGCGCTCGGAAAGCGGCATGATCGTCGACCCGGTCACCATGAGTCCGACCGACCGGGTCAGCGACGCGCTCGAGGTTATGCGCAAATACAAGATTTCTGGCGTGCCCATCACCGAGCAGGGCAAGCTGGTCGGCATTCTCACCAATCGCGACCTGCGTTTCGAAACCCGCTTCGATATTCCCATCGACAAGGTGATGACCAAGAAGAACCTGATCACCGTTCCGGTCGGCACCACGCTCGAAGAAGCGGAAAAGATTCTTCATCAGCACCGCGTCGAAAAACTTCTGGTGGTCGACGACAAGTACATGCTGAAGGGCCTGATCACCGTAAAAGACATTCAGAAAAAACTGAAGTATCCCAATGCCGCCAAAGATTCACAGGGACGCCTGCGCGTAGGCGCGGCCATCGGCGCAACTGGAGATTTCCTCGAGCGCGCCCAGGAGCTGGCCGAAGCCAAAGTCGACGTGATCGCCATCGACAGCGCCCACGGCCATTCCACAAAAGTGCTCGAAGCCGTGAAGCTGGTGAAATCGAAACTGCCCGAACTGCAATTGCTGGCCGGCAACGTCGCAACCTTCGACGGCGCGTGCGAGTTGACCCGCGCCGGAGCCGACGGAATTAAAGTTGGCATCGGCCCCGGCTCGATCTGCACTACGCGCGTAGTCACCGGAGCGGGAGTGCCGCAGATCACCGCCATCGCCGAAGCTTTCCGCGCCACCAAAGATGCCGGAGTCCCCATCATCGCCGACGGAGGCATCAAGTATTCGGGCGACATCACCAAAGCCCTGGCCGCGGGCGCAAGCGCGGTCATGATCGGATCGCTCTTTGCCGGCACCGACGAAAGTCCCGGCGAAATGATTCTGTATCAGGGCCGCTCGTTCAAGTCGTATCGTGGCATGGGCTCGATCGGAGCCATGGCCGCGGGTTCCAGCGAGCGCTATTTTCAAAACGTGGAAGGCGAGTCTTCCGCGGCCGCGGCCTCCGGTCTCGATTCCGATCCTAACCGCCTAGGCAAGCTGGTCCCCGAGGGAATCGAAGGCCGCGTCCCCTACCGCGGATCGGTAGCCATGATCGTGCACCAGATGGTCGGCGGATTGAAATCAGGCATGGGCTACTGCGGATGCGCCACCATCGCCGAGCTATTGCAGAAGACCCGCTTCGTGCGCATCAGCGGCGCCGGCCTGCGCGAAAGCCACGTCCACGACGTCATGATCACCCGCGAGGCTCCCAACTATGCCGCTGAATAATCGCTGCGCATGCCTCGTAGCGCCGGCGTCTCGCCGGCTGTGGCGGGAGCCTGCCCTGAGCTTGCCGAAGGGGCGTCCCGCCCGCGCAGCCGCGAGTGACACATCCGCGTTCCTTGCGAAGGGTGGCAATTCCGGCACTGCAGGCGCGTCCCTCGCTTGAGCTCCGACCGCCATCATGTTCTCAAGGCCTGGATCGCCGCGATTCTGTGGCTGATCGTCATCGCCCTGGAGTCAAGCTCGCTCGGCTCCTCCCACAACACCAGTCGCATTCTTTACCCGCTCCTGCATTTTCTCTTCGGGATGGATCTATTCCGCTTCGAGTACGTGCATTTCTTCATCCGCAAGGGCGGTCACGTTTTCGGCTACGGCCTGTTGAGCTTTCTGCTGTTCCGCGCCTGGCGTGAGACGTTACGCCTACCCGGCGCCGCCAACTGGACCCTGCGTTGGGCGAACCTGGCCGTGCTCGGAACCGCGCTGGTTGCGAGCCTCGACGAATATCACCAGAGCTTCAACCCGGACCGCACTGGCTCGGTGCGCGATGTGGCTCTCGATACTTGCGCCGGGATCACGGTGCAGATTCTGTGGTTCCTGTGGGTGACCGTGAGGAAATCCCGCGAGACGGCGCTGGACTAACTGGGGATTGCCGGATCAACGGTTAGGAGGGATGGGGGCGGGGCTCACCTAACCTTCTACGGATGTTTTGCTGGTTAAGTGCCCGATCATACTACCCTTCCAGATTCAAAGGGCTGTCATCCTGACCGGCGTTCTTGGCCGCGAAGGACCTCTGCAACTGGCCGGCAGCATCTGCGCCGCCGGCAAATTACTCAGGTCCTTCGCTTCGCTCAGGATGACAAGAATAGCGTTGACCCAGAAGGATTTGATCAGTGGCCGCGCTTTGCTACGAGCAGCACTGCCGACGTTAGTGCCAGCCCCGCAGAAACGTAGAACGCCAAACGCGCCCCATAGTGTTTCCACAAAAGGCCCGTGATCAGGCTGGCGGCGAGCGTGGCGACGCTGGTGGCGAAGAAATAAATCCCAAGGGCGCGACCGCGGACGTCTTCGCCGACCGCTTCGACCACCAGCGCTTTGAGCACTGGCTGCGTCAGCGCGTAGTAGAGGCCATACACGGCCATCGCAATCCAGATGGCCAGGGCCGACGGCGCCCGCCCGAACACGAAATACACGGCGGCAAAGATCAGGTAGCCGGCGGCGGCGATCCATCGTCGTGAAAGGGCGCGTTGTGAAGAGCCGCCTCGTGAGAAGCCGCGCGAGAAGTGGTCGCTGAACCATCCCGCGGGCCAGGAACCGAGAGTGTAAGTAACGTTGAAAACCAGCCCAAGCAAGGGCGCGAGCGCAACGGGAATGCCGGCATTCTGCGCCCGCAGCACCAGGAACATGTCGCTGGAGTTGCCGAGAGAAAACAGGGTGACGGCGAAGAGCACGAAATAGAAAGCTGCTGGCAGCTTGGGCGCGCCCGGTGCGAGCGGGGCCGTGGTCATTTCTTCGGCGGTCAGTTTTTCCGCGGCCAGTTTTTTCGCAGTCAGTTGAGACTGGCTGCTGGCGCCTTCCATCTCCGTGCCGCGGCGCCTTTCGCGGATGCCCAGTAGCGCTACCAGCACGCACAGCGCTCCGGGGACAGCGGCCGCCCAGAAGACCGTTCTGATTCCGTGGTGCGCGAGCAGGAAGAACGCGATCAGAGGACCGGCGATCGCGCCCGCGGAATCCATGGATTGAATCAGGCCGTAGGCCGCGCCCAGCCGGCCTTTGGGAACGGATTCGGCTACCATCACGTCGCGCGGGGCGCCGCGCACGCCCTTGGCCAGGCGGTCCGTGAAACGAATGAGAAGAATGTGCCACCACGCCGTGGCGAGGGCGAGAACCGGCTTCACGGCGTTGGCAACGAAATATCCCGCGACTACCAGCGGCTTGCGGCGGTCGAGGCGGTCGGTGAGATATCCGGAGAAGAGCTTGGCAAACGATGCCACGCTTTCGGCGACGCCCTCGATCAATCCCAACTGCGCCGGTCCCGCGCCCAGCGACGCTAGAAATGCTGGCAGCACCCAGTACGCCATCTCGGTGGCCGTGTCGTTCAGGAATGAGGTAAGGCCGAAGGCGTAGATGTTGCGAGCGGAAGAAGGCTCACGCTCGGCAGGAGGTTCGGGCATCCATAGGTTTTATCACGGAGGTTGGAGGCAGTGGACAGTGGACAGATGTCACGGTGCTGCTAGCCGGGCTTCGCCCTGGCTTGACAGCCGAGGCGGCTGTCTCTACGTGGGCGTTTCAGTACATGGCGTCGTACTTGGTCACGACCCATTCGCCATTTTTGTTCTCGGTGGTGACGGTGAAGAGTTCTTTATAGGTGCCGGGCTGGCCGGCGTTGCTCTCACGCTTGCCGCGATAGTGAAGGATGATGAGCGGCGGTCTTTCTTCCCACTCTACTAATTCCCACGCGAGCAGCGGGTGTTGCGCCTCGGAGTTGCAGATATAGTGCGCGTATTTCTTGTGGTAATCGTGCTCCCAGTTGGCCAGCAGTTCGTCGCAGTGACCATCGCGCAACGCGTGCAGGAACTTGCCGGCAGCCTTCTCGGTAGAGCGGTCGCGCAAGGGATTCATCTTGATGCTGACGGGCAGGCCGCTGAGCGGATCATGATCCTCCGACCGCGCCAGTACCGGTCCCTGATTGTTCAGCCACCGCACGTATCCCAGAAACACGATGACCAGCAGCGCGCCGGTGCCGACAGCAATGCCGATCTGTGTGCGGGTGAACCCCATTAGAACGAGTTTATGGATATGGGAGGAGAGACGGCAAGATTACCAGTGGGAGACACGCGGGGACATGTACGAGTGGGGCGCGGAGAAATACGGGTATCCATTGGTAGCGCTGGTTTTGTGCAAACGTTGGATGCTGCAGGCAGATTGCATAGGTCCTTCGCTTCGCTCAGGATGACAGGGGTGCATATGCAACGGACTTGCGGTATGGAATCCTGGCGAGCGTTGGCGCAAACGGGGGAAAAGAAAAGGCGCGGCCGAAGCCACGCCTTTAGAGAATCACCAAACGGGGACTATTCCTTCTTGTCTCCGCCCTTGCCCTCGGCGGGTGCGGATTCGGCTTCTACTTGAGCTTGTGCCTCGGCTTCTTCCATGGCCTTCTTGGCTTCGGCGACTTTCTTGGCGCGGGCTTCGGCGCGCTTTTCCTTCTTTTCGTCGAGGACCTTTTCGCTGCCGAGCAGTTCGAGGAAAGCCTTGTCGGCGCCGTCACCCTTGTTCCAGCCGGTGCGGATGATGCGGGTGTAGCCGCCGTTGCGGTCGCCGAAACGAGGGCCGACGGTGTCGAACAGTTTGACCAGGGCTGCATCGGTCATGAGGTAGGCGCCAGCCAGGCGGCGGGCGGCGAGGTCGCCGCGCTTGCCGAGAGTGATCATCTTCTCGACGATGGGACGCGCGGCTTTGGCCTTGGGAACCGTAGTCTCGATGCGCTCTTCGACGATCACCGAGGTGACCAGGTTGCGCAGCAATGAGCGCCGATGCGCTGTGTTTCGTCCGAGTTTGTATCCTGCTACTTTGTGGCGCATGGTGAACCTCAGATAGTTGTTAGTTGCTAGTTGTTAGTGGCTAGTTTGTGGCTCTTACTAGCCACTCACTACTAGCCACTAGCAACTTGTTCTTACAGCTGGTCGTCCGGTCCGTAGGCGGAAGCCGGGAGGACTTGATTCGACGTAGGACCGGGCACGGCGTTGCCGTGCTCGTCGATCTTCATTCCCAGGCTCAGGCCCATCGAAGAGAGAATCTCTTTGATCTCGTTCAGCGACTTGCGGCCGAAGTTTTTGGTCTTGAGCATTTCAGCTTCGGTCTTCTGCACGAGCTCGCCGATGGTCTGGATATTCGCGTTCTTCAGGCAATTGTAACTACGCACCGAAAGCTCGAGCTCTTCCACGGAACGGTTGAGGTTCTCGTTGTGAATCTCGGGCTTGCGATCGTCGGACGACGACGTGCCGGTTTCGATTTCTTCCTCGAAGTTGATGAAGATGTTCATGTGGTCCTTCAGCAGCTTCGCGGCCAGGCC
>Ga0209415_10020518_pt1 | contig 10261 bp, 7 predicted proteins | sample PeaSoiSIISIP2007_FD_187696 | JGI IMG/M metagenome (GOLD analysis project Ga0209415, IMG submission 187696) | Peat soil microbial communities from Weissenstadt, Germany - SII-SIP-2007 (SPAdes) (version 2) | ecosystem: Environmental > Terrestrial > Soil > Wetlands > Peat | place: Germany...
CCGCCAGCCGCGTAGTGGTCCTCGACCGTGATCAGATGCCCGCCGGTCGCTTGGCCAGCCACCACGAGGGCGCCCTTGTCGACCGGAGCGACCGAGTACAGATCGATGACGCGAATCGAGGTCCCGGAGGCCTTGAGCTCGTCGTAGGCCTTCAGCGCCTCGAAGACCGTCACCCCGGCTCCGACGACGGTCGCCACGTCGTCTGCACTCTGGCGAATCACTTTCAAGCCGCCGATCGAAAAGGCCGCCTCATTCCCGTAGATGACTTTCGTTTTCGGCCGGCTCAGGCGGATGTAGACGGGGCCGGGATGGTTCGCGGCGAGCGCCACGAGCCGTTCAGCGCTGACCGCGTCGCAGGGGTACAGCACGGCGATGTTCGGCTGGGCCCGGCACATCGCCAAATCCTCGAGCGCCATCTGCGACGGACCGTCCTCGCCGATCGAGATGCCGGCATGCGATCCAGCCATCTTGATGCCGACGCCGCTGATCGCTGCCATGCGGACGAAGTCGGCAGCGCGCGCCAGGAAGCAGGCGAACGTCGATGGAAACGGAATGGCGCCGCGCGCCGCCAACCCCATGGCCGCGCCGAGCATCGCCTGCTCGGCGATGAAGTTCTGATAGAAGCGACCGGGTAGCGCCTGTTCGAACCTGTCGCTGAACGTCGAGTTCTTCACGTCGGCGTCGAGTGCGACCACTCGCGGATCGGCTTCGCCCAGCTTCACGATGGCCGTGCCGTACGCTTCCCGCGTCGCAACCTCCTCGCCGATCGTGTAGGAAGGCGGCGCGACCGGCTTGGGCGAATCCTCAGGGCGCACCGATGATGTGGGCTTCGGGATCTGCAGCGCGAGGTTGATGCTTCCTCCGTCTGGTATCGGCACGAACTGCTTCTCGATCTCCGCGAGCGCCCGAGCCAGCTCCTCGCCCTTCTTGAACGCCTTGCCGTGCCAGCCGTTCTTCCCTTCGACAAAGGACACACCTTTGCCCTTGATGGTGCTGGCGAGAATCATGGTCGGCCGGCCCGCCGTGCGCCGGGCCTCAGCGAGCGCGTCGAGAATCGCGCTCATGTCGTGGCCATCGATCACGATGGCGTGCCAGCCGAATGCGCGCCACCGGCGCGCAAACTGGTCCATGTCGTGTTGCCACATGGTCGGCCGGCTCTGGCCGAGACCGTTGACGTCCGTGATCCCGCACAGGTTATCGAGGCCGTCGACCGCCGCGACGTCGGCCGCCTCCCACACGGACCCTTCGGCGGACTCGCCGTCGCCGAGCAGAACATACGTTCGATAATCGGATCGGATCCGGCGCGCGTTCAGCGCGATGCCCACAGCCGCGCAGATGCCCTGCCCCAGCGAGCCGGTGGCGACGTCGACAAACGGCAGGCGCGGCGTCGGATGGCCCTCGAGGTCCGAACCGATCTGGCGCAGCTTCAGCAGCTCGGCGCGATCGAAGGCGCCCGCCTCGGCCCACGCGGCGTACAGAATCGGCGCGGCGTGACCTTTCGACAGCACGAAGCGATCGCTGATCGGACTTCGCGGATCCTTCGGATCGAATCGCATCTCGGCGAAGAAAAGCGCCGCCATGAGGTCGGCCGCGGAGCAACAGCTGGTCGGATGGCCGCTGCCGGCTTCCGATGTCGATTTCAGCGAGTCGATGCGCAGCCGCGCAGCGACATTCTTGAGAGCGGCGATCAGAGAGGCATGGTCGAGCGACATATAGTCTCGGGAGACGTAAGAATGCGGACGTCAGATTGTATTGCAGATTGAGCGACCAAATCCGCAATCCGCGATCCGCGATCTGCAATCCACAATCTCATCGGATCTGGAGCCAGTCGGCAAGGGCGAGGCCGAACGGCGCCGCCTCAACGCCGCGCTCCCGCACCGACGCCGCCTGCGAGCCGAGGGCTCGCGCCGCTGTCCGGGAGTAGTCGGTGCCCGATGCGATGACCGCCGCCTTCCGGTACTCCTCATCGTCGTGCAGGACGGCCAGACGGCAGAACACGCGGGCCGCCTCGCAGTTGAGCGCGAAGGCGTTCGACCCTCCGGCGGGCAACAGGTCCTGGAATCCAGCATGCTCGGTCCACGACCTCCGCAACTCGCACTGCATCAGCTCCTCGGCGAGCATCGAGTACGGGAGTCGTCCAGTGATCAAGTACGCGGTCAGCAACGCCGATGCGGAACGGATTTGATCGCTGAGGCTCCCGCGAACGAATTGGGGGGCGCCAATCTCGTGCGCCATCCCCTCGCCCGGGCGGTAGGCGTGTGCGACGACGCGCTCGAGCTCGTCGATCGCGTCCGCGACGACTTCGCGGGCCTCGACCGCGTCGACCGACAGCAGACAGGCCTCGACCGAACGCATCGAATCGTCCACCGAGCCGCTGCCGTGCCAGAGGCTTCGCACCACCACCAGGAGTTCGGCGGCGGCGGCGCCGAGGCGCGGATCATCCGACAGGGCGGCCGCCTGGCCGAAGACGGTCATCCAGGCCGAGCGGTCGTCGTTGCGCCGGCTGTGCGCCGGCTCGCCAAGCTCACGTGCGAGCGCGGTGCCGAGCGGCTCGGCCAGGCTCGAGCCGGAGGTCCCGGGGGTCGCGGGGACCGAAGACAACCGGCACAGCAGAAACATCAGCGCCGGGGCGCCGACCCGTTCGTCGCGCGCGAGCGCGTCGACGATGCGATCGGTCAGCCAGTCGAGCGTCGATCGGTCGAGATCCACTTCCAGCAATCGTGGCTGTACGACGTGCAATCCTGTGACTTCACCATCGGCAATCCGGCCATGCTGCATCCTGCAATTATAATGAGCGGATGCTCGTGGTCCGGTACGTGACGCTGACTGCGCTGGTCGTCTGGCTGGGCGGCCTGGTGACCCTCAGGCTGCTGACCTCCCCCTCCAGCGACATTGTGCGGCAATTTCAGTTCGTCGGATACGCCTGCGGCGCGCTGATGCTCGTTGGCCTGGTGGTCCTGAAGTTCGTCGGTCCGCCGCCGGCGGGCTACATTCCTCGCCTCGCGCTCGTGGCCGTGATGCTCGCCGTCGCGACCTCCGCGGGTGCCATGCGCGAGTCGTCTCCGGTCCCGATGACGATCGACATGGCGCTCGGCTTCGCTTTGCTCTTCTGGTACGTTCGCGAGTGACGAACGGTCAACGTCACGAAGCTCCGCCTCACCTCGACGAGTGACGAGGCCCGTCCGGGCCGTGGGCGCCGTCCTGACGGAAGGGCGCGAGGATCAAAGGGACCCGAAGCCGAACGCCCAAAGCCCAAAGCCCAAAGCCCATGCTATAGTCCGACCGGCTCCATGCTAGATGAGATTTCCCAGGCGGTTCTCGAGCGCGAGGAGGTGCTCAAGTACCTCCGCAGCGACTACGGAGAGCACGGCGGCCAGGCGCGCGAGCGCATCTACGCATACCTCGAGGAGCTGCGCACCACTCAGCGGTATCCGATCTATCGCGCGTTACAGCATCCGCTGTACCCCATACTCCGTAAGATCGAGCGCAAGCCGGAGAACGTGCACCATGTGCTGAACGCGACGCGGTTGCACCGCATCGTCTACGCCTCGAATCACAAGAGCCACACCGACTATCTGGTCGAGCCGGTGGTGCTCGACGACAACGGCGTGCGGCCGCCGCTCATCGCCGCCGGCATCAACCTCTTCGGCGGGCCGCTCGGCCTTCTGCACCGCCACGTCACCGGCGCGATTCCGATCCGGCGTCATATGAAGGATCCGGCGTACCTCATCACGCTCAAGGCGTACGTCGCCGAGATGCTGAAGAAGCACGACCTGTTTTTCTATCCGGAAGGCGGGAGGAGCTACAGCGGCGAACTGAAGCCGGTCAAGACGGGGCTCATCCATGCCGCGCTGACCGCCGGCCGACCCGATCTGGTCATCGTCCCGGTGGCGATCGCCTACGACCTGGTCCTCGAAGATCACATCCTCGCGCGACAGCGCGTCAAGAAGCGGCAGCGGGCGTTCACGCGCGAGCTGGCCGAGATGGTGCGCTACGCCGTCGGCTACCGATCGCGCGCGTTCGTCACGTTCGGCGCGCCGATTCCTGCCGGCGACTGCGACGCGCAGTCGCGGAGCGACGTCCTCGAGCTGACGCGTGTCGTGCGCGCGCGCATCGGCGCGCTCTACAAGGTGCTGCCGACGGCGGTGTTCGCCGCAGCCATGCGGCCATCAATCGCCCGGCGCGATCTCGAAACGCGCATCGACCGTCTCATCGAAGAGCTCGCGGCGCGCTGCGCGAATCTCGCGGTGACGAGTGGACGGCAGGCTGTCGAGGAAGCCGCCGAGCCGCTGGAAACGCGAGGGATCATCGTCCTCGAGCGCGGCCGGTTCCGCGTCCGCGACCGGAGCGTGCTCCGCTATTACGCCCGTACGATCGAACACCTGCTCGTCACCACCGGCCGCACCCACTGATGCTCGGCGGCGCCTCGAAAGCATTCTTCTCTTTCCTCGCACAAAACGGCGTCCTGAAGAAGTTGGCCTCGCGGTACGGGATGCGATCCTCCGGCAACGTCGTCCGCCGCTTCATTCCCGGCGAAACCGTCGAGGACGCCATCCGCGCGGCGCGCGTGCTCGAAGCGCACGGCCTGACGGAAACCTTCGACCATCTCGGGGAAAGCGTCACGAGCCTCGACGAGGCCGGCGCCGCCACCCGCGACTACGTGGATGTGGTGAACGCGATCATCGAGTCCGGCGTCGAGCGCAATATCTCGGTGAAGCTGACCCAGCTCGGGCTCGACGTCGACCGCGCCAGCGCCGTCGATCATCTGCGGAGGATTCTGGAGCTGGCCGAGCCGGCCGGCTTCTTCGTGCGCGTCGACATGGAAAGCTCGCGGTACACGGAGGTGACGCTCGAGATCTTCGAGACGCTGTGGCAGCAGGAGTACCGGCAGATTGGCGTCGTGCTGCAATCGGATCTCTTTCGCAGCGAGCACGACCTCCAGCGGATCAACGCGCTCGGCGCGCGCATCCGCCTGGTCAAAGGCGCGTACCGCGAACCGCGATCCGTGGCGTATCAGCGGAAGGCCGACGTGGATGCCGCGTACGCGCGGATGCTGAAAGCGCTGCTTGTCGGCGGCACGTATCCGGCGATCGCCACGCATGACCCGGCCATGATCGAGCTCGCGCGGCAATGGGCGGCCGAACGGGGCGTGGCGCCCGACCGCTTCGAGTTTCAAATGCTGTACGGCATCCGTCGCGACCTGCAGGCACGGCTCGTCGCCGACGGTTATCGGGTGCGGGTGTACGTGCCCTTTGGCCGCGAATGGTTTCCTTATTTCATGCGCCGGCTCGGCGAGCGGCCGGCGAATGTGGCCTTCGTCGTTCGGGGGATCACGGGCGAACGTGGGTAGAGTCGTCGCCATCACCGGTGCCTCGGCGGGTATCGGCCGGGCGACCGCGCTCCAGCTCGCCGGTGGCGGCGCGTCGCTCGCCATCTGCGCCCGGCGCAAGGATCGGCTGCTCGAGGTCGCGGCGGCCATCGAAGCCGCCGGAGGGCATGCGCTGCCGGTCGTCGCTGATGTGACCGAGGCGCAAGACATGGCAGACCTGGTTCGACAGTCGGTGGGTCGCTATACCCGGCTTGACGTCATGATCTGCAATGCCGGTTTCGGCGTCGCGGGCACGATCGACACGATCTCGCCCGATCAGATGCGGAAGCTGGTCGACGTCAATTACTTCGGCACATACCACGCGGCCCGCGCGGCCCTGCCGGTCTTTCGACGGCAGGGCCGCGGCCATCTCGTCATCGTCTCGTCAATCGTGGGCAAACGGGGCGTGCCGTACATGGGCGCGTATGCAGCGACGAAGTTCGCGCAGGTCGGCCTCGCGGAATCTCTGCGGGCCGAGCTGGCGGGCTCGGCGATTCACGTCAGCGTCGTCTTTCCGGTGTCGACCGACACAGAATTCTTTGAGGTGATGTCTCGCGAGACCGGCGCGGAGGTCGAGCGCCCGTTCGGACCGCGCCAGAGCGCTGAGGACGTCGCCAAGGCCATCGCCGGCGCCATCGATCATCCGGTACCCGAGGTCTACCCCTACGCGACGTCGCGCGGGCTCGTGTGGCTCAACGCGCTTGCGCCCGGCCTGTGCGATCGCTTGGTCAAGAAATTTGGCCGCAAACCCGTACCGCCCTCGCCCCATGGGTGATTCGCTCGATCGTGCGCGGCGTATCGCCGAAGCGGTCCGCGAGGCAGGTGGCCGCGCGCTCATCGTCGGCGGGTGGGTGCGCGATCGGGTCATGGGGCGTGACTCCAAGGACATCGACATGGAGGTGTTCGGCGTGCCGGCCGATCGGGTGCGGGCGCTCGTCGAATCCGTCGGCCGGGTCGAGACGGTCGGCGAGAGCTTCCAGGTCTACAAATCCGGCGACCTCGACGTGTCGCTGCCGCGCCGCGAGTCGAAGTCCGGCCGCGGACACCGCGGCTTCGACATCGCCGGCGATCCGACGATGGAGCTGGCCGAGGCCGTGCGCCGCCGGGACTTCACGATCAATGCGATTGCCTGGGATCCACTGACCGGCGAGTATCTCGACCCGTGCGACGGACGCGGCGACATCGACCGCGGCCTGCTCCGCGTGGTCGATCCGGCGACGTTCGGCGACGACAGCCTGCGCGTCCTGCGCGCGGTGCAGTTTGCGGCGCGGTTCGATTTCTCCCTCGATGCGGTGACGCGCGCGCTCTGCCGGAATACGCCGCTGGACGATCTCCGGGCGGAACGAATCTGGGGCGAAGTCGAGAAGCTCCTGCTGGCGCCGCGGCCGTCGATCGGCCTGGCCCTGGCGATGGATCTCGGCGTGATCGGCAAACTGTTTCCGGAGATGCAGATGCTCGCGGGGTGCCCGCAGGAGCCGGAATGGCATCCGGAAGGCGATGTGTGGGTCCACACGCTGCAGGTCGTCGATCAGGCGCGGCGCCGCATCGACGATCTCGAGCGCCCCCGGCAGATCGCGGTACTGCTCGGAGCGGTCAGCCACGATTTCGGCAAGCCGGCGACCACCGCCGTCATCGATGGCCGCATCCGGTCGATGGATCACGAGGAGCAAGGCGTCGCGCCGACGCTCGCGTTTCTCGATCGCCTCAACGTTCGCTCGCTGGAGGGCTACGAGGTGCGCCGACAGGTCGTCGGCCTCGTCGCGCAGCACCTCAAACCGGGCGCGTGGTTCAAGGTGCGCGACGAAGTCGGAGACGGCGCTTTCAGGCGTCTCGCGCACAAGGTCGATCTGGAACTGCTCGCGCGCGTCGCGAAGGCGGACTGCCTGGGCCGCGAGCCGGGCCGCTTTGACTGCTCGGCGATGGACTGGTTCCTCGAGCGAGCACGGTCGCTCGGCGTCGAGCACCGGCCGCCCCCGCCCATCCTGCTCGGACGGCACCTGCTCGAGATCGGACTCGAGCCCGGTCCGCGCGTGGGAGAAATCTTGAAAGCGGTTTACGAGCAGCAGATGGATGGAAGCGTGACGGATCTCGATCAGGCGATGGCGGCGGCGAAGCGCGTGCTCTAGGAATTTCGTGAGCCGCGCCATTCCTCGAGCAGCCGCGCGGCGTTGCCGCCGACCGAATGGAGGGTCGGCGTCCAGCCGAGCGCCCGGGCGCGCGGGCTGCGGATGATTTGATCGAGCGCCAGCGCGTCCGCGTACGCACCCATCTGGTTCCGGGCTTCTTCGAGCGGTACGTGCCGTACATCGGGACGAACGGGCGCATACGGGGCAATCGATGAGACGATGTCGTTGACGCGCTCGTCGCCTTCATCGTTGGCGTGGTAGACGCCGGCTACCTCTTCGCACAGGGCGATCCGTGCATAGAGGTCCGCCAGATCGCGATCGTAGACGAGCGGCCAGTGATTGTTGCCGTCGCCAATCACGCGCACCAGGCCGTTGGCCGCGGCCTTCAGCAGATCGGCCACCATCCCCTTGCCGCCGCCGTACACGACGCCCGGCCGCACGACGACCGTACGAACACCAGCGCTGGACGCCTCGAGCACAAGTCGCTCGTGCTCCGGACGCCACGAGACCAGCGCGATCGGGTTGACCGGTGAATCTTCCGCCGCTCCGTCCGGCGTCGGGCCGAGCACCCAGACGCCCGACGTATAGATGATGACCCGCTTTTCGGGCGTCTTCGATCCTGCCGTGCGGGGACGCTTGGCGGAGGCGACGATCGCCTCGAGCGCCGCGCGCTCGATCGTCGGCCCGCGGCCCGACGGATCGAACGCGGTGTGGATATAGCCGTCCTGCGCTTCGGCGGCGACGCGGAACGACTCCGGAGCGTCGAGGTTTCCGATGACCGGATGCCCGCCGCGCGCGGTGATCCGTGCAGCCTTCTGATTGTTGCGCGCGAGCGCCGTCACCTCGTGGCCGCCGCGCACGAGCGCGTCGAGTACGGCCGAACCGATGTATCCCGTCGCGCCCGTCAGAAAGATTCGCATCGCGGCCGTATATCATAGTTCAACAGTGCCACGAGACACGCTCATCGACTTTTTCCACGATCTCGCGCGTGCTCGCGGCGACTTCCTCGTGTACGACGATGGATTTCGAAGCCGCTCGTACACCTACGAGCAGGTCGGACGCGCGGCGCGCGGTTTCGCCGCGCGCCTGCAGACCCTCGGGCTGCACAAAGGCGACAAGGTGGTGTTCTGGAGTGAGAACCGGCCGGAATGGCTCGTGGCGTTCTGGGGGTGCGTGATCGTCGGCGTGATCGTCGTGCCGATCGACTATCGGGCGTCGCCCGACTTTCTTGCGCGCGTCAGCCGCATCGTCACGCCCAAGCTCGTGCTGATCGGGCAGGACGTTCCGCCGCTCGACGCCCACCTCATCGTCGCCGGCCCCCCGGTCTGGAAGCTGCACGAGCTCCAATGGGGCGAGGGCTCACCCCGCGGCGTACCCGACGTGTCCTCCGTTGGACGTGACGATGTGGTCGAGATTATCTTCACGTCCGGAGCGACGGCCGAGCCCAAGGGCGTCGTCATCACCCACCGCAACGTGCTGGCCAATATCGTCCCGGTCGAGCGCGAAGTCCTGAAGTATCGGAAGTGGGCCCGGCCCTTCTCGCCGATCCGCTTCCTGAATCTCCTGCCACTCAGCCACATGTTCGGCCAGGCGATGGCCACATTCATCCCGCCGATGCTTCCCGGCATCGCCGTGTTCATGCGCGGGTACAACCCGATCGAGATCGTGGCCGAGATCAAGAGCCGAAAGATCTCGGTGCTCGTGTCCGTGCCGAAGATTCTCGACGTGATGCGCGACCACGTGCTGCGGGTCACGTCTCATCCAGAGATTCCCGGCCCCGCGCAGCACTTCGTGCGCCGCTGGTGGCGGTATCGGTCGATCCACCGGCTGCTCGGCTGGAAGTTCTGGGCGTTTGTCGTCGGGGCCGCGCCGCTCGACAATGACGTCGAAGCGGTGTGGTCCGAGCTCGGATTCGTCGTGATTCAGGGGTACGGCCTCACCGAAACTGCGCCGATCGTCAGCCTCAATCATCCCTTCGGCACGAAACAGGGATCGGTGGGCAAGCCGATTCCCGGTGTCGACGTGAAAATCGCGCCGGACGGCGAGATTCTCGTCCGCGGCGACAACGTCACGCGCGGCTATTTCAACGCCGAGGAGGAAACCGCGCGCGCGTTCGAGGACGGCTGGTTCCGCACCGGCGATATCGGCGAGATCGCCGGAGACGGCCAGCTCTACATCCGCGGACGTAAGAAGGAAATGATCGTCACTCCCGAAGGGCTCAACGTCTTTCCGGAGGACGTCGAGCGCGTGCTGACGCGCATCGCCGGCGTACGCGACGGGGCGGTCGTTGGCGCGCGCATCGGCACCGAGGAACGCGTCCACGCCGTCCTCGTGCTCGACGAGGGGACCGACGTCGAAGCGGTGGTGCGGCAGGCGAACGCGGAGCTGGAAGAGCATCAGAAGATCCGGCGCGCGCTCCTCTGGCCCGAGCCGGAGCTGCCGCGCACGGAAGGGACGCGAAAGCTGAAGCGCGCGCTCATTCGCGACTGGGTGAAGGAAGGCGGCGCGCCTCGCCTCGTGAAAGAGGGGAGCGACCGCCTGACGGCGCTGCTGAGGAAGTACGGGGGCCGGGATGATTTGCGGCCCGACACCACGATCGAGGAGCTCGGACTGAGCTCACTCGATCGCGTGGACCTGATGGTGGCGCTCGAGGATGCGTTCCAGACGTCCATCGACGAAAGCGCGTTCGCGGAAGCGCGCGACATCGGCCAGCTGCGCACGCTCGTCGAGCAGGCGAGGGCGGCGGAGGCGCGGCCGGGCGAGCCGG
>Ga0209415_10020519_pt1 | contig 10260 bp, 9 predicted proteins | sample PeaSoiSIISIP2007_FD_187696 | JGI IMG/M metagenome (GOLD analysis project Ga0209415, IMG submission 187696) | Peat soil microbial communities from Weissenstadt, Germany - SII-SIP-2007 (SPAdes) (version 2) | ecosystem: Environmental > Terrestrial > Soil > Wetlands > Peat | place: Germany...
CCGAAGAACGGCGAGGTGTTGGTCTCGAAGGTCATGCTGATCGTCGGCTCGTCGACAACGAGTGTCGGCCGCGGATCAATGTGCTCCGGATCGCAGATCGTGTCCGAGATCTGCGGCGCCGGGATCCCGGCGAAGGCGACGATGTCGCCGGCGCTCGCCTCCTCGATCTCGACCCGCTCAAGTCCCAGGAACCCGAGGACCTGTCCGATCCGCTCGCTGCGGCTCTTGCCGTCGCGACCGACAATCGCCACCTGCATATTGCGCCGGATGGTGCCGCGGGTGATCCGGCCGATCCCGATTGTCCCGACGTACGGCGAGTAGTCGAGCTGGCTCACCTGAAGCTGCAGCGGCCCCTCGGCGTCGACCTGCGGCGGCGGGCAGTGCCGCGCGATCGCCGCGAACAGCGTCTCCATGTCGCCGCCGCGGTGCTCGGGGTCGAGGGACGCGTAGCCCTTGAGCGCCGAGGTATAGACGACCGGGAAGTCGAGCTGCTCGTGCGTCGCGCCGAGCCGCTCGAACAAATCGAAGGTCTGATCGAGCACCCAGCCGGGCCGGGCCTCGTCGCGATCGATTTTGTTGATCACGACGATCGGCCGCAGGCCGTAGCTGAACGCCTTCTGCGTCACGAAGCGCGTCTGCGGCATGGGCCCGTCGACCGCGTCGACGAGCAGCAGCACGGAGTCGACCATCGACAGCACGCGCTCGACCTCGCCGCCAAAGTCGGCGTGGCCGGGCGTGTCGACGATATTGATCCGGTAGTCGGTCCAGCGGATCGCCGTGTTCTTGGCGAGGATCGTGATGCCGCGCTCGCGTTCAAGGTCGTTCGAGTCCATGACGCGGTCTGGCACGATCGTGCGTGCGTCGAAGGTGTGCGACTGCTTGAGCAGCTGGTCAACGAGCGTCGTTTTGCCGTGGTCGACGTGCGCGATGATCGCGATGTTGCGGAGCTGTGAAATCACGGGTGGCCTGCGGCGGGTCCGGAGGTGGGGGCCCTGTGTGAAGCCGCTTAGTTTAGCTGATTTCGCAGACCCTGACGACCGGTTCGAGGTCGCGGTAGTGCCCTAATTCGAATGACGCGCGGAGCTGAGTCCTATTTTCCATGCGACGCGAATATCGACAGCCCCAAGAGGAATGCGCCGACCACAATGATGAGTGCCCCGGCCTGAGTGGTCTTTTCACTCCCCTCGGCACGGGACCATGTGGAAACGCCCAACAGGGCGAGCCCGGCAACAATCAGAACTGTTCCCATAATCGCCGGTAGATCGTTGATGCTCATTGCTTCGCCTCCCCGTCTGCGACGACCGCGACGTGTGCTCCACCAATTCCTGAAGCGTCCAGAGCTTGTCAGAAACGCCGCCATGGCCGGGGTCATCCGCAGGCTCTTGTGGAGGCGCCCGAAATTGTAGTGCGCGAAGTGGAGACTGACCGCTGCCTTCAGGTTAGGACACTACCGAGGTCGCTCGCCGGTCAGGTTGCGCCTTTCGCGGGCGCGGCCACGATCAGCGGGAACGCGAACGTCCGCGCCTCGGCGCCCGTCGGAAGCTCGAGCGTGGCCGTGACCGTGAGGATCCGTGTTCCGGGGCTTGCCGAGGACGCCGTGACGGTGACCTGCTCGAGCGTTCCGGCCTCGACCTTTTCGCGCGTCAGAATCCCGTCGGGCTCGGCGATCACGAGTCCCTCGCTCGCATTCAACTCGATGTGCAGAACCGGAGCCAGCGCCTGTGGGAGCACCGCGATCCTGACCGCGAAAGGCTGTCCGGCGGTTGGGGCGCTCGGAACGTCAAACCGCACTTCGACCGGCGCCGTTGTCGCTCCGACCGGCACGCCTGCGGCCATCGTCCGCCGGGCCTCGACGACCGCCGGATCGGCAGGCCCTTCGGCCGGAGAGACCGTCTTTTGGCCAACACGAGCCGGGGCCGGGACGGTCGCCTCAGGCGAGCGCTGGCAGGCCGCGAGCGCCAGGCCACATCCGACGATTGTCACCAGGCGCGTTCGGCCGGCGCCGCTGCTGCGTTTCATTTCAGGATCCCGGGCCCGCCATGCCGACTCACGGCACCACCTACTATACCCGCAGCGCCGGCTCGTCCAGCGCCTCGAGCTGCTCGACCAGCTGGCGCACGTGCTCCTCCCAATAACGCGCTGCGCCAAACCACGGGAAGGCCTTCGGAAAGGCCGGGTCGTGCCAGCGCCGCGCCAGCCAAGCCGCGTAGTGAATCATCCGCAGCGCGCGCAAAGGCTCTACCAGCGGGACCTCGACGCGGTCGAACTCAGCGAACTGCTCGTAACCCTCAAGCAGGTCCCGGAGCTGTGTGCGCCGCTCCTCCCGCGGTCCGGCGAGCAGCATCCAGAGATCTTGAATTGCAGGACCGGTCATGCAGTCATCGAGGTCAACGAAGTGCGGCCCCTCCTCGGTCCAGAGGATGTTGCCGCGATGGCAATCACCGTGGATACGGATGCTCCGGAGCGGCTCCGCCGCTGCGAACGCTGCGCGTATCCGCTCGACGAGCGCGTCGGTAACATCGTGGTAGCGATCGACCTGGTAATCGGGCAGCCACTCGCCCGCGAGTACCGTCTCGGCAGAGCGGACGGCAAGCACGTCGATGTCGAGTCGGGGACGGTACTCAAAACGCTTGGTCCCGCCGACGCGGTGCAGTCGCCCGAGGAACCGGCCCATCATCAGCCGGTCATCGTGCGTGTCCAGATCGGGCCAGCGGCCGCCGCGGCGCGGGTAGACGGCGAACGGGTAACCGGCGTGGGTCAAGAGCGTCTCGCCGCCAATGACGAGGGGGGCCACGACCGGGATCTCGGCCGCGGCGAGCTCGAGTGCAAAACCGTGCTCCTCGAGGATCGCAGCCCGGCTCCAGCGCCCGGGGCGGTAGAACTTGACGACAACAGGAGTGCCGCCCTCGACGCCGACTTGGTAGACGCGGTTCTCGTAGCTATTGAGCGCGAGCACCCGGCCGTCCGCCATAAATCCGGCCCGTTCGACCGCGTCGATGACGGTATCGGGCGTGAGCCGTGCGTACGGAGTAGCGTCGGCCTCGCTCGCAAGCGGTTGTTCCATGGGGTGATTATGCCGGACTCGATCCACGCAAACGCGGCTAAACTGCGGCCTTGATCTCATGCGGCGGCGAAGACGGTTGCTATGCTGAACTGATCTCTCGTGGGCGGAGCGACTCGATGGCAGGCAGCGGCATTCTCGTAACGGGCGGGGCTGGCTACATCGGCAGTCACGTCGTCCGCCAACTCGGCGAGGCCGGCGAGCGTGTCGTGACACTCGACAACCTCTCGCGCGGCTTCCGGCACGCAGTGACTTCCGGGCCGTTAGTCGTCGGCGACACCGGCGATCAGGCACTCGTGCGCCAGATCCTCGCAGAGCACGATGTCGGCACGGTGATGCACTTCGCGGCCTATACCATCGTCCCCGAGTCGGTGTCCCAGCCGCTCACGTACTACCGCAACAACACCGCGAATACTCGCTCGCTCCTCGAGTGCTGCGTCGAGGCGGGAGTCTCCGCGTTCGTGTTTTCCTCGACCGCCGCCGTTTACGGCGTGCCCGACGGCGGCATCGCCGCCGAAGACACGCCGACCGTGCCCATCAATCCATACGGCACCTCGAAACTCATGAGCGAGTGGATGTTGCGGGACGTCGCGGCCGTGACCTCGCTCCGCCACGTTACGCTCAGGTACTTCAACGTCGCCGGCTCGGATCCGGGCGGGCGGATTGGCCAGTGCACACCGCAGGCGACGTTGCTGACCAAGGTCGCGGTCGAGCACGTCGTCGGCAAGCGGCCGCACGTGTCGATTTTCGGTACCGACTACCCGACCGCCGACGGGACCGGGGTCCGCGACTATATCCACGTCGAGGACCTCGCTTCCGCGCATCTCGCGGCGCTCGCCTACCTGCGCGCCGGCGAACCGTCGGCGACGCTCAACTGCGGCTACGGGCACGGCTACAGCGTCCGCGAGGTGCTGGCGGCTGTCGAGCGGGCTGCTGGCCGGCCGCTCGTCGTGCGAGAGGAGCCGCGTCGTCCGGGGGACCCGCCGGTGCTGGTTGCGAGAGCCGAGCGCGTGCGCGCCACGCTCGGGTGGCGACCGCGGTACGACAATCTGGACCAGATCGTCGGGGACGCCCTGCGCTGGGAGCGCAGGCTCCTCGTCCAACCACCGGTGTAACAACGTTGGACGGGATGGCTAACCGTGCGTGGCTCGCGGTTCGCCCCGGATCGCAGCCGGGGCATCCGGCCGCGACCGATCGTTCCGGCCCGGGTCTGGTGACGCTGATATCATCGGTCGCATGCGCATTGGACGTCCCAAGTCCCTGAGCGGCCTGCTGTTGATCGGCTTCGCGCTGGTCGCAATCCCGCTGCTTGTCGCCGTCGTCAACGCGACGCTCGAGATGAAGCAGCTGACACAACGCAGCGAGCTGCTCGTGCACCACGGGGTCGACGTGACCCACGAGACGCAGGAACTCCTCAAGCTCATTCCGCTGATGGAGGGCGCCGCGGGCCTGTACCACGCGCTCGGCGTGCAGAAGGACAAGGACGCGTTTGCACAGCACCGCGAGAGTTTCGATCACAGCCTTGACACCCTCGAGCAGCTCGAATCCGCACTCGCGAACCGCCGGCTGATCGAAGTCATCCGCGCCGACGCACGGAAACTGGCGACGGCCCTCGAAGACTATCCGGCCGGCTCGCCGGCGCTCGAGCGCGCGATCGAGGACTTCAAACCTGTCCGCGACTCGGTGGACCTGTTAACGCAGCAGACTGGCGCCGACCTCAACTCTCAGCTCGCGGCGGTGCAGCGGATCGCGGAGGAGACGGAGCGTCGACTCTACTGGCAGGCCGCCGCGCTCGTGCCCGGCACCGCGCTCATCGTGCTGGTGTTCGTCTCGCTGCTCGCCCGGCCCATCCGGCAGATTGACCAGGCCATCAGCGAACTCGGCCGCGGAACGTTCTCCCGGCCCGTGGTGGTGCAAGGGCCGAGCGACCTCGAGCGGCTAGGCCGCCAGCTCGAGTGGCTCAGAGCCCGCCTCCTCGAGCTCGCGCAGGAGAAAAATCGGTTCTTGCGACACATGTCGCACGAGCTCAAGACGCCGCTCGCCAATATCCGTGAAGGGACCGAACTGCTGATGGAGGGCGCGGTGGGCAAGCTTGACGTCAATCAGCGCGAAGTCGTCAACATCCTGCGGGAGAACGGCATCAAGCTGCAGCGGATGATCGAGAACCTGCTGTCGTTCAGCGCCTGGCAGGCGAAGGCCGTTGGACTCGAGCTCAGCCAGTTCTCGCTGCGCCAGCTGTTCCGATCGGTCGTCGGCGCCCAGCAACTCACGCTGGTTGCGCACCGGATCAAGCTCGACGTCAAGGTGCAGGACATCGAGATCACGGCGGATCGCGGCAAGCTGCGCCTCATTCTCGATAACCTGATGTCGAACGCGGTCAAGTACACGCCACGCGACGGCACGATCTTTTTCCACGCCCTCACGCATAACAACCAGCTGATCCTCGACGTCGCCGATACCGGGCCCGGGATTCCGCAGCAAGACCGCGCACACGTGTTCGACGCGTTCTATACCGGTACGATCGAGCAGGCGGGTCCGGTGAAGGGCACCGGCATCGGCTTGTCGGTGGTCCTGGAGTTCGTGCAGGCGCACGGCGGCACCATCGAGCTCGTCGACGGCGTCCACCCGGGTGCCCATTTCAGGATCCGCCTCCCGGTACGGCCGGCGGCGACGCGCGCGGACGCCACTGACGCCGCAGCATGAGGCGCACGATGGCACCGGCGGGGCGCATCGCGCTCCTGCTCCCGCTCGCGGCGCTCGCCGCTTGCGGGACGATCGGCGGTCCATTCCAGAGGCCGGTGCATGATCGGGCCGAGCCCGTCATCAACCGCCCGGCGGCCGATGCCGAAGCCGCGCGGGACTATCTGGCCTCGCTGCAGGCGCTCCAGTCCGCGACTCCCGCCATTCAGGCCGAGCTCTTCCAGTCAGCCCGCCTGGCGGCGGAGAATGCTCCCACCACCGTGAACCGGCTCCGCTACGCGCTGCTGCTCGGCTTGCCCGGGCATGCGGCCACCGACGCTGTCGCGGCGCGGAGACAGTTGTCAGAATTATTGGCAAGACCAGAATTGCTGCTACCGTCCGAGCGCGCGCTCGCGGCCGTGCTGCTCGCGAGCGTCGATCGGACACTCGTGCTGGAAGCGGCGAACCGACGCCTCGAGCAAGAGGCGGGTACGCGCGACCGGGACCGCAATGCGGCCGCTGCGAGGCGACTGCAGGCGGAGCAGGATGAAAATGCGCGCTTGCGCCGCGCGCTCGAGGACGCACAGAAGAAGCTCGATGCCGTGACGGAGGTGGAGCGTTCCATCACCGGCCGGCCGAGCCCGCCAAAACCGTAACCCTTGAGGCAGACCCCGATGCAGGCCCTACGCAAAGACTCCCAGACGCGCCGCGCGAAAATCCTCGCGGTCGACGACGACCCCGGGCTGCTGCGATTGCTGACAATCCGGCTGCGATCGGAGGACTACGAGGTTGAGGCCGTGCAGAGCGCGGCCGAGGCGCTCGCCGCGACAGTCCGGTTCCGGCCGGACCTCGTGATTACCGACCTGCGAATGGACCAGATGGATGGGATCGGCCTCCTGAAGGAGCTGCACGCCCGCTGGCCCGGTCTGAAGGTGATTCTGCTGACCGCCCACGGGACCATCCCAGACGCGGTGCGCGCGACCCAGAGCGGCGCGTTCAGCTTCCTGACGAAACCGGTAGAGAAGCAGGAGCTGCTCGAGCAAGTCCAGAAGGCGCTCAAGATCTCGGGCTTCCCTGCCATCGACGAGGAATGGCGCTCCGAGATCATCACCCGAAGCCCTCTGATCGAGGAGAAGCTCGGCCAGGCCCACCTGGTCGCGGGCACCGACGCGCGGGTGCTGCTCACCGGCGAGGCCGGGGTAGGCAAAAAGCTGATCGCCCGGGCCATCCACCGGGCGAGCGCTCGCCGGGCCGGCCCCTTCCTCGTGATCAGCTGCAGCGAGTTGGCAGACAGCGACCTCGAGACGGACCTGTTCGGCTACGACAACGGCAGTGCTCCGGGGGCGGCACGCGCCCAGCGCGGGCTGCTGCAGGCGGCCGAGGGCGGCACCGTCGTGCTCGAGGAGGTCGCGGACCTGCCACTGTCGATCCAGGCCAAGCTGGTGCGCGCGCTGCAGGAGAACCGGGTGCGGCCAGCCGGTAGCGACGCGACGCAGTCGGTCAACACGCGGATCATGGCGACTACCCGCCAGGACCTTGCCCAGCTCGTATCCCAGGGCAAGTTCCGCGAAGACCTGTACTACCGCCTGAACACCGTCCACATCGACGTCCCGCCGCTGGCGCGCCGGCGCGAGGACATTCCGCTGCTGGTCGCGCATATCCTCGAGCAGATCGCCGTCGAGACCGGTGCGCGCAAGATCTACGCCCCCGAGGCGGTCGAGTTCCTGGCGACGGCGGACTGGCCCGGCAATGTCCGCCAGCTCCAGGCCGTGGTGCGCCAGAACGCGACCATTGCCCAGTCGGCGATCATCAGCACCGAGATCGCCGAGCAGGCGGTCGGGGCAGCCGCGAGTGGCTTGCCTTCGTACGATGCGGCGCGCGACGAGTTCACACGCAACTACCTGGTGCAAATCCTGCAGATCACCGGCGGCAACGTGAGCCAGGCAGCCCGCCTTGCCAAACGCAACCGCACGGACTTCTACAAGCTGCTATCCCGTCACCAGCTGTCGCCGGACGAGTTCAAGGCCCGTTGACTTTCAGGGGGAGCGGCCAAGACTCGACTTCAGCCACGCGAGCCCGACGATCATGATGGGCACGATCATCAATAACTGGTAAGCGACCGAGGCGGCCAGCGCTCGGTCGGCGGGCACGCCCGCAGGCTGCAGCGCCACCCAAAATGCCAGCTGCGTCGCGCCCACGTAGGCGGGCGCATTCGGCAACAGAAACGCGACGACCAGTCCGACCACGACGAGCAGCACCGCGGCTGGCGCGACGGTCGTACGGGTGATGTCGGCGCAGCCCAGCACACACAGCGCAACCGACAGCCACTGCAGGAGTGACCAGCCCAGCACGCGCGCGGCCGTCAGGCCCTCGCCCACCGGGCGCATCCCTCCGATCAGATCGTCGGCAAGCCCGGCAACCCGCGCTCGCCACGAGCCCGGCAGCGGCCGCGCGGCAGCGAGCGCGGCGCGACGCGCCCCGGCAGGATGCAGCAGCACGTACACGACGGCCACGGCGGCGATGCTGGCGATGCCGCCGACAATGCGAATCGCCGCGGCGAACTCGGCCTCGCGCGCCGGCGCCGCGATCGCCGCGGCGCCGCCGAGCAGCAGCACCGCAAACAGATCAAACAGACGTTCGATGAAGATTGATGCCAGCACCTGGGCCGCCGGCCGCCCCTGGCGGCGCTGCAGCGACACCGCGCGGAGTAACTCGCCGGAGTGCGGGATCACCGAATTGAGCGCCATGCCGACAACGACCGGGCGCGTCAGCGCCGCACGGGAAATCCGCGGTGCCCCACCGAGCAGCAGCTGCCAGCGGGTCACCTTGGCGAACACGAATCCCAACGTGCCGGTGGCGGCCACCAGGACGGGCCATCCCCAGTTGCCAGCGGCGAGCACCCCCCACACCGCTGCGGCCGACGCTCCCCGCAGGCTGATCGCGAGCAGCACGGCCCCGAGCGCGACACCGGCGAGCGCCAATCCGACTCGCGACCAGCGCACGTCCACGGGCCGCCTAGCCCTGCGCGTAGAAACGGCGGATCGTCTCGACGACGTATTCGAGCTGGCCCCGTTCAAGTTCCGGGTATACCGGTAACGCCAGCGTCTCCCGAGCGGCGCGTTCCGACTCGGGATAATCGCCCGGTTTGCCGCCGAGGTAGCCGAAGCACTCCTGCAGATGCAATGGCACCGGGTAGTAGATCTCGGACCCGACGCCGTGCGCGGCGAGATGCTGCTTGAGCCGGTCGCGCTCCGGCACGCGGACGACAAACTGGTTGTAGATGTGGCGGCAACCAGGGGCGGCGTACGGCAACACCAGCGTGCTGCCGAGCCCTGCGGCCGAGAACAGCTGCTGGTACTGCGCGGCGTTATGCCGGCGACCTTCGGTCCACCGCTCTAGGTACCTGAACTTGACGTTCAGCACGGCCGCCTGTATCTCGTCGAGGCGAAAGTTGCCGCCGATCACCGCGTGAAAGTACTTCGGCTTGCCGCCGTGGACGCGCATGATCCGCAGCCGCTCGGTGAGTTCCGCATCTTGAGCCGTGCAGAAACCGGCATCGCCGAATGCGCCGAGATTCTTTGTAGGAAAGAACGAAAAACAGCCGACATCACCGAAGCTGCCAGCCCGACTGCCGGAGTACTCGGCCCCGATCGCCTGCGCGGCGTCCTCCACGACGCGCAGCCCGGCGCCGCGCGCGATCGCGCCGAGAAGCCTCATGTCGGCACACTGGCCATAGAGATGGACGGGCATCAGGGCCTTCACCCGCGCCCCGCTCGGGCGATGCACGAGTCCGCCGGGCCCAGCCGCGCAGTCCATGTCGACCACCCGCTGCACGGCGGCCGGGTTTAGGTTGTAGGTCAATGGGTCAATGTCGGCATAGATCGGACGTGCGCCCACGCGCGCGATCGTGCCCGCGGTTGCAAAAAAACTGTATGGGGAGGTGATGACGCCGTCCCCTGGACCGACGTCGAGCGCCATCAGCGCCAGCAGCAACGCATCGGTACCCGATGAAATGCCGACGCCGAACGCGGCACCGCAGTAGCGCGCGATGGTCTCCTCGAGCGCTGCGACCTCCGGCCCCAGGATGAAGGCCTGGCTGTCATAGACGCGCTCAAGCACAGGCGCGAGCTCGGCCTTGATGCTGCGATACTGGATCTTCAGGTCGAGCAGTGGGACTTTCAAAGGTCTGGCCTCGAAGGTTGGCAGTTCGACAGGATCACGACGGCCATTCTCCGCGAAGCGCGCGTCGCGGGCCACTTGCGCGGCGGATGCGATCGCCGCAACCCCGAGAAGACGCGCATGTCCGCGCCGACCGACTCGGCGGCCCCGGTGAATCACCGTGCCAATGGCGTCCCCAACGGGATTCGAACCCGTGTTACTACCTTGAAAGGGTAATGTCCTAGGCCTCTAGACGATGGGGACTCGGCGGCCCACAGCGAAAATTGGTGGAGCCAGGCGGGATCGAACCGCCGACCTCTTGCATGCCATGCAAGCGCTCTCCCAGCTGAGCTATGGCCCCA
>Ga0209415_10020522_pt1 | contig 10260 bp, 7 predicted proteins | sample PeaSoiSIISIP2007_FD_187696 | JGI IMG/M metagenome (GOLD analysis project Ga0209415, IMG submission 187696) | Peat soil microbial communities from Weissenstadt, Germany - SII-SIP-2007 (SPAdes) (version 2) | ecosystem: Environmental > Terrestrial > Soil > Wetlands > Peat | place: Germany...
CGGCGGCCGCCGTGGTCGAGGCGGCCCGCCGGCAGGTCGCCGCGCACAAGGCTGCCTGATGCGAGACTGACCGACTAGTGCGGTGGATTTGAAGTTCCTATCAGATGTGCGGCACGCTCGTCATAGGAATTTCAAAGTGGACACCGGTTTTCCGAAAGGAAATGCGACAAACATCGAATCTGGAGCGCTTTCCGCCCACTGTCCGTGCGATTTCATGGTCAACCCAATCGGCAGGCGCTCCAAGCGAAATGGCAAGAACCGGAACGTCGATCGTCATGAATTCTCTCAAGGCTCTCGAAAAGCTCGGTCAATCCGTGTGGATCGACTTCGTTGCCCGCGACTTCCTGCGCCAGGGCGGTCTGCAACGGCTGATCGCCGAGGACGGCGTATCCGGCGTCACCTCGAACCCCGCCATCTTCCAGAAGGCGATGGTGGAATCCGACGCCTACGACGGGCAGATCGAGACCGCGCTCAAGTCCGGCGATGCGTCGGTCACCGCGATCTACGAGGAGCTGGCGATCGCCGACATCCGCGAGGCCGCCGATCAGCTGCGCCGCACCTATGATGTCGCCGACCGCCACGACGGCCACGTCAGCCTCGAAGTGTCGCCCTACCTCGCCGATGACACTGCGGCGACGATCGCGGAAGCGCGGCGCCTGTGGCGCACCGTGGGCCGCGAGAACCTGATGATCAAGGTTCCGGCGACGCCCGCCGGGCTGCCGGCGATCCGCCAGCTGATCGGCGACGGGATCAACGTCAACATCACGCTGCTGTTCTCCCAGGACGTCTACGAGCAGGTGGCCGACGCCTATCTGGGCGGGCTCGAAGCCGTCGCCGCGCGCGGCGAGCCGATCGACGGGATCGCCAGCGTCGCCAGCTTCTTCGTCAGCCGCATCGACGCTTCGGTCGAGAAGGAGATCACCAAGCGGTTGAAAACCTCGAGCGACGACGACGCCGCCGCGCTCCGGCGCCTGCGCGGCGAGGTCGCGATCGCCAACGCCAGGCTGGCCTACCAGCGCTACCTGCGGCTGTTCGCGGGCCCGCGCTGGCAGCGGCTCGCCGCCTTGGGGGCGCGGCCGCAGCGGCTGCTGTGGGCGAGCACCGGCACCAAGAGCCCGGACTTCAGCGACGTGCTCTATGTCGAGCAGCTGATCGGCGCCGACACCGTCAACACCGTGCCGCCGAAGACGCTGGAGGCGTTCCGCGACCACGGTCGGGCCCACGTGACCCTGACCGAGCGCATCGACGAGGCCCACGACGCGCTGGCGACGCTCCAGCGGTTCGGCATCTCGCTTCCGCGCATCACCGATGAACTGGTGGCCGACGGCGTGCGCCTGTTCGCCGACGCGTTCGATCAGCTGCTCGGCGGTCTGGCGCGCAAGCGCGCGCAGATGCTGGGCACCACGCTCAATGGCGCCGCGATGGAGCTCGCCGAGGAGCAGGAGAGCGCGGTCGAGCAGACCCTCGAGGCGTGGAGCGCCGCCGGCAACGTGCGCCGGCTGTGGCGTCGTGATGCCGGCCTGTGGACCGGTCACGACGAGAGCTCCTGGCTCGGCTGGCTCGATATCGTCGACCAGGAGCCGCGCGAGCTCGAGCGGATCGAGGCGCTGGCCGCGAACGTCCGTCGCGACGGCCTCACCGACGTGCTGTTGCTCGGGATGGGCGGATCGAGCCTCGGCCCCGAGGTCATCGGACGCACCTTCGGGGCAGCATCGGGGTTTCCCCGGCTGCACGTGCTCGACTCGACGGATCCGCAGCAGGTCCGGTCGTTCGACGGAAAGGTCGATCTCGCGCGCACGCTGTTCATCGTGTCGAGCAAATCCGGCACCACCCTCGAGCCCAACGTCTTCATGGAATACTTTTATGCCCGCGCCCGCGAGGCGGTGGGCCCCGACGCGGTCGGAGAGCGCTTCGTCGCGATCACCGACCCGGGATCGCGGCTGCAGCAGCACGCCGCCGAGCAGCGGTTCCGCGACGTCTTTCTCGGCGTCCCCGGCATCGGCGGCCGCTATTCGGTGCTGTCGAATTTCGGCATGGTTCCGGCCGCCGTGGCCGGCCTCGACGTCCGCGGTTTCCTCGGCGCGACCCGCGTCATGGTACGCGCCTGTGGCCCCGACGTGCCGGCGGCGGAGAACCCCGGCGTCCGGCTCGGCCTCGCCATGGGCGTCCTCGGCGTCAACGGCCGCGACAAGGTCACGATGATCGCGTCGCCTGGCATCGACGGCTTCGGCGCCTGGGCCGAGCAGCTGATCGCCGAATCGACCGGCAAGAACGGGCGCGGCCTGATCCCGGTCGACGGGGAGCCGCTCGGACCGCCCGAGGTCTATGGCGCCGATCGGCTGTTCGTCTACCTGCGGCTGGCAAGCGGTGCCGATCTGGCGCAGGACCGGGCGATCGAGGCGCTGGCGCGGGCCGGTCACCCGGTCGTGCGCATCGCGATCGCCGACGCCAGGCTGCTCGGCCAGGAATTCTTCCGCTTCGAGATGGCGACCGCGGTTGCCGGCGCCATCATCGGCATCGATCCGTTCGACCAGCCCGACGTCGAGGCGAGCAAGGTCGCGACGCGCGAGCTGACCGACGTCTTCGAGCGCGAAGGCTCGCTGCCGTCGGAACAGCCGGTGTTCCGCCACAATGGGATCGCGCTGTTCGCCGACGAGCGCAATGCCGAGGACCTGCGGTCGCGCGGCGCCGCCGCCACCCTGGAGAGCTGGCTCGGCGCGCACTTCGCCCGCATCGCGCCCGGCGACTACGCGGCGACGCTCGCCTATGTGGAGCAGAACGACGCGCATGCGCGGACGCTGCAGGAGCTGCGCACGCTCGTTCGCGACCGCAAGCGCGTCGCCACCTGCCTTGGCTTCGGGCCGCGCTTCCTGCATTCGACCGGGCAGGCCTACAAGGGCGGCCCGAACAGCGGGGTCTTTCTCCAGATCACGGCGGAGGAGGCGCACGACCTGGTGATTCCCGGCCGCAACGTGAGCTTCGGCGTCGTCAAGGCGGCCCAGGCGCGCGGCGATTTCCGGGTGCTCGCCGAGCGTGGCCGCCGGGCTTTGCGCGCCCACGTGAGCGGCGACCTCGAGGCCGGGCTGGCCGAGCTCGGGGACGCCACGCGGCGCGCATTGGAGCAGCCCGCGAAGGCTTGATCGGCCCGCTCCGGAAAGGCTCGGCGCATGTTCTCGATCGCCACGGCACCTCGCCGGAACATGCGGTAGATTCCCTGGGTGGCGCATGGTCTTGACGGCGAACCGCTGAGCACCCTTGGGGCAAGCCCGAGGGCAGGCTTCTCGCCGGAACAGGCGTTCGATCGGAGGTTCAAATGCAGTTGGGAGTGATCGGGCTCGGTCGCATGGGCGCCAACATCGCCCGACGGGTGATGCATCACGGCCACGCCTGCGTGGTCTACGACCGCAGCCGCGAAGCGGTGGCGGCGGTCGCAAAGGACGGCGCGACCCCGGCGGGGTCGCTGCGGGAGGTCGTCGCCGGGCTCGCCGCGCCGCGGGCCGTGTGGGTCATGCTGCCGGCCGGGGAGGCCACCGAGGCGGCAGTGAGCGAGCTCGGCGAGGCGCTCAGCGGGGGCGACATCGTGATCGACGGCGGCAACACGATGTACAAGGACGACGTGCGGCGTGCCCGCGAGCTCGCCCCCAAGGGCATCCGCTATCTCGACGTCGGCACCAGCGGCGGCGTGTGGGGCCTCGAGCGCGGCTACTGCATGATGATCGGCGGCGACGCCGACGCGGTCGCCCATCTTGATCCGATCCTCTCCGCGCTCGCTCCGGGGATCGGCAACATCGCGCGCACGCCGGGGCGCAACGGCCACGACCCGCGTCCCGAGCAGGGCTACATGCATTGCGGGCCGAGCGGCGCCGGGCACTTCGTGAAGATGATCCACAACGGCATCGAATACGGCCTGATGCAGGCCTATGCGGAAGGCCTCGATCTGCTGCGCGGGGCCGCGGGCAAATCTGGGCCGGCCGACGAGCGCTTCGAGCTCAACCTCGCCGACATCGCCGAGGTGTGGCGCCGCGGCAGCGTCATCACGTCGTGGCTGCTCGATCTCACGGCGGGCGCGCTCGCCATCGATCCAAAACTGGAGAAATTCTCCGGTGTGGTCGAGGACTCGGGGGAGGGCCGCTGGACCGTGCTGACGGCGGTCGAGGAGGCCGTGCCGGCACCCGCCATCACCGCCGCCCTCTACGCACGATTCCGTTCCCGCCAGGAGAGCAGCTTCGCCGACAAGGCGCTGTCGGCCATGCGCAAGGGGTTCGGCGGCCACGTCGAGCCGAAGCCGGGGAGCTGACCGGTGGACGACGCGACGCAGGCCTTGGCCGATGGCCCGCTGAGCCACCCGCGGCTCGTCGATCCGTGCGCCTTCGTGATCTTCGGCGCCGGCGGCGATCTGACCAAGCGCCTGCTGCTGCCGGCGCTCTACAATCTGGCCGCCCAGAACCTGCTGCCGGAAGGCTTCGCCGTGGTCGGGATGGCGCGTCGCGCCATGTCCGACGAGCAATTCCGCAGCGACATGCACGCGGCCTTGCGGGCGTTCGCGACGCAGCCGATCGAGCCCGGCCTCACCGAGCGCTTCCTGGCGCGGCTGTCGTTCGTCAGTGGCGACCTGGACGATCCCGACGCCTATGGGCGGCTGCGCGACCGGCTCGCGGATCTCGCGCGCGTCCCCGGCACCGGCGAAAACGCCATCTTCTATCTGGCGACGCCGCCCGACGTGTTCGCGATCGCCGCACGTCAGCTCGGCGCCGCCGGGCTGGCGCGCGAGAGCAGCGGCGCGTGGCGGCGCCTGGTGGTGGAAAAGCCGTTCGGCACCGATCTGCCGTCGGCCCGCGCGCTCAACGCCGAGTTGCTCACGTCGTTCTCCGAGCAGCAGATCTTCCGCATCGACCACTATCTCGGCAAGGAGACGGTGCAGAACATCATGGTGCTGCGATTCGGCAACGGCCTGTTCGAGCCGCTGTGGAACCGCGAGCAGATCGACCACGTCCAGATCACGGTGGCGGAGGCGCTCAGCGTCGGGACGCGGGGCAAATTCTACGACCACGTCGGCGCGCTGCGCGACATGGTGCCCAACCATCTGTTCCAGCTTTTGGCATTGACAGCGATGGAGCCGCCGATCCGCTTCGACGCCGACGCGGTGCGCGGCGAGAAGCTGAAGGTGATCAAGGCGATCCCCCAGCTGAAGCTCGCCGACTGCGTCGCCGACGTGGTGCGCGGCCAATACGAGGCGGCCCGCATCGACGGCCAGGAGATGCCGGCCTATCGCGAGTCGCCCGGGGTTGGTCCGGACAGCCGGACCGAGACCTACGTCGCCATGCGACTGCTGATCGACAACTGGCGCTGGGCCGGCGTGCCGTTCTATCTTCGGACCGGCAAGTCGCTCGCCGCGCGCAAGACCGAGATCGCCATCAAGTTCAAGCAGGCGCCGTTCGCGATGTTCCGCGACTCGCCGGTCGACCGCCTGGCGCAGAATTTCCTCGTCCTGCGCATCCAGCCCGACGAAGGCGTGGCGCTGCAGTTCAACGCCAAGATTCCCGGCCCGACGATCCGCATCGACGGGGTGCGCATGGACTTCAAATACCGCGACCACTTCGATGCGGCGCCGAGCACCGGCTACGAAACGCTGCTCTACGACTGCATGCTCGGCGATCCCACCCTGTTCCAGAGCGCCGACGACATCGAGGCCGGCTGGAAGGTGGTGCAGCCCATTCTCGATGCCTGGGAGCAGGATCGGGAACGCTGCCCGCCGGCGCCCTACCGCTCCGGCAGCCATGGCCCGCGCGAGGCCGACGAGATGCTGGCGCGCGACGGCCGCGAGTGGCGCCCGATCGTGCCGGGCAAGCGCGATGGTTGAGACGGCAATGGGCACGATCCGGGTGTTCGACGACGCCGACGCCATGGCGCGGGCGGCGGCCGAGTGGCTGTGCGGCCTCGCCGGACGCGCGGATCGCACCTTTGCGGTGTGCCTGTCCGGCGGGTCGACGCCGCGGCGGCTGTACGAAACGCTGGCCGGGCCGGCCATCGCGGCTGAGTTTCCGTGGCGCCGCGTGCACTGGTTCTGGGGCGACGAGCGTTTCGTGCCGCGGGATCATCCCGACAGCAACTTTCGCATGGTCTGTGAGGCGCTGCTAGCGCGCGCGCCCTGCCCCGCCGCCAACGTCCACCCGGTTCCGGTCGACGGCCTGTCGCCGCAAGGCGCGGCTATCGCCTACGAGGCGGAGCTGAAGCGGTTTCATGGCGCCGAACGCCTCGATCCGGCGAAGCCGCTGTTCGACGTGACCCTGCTCGGTCTCGGCGAGGACGGCCACACCGCCTCGCTGTTCCCCGGGCACGCGGCGCTGCGCGAGCAGCAGCGCTGGGCGGTCGCCGTCGAGGGTGCGAGCCCGCCAGCGCGCATTTCGTTGACGTTTCCGGTGCTCGACAGCAGCCGGGATGCGGCCTTCCTGGTCGCCGGCCAGGGCAAACGGGCCATTCTGGCGCGGGCCCGCGCCGGCGACCCGGCGCTGCCCGCCGCCCGCATCCGTCCGGTCGGGCGGCTGCAATGGCTCGTCGACCGCGCCGCGGCCGGATGACGCGCGCACCATGGCGGCGGCAACCCGTCGCACCAACCGGGGGTCTCGAACATGTTAGCTACCGCCAGCGTGAGTCGCGGGTCGGAATGCGCGGATGCCATTGCATCCGCCAGCCTTTCAACGACAACGATCGCCTGACGGCGATCGCCGGCGAGATCGACGGAGGGCACCGCGCCGGCGGAGCGTCACCGCGCCGCTCGTGGTCCGGCGCGGCGCCATCCTGACACGGCTGCGCGTACCCAGAACCAATCAACGGCGAGAATTCTCAATGCCCACAGAATCCGTCCTGCAATCGCCGCTCGACGTCGAGGTGCCTTCGGAGAGCCCGTTCTACATTCCGGCGACCAGCTCGGAGTCGCGGCCGCGCCGTTCGCTGAAATACGGCGACAGCTTCATCGTGCTCGACAGCCACGGAGACATCGGGGCGACCGAGGGCGGGTCGGACGGGCTGTTCTATTGCGACACGCGCTTTCTGTCGCGCCTCGAATTGGCTCTCGAAGGCATGCCGCCGCTGCTGCTCGGCTCCAATGTGCGCGACGACAATTCGGTCTACAGCGTCGACCTGACCAATCCGGACATCATGCAGGACGGACAGAACGTGCTGCAGAAGGATACCCTGCACGTCGTCCGCACCACGTTTCTGTGGCGCACCATCGCGTATCAGCGCATCGCGGTGCGCAATCACGGCGACTATCCGATCCGGTGCGACCTGTCAGTGCGGTTCCATGGCGATTTCGCCGATCTGTTCGAGGTTCGCGGCCTGACGCGGCCGCGGCGCGGCATCGTCCAGCAGAAGCTCGCCGGTCCGCAGGAAGTGCTGCTGCGCTACAAGGGTCTCGACTGGAAGATCCGCCGCACCTCGATCCTGCTCGATCCGGCGCCGACACGTCTCGAGCAGGGCATCGCCACCTACCGCCTGGAGCTCGCGCCGCAGCAGCGGATGTCGATCTTCGTCGTCGTCGAATGCGACCGCGCCGAGGACACCCGGCCGCGACCCTTCTTCGCCGCCATGCTGGCGGCGCGACGCGAGCTGCGTTCCGCCACGCGGCGCGCCGCGACGGTCCAGACATCGAACGACATCTTCAACGAGGTGCTGTGCCGGTCCATGGCGGACCTCTACATGCTGATCACCGATACGCCGGAGGGGCCGTATCCCTACGCCGGCATTCCCTGGTATTCGACGACGTTCGGCCGCGACGGCCTGATCACGGCGCTGCAGACCCTGTGGTTCGACCCGGACATCGCCCGCGGAGTGCTGCGGCGGCTCGCCGCCTACCAGTCCAAGGTCGACGACGACGTGGCCGACGCGCAGCCGGGAAAGATCCTTCACGAGATGCGCGGCGGCGAGATGGCGACGCTGAACGAGGTGCCGTTCGGCCTCTATTACGGCAGCGTCGATTCGACGCCGCTGTTCGTGCTGCTCGCCGGCCTGTACGTGGAGCGCACCGGAGATCTCGAGACCCTCGGCGCGCTGTGGCCGTCGGTGGAGCAGGCGCTCGCCTGGATCGACGGCCCCGGCGACATCGATCGCGACGGCTTCGTCGAATACAAACGGGCCAACGAAAAGGGCCTGGTCAATCAAGGCTGGAAGGATTCCTTCGACGCGATCTTCCATGCCGATGGACGCCTGGCCGACGGGCCGGTCGCGCTCGCCGAGGTGCAGGGCTACGTCTACGCCGCCAAGCGGGCAGCGGCGCGATGCGCCCGCCTGCTCGGCCACGACGCCCGCGCGGCCGAACTCGACGCCGCAGCCTCGGTGCTCGCCGAACGGTTCGAGGCGGCCTTCTGGTGTCCCGAGATCGGTACCTATGCGCTCGCGCTCGACGGAGAGAAGCAGCCCTGCCGGGTGCGCACCTCCAATGCCGGACAACTGCTGTTCACCGGCATCGTGCGGCCCGATCGCGCCGCCGAGGTGGCGGCTGGCCTGATGAGCCCGCGCTTCTCCTCCGGCTGGGGCATTCGGACGGTGGCCAGCACCGAAGCGCGCTTCAATCCGATGTCCTACCACAACGGGTCGATCTGGCCGCACGACAACGCTTTGATCGCCCTGGGCTTTGCGCGCTACGGCCTGAGCCAGGCGGTCGACAGCGTGTTCCGGGGCCTGTTCGAGGCGGCGAGCTACATGGACCTGCGCCGACTGCCCGAGCTCTATTGCGGGTTCCAGCGCCGGCGCCGGCAGGGACCGACGCTCTATCCGGTCGCCTGCGCGCCGCAGGCCTGGGCGAGCGGCGCCCCGTTTCTGCTGCTTCAGGCGTCCCTGGGGCTGGAGTTCGATCCGGCCAAGAACGAGATCCGGCTGTGCAATCCGAGCCTGCCGTCGTTCCTCGGCGAGGTGAAGCTGTCCGGACTGCGGCTCGGCAGGTCCTCGGTCGATCTCACCGTCCTGCGCCACGACGGCCATGTGGCGCTGCAGGTCGAACGCAACTTCGGCAACGTCCAGGTCAGCGTGGTGTCGACATAGGCCGCGCGCATTTTGCTGCGACGCCTGCCCCGGACTTCACCCGGGACGGGTCCCTGCCCGCGGCTGGGACGCTGCGCCACTCAACGACGTCTCGCAGTCTGCCACGGGTCGATCAACGTTGCTCCAGTTGCCTCGAGATCCCGCGTGTTGCGGGTCACCAGCACGAGGTCGCCGACCAGGGCCGTGGCGGCGATGAGAGTATCGACGACAGGCAGGCTGCGACCGGCCGACAACTCTCCCCATCGCCGCGCGGTCGCGGCGTCGACCGGGAGGATTCGATCGGCAAACATCGTCTCGATTCCTTCGACCCAGATCCCGAGTTGATCGGCTGCCAGGGGATCGGTCCGGCGCTTGGCGAGGACGCCTCTCTGCAGTTCGCCGAGCGTGAGCACGCTGATGAAAAGGCTCGTGGCGTCCGCCGCGGACAGGAAGGCCCTGACGCCCGGGTCGGCCCGCACTCTGCGCGTCTCGGATACCACATTGGTGTCGAGCAGATACCGCGCGCCGCCGGTCAAAGCTCGATGTCCCTGCCGACATCGCGCCCGCGCTCGACCGGGAAGTCGTCAACCTTTGGACCGCCGAGCAGATAGGCTTTGAAATCCGGCTTGTTGGCCACCAGGGCTCGATAGTCCTCGACCGAGATCACCACCGCGCGAGCGGCCCCGTGCCTGGTGATGGTCTGCGGCCCTTCGGTGCGCGCGCGCTCGATCACCTCGCTCAGCCGGGTCTTGGCCTCCTGCACTTGCCACGTGGCCATCAGCCGACATCTCCGACCATAATGTCCAGAAATATGGACCCATCGGACCAGATTCTCAAGGCCGACTTCCCGGAACGAAGCTCGGATCGACCTCCTGGAACGGAACCCCCCGGTGCGATGGGGGTGGCGGAGAGTCCGAAGACCTACCCATCGTCCACTCCCCTCGCTAATGTGCCCCCTGCGCGGCACGGAATCGTGCGAACCGGCGGGCACAGCATGTCAGAGCGGGTCGTTCCTCATTTCCACAATCGGCCGGGCGTCGCGGTCATCGAGATCGGCGCCACGGAATTCATGTGCATCGGGGATCTGCCGCCGTTCGACCATCCCCACATCTTTCTCGACCTCGGCGGGGACAGCGACATCATCTGCTCCTACTGCTCGACGCTGTATCGCCACGATCCGACGCTGCCCGCCGATGCGGCCCGCCCGGCGGAGTGCGCTTGGCGTGAGCCGGCGGCCGCCTG
>Ga0209415_10020523_pt1 | contig 10260 bp, 9 predicted proteins | sample PeaSoiSIISIP2007_FD_187696 | JGI IMG/M metagenome (GOLD analysis project Ga0209415, IMG submission 187696) | Peat soil microbial communities from Weissenstadt, Germany - SII-SIP-2007 (SPAdes) (version 2) | ecosystem: Environmental > Terrestrial > Soil > Wetlands > Peat | place: Germany...
CGAGGGTGGCGCGGGTGTCATAGGGCGGCAGCAGCGCGCCCGCATCGGCGAAGCTGGTGCCCTTCTCGAAATGGAGATCGGCGACCGCAAGGGTCTGCTCAGCGGGCCAGACGAGCGCGCCGCTCCAATCCGCCAGCAGGTCCGCGCCGTTCAAACGCAGCGGCAAAAGATCGAGCATGGCGTAGGGCATACGCCATTTCCGCCGCGTGCTCCAGCGGCACGCGGCTGGTGCTCAAGCACCGATCAGCCGTCTACTCGGCGGCGACAGAGCGCTTCGTCGTGATCGCCTCGGTCGTCTCGACTTCCGTCTGCGCCGCGCGCTGGGCGGGCCTCTTCTCGAACTGCCAGGCGGACAGGCTCCCCATCATCGCGCGCGTGCCGAGCTCGGCGAGCTTGCTGGTCTCGGCGATATAGTCCTGCATCGCCGATCTGCAAAACTCCGCCTGGGCCTCGATCGCCTGATCGAAGCTCGTGCACGCCGTGACCTTGCGGCCGCACTCGATGTTGCGGGTGAGTCGGGACTTGCCGAACTCCATGAGTTCCTCGCTTACCACCCGCCAGTTGTCCAAGACCTTGGTGCCCGCTTGGAAGAACGGTTCCAGATTTGCCGCGAAGGTCGCGGGATCCATAGCCGGTAGGCTCTCCAACCCCAGGACGGAGTGTTGGCTCCGGCCCTCTTGGCTCGTTCCTTTCGCCATGCCGTGCTCCTTGTCTCGCGGTCCGGAGGCGAGCGGGACGCCCGCCGCGGCCGTCTTCTTGGATAATCAACAGATGGTACCGAGATGGGCGCGCAACGAGTGAGTGGACCGCAATACGCAAGATCGTTACGCGCCCTCACAATAAGCGCATTTGCGTGGCGCTTTTCTTACGCGCGGGCGCGGATTTGCGCTCGGGTGGCGCTGTACCGGTCGCTTCCGCGATTAGCGATTGCGCGGCGGTGTCGAGCAGCGAGTCGAGGGCGCTGCCGTAGACCTGCTCGCGGCCGATTTCGAGGAGCACGGGCACCGCCAGCGGCGAGACTCGATCGAGGCGGCGATGCGCGATGCGGCCTTTGACCCGTCTTAACATTGCGGCAAGACGCCGCACGTCCGTGAGGCCGGTCGCGGCGTCGGCGCGGGTGGCTCTCAAGAGAATGTGATCGGGCTCGTGCTTCCGCAGCACGTCGTAGATGAGGTCGGAGCTCACGGTAACCTGGCGGCGCGTCTTGTCGGCGCCGGGCAGCGAGCGCTCGATCAGCCCCGCGATCACGCCGACATTGCGAAAGGAGCGCCGCAGCATCGAGGAGTCCGCCATCCAGGCCTCGAGATCGTCGCCGAGCATGTCCTCGTCGAAGAGCGCGTCGACGGCCTCCGCGGCCTCCAGGCTCCAGACGGCGAGCACATAGTCCGTGGCGACGAATCCCAGGGGATGGAGGCCCGCGCGCTCCATGCGCTTGGTGAGCAGCATGCCCAACGTCTGGTGGGCGTTCCGGCCCTCGAAGCAATAGGCGACGAGGTATTCGTGGCTGCCGCGCGGGAACGTCTCAACCAGGAGTTCGTCTCGCTCCGGCAGGACCGAGCGCCAGCGTTGCAACCGCAACCATTCCTGAACTGAATCCGGCAGGTCACGCCAGGCCCGGGGGTCCGCGAGGATGCCCCGGACGCGGTCGGCGAGATGGGTGGTGAGCGGCAATCTTCCGCCGGCATAAGCGGGCACCTTGGGATCACCGCCGCCGGTGGCGCGGCTCGCCTCCACCGTGGTCTCGCGGATGCCGAGGAAGCGCAGGAGCTCGCCGCCGAAGATGAAGGTGTCGCCGGGCAGGAGGCCTTGGGCGAAATATTCCTCGAGCTCGCCGAGGATGCGCCGGCCCAGCGCCACCTTGAGCATGGGCTGCTCGACGATGGTGCCGATGTTCATGCGATAGCGCTGGGACACTCGAGGCGAAAGCACGTGGTAGCGGCCGAGGCTTTCGCGGAACAGGCGCCGCCAACGCTCGTAGGCCTGGAGCGCGTAGCCGCCGCATTCCACGAAGCGCACGACGTCGTCGAAATCTTGGCGCGACAGCTCGGCATAGGGCGCGGCGGAACGGATCTCCGCATAGAGCGTGTCGGCCTCGAAGGGCGCCTGACACGCCATGCCCAGCACGTGCTGCGCCAGCACGTCGAGGCCGCCCGGGCGCGGCCGGTCGCCGTCGAGCTCGTGGGCGCGGAGCGCGCCCAAGGCCGCGCGGCATTCCAGCTCCTCGAAGCGGTTGCCGGGCACCAGGAGCGCCTTGCTCGCGACGTCGAGACGGTGGTTCGCGCGGCCGATGCGCTGCAGCAGCCGCGAGACGCCCTTGGGCGCGCCCAGCTGCACCACCAGATCCACATCGCCCCAGTCGATGCCGAGATCGAGGGACGATGTGGCGACCACCGCGCGGAGCTTGCCGTCGGCCATCGCGGCCTCGACCTTGCGGCGCTGCTCGACCGCGAGGCTGCCGTGGTGGAGCGAGATCGGCAGGTTCTCGTCGTTGAGCCGCCAGAGCGCCTGAAACGCCAGCTCCGCCTGGGCGCGGGTGTTGACGAAGACCAAGGTCGTGCGGTGCGCGCGGATCGCGTCCATCACCGCTGGGATCGCATGCATCGCCATGTGGCCGGACCAGGGCAGCGGCTCCGCGGTCTCGAGGATCGCGACATTTGGTTCGGCGCCGGCGCCGCCGACGATCCGCATGACCGGCGTACCGTACGACAGGTAGGCAGCAAGTTCCTCGGGCCAGGCGACAGTGGCGGAGAGGCCGATCCTCCGCTGCTCCGGCGCGAGCTTGGCAAGGCGCGCGAGGCCGAGGGCGAGGAGATCGCCGCGCTTGGTGCCGGCGAGAGCGTGGAGCTCGTCGACGATCACGGCCCGCAAACCCCGGAACATCGCGGGCGCCTCGGCGTAGGAGAGCAGGAGGGCGAGGGACTCCGGCGTGGTCATCAACAAGTGCGGCGGATCGGCACGCTGGCGCTCGCGCTTCTTGTGGGGCGTGTCGCCGGTGCGGGTCTCCAGGCGGACCGGGAGGTCGAGCTCTTGCACGGGCAGCGCGAGGTTGCGGTGGATGTCCACCGCCAGCGCCTTGAGCGGCGAGATATAGAGCGTATGGAGCCCGGGGCTCGGCCTTTCCGCGAGCTCGACCAGGCTCGGCAGGAAGCCCGCGAGGGTCTTGCCGCCGCCGGTGGGCGCCACCAGCAGCGCCGAGCGCCCCTGCCGCGCCGCCTTGACGAGCGTGAGCTGGTGCGGATGCGGCGTCCAACCGCGCCGGCGGAACCAGTCGGCAAAGCGCGGCGGCAACGGGTCGGCGGCGTCGGTCATGCGGCCTGAATGATAAGAGGCGCCCGGCGCGTTGTCGCGGGTTTGGCGGTCGCTAGGGGACGCTGGGTGTCGCTGGTAGACTGGCTCGATGACCACACGCCTTGACCCTCCGGCGCCTGCACCGGGGGCCGCATTCTTTCTGCCGAATCTGGAGTCTCGCTCGCCCGTGGCGGTCGAGGGGATGCCAGCCCTGGCCCGAATACTCGCGCGCCAGAGGGACGGCAAGCCGCGGGGTCTCCAGCGCCTGCTCCTCAAGGCCGCGCGCACCGCGTTCCGCTGGACCCACGGTCGGCTCGGGCTGCCGGCGCGGGGTTCGCTCGCCTTGCTCGATCCCGCGGCGCCGCGGCGTTTCGCCGGTAATTTCGGCAATACCGCGCTGATCCAGTACGCGCGACGCAGCGCCGGTGGCGGTTATGAGCCCGAGGTCTCCGCCCTCATCGACGCGCTCGCGCCGCGCTGCGCCACGGTCTACGACGTCGGTGCCAACTGGGGTTATTTCGTCGCCTTGCTCATGACCAATCCGGGGTTCCGAGGGCACGTTCACGCCTTCGAGATCGCGCCTGGCACCTTCGCCGATCTCGCCGCCATGGTGGCGGACTGCGGCCTCAGCGAGCGCGTGACGTGCCACGCCCTCGGGCTCTCCGACCGCACGGGTACGGCGCGACTGATGGAAGAGTTCCACAGCGCGCTCGCGCGGATCGCGCCCGAGGGGCACGGGAACGGGCGCGAGGTCCCGGTCAGGCGGCTCGACGATCTCGACCTGCCCGATCCCGATCTCCTCAAGATCGACGTCGAGGGCCACGAGGCGGAAGTGCTGAGCGGCGGGCGCGGGCGCCTCGGCCGCGCCAAGCCGATCGTCGTGCTCGAGAGCTGGTATCTCCGCGATCGTGTCGAGCGGATGCTTGAGCCCCTGCGGATACTGCAGGAGCTGGGCTATAGCCTCTACCAGCTCGCGTGGCAGGTCGAGCTCGGCGACACCGCGAGCCATCTCCGGCAACGCGGCCCGCGCGGGCCAAAGACTTTGGCCCTGCTACCGCTCACGCTCGAGCAGAGATCGCTGATCCCGGCCGCGCTCAATCTGGCGGCGGTGCACTCGGACCGCCGTTCGCTGTTGGTCGGTTCCTAAACGAGCCCGAGCTTCCGCTCCAGCGCGCCACAGAGCATCTGGCCCAAGGTGATGTGCATCTCCTGGATGCGGGCGGTGGTCTTCGAGGGCACGATCACCAGGGGATCGGCGAGGCCCGGCAGCGAGCCGCCGTCGTGACCGGTGAGCGCCGCGGCGCCGAGGCCCAGCTCGCGCGCGACCTCGAGGGCGCGGATCACGTTGCGGCTGCGGCCCGATGTGGTGATCCCGAGTGCGAGGTCGCCGGGGCGGCCGAGCGCCTGGACCTGCCGGGAGAAGACCTGATCGAAGCCGAGGTCGTTGCCGATGGCGGTGAGGGCGGAGGTGTCCGTGGTGAGCGCGATCGCCGCGATGGGCGCGCGATCCCGCACATAGCGCACCGTGAGCTCGGTCGCGATGTGCTGGGCATCGCCGGCACTGCCGCCGTTCCCGAACAACAGCAGCTTGCCGCCGCCCTGAAGCGCCTCCGCGGCAGTTTCGACGAGGCGCAGGAACGGCGCCTCGCACTGAGCGAGCGTCGCGCGCAAGACAGCCGCGTGCTCGTCGAGCTCGGCGCGGTAGAATGCTTTCAAGTCCATGGCGGGATCATCGGGAAGCGGGCGGCGGCTTTCAATCGATATTTCGACCTGCCCCGCTTGCCTTGCCAGGACGCGTGGAGTAGGGAGCCTCTCCATAGGAGCCCGCGCACATGCCTGAACCCGGTCGCCGCCGAGGCCTGATCCTCGACCGCGACGGCGTCGTCAACGAGGATACCGGCTATCTCCATCGGATCGAGGATTGCCGGTTCGTCGAGGGCATCTTCGAGCTGGTGGCGGCCTTCGCGGCGCGGGGCTTTCTGGCGGTGATCGCCACCAATCAGTCCGGCATCGGGCGCGGCCTCTATACCGAGGGGGAATTCCAGGCCTTCATGGCGTGGATGGCCGCCGAGTTCGCCCGCCGCGGCGCGCCGATCGCCCGCGTTTACCATTGTCCGGACCATCCGACCGAAGGGGTCGGCCCCTATCGCCGCGCCAATCCCAGGCGGAAGCCGGGGCCGGACATGCTGCTTGAGGCGGCGAGGGACTTGAACCTCGACCTCGCCCGTTCCTGGACGGTGGGTGACCAAATGACGGACATCGAGGCCGGGCGCGGGGCGGGGGTGGGCACGCTCATCCGATACGATCCGCTTGCGCCCGCAGTCCAGCGATGCCAGGACTTCTGGGTCGTGCCGACCTTGCGGGCCGTGATCGAGCTGTTGGCGAAGGACGTGGGTTGATGAAGGTACTGGTGACGGGCGGCGCGGGGTTCATTGGCACATCGGTTGTGCGCCACCTGCTGGGTGCCGGCCATGCCGTCGTCAATCTCGACAAGCTCACCTACGCCGGCTCCAACCCGCCCCTGGGCGCGCTGGGCGCGGGCGGAGGCCATACCCTCGAGGTCGCCGATATCGCCGACCGCACGGCGGTGGAGCGGATCTTTCGTACCCACCGACCAGACGCCGTCATGCATCTCGCCGCCGAGACCCACGTCGACCGCTCGATCGACCGGCCCGACGATTTCATCCACACCAATCTCGTTGGCACCTTCACGCTCCTTGATGTAGCGCGCGGATATTGGGAGCGGCTCGCGGGCGAGGCGAAGGCGCGGTTTCGCTTTCAGCACATCTCGACCGACGAGGTCTTCGGCTCGCTGGGCGCTGACGGACGATTCAGCGAGGAGACGCCCTACGCGCCCAACAGCCCCTATGCCGCGAGCAAAGCTGGCGCCGACCACCTCGTGCGCGCCTGGCACCGTACCTACGGCTTTCCCGCGGTGACCACGAACTGCTCCAACAACTATGGGCCCTGGCAGTTTCCGGAGAAGCTGATCCCGCTGATGATCCTCAATGCGCTCGACGGCAAGGCGCTGCCGGTCTACGGCGCCGGCGCCAATGTGCGGGAGTGGCTCTATGTCGGGGATCACGCGGCGGCGCTGTGCCTGCTGCTGGAGCGCGGCCGGCTCGGCGAGAGCTATAACATTGGCGGCGGCGAGGAGCGCACGAACCTCGAGCTGGTGAAGCTGCTCTGCGCGCTCCTCGACCAGGCACTGCCGCAGTCGCCGCACCGGCCCCACGAGAAACTCATTTCATTCGTCGTGGACCGGCCCGGCCACGACCTCCGCTACGCCATCGACGACACGAAGCTCCGGCGCGAATTCGGTTGGCGCCCGGCAGAGAGTCTTGAGACCGGGCTCCGCAAGACCGTGCGCTGGTATCTCGACAATCGCGCCTGGTGGGAGCCGATCCGCAGCGGCGTCTATCGCGGCGAGCGGCTCGGGAAGCCTTCGGCTCGCCCGACGGAGAAAGCACGGCCATGAAAGGCATCGTCCTCGCGGGCGGTTCGGGCACGCGGCTCTATCCGCTGACCCGCGCGCTCTCCAAGCAGCTCCTGCCGATCTACGACAAGCCGATGATCTACTACCCGCTCTCGACACTCATGCTCGGGGGCATCCGGGAAGTGCTCATCATAACGACGCCCGGCGACGCGCCGCTGTTCAAGACCTTGCTGGGCGACGGATCGCAATGGGGGATCAAGCTCGCCTACGCCTCCCAGCCCAAACCCGAAGGGCTGGCCCAGGCCTTCCTGATCGGGCGCGAGTTCCTGGCGGGCGAGGGCGCGGCCCTTATCCTCGGCGACAATCTCTTCTACGGCGACAGCCTCACGCAAATGCTGGCCAGGGCCATCGAGCGCCCGGCCGGCGCAACCGTCTTCGCCTATCGCGTGAGCGAGCCCCAGCGCTACGGCATTGTCGAGTTCGACGCCGGGAGCCGCGTCCTCTCGATCGAGGAGAAGCCCGCGGCGCCGCGCTCGGACTGGGCGGTGACCGGACTTTATTTCTATGACCGCGACATCGTGAAAGTCGCGGGCTCGATCGCGCCCTCGGCGCGGGGCGAGCTGGAGATCACCGACGTCAACAAGGCCTATCTCAAGGCCGGCAAGCTCGCGGTCGAGCGCCTGGGCCGCGGCTATGCCTGGTTCGACACCGGGACCCACGACAGCCTCATCGAGGCCTCGGAATTCGTGCGCACCTTGGAGAAGCGCACGGGACAGAAGATCGGCTGCGTCGAGGAGGTGGCGTTCCGCCAAGGCTTCATCGACGCGGCCCAGCTCCTGCGCCTCGCGGACACCTATCGAAAATCCGACTACGGCGCCTATCTTGACCGTCTCGCGCGGGAAGGGCCCGAAGCGTGAGCGAGCGCGGTTACGCCGTCGTCGGATTGGGCTATGTCGGCTTGCCGGTGGCGCTGGCCTTCGCGCGGCACTTCGCGCCGGTCGTTGGCTTCGACATTTCCAGCGAGCGCATCGCCGAGCTCAAGCGCGGCGCCGACCGCACCGGCGAGGTGGCGGCGGATGCGCTCGCGGCAAGCTCGCTGCGCCTGACCGACGATCCCGCGGCGCTTGGCGAGGCCAGCTTCTTCATCGTGGCTGTGCCGACGCCGATCGACGCGCAGCGCCGGCCGGACCTCCGCGCCCTCGAGAGTGCCTGCGGCGTCATCGGCCCGGCGCTCCGGCCCGGCGCGGTGGTGGTCTTCGAATCGACGGTCTATCCCGGCCTCACCCGCGAGATCTGCGGTCCCGCCCTTGCGGCGGCGTCAGGGCTCAAGGCGGGTATCGACTTCAAGCTGGGATATTCACCCGAGCGCATCAATCCCGGCGACCGCACGCATCGCTTCGAGAACATCGTCAAGGTGGTCGCCGGCGAGGACGCCGCGACCCTGGAGCGCGTGGCGGCGGCCTATGGTGTCGTGGTGCCCGCGGGCATCCACCGCGCCCCCTCGATCGAGGTGGCCGAGGCCGCCAAGGTCCTCGAAAACACGCAGCGCGACATCAACATCGCGCTGATGAACGAGCTCGCGCTGATCCTCGATCGCCTGGGCTTGCGCAGCGCAGACGTGCTGGCGGCGGCGGCGACCAAGTGGAACTTCTTGCGCTTCACGCCGGGCCTGGTGGGCGGCCACTGCATCGGCGTCGATCCCTATTATCTGACCACCAAGGCGGAGTCCGTGGGCTACGTGCCGCAGGTGATCCTGGCGGGGCGCCGGATCAACGACAGCATGGGAACCCTGCTGGCTCAACGGCTGGTGAAGCTCATGACCGCCGCCGAGCGACCCGTGCGCGGCGCGAAGGTCGGCATCCTCGGCCTCGCCTTTAAGGAGAATGTGCCCGACCTCCGCAACAGCCGCGTCCCTGACATCGTCGCGGAGCTCCGCGGCTTCGGCATCGAGGCGCTGGTCCACGACCCCCTGATCGACCCCGCCGAGGCGCGGCGGGAATACGGCATCGAGCTCGCGGCGGAGATCGCGCTCACCCGCCTCGACGCCCTCGTCATCGCGGTGCCCCACCGCGCCTTCCTCGACCGCCCGATCGCGCGCTACCTCGAGGCCCTGGTGCCCGGCGGCGTCGTGGTCGACGTGAAATCCGCGCTCAATCCCAGCGCGGTGCCGGCGGGAGTGATGTATTGGAGCTTGTGACAAGCAATTCGCGGGCAAGTTGCGGAGAGAGACCTGCGGACCATGCCCAGATAGATCGCGACAATGAGTTTGAATATTCGGCCGACCGTTTCGCTCGGAATTCTCAAGGTTGGGTTTGTCTGCGCGGCATGCCTATTTGCACTTTCGGTACTGGCGCTAGGATACGTCAGCGCAGGAGCCGCAATTCGGCCCGACGACACGCATACACACCGACATGTCCACAAGAGCGTCGTGACGTACCTTACCGACGAGCAAGAACTGATCAATTTCGTTGCGACCTACTCGGCCTTGGTGTCATTCACGGGGCTTGCAATTTTCGGTTTCACACGCAGTCGGATCAAGGACCGCGAAGAGCAGCGCGCCCTCGAGAAGCAGTCACTGCTCGATGACCGGGATCCCCGCAACATAAATTAGGCGACGGCGAGATTTGACTCCGAAGCGCGAAATTCGCCTCGGAGCGGATGCAATTCCGCTTCCGCGCTTTCAGATTTCCAATGGGCTCTAGCTTTGATGCGCCCTGCCGGTGCTCGGCCCTAAGTCCACGGGCACGTAGTGGCCTTGGGCGCGGAGCGAGAGGTAGCGCGCGCAGAGAAGGCGGTCGACGCGGACGCCGTCGCTCGACAACGGCAGAACCAGGCATTCGCCGCACCACTCGCGGCCGTCGAGTTGGAAGTGAAAGCGCCGCGCGCCTCGACGCCCTCGTCATCGCGGTGCCCCACCGCGCCTTCCTCGACCGCCCGCTCGCGCGCTACCTCGAAGCGCTGGTACTCAGCGGCATCGCGGTCGACGTGAAGTCCGCGCTCAACTCGAGCGCGATGCTGGAGGGGGCGATGTATTGGAGTTTGTGAGGCATCCGCCAGCCATCGCGAATGATGCCTCTCGCCCGATGTAGAGAGCGCCCGAACAGGTGTGCGACGAGCGATCGCTATACGTAGTTTTACGTAGGGGAGGCAGGCAGCAATCGACCGGAAATGCCGGTTATTTAACCACAATTTGAGGAATATGTTGGATTTTGCGTCGGGGGCCGGCGCAGGTCGGCTGCTCGAAACGCGTTCGCCCTACTAAGGAGAAATCGATGCGCCGTCCCAGCCTTCCTTCGCTCGCGATCGCTGCCGCCATACTCATTTGCGGCCCTGCCGCCGGTTTCGGTGCCGAGTTGAAGATCAGCGGCGCCGCGGCCGTTGCCGGCACGATCATCGTGCCCAACAAAGCGGCGATCGAGAAAGAGTCCGGTCTGACCTTGACGATCACGGTCAATGGCGATGGCAATGGGCTGAAGGACCTTAACGCCGGCAAAGTCGACGTGATGATGGTCGCCGCCCCCGTCAACATCACCGCC
>Ga0209415_10020524_pt1 | contig 10259 bp, 7 predicted proteins | sample PeaSoiSIISIP2007_FD_187696 | JGI IMG/M metagenome (GOLD analysis project Ga0209415, IMG submission 187696) | Peat soil microbial communities from Weissenstadt, Germany - SII-SIP-2007 (SPAdes) (version 2) | ecosystem: Environmental > Terrestrial > Soil > Wetlands > Peat | place: Germany...
TTTGTGGATCCCCTTTCATGGTCAACTCGCTCATGCTCGAACCTCAGCGGCTGACGCACCGAAAACCCGCGTATACATATTGGTATTGCGGTTGGAACCAGTTGCGAAACGTGGATCGCAGCATGCACGCCGCCGTACGCGCCGAACCACCCTTCATGACGAAATGCTTACCATCGAAAAAATCAGCGGAGTATCCGCGGTAGAAAGGAAAGGGCTCGAAACCAGGAAACGGACCGAAAACGGTGGAGGTCCACTCCCAGCCATTGCCGAGCAGATCCTGAACGCCGAAAGCGCTTTGGCCTTCCGGGAATGCGTTTACCGGCACCGGGTCCCAACGGTGAAAATCAAAGTTGCCCAGGTTGGCATTGGGCGCCTTGGCGCCCCACGGGAATGGTCTTGTGTCTCCGTCGCTGGTGCCGTAGGCAGCGCGCTGCCACTGCGCTTCGGTGGGAAGCGACTTCCCTGCCCAACTTGCATAAGCGCTGGCTTCCGCATGACTCACGTAGACAGGCCAGTCGAGCGGCAGCGGCACCTCGTCAAACATGGTGCGACAGAGCCATTGTTTGCCTTCGTTCTTCCAGAACAAGGGATGCGAAATTCCATGAACGGCCTTCCAATTCCAGTCATCGTCGGTCCAGAACACGCGCGTGTCGTAACCACCCGCAGCCATGAACTCGAGGTACTGGCGGTTGGTCACCTTGTACCGATCAATCTCGAACGATGGAACGTCGACTGTGTGCGCTTCATACTCGTTGTCCCAGCCAAACTCTTGGGTGCTTTGACCTAGACCGAGCGTCACCCGGCCAGCAGGAATAGCGACCAGCCCGTGAACGGCTGGGGTTCCAGCTAGACTCAGTGAATTTGGTTGACGCACTTTCTTATCGAACGGCAACTGATGGAGCATGTAGGCCAGCGTTTCGACATGCATGAGGCGATGCTCAATTGCCACGTTGAGCAAGGTGGGCAGGGGAAAACCATCGCGTGAGTGCGAGTTTGGTTCGAGAACCAGGCTTTCGAGATTTCTGTCGAGAGCTTCGCGGATATGGTGCGCGTAAGCACGGACGGCTTCCAGGGAAGGCCAGTCCGAGGGCCGATCGGTGGGCAGCCCGCCTCCAACTGGATCGATGCCGAAGGCGAAGAGGCGATCGAACTCAGGATGAGCGCTCTTCAGTCCAGGGTCTAGTCCGTTCAGTAAATTCCAGTCAAATGCTTCGAGGTGACCAACGTAGAAGATGACCCGATGACGCTCTGGAATTGGCCGTTCATAGAATGCGCTACCGCGCAACAAATCGAAGAGATCATCGCTTCGACTGCGGGCATCAGACATGCGCTCCAGGAGCTGGTCCGTCACTGCCCTGTCTTTTTCTGCAACACGCATGCGACGCTCTCGATCCGACCCCAGGAATCCGGCGCGAAGATGGGACGCGGTTGTATTGGATGACGGTTGGGTGGGGACGGTCGCAGCGGGACTAAGATTATTTCGAGATTATTTCGAGGCTATTTCGAACCACATTTATTTTGTGCTAGTTGAATCCTGCAAATGTCCTATTCGCCGTAGAATCGAGACTATCGAAAATTCAAGTGAGGCCACGATGAAACTGATCCTGATGCTCGTTTACACTTTCGTTGCAATGTCGTCGCTGGCGAACGCCGCGGCAACCCCGCAGACCTTTCGAACTTCCTCCGGAGAGGTAAAGATCACCCCGCTCTATCACGCCAGCACCCTGATCGAGGCGGGAGGGAAAATCATCTACCTCGACCCGGCCAAACCCGCCAAGCTTGACGGGTTGCCGAAGGCCGACTTGATTCTGATTACCGACATTCACCAGGACCACATGGATCCGGCTTCCATCGCCGAAATCAGCAAGGCCGGAACCGAAATACTGGCAGCGCCCGCCGTGGTGGCAACGGTGAAGACTGCGCAGCCGCTTGCGAATGGTGAAAGCAAAGCTTGGCAGGGCTGGACTATTGAGGCAACGGCCGCGTACAACCTGAAGCGCGGGCCGGCCCCAGGCAAACTTTTCCATGACAAGGGACGAGGCAATGGATACGTGCTCACTTATGGGGGCGTGCGCTTTTACTTTTCCGGTGACACGGAGGGCATCCCGGAGATGCGCGCGCTGAAGAACATCGACGTGGCATTCGTCTGCATGAATCTGCCTTATACCATGCCTCCCGAAGAAGCGGCGGATGCGGTGAAGGCATTCCACCCGAAGATTGTGATTCCTTATCACTACCGCGGCTCCGATCTCGCTGTCTTCAAGAAAGGGCTGGAAGGAACGGGGATCGAGGTGCGGTTGCTCGAGTGGTATCCGCAATAGAATAGGCCATGCCTGAGGGCAATTGCGTGAGATCTTTGCGCGTTGGAGCATTGACCGTCCTCGGCTTAGCTTGGTTTATCCAGACTGCGGCTCCTCTACCTCAGGAGCAGGCCTCTGACGCCGTCTCCGAAATTGTTCTGACCCTTGACCCCGCACAATCAAGAGTGCATTGGACAGTGGGCAGCACTTTGCACACGGTGCATGGCACGTTCGCGTTGAAGAGCGGGACGGTGTATTTCGATCCGGAAAGCGGGAAGGCGAGTGGCGAGATTGCCGTTGTCGCGGCGAGCGGCGAAAGTGGAAACGGTTCACGCGACAAGCGCATGCACGAAGAGATCCTGGAAGCGGCAAAATATCCTGACGTGGTTTTTCGGCCGACCCAAGTGGAAGGCAAGGTGGGCCGGTCTGGGGCATCGGACGTGAGGCTACGCGGTGTCTTTTCTATTCATGGCGCGGATCATGAACTCACCGCGCTGGTTCATGCCGAGTTGACGGGAGATCACTGGCGGGGTAAGGGCAAATTTGAAGTGCCGTATGTGAAGTGGGGTATCAAAGACCCGAGCAATTTCCTGTTGAAAGTGAAGCCAGTGGTCAATGTGGAATTGGAGATGTCGGGGGAAGTCAGGACAGCAAAATAGAATTACAAAAACGTGCGCACGCACCGACCAGCGTGGATGCAGAGAAAAGGGGCAAACCTGCGAGTCACTCACAGATTTGCCCCTCAGGACTAAAAGCCCTCGTCGTGATTGGGTCTGGGCACGGTTGAAGCCGCGCCCTTCCCAAAACGACTTATGAGACAGCTTCGAGTACTTACTCTTCGGTTCCGAATCTCTTCAGGTCTTCGGGACCATCTGTCAATACCACCGCCTCCTTGCCCTGAACCAGTTCCCGGATGCTTTCCACCACATCAGGATTGGCCAGGGTTGTGATGTCTCCAGTGTTCATGTTGTTGGAGAGGGCAGCGAGCACGCGGCGCATGAGTTTGCCGGAGCGTGTTTTTGGCATATCCGGAACGACGAGGATCCGTCGCGGACGGGCAATCTTGCCAATCATGGTCTCAATGACCTTGTTGACCTTGGCAAGGATCTCAGGACTGGACTGAATACCGGGTTTCAGGGCGATATAGACTTCGGGCACACGGCCCTTGATCTCGTCCGCCACCGGAACCACCGCCGCTTCCGCCACCTCGGGAACCGTCAGACACGCAGACTCGATTTCCTTTGTGCCCAAGCGGTGGCCGGCCACATTGATGACATCATCGACTCTGCCGAGAATGCGGAAATAGCCATCGGCGGCCAGCACCGCTCCGTCCGACGCAAAATAGGGCCAGTCACGCCAATCCTTGCTGTTGCGATTCTTGCAGTATTTGGCGAAGTACTGGGTGACGAAGCGGTCGCGATCGCCCCAAATGGTTTGCATGATCCCGGGCCAGGGATTCCGGATACAGATGTTGCCCGCCTTGCCCGATCCAGCCGAGACCTCCTGCCCGTTTTCGTCAATAATCACGGGATAGATTCCAGGCATGCCCGGGCCCGCGCTTCCCGGCTTCATGGGATCGAGCGCCGGCTTGGTGCTGCAGAGGAATCCTCCGTTTTCGGTTTGCCACCAGGTGTCGACAATCACAGCCTCGCCTTTGCCCACCGTTTCGTGATACCAGCGCCAGACCTCGGGCTCGATGGGTTCGCCCACCGTGGTCATGTGCTTGAAATGGTAGTTGTACTTTTCGGGTTCGTCGTGGCCGGACTTGCGCAACATGCGAATGGCCGTCGGTGAAGTGTGGAAGATGTTGACATCGAGGCGCTCGGCGATTCTCCAAACCCTGCCCGCGTCGGGATAGGTGGGAACGCCTTCATAGAGGACACTGGTAGCCGCCAACGCCAGCGGGCCATAGACGATATAGGAGTGGCCCGTGATCCAGCCGATGTCGGCCATGCACCAGTAGACATCCTCGGGATGAATGTCCTGGATGTACTTGGAGGTGCCGGTCACATAGGCGAGGTAGCCGCCGGTGCGGTGTTGGCAGCCTTTGGGCTTTCCGGTGCTGCCGCTGGTGTACATAAGAAACAGCGGCGCCTCCGAATCCATCGGAACAGGAGCCACCAGTTCGCCGGAGTAATTGGGGAGCACTTCGTCAATGAAGAAATCACGTCCCTTTACAAACGGCGAAGTGGACGCATTCTGGCCCGCGTGCCGCCTCCAGACCAGGACCTTGTCCACCACATGGCCTTCCCTCTTGGCAATATCCAGCGAGATGTCAGCGGCCGCCTTGTGGTCGATCAGCTTGCCATTGCGATAGTAACCATCCATCGTGATCAGGACGTGGCTGCTCGAATCGGCAACGCGCATGCCGCAAGCCTCGCCGCTGAAGCCGCCAAACACAACCGAGTGAATCACCCCCAGGCGGGCACATGCCAGCATGGTAATCGGCAACTCGGGAACCATCGGCATATGAATGGTGACGCGATCTCCGCTCTTCAGACCGCAGAAATCGCGGAGCAGCGCCGCGAATTCATTCACTCTCACATAGAGTTCGCGGTAGGTGACGGATACGGGCGCTTCGGACTCCGGTTCCGGCACAAAGATCAGGGCCGCTTTGTTTTTGTACTTGGCGAGGTGCCGGTCCACGCAGTTGTACGAGGCGTTGATCTTGCCGCCCACGAACCACTTCCAGAACGGCGGATCACTGGTGTCGAGCGTGGTGTCCCAGTAGCGGTCCCAGGTCAGCAGGTCGGCGTACTCCCGGAAGCATTCCGGGAAATTCTTCTCGCTGAAGCGATCGAGGATGCTGGGATCGGTCAGATTCGCCTGGCCGACAAATTTCGCGGAAGGATAGTAGTATTCTTCCTCGCGCCAATGGACTGCGATCTGAGCCTCGGTGGTCTCGATCACCACATTTTGTTTCGGACGAATATCAGCCATATCGGTTACCCCTTAGATTTCTGAATTTGTGATGCACACAGGCAATTCCCCGCCAGCGCTTCCTCGGTTGGCGGAGTCAATCAGGTCGTACGCCGTCTCCTAAAAAAACCGCAGGTACCGCGCCCCCATGCTCTTGCGCGGCGCCTGAGAGCGAAACATCGAACAATTGCCCGATGCCCTGCCCCACATCGGGCCGTGAAGAACTCAATCATCGGGCCTCGGGAGTGGCGAGAGCGACCCTCACACCCCGTTCAAGTCCCACATGATCGAACATCCTGTGCCGGACTGCAATGCCTTCCGGAAGCTAGGCTACCGCCGGCACCTTCTTCCCTGCCAGCGCTTCCGGCACGGCCGGGCGTTTGACTGCCAGTTCGCAGATCAGGGCAACTGCCGCCAGACCCGCCGCCGCGAAGAACGCCATCTGGTAGTTCTTGTACCTGTCGAACATCCAACCGCCGATGCGGCCACCGAGAAGACCGGCTACACCCCAGGCAGTGAATAGCATTCCGTAGTTGATGCCCACGTTCTTGGTGCCCCAGAAGTCGGCTGCCGTGGATGCGTTGACCGAAAGCTGGGTGCCGTAGCACCAGTAAACGATGAACAGCATCACGAACAGGGCCACCACGTTGCCGCCCACGTAATACAGAATGGGCATGGCAACCATGGAGATGCCGATCATTAGGCGCAACACGTTAATGCGGCCGAGGTGGTCCGACATCCAGCCGGAAAGAATGCGTCCTGAGGCGTTGCCCACCGCTCCCACGACCAGGCCAAAGGAAGCCAGGGTGATGCTGGGTATGCCCACGCTCTTGGCGAAGGGCACCAACTGGCTGATGACCATGAGACCGGCAGCGCAGCCAAAGGCGTACGCCACCCATAGCAAGTAAAACGAAGATGTGGCCAGCACCTCGCCGGGGGCGAAGTCATAGGTGGTAGCCGCAGCCTTGGAAGTCGGAGCGGGCGTCCAGCCAGCAGGCTTGTAGCCCGTGTGTGGGTTCTTCAGCAGGAACGCGCCAAAGACCGTCATCACAAAGAAGATCACGCCCAGCACTTGAAAGGTGGCGCGCCAGCCAAAGTGCGGAATCAGGTAGCTTGCGGCCAGAGGCCCAAAGATTGCCGACCCTCCGCCGTATCCGCCCACCGCCAGCCCTACGGCCAGTCCACGCTTGTCCGGGAACCACTTGGACATGACGGGAATCGGAGTTGCGTAACCAAAACCGTTGCCCAATCCGCCAAGGACGCCGAAGAAGATGAAAAACTTGGTTATGCTGTCTGCAGAAGAGCACAAGAAAAAGCCCAGGCTCACCAGGACGGCGCCAATCAGGGAAATCCTGAAAGGCCCAAGTTTATCCTGTAGCCGGCCAGCTACAATGAACGTCAGCGCGAAGACCACCACCGCGATGATGAACACATTGGAAGTATCAGCCCGCTTCCAGTGGAATTCCTTCTCTAACGGGGCCACGAACACACTCCAGGCATACAGCGAGCCCAGCGCCAAGTTCATGGACACCCCGCCGACCACGCGCCACCAACGATTTATGTGAGAGGCGCCGGGATTGGATGCAACATTTGCGTTAGCCACAGTTTTCCTCCTTTACAGAAAGTGAAATGAAGAACCGGGAGCCGGTCTTTCTGTACAACCACCACGACTCCCGTACGATATGCGCGTGCTGACTCGTCAAACGGACCACAAATCAAGCTGCACCGGACTCCTCAAGACGCCTAGCCCGGAAAAGTTAGAACGTAAACACCGGACCCGATTCGTTCCGCTGGTCCTGCCAAACCGTGAATACTGGTCGCGCGACATCATACAGCGGTCCAACCTCGGGCAAAAGCTCAAATGTTGTCCTGCCACCGCAATCCGGATCTGGGCTGCGTCTTGTGCAGGCTGGCTGTTACATTCACAACTGAATCCGACACTACCGTAAGCTCCCGCTTCCACTGGGCAAACCCCGGCATAGACAAGACCACGACATGCGAGCCGGTGCTAAGGCCGATTTCGGATGGCGTGTTACCCACATATCGGCCGTCAACGGTGATTTCGGCACCGGAGGGCGTGGAGCTGAAATTACACCTTACCTTCTCCGGACGGATCTCCTGCCCGGATTCAGCGGGCGAGGCTGGCTCGGGGGGCGGTTTCATCGGAAGCGGTGCCGCAGCGGACAGCTGGGGGTTTGCGGCCGCGCCGGACTGGGGCGCTGGAACAGACGCCACCAACTGATAGAGCTGCTTCCTTTCCTTGCCCTTTGAATCCTGGTACAAAACCGTGATCCTGAGTTTCTCCTTGCGTGCCTCAAACGTCCCCCCCTCAGGCAGCAGGGCGCACTTGGACCATCGTGAGTCGACCGCGCAGGAGACGGTGAAGGACTTTCCGTCGCGGCCCTGCACCAACATCGTATTGCGCACTATGGCAGTCCTGCTGTAGTGGCAATAGGCGGAATAGTCCGGGAGATTGCAATCTCTGGGAACGTCGTTGTCGTCAGTGCTGATGGGGATGGATTCCGTCTGCGCACTCAGCACCTTAATTGTTAGCGGGTAGTCGCTCTTCGAAACAGCGACGACCCAGACCGTATTGATCAGGAAGAACGCCAAGAAAATAATTCCGTCTCGGGATATTCTCAACGTGGCCTCCTGTCTCGCGCTTTCCGCAGTGGAAGTCGGCGCGCTTACTGCTGCTCCTGTCTGTTTCTAATCACCGCCGGGCGATCGGGCAAAGAGGGCACCGGCGCAGTGCCGCACTCTTCAGTTCGGCGGCGGCGCGTCGCTAGGGGATTGCTGGCCCCCGCTGGCGCAGAGCCTCCGCTTTTGAACAAACCGGAATCCTTTTGTTGGCCGGTTTTCACCGGGACGGAATCGCTCCCAGAATAATTTCTACGGGAGCGAGTCCATCTCCGGGATTAGTAATTGCACTTTCTCAACGAGCCAACCTCTCCGCTCAGAAGGTAAAGACCGGCCCGAACTCCTCGCGCAAGTCTCTCCATGTCCGGCTCGGTACTCCTGCCACCGAGGTGGCAGACGTATAAACCCCCGCTGTATCCGGGAGGGCATAGCTGCTGTACAGCGACAGCTCGTAACCAAACGTGACCCAGTTGTTAATCTTTTGGAACAGTGAGACGGCATTGAACATACTCCGGTAAGGACCGCCTCCGGCTGTTGCCGAAATTGCCTTGGCCCGCGCGAAATCGGAATGATTTACGGCATCGAGGCCCGAATGCAGGTAAAGAGTCCAGCCCGCATTGCGGCCCTTGGGATCGGCATTGAACCAACGCGATAGTGGGAGGCCGAGATTGACGAATCCACCGTAGCCGCGGACTGCGACCTGCGGAGCCACCACTTCTTGACCCGCAGCATTCAGACCGAAAAGCACGGTCGAAGAGCGATCCACCGACGGGGCGCTAACTACGTTGGTCAGGCCCGCTTCGTTGTTGAAGTTGGAGAGCAGTTGGCCGCCGAACATGAATCTCAGGTCAGCCCCCCGGTAGGCACTGGCCACCAGAGTCGCCCAACGCGTGGGCAGCTGAGCTGCCACTTGCAGCCCGTAGCCGTTACTGGAGGCGTTAGCCCCGTGCGGGAAAGCAGCCTGGGCAAGGGCGTAATTGGCAATGGTCGTAGCGCTGCTGCCCTCTAGCGCCGCAATCGCAGAACGCAAAACGACGGCTTCCCGGCGGGACTCAAATGCGCTGAAGATGAGCTGCGCCGGAGCCACCGCCGGGGCTGTGTCGAGCTGCCATTGCAGAACGGCTCGTCCTTCAAGTTCGGGACGACCCGAATCTCCGCCCTGACGCTCGCCATATCCGAGCTGGTTGCCGAGGCCGTTTGTGATTGAGCAACTGACTTGAGTTGTAGTCACGATGCCGGCCGGGATTGTACAAATGGTGGCGTCCGCTGGGAGGTTGCCTTCGCTCGGCATCATGATCGCGACTTCGGGCGAAAACTTGACATTGCGCGAACCGCCAAACTTTTGGACGAGGCCGAAGCGCATTTGTGGAGCGCGCTCGTAGACATCGCCCCAGTAAGCGCCCAGAAATGTGGTCTCGAGCAGATTAGGAAGTGCGCTCGATCCAAAGATGGTCCAATCCTGGCCACCCTCGAAGAAGACGTCGGTCATGTCGCTGGCGGCGTAATCCAAGCGCGCGTAGGCCAGCCGCAGTTGTGGCATATTGCTGCGGATGCTGGAGATGTTGCGGTTGTCCGCGCGGCTGAAGTTGCCCTCAAAATCGCCCTCGATTTTGCCCGTCAAAGTCAGCTTCTTTTCGATATCCGGCCATTCGAAGTTTGCGCCAAACCGGGTGGCACGCGCCTTGACGTGAAAAGCCGGGTTGGTGTTCGGCCCGGTGTCGGCGTTCAGGAAGCCCGGGACGATGAAGTCATCGCCGCGAGGGTCACTGGAATCGTGTGCCAGCGTGGCCTTGATGAATCCGTAGGGCGTCATCCTGATGGCACCCAACTTCAAGGCCGGGATCAGTCCGTCTTTCACCGGCGGGTCGAGCGGAAGCACCCGCACGGGAGCAACCGCAGGCACGACGGTGGGCCCCGCGGGCTTCGTCTCCGCAGGAGCTTGAGCCCCTTGGCTTGCAAGAGCCATCGTCCCCGCATCCACAGGCTGGGGATACGGTTTGGCTTCGGCGATCGCCGACATATCCTGCGCAGTCACAAGACCCTTTCGCGAGAGCGCGTCCACCAGGGCTTGAAACTGACCTGTGGGCGCGGCATTTCGAATGGCGTTCGCCTCTGTAGGCGCCAGAACACCCTTCATCACCAGCACACCGAGCAATGCCGTGACATTGGCAGAACCCGCGGTCGCGCCTAAGCCTAAGCCTACGCTTGGGCTCGGGCTTGGGTCCGGGCTGGCTGCCGTGGGGCTCGCTTCTGCGCTGGAAGTGTTCGCTACATTTTCATTTCCTGTTTTCGCGTCGTTGTTTCCCGCCATGACGGGCGCAGCCGTGATGGCCAGCACCAGCAGGTACGAAAACCAACTCTTCAGCTTCAACATAGACGGTTTCCTCCTCGTTCCGGCTC
>Ga0209415_10020525_pt1 | contig 10259 bp, 7 predicted proteins | sample PeaSoiSIISIP2007_FD_187696 | JGI IMG/M metagenome (GOLD analysis project Ga0209415, IMG submission 187696) | Peat soil microbial communities from Weissenstadt, Germany - SII-SIP-2007 (SPAdes) (version 2) | ecosystem: Environmental > Terrestrial > Soil > Wetlands > Peat | place: Germany...
CAGGGGTTGAGACTGTTTGGCGTATAGATGAAAGAAGTGTGGGAAGCCAGCGGTCCAATTCGAAAAGTCGAATCGCCTTGCGCTGTTCGGCTGTGACTGCCGGGGCCAGCATTTCCGTCGCTTGCCGTCCACGCTCCTTCCTCCGCACCCGCACCAGCGTCGCTTTCACTTCCGATAGTGTTTTCATCGTGCTCTGCGCCGACTGCCCCGTGGCCAGCGTCAGCCGAACCAGACTGACCAGCGTCAGGCCAATCACGGCAGCGAAGGTATGCAAACGCAACGAGTTGTCGGCCCATTGGTGAGACGGCCCCCAGGGCGCAATCCCGCCCTTCTTTGCCCTGCGGAAAAGCTCCTCCACGTTCCACTGGCCCCGGAAGGCATGTACGATCCGGCCGTTGCTCCAGTGATGATGATCGGTACACAAAACGCGCCGCCCCAGCCGTGTTCGCTGCCCCCGCTTCCATTGGGCGCGAGTGTCCGGTTGAATTCGGTCGACGTGAACACCAGCACCCGGTCGGCTATGCCCAGACTCTCCAGATTCTGGTAGAACGAACTTAACCCTTCATCAAGCTGTGCGAACAGGCTTGCCTGCCGGTTCAATTCGTCGCCATGCGTATCGAAACCGGACAACACGGCGGTGTAAGTGCCATGGGCGCCGTTCCGGCCAAACTGCCGGGCCAACTGGAGCAGTCTTTGCCGTAAACTCACGCCGGGGTTGGTGGCGGGTGCGGTTGCGGAATCGGAGCTCCGGGAGTCCGGATCCCACCCAATCGCGAGGCGCCCGTATGAAAGATAGCGGATCTGGGAAGCGCCGCTGTGCAGGAACAGATCGGCTGGCAATTGCTGCGCGTCGAACTGCCCCTTTGCCAGCGGCCGATCCATCCGCCCCACGCTGGCAACCACCGAGAGCGCGCCGCGATTGTAGAGGTCCTGCACTCCCGGCAGAGCGGGGTGTAACCCATAGCTCGCCGAAGTAGCGGGGGCCCGGACGGGAAGCAAAGAGGCCGATGAGAGCGCAAGATTGCCGCGCCCCTGCGCGTAGGCCCGGTAGGCACTTCCGTCCATCGGGACGATCATGTTGTTGCTGTCGTTCCCGCCCAGCAAATAGACGCACACACAGGCTCGTTGCCTCGTTGCGGCGCCTGCGGGAACTCCGAACAGGGCGGACAATCCCAGCGCGCCTGCCGCTTTTGCGCCCAGGTCCAGCACTGACCGCCGCGAGAGAGAGTTAGCAGCTTTGTTAGGCATCGAGCAGAGCCGTTTGGACAGTTTAACCGATTCTGCGGGCGGCTCCAATACCTGTTTTGCCGCCCGGTCCCGGATCGCCCAACAGCGTGTACAATATAGCAATCGTCGTACATGTCCGCTTGCACGCTCAGATGTGATTCACTCGGTGTAACTTACCGGTCCCAGGCCGGCAAGTCGATGTGCGCCCTCAGGGAACTCGACATCGAGGTTCGTCGGGGCGAATTCGTTTCGGTGATCGGGCCGAGCGGCTGCGGCAAGACGACGCTTCTCCATATTCTCGCCGGGTTGCTGGAACCCACCGCCGGCAGCTTCCAGTTATTCGAGCAGGATGGGCAGAACTCCCGAACCGCGCTGGTGTTTCAGGAGAACAGCCTGTTCCCCTGGATGAACGTAATGGAGAATGCTGCGTTCGGCCTGGAAATGCGTGGCGTGGGGAAAACCGAGCGGGAGCGCCGCGCCTCTCGAATGCTCGAACGCCTGGGGCTTGCCGGACGAGAGAGAGATTATCCCCGCCAGCTCTCCACCGGCATGAAACAAAGGGTTGCGGTAGTCCGCGCTTTCGTCAGCGAAGCCCCGTTGCTTTTGATGGATGAGCCATTCGCGGCTCTCGACCGCCAGACCAGAATGCGCGCTCAACAGGAGTTAGTGGAACTCTGGGAATCCCAGCGGAAGACCGTGGTGTTCGTGACGCACGACGTCGATGAGGCGCTCATACTCAGCGACCGCATCGTGGTCCTCAGCGCCTCGCCCGGTACGGTACTGGCCGAATATCGCGTCGCCATGGAGCGCCCGCGTGGGTTCCTCTGCGAGCCCGATGAGGAAAGCTACGAGCTGAAACGCCGCATCCTCGCTTCCCTCGGCCTCGTGGCCGAACTCTCGCAATACTCCGCTGCGCGATGACCAGGACACTCCGCTTCGCCGGAAGCGCGTGGCTTACCGCGCTTCTTCTTGCCGGCTGGGAGGCAATGTCGAGGCTGCGCGTCCTCGATCCGTTGTTCTTTCCCGCGCCATCCACTCTTCTGGGAACTCTGCGGACACTCACCGTGAGCGGCGAAATTGGCCGCCAGGTAATGTACACCCTCGAACGCACCGCCACCGGCTTCGGCCTTGGCGTGATTTGCGGCGTTGCGGCTTCCGCCGTTCTCACCCTCTCGGCCAGGCTGAGAAGGGCATCGGAACCGTTGATCTCATTCCTGTATTCCACTCCCCGGCTCACCCTTCTTCCCATGGTCATGCTGCTGGTGGGCGTCAACAACACGGCGCGCATCCTCCTGGTGGCTATGGGAACCGCGTTGCTGATGATGATTCAGATCTCTGATGCGGTCCGCGCGGTCAATCGGGATTTCGTCGACATGGCCGTGAACTACGGCGCGGGACGACTCGCCGTGATCCGCAAGGTCTACCTACCCGCGTGCCTTCCGCAAGCCTTCACCGCCCTGCGGCTCGCCTTCAGCCGGGCGCTCGTGCTGACCATCTCGGTGGAGCTGCTGAACTGCGACGACGGTCTGGGCAGCATGATCTGGAACGCGTGGCAGACGTTCGCCATTGAGAAGCTCTACGTGAGCATCGCGCTCGCCGGCGCACTGGGCCTGCTCTTCCAGTGGCTTTTCCTGCAGCTCGAGCGGCGCATGACGCCGTGGAAGGAACAGACGGCGTGATTCGCGAGCTTGCCTATTACGCGAACATGACTCGGGGGGTGTACCGGCTGTTGCGCAGCCCGATGCGCGCCGACGCGGGGATCCTGCAACGGCAGATGGCGCGGCGCGAGTCGTGTTTCCTGGAGAATGCCGCGCAACGGGTGTTCGCCAATCCGCGGAATCCGTACTACGAAATGTTCCGTCTGGCCGGCTGCACCGAGGGCGACCTGACCGAATCGGTGAAACGGCGCGGGCTGGAGACAACTCTCTCGTGCCTCGCCGCCGAAGGCGTCTGCCTCAGCCACGACGAGTTCAAGGGAAAGATGCCCCTGGTTCGCGCCGGCCGGCACATTCCTTATAATCCCAGCGAGTTGCTGAACCCGGCAACGCGCGGCTACATGGAGACCGTGAGCGGCGGCAGCAGAAGCCGCGGCACGCCCACTCGCAAAAGCCTTGAGATCAATCTCTATCGCGACATCTACGACGAGCTGCGCATCCGCGAATTCGGGCTCCACAAACATGCGCTTGTGCAGATAGCGCCCATACTGCCGTCCTCGGGCGGTCTGCGCAATTGCATCGGGCGGGCGCGCGCGGGCGGCGGAATCGAGCGTTGGTTCGCGGTTCGCGGTACGCTGCGCGACTCGGGCCACTACCGGGTGCTCACAAACGCGCTCGTCGCCATGTGCCGCTTGACCGGCGCCTCCGTTCCCCGGCCGTCTTACCTGCCGCACAACGATTTTCTCCCGGTGGCGAAATGGATTGCCGAACGGAAGCGCCAGGGTGTGCCCTGTGCGATGCGCTGCTCCGTGAGTCCGGCCGGTCGCGTGGCCGCCGCCGCGCGCGGCGCGGGTCTGGATATCTCCGGTACCATCTTCTTCGTCGGCGGCGAGGCGCTGACCGAGGCCAGGCGCGCGGCCATCGAGTCGGCCGGTTGCGAGGTTTATCCCGGATATGTCATCAGCGAAGTCGGCGTCATCGGCGCTTCCTGCCGGCAGATGAAGACCGGCGACTGCGTTCACGTTTTCAGCGACGCCGTTGCCGTCGTTGGCCGCATGCGCTCCGCTCCCCTCTCCGGCGTCGAAGTGCCCTCGCTGATGTTCACCAACCTGCTGCCGTTCGCCTCCCGCTTTCTCATCAACGCGGAGATGGACGACGCCGGTGTGCTCGAACCGGCCACCTGCCAGTGCGAATACTCGGCGGTCGGGATGACCACGCAGATCACGAACATCTTCAGCTACGGCAAGCTGTCCGGTCAGGGTATCACCCTGCATGGCTCGGATGTCGTCAGCATCCTGGAGACTTCGCTGCCGCGGCGCTTCGGCGGCGCGCCCGGCGATTACCAGCTCGTGGAACGGGAAGCCGAGCTGCAAACCGAACTTGTTCTGCGGGTGAGTCCGCGCGTGGGCGACATCCCCGCCACCGACCTGCACAGCTTCTTTCTGAGCGAACTGCGGCGTTGCTACGGCGGCACGCTCGCGGCTCGCCTGTGGAACCATTCCGAAGGATTCTCGGTCGTCCGCGAAGAACCCTGGGCCACCCGCAGCGGCAAGGTTCATCCTCTTCATGTGCTCGGCATGCCGAAATATCGGCACTTGGCCGATGAAGTGCCGACATTTCGGCAGGAGCGCCCGGTTTGATCCGCGAGCTTGGCTACTATGCCCATATTTCGGCAGGGCTGTTCCGGTTGCTCCGCAGCCCTTTTCGCGACGGCACCGACGTCCTGGAACAGCAAATCGCCCGGCGCGAATCGTCGTTTCTGGAAAACGCCTCCCGGCGAGTGTTCGCCAATCCGCGCAATCCGTATTACGAATTGTTCCGCCTGGCCGGCTGTACCGAAGGCGATCTCGCGGTCGAAGTGAACGGATGTGGGCTGGAAGCGACCCTTTCGCGGCTCGCCGCGGAAGGTGTCTATCTCACGCACGACGAGTTCAAGGGTAAGACGCCGCTCGTCCGCGCCGGCCAGCACATTCCGTTTGCTCCGACCGCGCTTCTGAATCCGGTTGGCCGCAGCTACATCGAGACGATGAGCGGCGGCAGCCGAAGCCCGGGAACGCGGACGCGCAAGAGCCTCGAACTCCAGCGCTACAAAGACGCCTACGATTGCCTGCAGGCACGCGAATTCGGTCTGGACGAGCGCGCGCGGGTGCTGGTTCTGCCGATCCTTCCTTCAACGATTGGCCTGGGCAACTCCATTCGCCGGGCGCGGGCCGGACAGAGAATCGACCGCTGGTTTGCGGTGCAGGGCGACATGCGCGGCACCGGTCACTATCGCGCGCTCACACACTTTCTGGTGGCCATGGGGCAGGCGCTGGGCGAGCCGATCCCGTGGCCGCAAAGCCTTCCGGACAACGATTTTCGCCCGGTGGCGAGATGGATCGCCGAACGCCGGCGCCAGGGCGGTTCGTGCGCGGTGCGCGCTTACGTGAGCTCGGCCGTGCGGGTGGCCGCGGCCAGCCGGGAAGCGAATGTGGACATCTCGGGGACCATCTTCTTCGTGGCCGGCGAGGCGCTCACGGAGGCCAAGCGGCGCACAATCGAAGACGCCGGTTGCGAAGTGTATCCGGGATACGGGATCACCGAAGTTGGCTCAATCGGTTCAGCCTGCAGGCAGATGAACACGGGCAACTGCGTACATGTGTACCGCGACGCGGTGGCGGTGGTCGGGCGAGTCCGTCCGGCGCCGCTTGCCGGCGTGGACGTGAATTCGCTGCTGTTCACCAACCTGCTGCCGTTCGCGCCGCGTTTTCTGATTAACGCGGAGATGGACGACAGCGGGATGATCGAGCCGGCAACCTGCCAGTGCGCGTACTCCGCCCTCGGCATGACCACGCAGATTCGCAAGATCTTCAGCTACGGCAAACTCACCGGCCAGGGTGTAACCCTGGTGGGTTCCGATGTGGTCCGGATATTGGAGACCACGCTTCCGCAGCGCTTCGGAGGCGCTCCCGGAGATTATCAGCTCGTCGAGCGCGAGGGCGATCGGCAAACGGAACTGTTACTGCGAGTGAGTCCGCGTGCGGCAACGGCCCCAACCAGCGATATTCACGACTTCTTCCTCAGCGAGCTGCGCAGGTGTTACGGCGGCACGCTGGCGGCGCGCCTTTGGAAGCACTCTTCGGGTTTCTCCGTCGTCCGCGAGGAACCCTGCCTGACGCGAAGCGGCAAGGTCCTGTCGCTTCATGTTCTGGGCGCGGAGGCGCCTCATGTCCATGCGTCGTAGGACCCTGTTGGTTTCCACGCTGGCTCCCGCGGTGGCGCTGGTCTCCTGCTCGCGCCATCCGGCGGCGGCGAAACGAGTGTCGTTGCGGGTGTCGCTTTCGCGTCTGCTGACCATGAGCCCGTTCTACACGGGGTACGAGGCGGGCTACTTCAGGGATGCTGGCTTCGATCTCGAGCTGGTGAAGGAGCTGCCGGGGATGCAGTCCCTCCCGCTGCTGGCGGGGGGCAAGCTCGACGTGGGTTTTATCGGGCTGAGCGGCGGCCTGGCGAACGCGGTGTCCAGCGGTGCCCGCCTGCGGATCGTGGCCGGGCGCGAAGTGGCCACGCCTCTCTGTACGCTGCATGGGAAGATTTTCGTACGAAGCAAAGATTTCTCCGGAGGGATTCGCGATCTGCGGGCGCTTCGTCATCGCCGGATCGCCATTTCGTCGTCCTCTCCGTTCGGGTGGTTCTGCATCGATCAGCTTTTGGAGCGCGCGGGCATGACGCGAACGGATGTGGTGATCCAGCCCATGGGCACTCACGAACGGTTGCCCGCCCTGCACGCGGGCGGGGTTGACGCGATCATGACGACATCCGCCGACATGGACCCCATGATGAAGCCGCTGGGTATTGCGCCTGGGCCCAGCCTGGCGGATGTTCTTCCCAATTTCCAGTACTCGTATATCGTCTACGGAGCCCGGCTCCTGGACGCCGACGTGCGGACCGGAGCTTCGTTCCTGCGGGCCTATTTCCACGGCGCCCAGGATTTTCTGCGCGGCAAAACGCCGGCTTTCATGGATGAGTATGCGAAAAACAACGATTTGGACCCCCGGAAGGTGCGCGCCGGTTGCCGCGACTCGTTCGAACACGATGGACGGATCCACTTCGACGACATTCAGAAGTATCTCGACTGGGCCGCGAATCACGGATTTCTCAAAGAACCGATCCGCGCGCAGAGCCTGGCCGACACGCGATTTCTCGAGACGATGCAAAGGATGGCCTGAGCGATGCCTTCGACTTTTCTCCCAACCTTGACAGGCAGACTATATTGGCTCGCAGCGGCCAGTCTGCTGATTCCGCCCGGCGCTTACGCCCAGCTTACCGGCGCCTTCGATGGCACGGTGACCGATCCGTCGGGACGCGCCGTGGCGGGCGCGCTGGTACGAGTGGTCGAGACTAACACCGGCGCGGAGCGGCGGCTCGCGACCGACCAGCAGGGGTGGTACAAGGCGGCCGATCTCGCGCCCGGGCGCTATCGGCTGGAGGTAACCGCCGCGGGCTTTGACTCGGCGCAAAGCGAGGCTCTGGACCTGACGGCCGGGCGGACGGTGCGCGCCGACATCGCCTTGAAGATCGGCCAGGCGCGGGAATCCGTCGAAGTGACCGCGGAAACGAGTAAGGTGGACACCGCGGCAACCGCATGGGGCAGCAGCATCGACGAGCGGCAATTATCCTCGCTGCCGCTGAACGGGCGCGACATGTTCGACCTCGTCGCGCAACAGCCGAACGTGACCGTGCCGGCCAGCGCGACCCAGGCGATTGACGCCGGCCTCGGGCTGCATATCTCGGTGAACGGGAATCGGCCGAGCGAGAACGCCTTCCGCCTCGATGGAATCTACATTGACGACGCCACCGGTTCGGCGCCGGCCAGCGCGGCCGGAAACCTGCTGGGCATCGACACGATTGACGAACTGCGCATGGTGGCCAGTCCATTCGAAGCCGAATACGGCCGAACCGACGGGGGCATCCTCACTGCAGTGTCCAAATCGGGTACCAACGATTTCCATGGCAGCGCCTGGGAGTACCTGCGTAACAGCGCATTTGACGCAAAGAACTATTTCGACCCGGCGGGAAAGATCCCGGCTTTGCGCCTGAACCAGTTCGGCGGCCTGTTCAATGGGCCGATTGTGCACAACAAGTTGTTCTTCCTTGCCGACTATGAAGGGATTCGCAGCGCCACCGACGACACACAGATTCTGACCACTCCCGATCAGGCGGCCCGCCAGGGGATGCTGACGACGAACGGCGTCACCAAACAAGTGACCGTTGCCCCGTCGGTGGTTCCCTATCTCGCGCTGTACCCGCTGCCGAACGGGCCCGATCTCGGCGGGGGGATTGGAGAGTACATCGGCAGCCAGCCGACGAACACGAGCGAGAACTACGCGGTGGGGAAGGTGGACTATCTGGCAACGGACCGGCTGCACTTCGGCGTGCGCTACACGGCCGATGCGGCGTACTCGGATACGGGCGATCCATTCCATTTCTGGAGCTTCAACAACAACTCGCACTACAACCTGGTGCAGACCACCGCGCAATACGTGCAATCGCCCACGACGATTCACGATTTTCACGTGGCTTTCAGCCAGATCTACAACAGCCAGGGTGCGTTTGCGCCTCCCTCTTCGAACAGCCTGGCCTTTGTGCCTGGAGACCGGATGGGGGCGATTCAGGTAGTGGGGCTGAGCGATTTCGGCGGCGATGCGTCACGGACGGGGCCGCGCCACTTCAACACCGTCGATGGGCAGGCGAACTATTCGCTGGAGAAGATCGTGGGCGCGCACTCGCTGTCCTTTGGATCGAGTTTCGACCGGATTCTGCTGGGGGAGGCGGGGGACCTTGACCGCAACGGCTACTACCAGTTCAACTCGCTGCAGGATTTCCTCACGGCGAAACCGAAACGCCTCAGCATCATGGGCCCGGCGTCGGGCACGTTGCGGCACTGGAGCTACAACGAGTTCTCGGCCTTTGCTCAGGAGAACTGGCGCATCACCCGCCGGCTCACTGTAGGAGTTGGCGTGCGTTACGAGACGGCCACCACGCCGGTGGAGCGCGACGGGAAGGAGGCTTCGCTGCGCAACCCCATGACGGATCGGCAGGTGACCGTGGGAGGGCCGTTGTGGATCAACCCGTCGAAGCTGAATTTTGCGCCCCGGGTATCCGTCGCCTGGGATCCATTCGGCGACGGGCGTACGGCGGTGCGCGTTGGCTCGGGAATCTTCTACGATCTGCTGGGCACCCGCGAGCTGACGGTTTCGGGGATGTTCATGCCTCCCTTCTACTCGCGATACAACATCAGCAAAGCACCGTTCCCGAACGCGCTTTCCGCGCTTCAGGGGGCCGCACCTCCTCCGCTTTCGGTGGACGGTCTCGATTATCGGCCCTCGCAGCCGTACGTGTTGCAGTATCAGGCGGCGATCGAGCGAGACCTCGGGCGCGGCGTGGTGGCGGAGGTGGGTTATTCCGGGTCGCGCGGCCTCCATCTGGTGGGCGACATCAACAACGTCGATACGACGATTCCACAGTTTCTCCCGAACGGCCAGATCTACTTCAACACCGCTCTGGGCACCGTCAATCCGGCGTTTTCGGGGATTGGAATGCGCATCACGGATTTCGATTCACACTACGACAGCCTCAATATCGATGCCAGGGCGACTGTCGGAAGGCGTCTTCACCTGCAGGGCAAGTTCGCCTGGACTCACTCGATCGACGACGATTCCGTGGCCATTCACGAGGACTCCTACCTCAACGAAAAGGTGCCCACCATGTACGATTTCGCCGACAATCGCGGATCGTCCGATTTCGATTGCCGGCTGGTGTCGGCCGGCAACTTCCTGTGGGAGCTTCCGGGCACGCGCTCGCGCGCCGCGAACGTTGTGCTGGGCGGCTGGGCGCTGGATGGATTGATGCAGGCGCAATCGGGCAACCCGTTCAATCCGGTGGTGGGTTTCGACAACGCGGGCCTGCTGGGATCGGGCGATCAGGGGCAGCGGCCGAATCTGGTGTCCATCGGCGGGCCCATCATCACTGGGAATCCGGCGCAGTATTTCAACCCGCTTGCGTTTTCACTGCCGCCATCGGGCCATCTGGGAAATCTGGGCAGGAACGTTCTGATGGGTCCGGGTCTGGTGATCGTCAGTCTCGCGGCGGAGCGTGCGTTTCTGAAGTCGGAAGGGCGAGCGCTGCGTATCCGCGCGGAAGCTTTCAACGTGGCCAACCATCCGAACTTCCAGGTACCGTCGGGGACGGGTCTGTTCGACAGCACGGGAGCCAGGCTTGGCAATGCAGGGCAGATCACGGCGACCACGACATCGTCGAGACTGCTGCAGCTTTCGGCGCGGTACTCGTTCTGAAGGCTCGTACCTCTGCTCCATTCTTCAGGAAGTTGTTCAACAT
>Ga0209415_10020526_pt1 | contig 10259 bp, 6 predicted proteins | sample PeaSoiSIISIP2007_FD_187696 | JGI IMG/M metagenome (GOLD analysis project Ga0209415, IMG submission 187696) | Peat soil microbial communities from Weissenstadt, Germany - SII-SIP-2007 (SPAdes) (version 2) | ecosystem: Environmental > Terrestrial > Soil > Wetlands > Peat | place: Germany...
GCATCGCGCGCGCGCCGGGACCCTTGCCGACCACGATATTGAGCTGGAAGTCCTCCATCGCGGGGTAGAGTACTTCCTCCACCGGCCGCGCCAGGCGATGGATCTCGTCGATGAACAGCACGTCGCCGTCTTGCAGATCGACTACCAGGGCCGCGAGGTCGCCGGCGCGTTCGATCGCCGGTCCCGAGGTTTGACGGAAGTTGACGCCGAGCTCGCGCGCGATGATGTGGGCCAGTGAGGTCTTGCCCAGCCCCGGCGGACCCGAGAGCAGCACATGATCGAGCACGTCGCCGCGGCCCTTGGTGGCCTGGATGGACATGCCGAGAATTTTCTTGAGCCGCTCCTGACCGACAAAGTCCCCCAGCGTGCGCGGGCGCAGCGAGAGGTCGAGCTTCAGCTCTTCCTCCAGTTCAGCCGGCGCAGTTACATTGGGCCGCTTGGGCTTGGGTTTGGTTTGGCTCTCATCTTTCACTGGCCAGCACCGCCAGGGCCTTGCGAATCACGTTCTCCAACCCCATCTCATCCGCGCCGTCCGCCGGAACGACCGAGTCCACCGCGCGCCTGGCTTCCGCGGGTTTATAGCCGAGGTTGACCAGGGCCGAGGCCGCGTCGTCCACCAGGCCGCCCGCGGTGCCAGCCGGCGCGCCTGCGACCGGGGCGATCAACTTCAAGTCCGCAGCCTTATCGCGCAGTTCCCTCACGATGCGCTCGGCGACCCGGGTGCCGATACCCGGCACCGCGTCGAGCCGGGCTACATCCTCGCGTCCGATTGCGGCTACCAGTTCGTCAGGAGAAAGGTTGGAGAGGACGCCGAGGGCCAGCTTCGGGCCGACGTGCTGGACCTGCATCAGCAAGTCAAAGGCGCGCTTTTCCGCCGTGCTGGAAAAGCCGTACAGTTGCCAGGAGTCTTCGCGGATGACCTGGCGGACCTCAAGCATCACCGGGCTGCCGGCCGCCGGCAGGCGATAGTAGGTACTGAGCGGAATCGCGACCTCATAGCCCACGCCGGCGGTTTCGACTATGACCCGCCCCGGTTCGCGCACCTGCAATTTGCCGCTGAGCGTCGCAATCATAGGCGTCCGCTTGCTCCCGCTCCCAGCAGGCTGCGGAAAAAAGGACTTCCGCAGCCTGCTCCCTCTCTCTGATCTCTCCCAGGAGGAGAGAAGATTAAGGAAGGAAACCAGTTTTTATGCAGGGTGCTGAAAGTGAGCATCACCTTAGCTTCCTTCGATATCATTTTTCAGCACCCTGCCAGGCTGCGGCGCGGGCGCGGTTGCGGCTGCGGAAAGCGCGCCATGCTCAAGTGGCACAGCGCGATCGCCAGGGCGTCGGCCGCGTCGTCGGTAAGCGGCGCCGCGTCATCCATCGCGAGCGCGCGGCGCACCATGAACTTCACTTGCGACTTGTCCGCGCGTCCATGACCGGCGACCGTCAGCTTGATGTGCGCGGGCGCGTATTCATAAAGGTCGAGCCGATTGGCGGCGGCCGCCAGCAGCGCCATCGCGCGCGCCTCTCCCAGGCGAAACGCGCTCTGCACGTTGGTGGCGACAAAGCTGCGCTCCAGGCTCATCGCGTCGGGCGCATACTGGCCGATAAGCTGGCACAGACGCTCGTAGATGGTAAGCAGCTTGTCGCAGTAGATGGCGCGGGCGCCGGTGCGGATCACCCCCGCCGCGATATGGCTGGTTGCGCCGCCATTCCTTTCGACAATCCCGAAACCCGTGACCGCGCTCCCCGGGTCAACTCCGAGCACCCGCATCAACAACCTCCCGCCCGGCCGGCAAATCACAGGCTGGAAGCCTGTGCCACACAACTACGCGGCCGAGAACTGGGCCAACTCTTCGGCGTCGATATCGAAATTGGCGGCGACGTTCTGAACGTCTTCGTGGTCCTCCAATTCCTCGACCAGTTTCAGGACCTGCTCGGCGCCATGGCCGGAGATCCGCACCGTATTTTCCGGCGCCAGGGCGGCTTCACCGTGGGCAATCGGGATACCGGTCTTTTCCAGCGCGTCGCGAACCGCCTGGTAATTTTCCGGCGCGGTCGTGATCTGGTAGTGCTCCGGGTCATCCGAGTTCATATCTTCGGCGCCCGCCTCCAGCGCCAACTCGAACAACTTGTCCTCGTCGACCGCGCCCTTCTCCACGCTGATCAGGCCCTTTTTCTTGAACATCCAACCGACGCATCCACTCTCGCCGAGGCTCCCGCCGTGGCGCCCGAAGATGAAGCGGATCTCGGCCACGGTGCGGTTGCGATTGTCGGTCAGCGCCTCGGCGATAATGGCGACGCCGCCGGGGCCGTAACCCTCGTAAATCGCGGTTTCGAGCTGAGCGCCACCCAGTTCGCCGGTGCCCTTCTTGATCGCCCGGTCGATATTGTCGTTGGGCATCGATTGGGCTTTGGCTGCCGCGACTGCGGTGCGCAGCCGCGGGTTGGCTTTCACGTCGCCGCCCCCAAGCCTGGCGGCGATGGTGATTTCCTTGATCAGCTTGGTGAAGAGCTTGCCCCGCTTCGCGTCGGTGGCCGCCTTCTTATGCTTGATGGAACTCCACTTCGAATGGCCTGACATGATCTAATAAGCCTTTGCGAATTTGCGACGGATTTACGATACCATAACCCTTTGCCAAGCGGGAGCAAGCCGGGCAGTTTCCTGGCTCGGCCCAAGCTGACGTGGGTTAGAATGATGGAACGTCGCCAAACCGCATTTACCGCCCTGACAGGCTGCGGAAAAAAGCATTTCCGCAACCTGCTCCCGCTCTGTGATCTCTCCCAAAGAGAGAGAAGATTAAGGAAGGAAGCCAGTCTTATGCAGGGTGCTGGAAGCGAGCATCACCGCAATCCCCCTCGATATTGGTTCTTCAGCACCTGGCTATTCGCCCTGATTGCCGCCGGATGCTTTCACCCGGCGACAGCCAAGCCCGACGCCGCGCCGGAAAAGGACAGCATCAAGGCGCCCTACGACCTGGTGTGGGACGCCACACTGGAGGTCATCAAGAAGAACGACCTGAAGGTTCAGGCACAGGATCCGGTGCATGGGATCCTCGAAGCTCAGGGCCGCCATTTTACGCTGCAAGACGCCGACTGCGGCCTAATCGCCACACCGTTGGGCAAGGCGCCGAACGAACCGACCGACGAAGCCACCACCGTCTATAACTTCTATCTGGCGCCCGACGGTCCCGAAGCCACCAAGTTGACCATCCAAGGGACCTTTTCCTCACCGGGCAACGCTCCGTTCCATCCAACGCGCGATCTCGGATGCGTTTCCAGGGGGCGCCAGGAGAGGCGTCTGTTTAAGGAAATCAAGGAGGATGCGGCAGGGCAGCGGCGGCCGGAGTTCAAACCGCCCCAACCGCAGTGAACCCGAAGCTTCCCCGCACGCCGCGGCTGGTGATGATGTCGCGTCGCCGATGGCCCCGGTGTGAGCCGGGTCGCGTCATCCCCCGCCGGCGCGCATCGTTTGGCCAGTTTGTGTTGCGCGCCCCGAGCTTCAGTCGTCGCCCCGCACCGCGATCAAATCCGAGAGCAGCGCGCCGGGCGAAACCGCGATAGTCAGGCCGAAGTGGGCCGCGTCCTGGTGTAACCGCGGCGCGGACTGCGCGTCGCCCAAAACGATAATCGGGATCTCCACGTGCGTGTCGCGCAGACTACGCACCGCCTGGCGCAGCGCCTGGCGCAGCGCCGCGTTGTCCGGGTCGGCTGCACCCCTGGCATCGAATACCACCCAGGCGAACTTCCCGCCCCGCAACTGTGCCACCGCCGCCGCGCTGGTTGAAACTTTGGTGACTTGCACTTGAAATCCCGCCAAGCCGGCGATTGGGCCGTAAGGGCTTCGCGCGCCGTCCCACCATAGGAGGTTACGGGCGGCCAAATTGCGGGCGCCGCGAACCTCCTGGTAATCCTCATTGAGGGCTCTGAGAAACGCCGCCAGGGCCGCGAGGTCTGCTTCGCCCAGCTTGATCCGGGAAAGTTCAGGGTCGGCGTTCCGCAGCCGCCCGCCCTGCGCCAGCCCGGCCGCGCGCAAGTAGAAATGCAGGACGCCTTCGATGGTGGCTAGCGACCCGTTATGCAGGTACGGCCCCGTTTGGCCGAGGTCGCGCAGTGAGGGAGTCTTGAACAAGCCCACCGTCAGCGGCAGCAGCGCGCTGGCGGAACATGGCGCCGCGACCTGGGCGAACTCTCCGCACAAGATCCCGCGCAGCGGCTGCTGCGGCGCCGGCAAATCCGGATTATCCAGCACGTTCCACACCCCAAGATCCGTAAAGCCCGGGCGGTCGGCATCCGGCGCCGAGCGGAAGCGTCCGCTGGCTCGGGGATGTTCGGGTGAAGGCGGCAGGTACCGCTCGGGCGCGGCATTGCGCTGCGCGAGGCTGGGAATGGCCAGGCGCTCAAACGCGGCGGAGCCATGGATAGCGTCGTACTCGAATTGGGAAACGCCGGTATTGTGAAAGCGAAAGTCGCTAAAGTGCGGGGCGGCGTGGCAGCTCACGCAGTTTCCCACCGGCCGGTTGTGCGCCCCGGACTCGGTCAGAAAAATTTTCAGGCCCGCCAATTCGGCGGGGCCGAATTGAAAGTCCTGGGCGTGGAAGCGGAAGCGGCCGTCGAGGTTGGAAACATAACGGGGCGCGACCAGCGCGTCGAGCAACACCCGCAGACGGCGGCCATATGCGCGGTCCGATTCACCGGGCGCAGGCGCCTGGGGCATCCGGTTCCGGGCCAGGAAGACGTCATACGGGGAGCCGCTGTGGCGGCCCGCGGCGTCGGTCGAAAAGCGTAACGAATCCATGTAGGCGGCGATGAGCCGGGCGACCGCGTCCAGGACCTGGCGGTCCGCCGCCGCGGCACAGTTGAGGCGGAACTTCAGCGGGAGCCGGAACCGGGGCGGAATTCCCGCGGCGCGCCCGTCCAGCATCACGCGGTAGGGAATCCCTCCATACTGACGCGCAAGGGCGCCCTCGCCGTCGTCCGTGCGGATTACCTGCGCCAGGTGCGCTACGGCAATCTCATGCTCGGCCGGCGCCCAGCCCAGATTGCGCCCAGTAAGCGTGGCGCGCACCAAATCTTCCCGCGACGCGAACTCGCCGTCATAGTGCAGCAGCATCGGCACCGCCCGCGGCCGCGTCGCATCCACCATCGTAGGCGAATTGCGCACGGTCGTTGTTGCACCATCCGCGCGGGCCGGAATCGGGCTGCGCGATGCGAAGTCGGTGTACGCACGTACGCCGCCGCCGTGGGCGTTGCGCAACTCGTCCACCAGATGGCAACTGCGGCAACTGACCTCCCCGGGGATGGCGGGGGCGGCTGCGGGGCCCGCCGGCGGGGTCGCGCCGGCACGATCCGGAAAGGTTTGTTGCCGGGCAAAATAAGGCTGGGAAAACCGCGTTTCGAGGAAAAGTCTTTCGCCCAGCGCCACTTCGGCGGGTACTGCGGCCGAAAGCGCGGCACCCGCCCAGGCCATGCGGCATCCGATGCTCAGCGCCAGGGCCGCCACCATCGCCGCGCACTGCGCCCGCAGGCGCCGCGGCTGGTCGACACCGCGGCCGCGCGACACTGACGATGCATGGACCGCCGCAAGCACGGCCGGCCGCGCGGGCGACCCCCCGCTATCTGGCCGGCGGCTCACGCTGGCCCAGACACGCACCCATCGAGCGATTGTAACGGGCCTCGGCGCTGATTGAGCGCGGCTTGGGTTTGTCCCACGCCGGCGGCAGTTTGTTGGCGCCCGGGTTGAAACCGCTTGCGGCAGTGGCCCATTGGCTGCAGTCACTGATGTCGGCCGGAGCTGGGGACCTCCGCTTCTGAGCCCATGCGGCAGAGTCGGAGGGCTGCGCCCAGGTCTGCGCCCAGACCGGGGCCGCGGCCAGTATCGCGGCCGCTCCGAGCACCATCAGGCTGCGGAAAAAAGGAATTTCTGCAGCCTGCTCCCTCACTCTTGTCTCTCCCGCCGGGAGAGAAGTTAAGGAAAGCGGCCATCTTTTACCCAGGGTGCGGAACGCCAACATCTCCATTGGCCCGCAAGCCGTCTTTTTTCCGCACCCTGCTAAAATCGTCAGGCCGGCCGCCCTCGCTTCCCGGCCACCTGGCCGCGCGCTATGGCTGCGGCCGTGCGCTTTGACCCGCTGTCCGGACGTCATGAAATACCCTCCTCAATTCGCGTGGATGACCAAAGACCGCGGCCTTGCGGCGGAGCCGCCGGAAAAAATCGGAATATGACTAGATTCTTCTTAACATTACTGGATATAAATGTAAACGCTTTGCCTCGAAGTCTTGTCTGCGCGTGCATATCGGCACTTGAAGGCGCTGTGGCGCCGAGGCGGCGCAAAGAGCGGAGGAGCGCGGCGCAACCCGCATCTGAACCTGTTTTCCTGATTTGACTTATCTTATATTATCAGTAACGCTATCGACTTACCGTTTTTCACTTGACGGATATCGAGCGTGACTGGAAACCCAAAACAAAAGCGCACGAGCGTGCGCGTTGCCCTGCTGGCGCTCGGCGCCTGGGCGGTCATCGGACTGTTTCGGACGTCCGCCGCCCAACAGGCGCAAAACCTGATTCAAGGCGAAAACGCCCGCGCCGGAACCAGCGCCTGGCAGCTCGACGACTCCGCCGATAACCAGGAGATCGAGGGCTATGCCAATCTGACCAGCGTCAACCGCGGCGGTGCGATCAGTTTTTACGTCAACACCCATGACTCCGCCTACACCATTGAAGTATTCCGGATGGGCTGGTACGGGGGCCTTGGCGGGCGGCGGGAGACGGCGGCGGTAACCTTGCCGGGAATCGCCCAGACCATGCCCACGCCCGACCCCGTCACCGGCATGATCGAATGCAACTGGATCAGCCAATACACCTTGACGACCGCCAACCCGTCGGACTCCAGCGACTGGGTGAGCGGGGTTTACCTGGCCAAGCTCACGGGCCTGGATTCGGGCAAGAGCAGCTGGATCATCTTCGTGGTCCGCGACGATTCGCGCGCCACCGATTTGCTCTACCAACTGCCGGTGACGACCTTCCAGGCCTACAACGAATGGGGCGGCAAATCGCTGTATGACTTCAACAGCGTCAACGGGATTCCCGCGGTCAAGGTGTCATTCAACCGCCCCTATGCGGCCGACCGCTGGAATGGCGCGGGCGACTTCTTCGACTATTCCTATTCGTTGCTGCAGTTCCTCGAACAGCAGGGTTATGACGTTTCCTACGCCACCAGCATCGACACCCACACCAGTCCGTTGTTGCTGACCCTGCACAAGGGCTTCCTGTCGGTGGCGCACGACGAGTACTGGTCATGGGAAATGCGCCAGTACATCACCGGCGCGCGCGACGCGGGCCTCAATCTGGGATTTTTCGGCGCCAACGACATCTACTGGCAGATTCGGCTTGAACCCAGCCCCATCACCGGCGACCCCAGCCGCACCGAGGTCTGCTACAAGGACAGCTGGCCGATGGATCCGATGGCGGCCAATCCCGCCACCTACAACCTGATCACCAACCGCTGGCGCGACGCTAACGCCAGCCTCCCCGGCCTCCCCGAGGATGCCGTGATCGGCCAGATGTACAACGAGAAGGAGCCGATGATCGCTGACGTGGTGATCGGCAACACCGGGAGCTTCATCTTCAATGGCAGCGGCGTGTCTCCCGGCGGCCACTTGACCAACCTGGTCGGTTACGAGGCCGACCGGCTGTATTTCAACGCGCCGGTGGGCACCCAGCAGATCACCCATTCGCCGTACATCTTCAGCGATGGAACGCTCAACTTTTCCGACATTACCTTCTACCAGGCGGCCAGTGGCGCGGCGGTCTTCGCCACCGGTTCGATGCAGTGGAACTGGGGACTGGCGCAGGGTATCCAGTCCAGATCCTTCGTCAATCCCGCCGCGCAGCAGATCACCATGAATGTGCTGGCCCGCCTGATCACGCCACCTACTGCGCCCAGCGCCTATATCGGGCTGCGAGGCACCGCCACCAACAGCACCTCCAGCGCCAGCACCCAGCTCGCGCTCAACGCGCCGGCCGCCCTGGCAGCCAACGATGTAATGCTCGCGCAAATTGCGGTGCGCGGTGGCTCCAGCACCACCATCACTCCGCCGCCTGGATGGAACCTGGTACGCCTCGACAACCAGGCGGCCACCATCGCACAGGGGGTTTACAGCCATGTGGTGGTTGACCCGGGCTCCGAGCCTTCCAGCTATAGCTGGAGTTTCAGCAGCTCCAACAACGCCGCAGGCGCCATCATCGCCTACTACGGGATCAGCACAGTGGCGCCGGTCGATGCCAGCAGCGGCCAGGGGAACACCAGTTCGACCAGTATCACCGCGCCTTCACTGGTGGTACCGAGCGGACACACCGGCGACCTGCTAGTGGCGCTGTTTTCCACCGCAACCGCGACCGGGTTCTCGCTGCCCACGCCAACTCTGCCGCGCTGGAGCTTCGGCGCCGGCAGCGGGGGCGTTGGGGCCGCCGCATCCGATTTGCTCTTGAGCACCGACGGCGCTACCGGCGGCGAAATCGCGACCGCCAGCAACTCCGCACCCAACATCGGCGCGCTGATCGCGCTGGCGCCCCTAACGCCGGCTACCCCGACACCGACTCCGACCGCCGCCGCCAGTCCGTTGGCAACTCCCAGCGCCATTCCGAGCGCGAGCAGCCCAACGCCCAACAACACGCCCGTACCGACCGCGACCACGGTTCCGACTCCAAGTTTCGCAGCCACCGCGACACCCACGGCCAGCTCGCCCACACCCACGGCCACGGCAACCTCGGCCGCAACCCTGATCACGTGGCGCGCCACCGGCACCGGCAGCACCTCGACGGTCAGCACGCAACTGGTGGTCAACGTGCCCGTTGGCGTGCAGCCCAACGATTTGATGATCGCGCAGATTGCGATGCGGGGTGGCACCGGCACGGCCATCACCCCGCCGTCGGGATGGAGCCTGGTGCGCCGCGACAATTTCTCCGCCACCATTGCCCAGGCAGTTTATAGCCGTCTGGTCCCAGCGGCGCCTTCCGAGCCTTCGAGCTATACCTGGAACTTCAGCAGTACGAATGACGCGGCGGGAGGGATCGCGGCATATTTCGGTGCTAACGGCGCGGCGCCGGTGGACGCCAGCAATGGGCAGGGCAACTCCAGCGCGACCAGCATCACCGCGCCCTCACTGGCGGTGCCCGGTGGTAACACTCAGGATCGACTGCTCGGCTTGTTCGCGATCGCCAACAGCTCGACCGTCACGGTACCCGCAGGAAGCGCCGCGCGCTGGAGCTTTCACGCCATCGGAGGCGGAATTGGGGTAGCTGCCTCCGACCTCCAACTCGCGGCTTCCGGTGCGACCGGAAACCTGGTTGCCACCGCCGGCACCGCGGCGAACAACGTAGGAGCGCTGATAGCGCTGTTACCGGGGCAAGCCGCAAGCGCGACGCCGACCGCGTCGCTAACGCCGACCGGCACTCCGACTGCAACCCAGTCGCCAACGCCGACGCCGACCGATACTCCGACCGCAACCCAGTCGCCAACGCCGACGCCGACCGATACTCCGACCGCAACCCAGTCGCCGTCGCCGACCCCGACCGATACTCCGACTGCAACCCAGTCGCCAACACCGACGCCGACCGGCACGCCGACTGCGACCCAATCGCCAACGCCGACGGCGACCGATACTCCGACTGCGACCCAGTCGCCGTCGCCGACCCCGACCGATACTCCGACTGCGACCCAGTCGCCAACGCCGACGCCGACCGATACTCCGACCGCAACCCAGTCGCCGTCGCCGTCGCCGACCGATACTCCGACCGCAACCCAGTCGCCGACGCCGACTAGCACTCCAACTGCGACCCCGTCACCAGTCGTCATAACGCCGGCGCCAACGCCGACGCTCTCTCCAACCCTCACGAATACTCCAGCGCCAACGTCAACCTCGACGGCGACGCCAAGTCCGACGCCGACCTCCAAGCCAATCACGCTGCGCGCCAGCCAAACGGCCAGCACCACCACAATCAGTACTCAGTTGGCGATTAGCGTTCCTACCGGCGTGCAGACCAACGACTTGCTGATCGCCGCAATCGCCGTTCGCGGCGGCAGCGGACTGGTAATCACGCCACCTCCGGGATGGACCCTGATCCGGCGCGACAATTCCACCTCGTCGGTCGCTCAGGCGATTTACTGGCACTTGGTGCCGGCCGCCCCCGCGGAGCCTTCCAGCTATGCCTGGGGCTTCAGCAACGCCAATGACGCGGCGGGAGGTATGCTGGCATACGTGGGAGCTTCGAC
>Ga0209415_10020527_pt1 | contig 10259 bp, 7 predicted proteins | sample PeaSoiSIISIP2007_FD_187696 | JGI IMG/M metagenome (GOLD analysis project Ga0209415, IMG submission 187696) | Peat soil microbial communities from Weissenstadt, Germany - SII-SIP-2007 (SPAdes) (version 2) | ecosystem: Environmental > Terrestrial > Soil > Wetlands > Peat | place: Germany...
GGCCGGTGGGTCCTCTCTCCCTGCCCCACCGGTCTCCAGGGTCCGCCCGTTCCGCCCGCCGCCTCACCGCGCGCGCAGCGCAAGCGCGACCGCGATCGCCGCACCGACGACGACCGCGAGCACGAGGAACGCGACGACCACCGCCACACCGACCCGGCGTCCCGCCGGTCGCGCCACCACCGCGGGCGGAACCGGCGACGGCGACACCGGAAGCATCCCCGTAGAGGACGGCTCGACGTCGATGCGGTACGCGTCGAGCGGCGACGACGACAGCGGCGGGGGCGTGGCCGCGATCGCCTGCACCACCAGCGGAGCGCCCCTCTCCAGCGCGGCCGCCGCCCGCTCGCGCGTCCGCCGCTTCGCGAGGATGTCCGCGCCGAACGTCTTCTCGAGCCAGTCGCCCAGCGCCAGCGGGCTGGTCATCAGGCGCGCGCTCGCCGCGTACCCCTCCAGCTCGCGCAGCATGGCCGCCGCCGAGACGTAGCGGGCGCCGCGATCGCGCGCGAGCGCCTTGCCCACGATGGCCTGCAGCTTGTCTGCGTCGGGCAACCCCTGCGCCGGCAGCTCGGGCACCTCCGCGCGCCGCGCCTGCTCCAGCAGACTCTCGCGCCCCTCGCCGACCCGGTAGAGGCGCCGCCCCGCCGCCAGCTCCCACAGCACGATGCCCGCCGCGAAGACGTCGGACCGCGCGTCGATCGGCTGGCCCGCCGCGTGCTCCGGGCTCATGTAGCCGGCCTTCCCCTTGATGGCCTCCGAGAGCTCGTGGGCGTCGCTCCCCGCTCCGAGGAGCATGTCGTTCGCGTGGGCGATGCCGAAATCGCACACCTTGACCTCGCCCTCGAACGACACGAGCAAGTTCGACGGAGACACGTCGCGGTGCACGATCCCGAGCGGTCTCCCCTCGTCGTCGGTGCGGCGGTGCGCGTAGTCGAGGCCGCGGAGCGCCTCGCGCAGCACGTGCACCGCGAGCTCGAACGGAAACGGCACCCGGGCGCGCGAGCATCGACCGAGCAGATCGTTGAGGTCGAAGCCCTCGACGTACTCCATCGCGATGAAGAGCCGCGCGTCGGCGCGCCCCAGGTCGAACACCTGCACGACGTTGGCGTGGCTCAGGCGCGCGGCGAGCTTCGCCTCGTGGACCAGCATCTCGCTGAACTTGGGATCGCCGGCCAGCCCGGGGAGGATCTGCTTCACGACGCAGAGGCGCGTCGCCCCGAGGTCCGTCTTCTGGCGCGCGAGGTAGATCTCGGCCATCCCGCCCTGGCCGATGAAGTCGAACAGGGCATAGCGCCCGAAGCTCCGCGGGAGCAGAGTGCGAGCGGCGGTCGGGGCGGCCGACATGCGGGCCTTTTCGCTCGCCGCCTGGGCACGGTCAAGTAAACCCGCCTGGACCCCACCCCCCCGGCCCCCCGCCCCGCAAGCACGCAACGCATGCGAGGCACGCGGCCGGGGCGGGGGGAGCGTGAGCATTGGATCTAGCGGTCACGAGCCCGAGAGCCGGACCACCGTTCACGCTCCCCCCGCCCCGACCGCAGCTGGCGACGCTCGAAGTGTTGCTTGCGGGGCGGGGGGCCGGGGGGGTGGGGTGAAAGGACGCCTCGCTAGTGCGGGACGGGGAAGCCGCTCGGGATCCCCTGCGGCCATGCGCTCGGGAGCGCCGTGGGAAAGCCCGACGGGATCGGCGGCAGGCCGCTCGGGAGCGCCGTCGGGATGGGCGGCAGGTTGGTCGGGAACGCCGACGGGAAGCCCGACGGGATGGTCCACGGGGTGCCGGGCGGAGAGCCGGGGGGCGGCGGCACGCTGGCCGCGGGGTGTCCGGGCATCGGGTGAGCCGGGGGCTGGACCGGCGCGATGGGCGGAGGCGGAGCCGGCGGCGGGTTCGCCGTCGCGACCGCCGTCGTCGGAGCGCTGGCGGGGGCCGCCGTGGTCGCGGCCGTCGCGGCGGACGGCGCGGGGCTGGTTCCTTCGGACTTCGCCTGGTTGCAAGCGGCCACGACCAGCGGGATACCCACGAGGGCGACGAGCGACGCGAGCCGGCGAATCCCCATGACGCGCGAGCGTATCGCACGCCCGAAGCGAGCGGAACCGATCCCGCCGGCGCATAATGGGGGCACGGTGGGACCCGAGCTCCTCTTCGTGACGGCCATCATGGCGGCGATCGGCGCCCTCTCCGCGTCGCGCCAGGGGCGGCACGACATCGTCGCCACGTGGCGGCGCGGGCAGGCGGCCCTCGCCGCCGACCGGTTCGACGAGGCCGAGCAGTGCTTCAAGGTCACGCTGGGCATCGCCGAGCAACGCTTCGGTCTCGATCACTGGCGGACGGCCCTCCACGTCAACGCGCTGGCCCAGGCGCTCGTCGGCCAGCGGCGGCTCGAGGACGCGGCGCCGCTGGTGGAGCGCGCGCTGGGCATGGTCGAGAGGTGGTCGCCCGTGCCGCACGCCGAGGCGGCCAACGTGATCCTCGGCGCCGCGACGTTCGAGAGCGCCCGCGGGCGCCATTCGCGGGCGATGGTGCTCGTCGACCGCGCGCGGCGCGCCACCAAGAACGAGCACACGATGCGGGCCACCATCGAGCGGACCGTGGCGCGGCTGGAGGCCGTCGCCGGCCACGACACGGAGGCGGCGGACGCGCTGGCGCGCATCCCGTTCGAGCGCCTGGAGCCGCGCGACGTCCGGGCGCTGGCGACCTTCGGGGTCGCGTGTCTGCGCGAGGGGGATCCGGAGCGCGCCGTGCGGTGCTTCACGTCGGCGCACGCCCTCGTCGAGCGCGAGTCGCCGGGAGAGTTCGCGGAGGCGTTCTACCTGGGGCTCCTCGGCGAGGTGCTCGCCCGCTGCGGTCGCGACGAAGACGCGCGGCGTGCGCTGGAGCAGGCCGTCATCGACTACGACGCGGTCCTCGGCGAGCACCACCCCGCCTCGGCCGCGCTCCTCGTCGAGCTGGCGGAGGTGCGGCTGCGGCTCGGCGACGGGGCGGGCGCGCGGGTCGCCTGCGAGCGCGTCGTCGGCATGCGCACGATCTCCGGAGGCCCCTCGGAGGAGCCCTACCGCACGAGCGCCACGACCGGAGACCCGCTCGGGCTGGAGCGCAACCGCGCCCAATCGCTGCTCGCTCGCGCGCGGAGGGGCTGACCGGGTATCGTGGTCGCGGATGGCAGCGGCGCAGCCGGCGAAGCACGAGCGCAGGCCGCCGGGCGCGCCCGCCGGCTTCACGCGCGACGCGGCGCGCTCCTACGGGGACGCACGGAGCGAGGACGCGCTCATCCACGGCGAAAACCTCGCCGCCATGACGCGCCTCGGCCGCGCCGGCTTTGCGGGGCGCTTCCGCTGCATCTACCTGGACCCCCCGTTCAACTCCGGACGCCGCTTCGCCGAGTACGACGACGCGCTCTCCCCCGAGGCCTGGCGCGCGATGATGCGCGAGCGCCTCGAAGCCGCGCGGGACCTCCTGGCCGAGGACGGCGCCGTCTTCGTCGAGATCGACGACACCGAGCTCGGACCGCTCCAGCTCGTGATGGACGACGTGTACGGGCGCGAGCAGCGCGTCTCGACCATCACCGTCGTGCGCAGCGCCGCCACCGGGCACAAGGCCATCAACCGCGGGCCGGTCAACGTCACCGACTTCGTCCTCGCGTACGCCCGCGAGCGCGCGCGCTGGCGCTGCAACCCCCTCGTCCGCCAGCGCAGCTCGTACGACCGCGCCTACTCCACCTGGCTCGAGAACCCGCGGGAAGCGTGCCCTTCGTGGCGCTTCTCTCCCCTCGCGGCCCATGCGCGCGGCGTCCTCGGCGCCGGGGTGGGGCGTGCGCAGATCGAACGCTACGCGGTGGAGCACGCCGAGCACGTCGTGCGCTTCGCCCAGCCGCGGTACGACGCCGTGAGCACGCGCGCCCGCGCCCTCATCGATCGTTCGCGGGGAGAGGCCGATCGCGTCTTTCGCCTGGAGCGCGCGGGGCGGAAGGACCTCGTGTTGCGCGGCGGCAACCGCATCCTGTTTCTGGCCGACAAGGTGGTCGAGAGCGAGGGCAAGCGCGTGCTCGTCGAGCCCCTCACCAACGTGTGGGACGACGTCCCGTTCCAGGGGATCGCCCGCGAGGGAGGCGCCCGCTTCATCCGCAACAAGAAGCCGGAGCGCCTCATCGCGCGGATCCTCTCGCTGTCGACGGACCCGGGCGACTGGGTCCTCGACGCGTTTCTGGGCAGCGGCACGACGGCGGCGGTGGCGCACAAGATGGGGCGCCGCTGGGTCGGCATCGAGCGCGGAGAGCAGCTCGACAGCCTGTGCCTGCCCCGGCTGCGGCGCGTCGTCGACGGGCAGGACGCAACGGGGGTCACCCGGGCGTTCGGATGGAAGGGCGGCGGTGGCTTCCATGTCCTTGCGTGACGCATGCTCGGTGGCCGTGCTCCTCGCGCTCGGCGCCTGCACGCGTCCCGAGGTGCCTGCGGAGGCGGCCGCGCTCGCGTCTCCGTCGGCCTCGGCGTCCGACGTGGATGCGGAGCCTGCGAGCGCCGCCGCGGAAGCGGACGCCTCGGCCGCGGCGCCACCGTGGCCGACGCTCGTACGCGACGAGCAGTGGGACGCCGCCTGGCGCGCCCTCGAGGCCCTGCCGGAGAGCGACCGATCCCAGCCCGAGCTTCGCTACGTGCGCGCGCGCGTCGCGCTGGCCCGGGGCGACGCGGCCGCGGCGTTGCCGCTGCTCGAGGGCCTCGACGCGGCGCTGCCCCTCCTGACCGACGACATCGCGCGACGCCGGCACGAGGCGATGCTCGCCGTCGGCCCGTTCGCGGAGGCCGGCGCCTGGTTCGCCGCACGCTCGCCCGCGTCGTCGCAGCTCGACGCGGCGCGCGCCTTCGAGAAGGCGAAGGACCCACGACGAGCACGCACGGCGGTCGAGCACGTGCTGGCCGCGGAGAAGCGAACGCGGACGCAGGAGGCGGAGGCGCGGGCGCTGCGAGCCCGCATCGCCGATCCCGCGGGAGACACGGAGCGGGGCGACGCACGCTGGCTCGCCACGCTTGGGGCCGACCTGGCCTCCGCCGCGGAGGCGCTCGCGCTCGTGGCGCGAATGGACCCGTCGCACCCGCTCGCCGCCGCCGAGCTCATGGTGCGCGCGCGCGTCCTCTCCGACGCGGGGCGCACCGACGACGCGCTCCACGCCATCGACCTCGCGGGCGGCGCGCCGGGGGCGGGTACGCTGACCAACCTCGATCGATCCCGCGCGCGCGGCATGGCGCTCTATCACGCACGCGGACGCGGGATGGAGGCGTCGAAGGTGCTGCTGGAGTGCGCCGGAGCCGGCGGACCCCACGCCGCCGAGGACGCCTTCCACGGGGCCCGCGCCCTCTCCCGCGCGGATCACGACGAAGAGGCGGTGCGCGGCTACGAGGACGTCGAGCGGCGCTTCCCGAAGTCGAAGTGGGCGGAGCAGGCGGCGTTCTACGTCCCGTACCTGCGCATGCTGCACGGCGAGTGGAAGGAGTGCGCGCGCGGCTTCGACGCCTACCTGGGCGGGCACGGGAGCGGGGAGGAGGCCGGCGACGCACGGCGCGACGGCGCGCTCTGCAAGCTGCTCGAGGGCAACGCCAAGAACGCCCGCGTCGCCTTCGAGCACCTGGTCGAGGACGAGGCGGAGCCCATCGTGAGCGCCCGCATGGCGGACATGGCTGCGCTGGCGGCGCTGCGCGACGGGGATCGCACGCACGCCATCGCGCGCTGGACCGACGTGGCTCGCTCTCGCCCGCTCTCCTGGCCTGCGCTCGTGGCGCGCGCGCGCCTCGCTGAGGCCGGCGTCGCCCTTCCCCCGGCCATCGATCCGGCGGAGTCGTCCACGGAGCCCGCGGCGCCGCTGTCGGTCGCCGTCCCCGCGCCCGCGGACCTCCTCCATCGCCTCGGGCTCGACGCCGACGCCGAGCTCGCCCTCCGGGATCGCGAGGCCGCCGTCACCACCGGCGCGGGCCCTCGCGCGCCCGAGGCGCTGTGCTCGGCCTACGGGGAGCTCGGCCGCGCGCGCCGGCGCTTCCAGCTCGCCCAGTCGCTCCCGTCGGCGCTCTTCGCCACGGCCCCGGGCGCGCGCACGCGGTGGGCGTGGGAGTGCGACTTCCCCTCTCCGTACGCCGACGAGGTGCACGCGGCGGAGTCCGGCGAGAAGCTCCCGCCGGGGCTCCTCTGGGCGGTCATGCGGCAGGAGAGCGGCTTCGACCCGGCCGCCCTGTCCCCCGCGCGCGCCGTCGGGTTGATGCAGCTCCTGCCGGAGACCGCGCGCCCCATCGCCGACGAGCTCTCACTCCCGCACGACGACGCCCGCCTCACCAGCCCTCCCTACGCCATCCGCGTCGGAGCACGCCTCCTGCGCAAGCTGCTCGACCAGTTCCACGGGGACATCGCGCTCGCCGTCGCCGCCTACAACGGCGGCGCGGACTCGGTGGAGCGCTGGCTGTCGCGCGCCCCGGCGATGCAGCTCGACAGCTTCGTCGAGCGCATCCCCTTCAAGGAGACGCGGGACTACGTGGCCCGCGTCATGGGCAACCTGGCGCGCTACGGGTACCTCGCGCAGGGCGAGGGCGGCGTGCCGCGGATCGAGCTCGACCTGAAGAAGTGACCGCTACTTCTTCCTGTTCCTGCGCGCGCGGGCTCGCACCACGGACAGGCCGAGGATGCCGGCCAGCGTGAGCTCCAGCCAGATGCCGCCGCGGTCCGAGCCGACGGCCGAGCACCCGAACGATTGCTGACCCGGCGACGCCGCACCCGAGGTCGAGCCGCCGCCCAGGCTGCCCACGACGCCCGCGTCGTCACCAAAGCCGCCGCTGCTGCTCCCGCCGCTGCAGGGCGGGCAGGGACTGGGCACGGGGGGACAGACCGGTGCGTTCACCGACTGCGTGACCTGGTAGAAGTTCGACAGGTCGCCCTGGTCGGCGGAGGCCTGAAGCGTGAGGTCGGTCGCGAGCGCCGCGTGAGCGAGGTCGGCCCGCATGCGAGTGACGCGGATCGTCCCCTGGTCGGCCCCAGGGAAGAGCGTCGCCAGATCGTTCTGCCGCACCTGGTCGGCCGTCTCGCCCACCCCGGCGTCATCGGCCGGAATCGGCAGGTAGTCGGCCGTCGCGTCGTCGGCGAGCACCGCGTTCTCGACCTGGTACGGCGACAGGTCGAGCGAGCTCTCGGTCTGCCACGTCGCGAAGCTCGCCGCGGACTCCTTGGCCTGCACGAGGGTCGTGTAGTTGCTGGTCTGGGCGTTCCAGTCCCAGACGAGCGCCGACGGGCTGATCGTGAAGTTCGGGAAGTTCGCGGCCTCGTAGCGGCCCTGCGCCACGACCCACAGCGTGATGCCGACCGTGGCCCCCGTTCCCGCCGCCACCATGCGCAGCGGAAGCGACAGGCCCGCCCCCGAGGTGGTCACGCTGACCGGGCGCATCGCCTGCACGCCCTGCCCGGGCTGCAGCTTGAGCGCGAGGAAGTCGAACCCCTCGTTCACGTACGCCGCGATGATGGGCTGGATGGCGGCGGGGATGGCGAAGCCGTTGGCGGTGAGCCAGTCGCTCAGCGCAGTCGGGTTGGTCGACTGGAGCTGCACCGTGTCGTACGGCCCGACGACCGACTGCGAGATGACCGTGACGCCGTTCGTCTGGCCGCCGCTGCTGGAGCCGCTGCTTCCACCCGAGGGAGCGGCGCTACCGAAGTCTCCGCAGCCGCACGAGTTGCACGCCGGGAGGTTCGGCGACTCGATGGTGGTCTGCGTGGCCGAGTCCAGCGACGCGAACAGGATGTCGGCGCTCAGCCCGACCTGCACCTGCCCGTGGATGGGCAGCACCCAGGCGAACGACGCCGGGTTCCCCTGGTACTCGATCTCGTCGTAGAGGGTCGTCTGCTGCGGAGAGACGCTGAAGATCATCCGGTGGTCGGTGATCACGTCCCCGTTCTGCGTGGGGCCGTGAAAGCAGCCGCCGCACGCGCGGGCGTCGTCGGCCATCGCCGCCATCGACACGACCCCCAACCCCACGGCCCCGAGAAGCACACGCAGACGCATGACAGACCTCCGTCGACTCAGGCTAGAGCACGAGCCGCGCCACACGAGAAAAACCGCGGGACGAGCCCCGCCCGGGAGCCCCGGACGCACATCGGGCGTCCGGGGTCGGCACGGAGCGGCACACCCTACTCAACGCTTGCGGCGAGCCCGGCTGCGGAGGATCGAGATCCCCAGCAGCCCCGCCAGGGTCAGCTCGAACCAGCCCCCACCGCCCCCGTCGGCCGCGACCGCGGAGCACCCGAAGGACTGCTGCCCGGGCGACGCCGCGCTCGTGGTCGAACCGCCCCCGAGGCTCCCCACGACGCCCCCGTCACCGCCGCCGCCGCTGCTCCCGCTACTGCTGGGGCACGGAGGGCACGGATCGGGCACCGCCGGGCACGCCGGGGCGTTCACCGACTGGGTCACCTGGTAGAAGTTCGACAGAGCGCTCTGGTCCGCCGAGGCCTGAAGCGTGAGGTCGGCCGCGAGCGCCGCCTGGTTGAGGTCGGCGCGCATCCGCGTGATGCGAACGGTGCTCTGATCGGCGCCCGGGAAGAGCGTCGCGAGATCGGCCTGCCGCACCTCTTCGGCGGTCTGCCCCGGGACGCCCGCGTCCGAGGCGGGGATGGCCTCGTAGTCGGCGGAGGCGTCGTCCGAGAGCACCGGGTTCTCGATCTGGTAGGGCGAGACGTCGAGCGAGCTCTCGGTCTGCCAGGTCGCGAAGCTCCCCGCCGACTCCTTCTGCTGGACGACCGCCTGGTAGTTGCTCTTCTCGACGCTGAAGTCCCAAACGAGCGCCGACGGGTCGATGACGAAGTTCGGGAAGTTCGCGGCCTCGTAGCGCCCCTGCGCCACCACCCACAGCGTGATGCTCACGGTGGGACCCGTGCCCGCCGCGACCATGCGCAGCGGAAGCGACAGGCCCGCCCCGGTGGTCGTCACGCTGACCGGGCGCATCGCCTGCACGCCCTGCCCGGGCTGCAGCTTGAGCGCGAGGAAGTCGAATCCCTCCGCGACGTACGCCGCGATGACGGGCTGGACGGCGGCGGGGACCGCGAAGCCGTTGGCGGTCAGCCAGTTGCTCAGCGCCGTCGGGTCCGTCGACTGGAGCTGCACCGTGTCGTACGGCCCGACCACTTGCTGCGACGTGACGGTGACCCCGTGGCCCCCGCCGCTGCTGGACCCGCCGTTGAGCGACGCCCCGGCGTCCGCCGAGCCGAACTCCCCGCAGCTGCACGAGGCGCACGGCGGGAGGTTCGGCGACTGGATGGTGGTCTGCGTGGCCGAGTCGAGCGCCGCGAAGACGGCGTCGGAGCTGAGCCCCACCTGCACCTGGCCGTGGACGGGCAGCACCCACGCGAACGACGCCGGGTTCCCCTGGTATTCGATCTCGTCGTAGAGCGTCGTCTGCTGCGGAGAGACGCTGAAGATCATCCGGTGCTGGCTGACGAGGTCCCCGTTCTGCGACGGGCCCTCGAAGGTCCCCCCGCACGCTCGCGCGTCGTCGGCCGTCATCGCCATCGACACGAGCCCAAGCCCCATCGCACCCAGCATCACATGCAAACGCATCACAGGCCTCCGTCCAGCGCGGACACACAGCACGGGTCGGGCCAGGCGGGAAAAGCCGGGGAATCACTCGCTCCGCAGGCGGTCGGGCAGGTCCGCGGAGTCCGGGTGGCACGAAGCGGCACGCCGTCGGTCCCTCAGTAGGAGCAGTAGTCGCTGGTGCTGGTCCCGACGACGCAGTGGGTCCCGGCCGGGCAGTACTGGGCGGAGCAGTTGCCGGCGCAGTCGCTCGCCGCGCAGGAGTACGGCGAGTACGACTCGGAGCAGCAGTGCGACCAGCAGGCGGCGCTCGCGACGCACCCACGGCAGAACCACACGCCCCCGAAGGACTGGCAGGACTCGCCGTTCGAGGCGTTGCACTGGATGCCGCACGCACCGCAGTCGCTGTCGACGTCGGTGTGGATGGGGCTCCCGCCGCAGCAGCGCGCCGTGTCGTCGCCGGCCGTCCAATTGTACCCGTCCGCGCGCGCCGGGGGCGTCCCGCACACGCCGGCCTTGCAGGTCCCGGCGTCGTGGCACGCGTCGGGCGCGGCGGCGCACACGAAGCCGTCGGCCTTCGCCGCCGCGGCGGCGCACGAGCCTCCCTCGCAGAGGGGCGCGTCGTGGCAGATGTCGGGCGCCGCGCCGCAAAGGGTCCCGTCGGGCAGCCCCGCGCACGACTTGCTCGGATGCCCGTCGTCGCCCGTGTCGGCGGGG
>Ga0209415_10020530_pt1 | contig 10258 bp, 6 predicted proteins | sample PeaSoiSIISIP2007_FD_187696 | JGI IMG/M metagenome (GOLD analysis project Ga0209415, IMG submission 187696) | Peat soil microbial communities from Weissenstadt, Germany - SII-SIP-2007 (SPAdes) (version 2) | ecosystem: Environmental > Terrestrial > Soil > Wetlands > Peat | place: Germany...
GAAATTCGGATTACTGGTCGGGAGTGTTTTCGTCAGCCGGGGGCTTCCCACCCTGGGGCGGAACCTGTGCGGGAGGGGGCGTGCGGATTTCCGGCTGCTGGTTCATGCTCTCCGGTTCACGATCCTCAGGATCGTCTTCTTGCACCCGGGGCAGAGCAGACGGCTGGAATCCGCCTTCGGGACGCATACTCAGGATCACTCGATCGAGTTGCAGCGGATTGTCTACTGCGCTCAGAATCAGAAAATTGAATTTGGAACCATTCAGAAGCCGCGCCAGAACCTCCGGCGCAGGCGCGGGCGCGATCTCGGCCACGACTTTTTCCAGCTCCGCTCCCGCGGCAATGGAAACCTGGGCGCCCGTGCGCTGCTGCACCGCGAACAAGACCTCGGACAGCGTCACCTTGTTGGCCCTGATCCCCAGCAATCCATTGCGATACGTCACCTCGAGCGGCGTTTGGGCAGCAGTCACAATGTTGACCGGAGCCGCGTGGGGCGTGTAATTGGTGACTACCAGGCCGGGACGAGTCGCCGGTTCAGAAGGATAGCTTCCGGCTCCCGCGGAAGTGCCGCTCGCGCCACCCATGACCTTGATGATGACGGTCCGGCCATAGGGAAAAATCTGGTACGACTGCGCGCTCTTCAAATCGAGTACAACCCGCGTGACCGGGGGCTTCGACTGAAACAGACCGACGCGCAGGTCTTTCACTTGTCCGCGATCCACCGATTGACTGCGCAACTGGCTGCTCGGCACCGCATTGGGAAAATCAACCACCAACCGATCCGGCCCCGTCAAAACCCGCGTCTGCGGGATGATCCGGTCGCTCGCCGCCACTTCAATTTCGACTGCGTCTTTACTGCCCAGCACCTTCACCGTGCGCACCGAAGCCTGCGCCAGCAGCGTGGGCACGGCCAACGGTACGCAGAGTCCGGCCAGCAGCAGCCGACTCCGAATGATTCGCGAAAAACTGTGCATGAAAGCCTGCGCCTGGGCGGTCGTCCTGGTTCGAACAGGATTCTAGCGCGATTGTAGCAGCGATGATCGCGAGCGGCGCTTACGTTGGTATTAGTCCCTCGGTTCCCGCTAACGCGCTAGCGGCTTCCAATGTCCACGAATGCGAGACCAAGGTGTTGGGGGATTCTGGCGGGCCATGTTCGGCGGGCTAGGTTCGGACCAATCTCTGGCGGGCTTTCCAGTAGATCGCGGCCAACCCCGAGGCAACCAGCAGCCACGTGCCGGGCTCGGGAACCTCCCCGCCTCCGCCTCCGTTGCCGCAAGGGTCCCCTTTCCCTTTCTTTCCCGTGCCGCCTTCCGTGCCGCTGCTGCCCTTCGGTTTCTTTCCCACTCCGCAAACGCCAGGAAGCGGCGGCGGAGCGATCGGGGTCCAGCCTCCGCTGCCGAGCGGATCGTACAACGTTAACGGTGGGGCTGGTCCCAGCCCCGGCAACGCCGGACGATTCAGTAATGCGGACTGGAACGGAGCCGGGGGAGCGACGAAGGCTGTGCCCGTTCCCGGATGCATGGGCTCTTCAAACTTCGCGGCCGGCGGCTCAGAACTGGAGGTCGCCTGCTGTGGTACTTCTTCCACGCGATTCCCGCAGCGCGAGCGCGCCGTGATCTTGCCATCGGTGATCACGGTCTCGCCCTTCTTGAGCCTGACTGGGTGCCGCATCCAATAGACCTTGTTGCCGATGCGATAAGAAACGTAGGCCGAAAGCGTCGCCTTCAGAACTTCGATGCGGGCGTGTCTGTAGTCAAATCCGGCGTAGTGAGCCGCAACGATAGGGTCGTGTTCCGCTGCCCACTTCAGTTCGTTCGCGTCTCTCACTCCGCCCGTCACGACCGAATATGGATAAACCGGGCGGCTCTCCATCTGGCGCAACGATTCTTGCTGAGTGAGCAAAAGGATGTTCTGGCTGGCTTGGGCAGCCTGGCGATTCAACTCCGCAGCCCTTGACTCATCGGAGTGCGATCGACGCTGAATCGCAACAGCCGCGAATCCGATGACCAAACCCACACCGAACACAGCCAGCAGGACGCGCCGAATCCGGCGATTCCGGCGGTGTCGGCTGGTCCTGCGACGCCGCTTCCCCTGCTCAACGCTTCCTTCTTGCGGCTGATTCAACAACTTCTGCCTGCCTTCGGCGATTGGTCTCCGTAGCTTCCGACCGGAGCACACTTCGCTGCACTCCATCAGTGCAGTTCGATGGCCCATCAACCGGGGCTCAACCCCCACAGAATGCAGGGGATATGTGGCTCGGATTGCCAACATGCTAACAGACAGTGCACCCCTTTGCACAAAATATGTCCGGGCACGGGCGAATATTCAGCAAACGAGGCATTCCGAACTGCTCAGGTGTGAAGGTCACTCGATCGCAGAGATGATCTTGATTCCCCGTTTCTCCATTTCATCGAGAAACAGATCCGCCGGCACATCCCGCTCCTGCAGGACGCCGCCCCGCTTGCCGATCGCTCCCGAGGCCAGCATCTGCACTACGATCGAGGCCGGAAAAGCAGTCGTGCGCATCATCGCGCTCATGTCGGTCTTCGGATCGTAGTGATCCACCATAGTGAAGGAAGCCACGCGTCCCTTCAGCCGTCCGCCCAGCAATCCACGGACGCCGGCCCGATTCACCGACTCGTGCGCTTCCAGGCGCATGATGCACACGTCCGGACCCTTCGAGGCGAACTTGCCCGCGAAGATTTTCGCCATCATGGCCCGGGGCGCGATCTCCGCCTTCTCGAATTTCATCTTCTCGCCGGAAAACAGTCCCAGTTCTTTGAGTTCGCAGAGCAGATCATAATGTCCGGGATAGCGCAGCGTCTTCTCGAAGCACTCCCCGACTCGTCCTTCAAAAGTCTCCGGCAAGGTTGAGGTGCCGCCCGAAGTATGAAAGGCCACCAGCGGAGAGAATCCCGCGATGTGGAAATCCTCAGGTTCGGTCAGAGGATCAATCGTGGTCAGCTTGCCCTTGCGCAGGATGCGCGCCGGTTCCACATACTCGTTGATCAGTCCCTCGACGGAAAACACGAGCTGATAGTGGAAGGGCGGCGTGGGCTGCTCCGGCAAACCTCCGACGTAAAGCCGCAGCGCGTCGGCGCGGCCTCCCAACCGCCGCACCAGTTCGCCGCCCAGAATCGACGCCATCCCAGGAGAGAGCCCGCAATCGGGCGCCAGCGATACGCCGCGACTCTCGGCCTTCTTCGATAGCGCCAACTCCTGGCGCACCACAGTGTTATTGCCTCCCAGATCGGCGAAGTGGCAGCGTGCCTCAACCGCCGCGCGTGCCAGTCCCAGGTTCAGGAAGTAGGGCACGGCCGAGAGCGCGGCGTCGTGCCCCCGCATCAGCTTCGCAGCCGCTTTCTGGTTGCTGGCATCGAGCACCACGACTCGAACTTTTCTGCCACCCGTAATCCGATTGACCCGCGCCGCCACTGCGCGCACTCGCTTCGCGTCACTATCGGCCAGCGTTACCGAGTCAACCTGAGGTGTGCGGGCCATGTCGAATGCCGCCGCCGAACCCATCATGCCCGAACCAATCACTAGGAGTTTCATAAGACACCTTTCGAGGAATTCTGCTCGCAGGCTCCGAGAGACATCAGGCAAATCGCGGGGACGCGCCTGCAGGACTCATCTCAGAAACCCTGCCGTTTTAGGTGGACCGAACGGTTAACGATGAATCGCGCGGAATGCGCGGGTCGCGCCGGGACTAGAGTCCGGAAGGAGCCAGCCGTTCACAGACGTAGCGGCGAAGATCGAGCTTCAGCAAACTCACCCGAGAAGGATATCACGCCATGCATTCGGATTCTGCGGCCTGCGCTGCGAGAAAGAGCCGGCGCACGTCGCTTCCTGTCTTGATGTCGCGAGTGCAAAGCAGCCGGATACCTCCGTGTACCGCTGGCGAAGTCGTCTGCGCCTTCCCCTGACCAGTTTGGGTGCCGTCTTGCAAACCTGGAATGGGAAGATCGCACCTCTGCTTTCGCGTTAGAGAATCCTAACCGCGCTCCAACTCGGTGAGACGCCATTCGCCATCGGGACCGAGTCACGGTTGCGACTGTCGGTTTCGGTCTCGCGGACAAAGGAGGGGATACCCAGGAATACGGAAGGTGCACTCGTTATCGACGGCGTGCTCAAGCAGTAACGCCTCTATGCCGACTATCTCAATGACGGCATTCGGTCGCCGCCTACTGATCGAGCAGCGTGCGTAAAGCCCGCGTCCCAGTCTGTCCTCGCGACGGCTGGTCGTGTTTGGAGCCTGGACTAAGAGAGGACGATTGAATCCCACCAAGAACATTACGCCAGACGTTTCGTTGACCAGCCCGGAGCCGGCAGATGGCCTGCCAGGGTACGCCCGGCTTTTCAAATCAATCTTCGGGGGCTCTGCCGCAGGCATGTTGGTTTTGGACTTTAAAGGCCGATGTGTCTGGGCCAATCAAGCCTTCAACGATCTGACCGGCTATACCACCGAAGAACTCATGGCCAACACTTTGCCATCTATAACTCATCCGGATGACGTCGCTGTAAGCCTGGAAATGCTGCGGCGACTGACCGTGGGAGAAGTAAAGGACTACCAGATAGAAAAGCGCTACCTCCACAAGAGCGGGCGGCCGGTGTGGGTGCTGCTGACCGCAACTTTGATCCCACGAACGGATCACCTCCAGCCTGATTTGGCGGTGGGACTAATCCAAGACATCAGCCAGCGCAAGGCGGCAGAGGAAGCTCTGCAGCGAAGCGAGGCTCTGTTTCGAACCATCGCCGAAAACGCGGGCGACCTGATTGTGATCGTCGATTATCCCGGATTGAAAAGACTCTACGTCAGCCCCGCCTACCAGAAGGTTCTGGGATATCCCGCCAACGAACTTCAAGCCAGCAAATTCCTGGCCGTGCTGCACCCTGACGACCTGCCCATCGCTCGGCAGGCAATCGGGGAAATCGCCCAACAGGGTAAAGATGGAGTTATCGCGGAGATGCGTGTCCGCCACAAGAACGGAAGTTCGCACTATGTGGAAGCTCACGCCTGCGCGGTGCGGAACCGTGAAGGCGGCCTGGAACGCATCATCGTGATCTCGCGCATCATCGACGATCGAATCCTTGCCCGGCAGAAACTGGAAGAGCGGGAGGAGAAGCTTCAACTGTTGCTCGATTCCACCGCAGAGGCCATTTACGGCCTGGACATGAACGGCAACTGCACGTTCTGCAACCAGGCTTTGCTGCGGATGCTGGGTTTCAAAAACGCCAGCGACTTGCTGGGAAGAAACATGCACGAGGTCATTCACCATAGCCGGGCCGACGGATCCCCCTACCCTGTGGAAGATTGCTGCATCTTTGAGGCCTTCCGGACAGGATGCATAACTCACGTAGATGACGAAGTCGTGTGGCGCTCCAACCGCACCTGTTTTCCCGTCGAATACTGGTCTCACCCGGTGAGACATGGGGGGGAGAATGTGGGAGCGATGGTGACGTTCGTGGATATCACGAAGAGAAAGGCAGCCCAGGAGGCGTTGCGCCGGGCGCATGAGGAGGCGGAACTATTCATCAACTCGGTGCCGTCGATTCTTATCGGAATCAGCCGAGATTCGCGTATTGAACGCTGGAACCTGGCGGCCGCCAAGGTGTTTGGTCTGGCCAAATCCGAAGTGCAGGGAAAACCCCTGGCGGAGTGTGGCATCCATTGGGTGCGCTCGGATATCCAGGCAGAGTTTGATTCCTGGTGTGCCAGCCGGGAAGCGCGGCGCATCGAGACTCTCCCCTTTGTGGTCAATGGCGAGACCCGATTCCTGGGTCTGACCTTGAATTGGATTAGCGCTCCCGAGGAGGGCATCGATGAGTTGCTGATTATCGGTTCCGATGTAACCGAGCGGGAGATCCTGGGACAGCAGTTGCGGCAGGCGCAAAAACTGGAGGCGATTGGCCAGTTGGCCGCGGGCATTGCGCACGAAATTAATACTCCCACGCAGTACGTGGGCGATAACACCCGGTTCCTGCAGGAATCTTGGCCGTCGTTCAACGACCTCCTCGCGGTCACCAGGGAAATACGACAAGAGGCGGCCTTGGGTGCCGTTTCGTCCCCGACCCTGCAGAGATTTGACGCCCTCGTGCAAGCTGCAGACTTCGAATACCTGCAGAAAGAGATTCCGCGGGCCATCGAACAATCCCTGGAAGGCATCCAGCGGGTGAGCAAGATCGTACGCGCCATGAAGGAGTTTTCGCATCCCGGATCGGAAGAAAAAAAGTCGGTTGATCTCAATAAGGCAATCGAGACCACCATCACCGTGGCGCGCAACGAGTGGAAGTATGTTGCCGAAATGGAAACCCACTTTGATCCTCAGCTGCCTTTGGTCCTGTGCCACGCCGGCGAGTTCAACCAGGTGATTCTCAACCTCCTGATCAATGCCGCGCAGGCCATCGCGCAGGCCGTGGGCGACGGTTCTCAGGGCAAAGGCAAGATTGCGGTTTCCACCGGACACGACCAGGACTGGGCCGAGATTTCGATTTGCGATACCGGAGCAGGAATACCGGAGGCGGTGCGCTCGCGGGTGTTTGAGCCGTTTTTCACTACCAAACCGGTGGGAAAAGGGACAGGCCAGGGATTGGCACTGGCCCACACCGCCATCGTCCGGCGGCACGGCGGCAAGATCTGGTTCCACTCTGAAGTAGGGAAAGGAACTACTTTCTACATCCGGTTGCCCTTAACCCAGGCGTCGGAAGCGTCCTCATGATTAAACGAATATGACCAGACGAATTCTATTTGTCGATGACGAGCCCATGGTGCTCAGCGGACTGCAGCGCAGCCTGCGCCCCATGCGCACGGAATGGGAAATGGTTTTTGCCGCGGGCGGCAACGAAGCCCTGGCGGCCATGGACCTGCAGCCCTTCGACATCATTGTTACCGACATGCGCATGCCGGGCATGGACGGTGCCCAACTGCTGGAAGAAGTGCAGAAACGCTCCCCTCTAACCTTGCGCATGGTGCTGTCGGGACAATCCGACCGGGAGACAATTCTGCGCTCGGTCAATCCTGCTCATCAGTTCATTTCCAAGCCCTGCGAGGGCGAAGAGTTGAAGTCCCGGCTGATCCGAGCGTTCGCCCTCAAAGATCTTTTGCAAAATCCCGGCCTCCGCGGCTTGATCACCAAGCTCGACAGCCTGCCCAGTCTGCCCCACGCTTACCTGGAACTCACCCAGGAGTTGCGCCGTCCGGAACCCGACCTGCACAAGATCGACGAGCTGATTGGAGCCGACATGGCCATGACCGCCAAGATCCTGAAACTGGTCAACTCGGCTTTCTTTTGCCTGCCCTGCGAGATCTCCGGTGCCTCGCACGCGGTCAAGCTCCTGGGCCTGGACACACTGCGCACCCTGGTGCTCACGGCGCATGTATTCGAGCAATTTCAAAGCTCACTGCTGACCGCGGACGAAGTTCAGCAGCTGTCCGAACACTCCCTGGCAGTCAGCAACAGCGCGCGAAAGATTGCTCGTCTCGAACACGCCGACCAGCCTACCCAGGAGGGAGCGTTCACAGCCGGGCTGTTGCACGATGCCGGGAAGCTCATCTTGGCCTCCGCTTTGACTGACCAGTACCGGCAGGTGCTGGAGCACAAGGAAAAAGCAGACCTCGGCCTGTATGCCGCGGAACACGAACTGCTGGGCTGCAGCCACGCCCAGGTGGGGGCCTATTTGTTTGGCTTGTGGGGGCTGCCCGGCACGATTGTGGAGGCAGTGGCCTGGCATCACGAGCCTGTGGGTAGCTTGAGTGTGAAGTTTTCGCCGTTGGCCGCGGTGCATGTGGCCAGCGCCTATCACGATGAAAAAAACAGCGCGCGGCTGCAGGATCGGGTCCCGATCGACACGGCCTTCCTGACCAGCATCGGTTGCGCGGGACGAGAGCAGGCGTGGCGCAGCCAGCTCGATGCCGATGGGCGATGACGGGAACGTGATTTCTGGAAATCGTTTGGAAAGAGGAGCATCATGGCTGAGAAAATCCTTCTCGTCGACGATGACAACAATATCCTTGACGGGTATCGGCGCAGTTTGAGCCGCGAGTTTCTCATGGAAACGGCTCTGGGCGGCCCGCAAGCCCTGGAACTCGCTACCAGCCACGGGCCCTACGCGGTCGTGGTGTCCGACATGCGAATGCCTGGAATCGATGGCATTCAGCTTCTGAGCAAAATCAAGGCGCTCTCGCCCGATACCATCCGCGTCATGCTGACCGGCAACACTGACGTGGACACCGCCATCAATGCCATCAACGAAGGCAGCATCTTCCGTTTCCTCACCAAACCCTGCAGCAAGGAAGTGATGGGGAAAACCCTGACGGCAGCGCTGGTGCAGTACCGCCTGGTCACGGCCGAAAAGCAACTTTTGGAACAAACCCTGAGCGGCAGCATTCAGGTTCTGACCGAGGTGCTCAGCCTGGTGAATCCTGCCGCCTTCAGCCGCGCCGAGCGTGCCCGCCGCTATATTCACCGCATCGCCATCGCGATGAACCTGGGTAACCCCTGGCAGTACGAGGTGGCCGCCATGATGTCGCAACTCGGTTGTGTCACTCTGGCGCCGGAAACCATCGACGCCGTGTACAAAGGCGAGATGCTTTTACCCAACGAGCAGGCCCAATATGACGCGCACCCCAGGGTGGCCTATGATCTGCTCTCAAAAATCCCCCGTCTGGAACCCATCGCGTGGATGATCGAGCACCAGAACCAGCCTGTTCCCGAGACCGCCGTCACCGAGAGGGCGGACATTCGCATGGGAGCGGAGATACTGCGCCTGATTCTGGCCTACGAACGACTCATTCATAAGGGAAATTCGCGCACCGAGGCGGTGCACATTCTGAGTCGTCAAAACTCTAACTTCAGTCCCGAGTTCTTCCAGGCCCTGGTCGCGTTAGACCCCAACGCCGAGGATGGCGAAATACGAGCTTGCCGCATCGACGAGCTAACACCCGGCATGATCGTTCAACAAGAGATTCGCACCCTGGATGGTGGGTTGCTGGTCTCCAAAGGCCAGGAGGTCACTCCTACGGTCATCTCCAAGCTCAAGAATTATCACGCTCGGCGGGCAATCGCGGGAAGCGTGACGGTCTCGATGCCCACAACCACGCTGGCTTTCGTGAAGGGCGCTTCGTAGAAGGCTGCCATTGATGCGGCACCAAACCTTCGACGCGGGGTGGCCCCGATTGCTGGATTGTGGAGCTAGTCGGGATCGGTCTATTTCGACGTATTGACTTGCCCGAGTGGACCTGGGGCGGGAATCGCACGGCCCTGTGACACAGATCACGGGTAGTTATTGCTTCAATTGTGATGACCGTCACTCGCCCACGTGCGATCCCGCACCAAGCCCAACCATCTCGAAACCTCCGATTCTGCCATAAAGGCCTCGGGCTTGATGCGGGTGGGCTTCTGGATACACGGATCGACCGCCGCGCTTCGACGACGCCGCGGACCCCGGCTGCGTTCTCCAACGTGAAGCAGGTTCTTCCCGCCACTCCCTTGTGTGCAATTTTGAACAGCACAACGCGAAGGCCTTGCTTACCTTACTTCGGTGGGATTCTGTCACCGGGGACTTCAACCTAGAACTTTCCAGACGGGAACTTCGCTGGGCCTCGGTTTCTAACACTGTCCGGTGAAAGGAAGAACGTCATGGGACCTTAGCGTTCCGGGAGCAGTCCTGCCATCCTCTTTCGGGCCTTGTGATTGAAATCACATTGAAGTGTGATTTACCGTCCGGCGAAGTCGCACCGAACCTCGCTAGTATCGTGCCCATCTTTGCAACTGGACTAGAGGCCATCCAACCTCTTGAATTCATGACTAGGAGGCGATGACAACCGGACGCCGGTTGGACCGCCAAAAACAGTGCCGGACTACGGGTATTCCGCGCACAAGAAGAGAGAAACAGTTGATTAAAAAGGAGATCCAGATGAAAAAAGTGGCGGCCCTGATCCTTGTGGTAGTCCCGATCTTCGTCTTACTGTTCTTCGCGGCAGTGAATCCGCCGAAGGTCGAGGCGGTTCCTAGCTATGCGCGGCAGACCGGCCTGGCCTGCAGTGGTTGCCACTACGCGCCTCCGGAACTTAATCCTGCCGGACGGCGCTTCAAGCTGCTCGGCTACGTGGATAAAGCGGATGAGACCAAGGTCATTAAGTCGGAGGGGAGCAAAAAGAATGCTGCGCTGGAACTCCTTGGTTCGCTGCCCCTATCGGTGATGCTGGATGCTTCCTTCACTTCCACCAAGTCTCCGATCCCGAACAGTCAGAATGGAAA
>Ga0209415_10020532_pt1 | contig 10258 bp, 6 predicted proteins | sample PeaSoiSIISIP2007_FD_187696 | JGI IMG/M metagenome (GOLD analysis project Ga0209415, IMG submission 187696) | Peat soil microbial communities from Weissenstadt, Germany - SII-SIP-2007 (SPAdes) (version 2) | ecosystem: Environmental > Terrestrial > Soil > Wetlands > Peat | place: Germany...
CCCCCGATGCCAGCGCGGCTTCTGTGGCGCACCATTTCCGGGCGTCTGCGCCGCAGTGCTCGAGATCTTCGCCGCCGATGGGGCCGGCGAGTACGACCGTGACGCATGAGCCCTTCGAGCCCGTCGCAGTGGCTGCCCACACGCCCACCCCCACCCCGGGCACCACGATGGCTGCTGCCAGCACCCACGCCCAGCGGCGCTGATGGGGGGCGAGCGCGGGCGTCGTCGCTCGCAACGCTTCGTAGTTCGGCGGCATGACTGCGAGATCCTAATGGGGGGCCGAGTTTGAGGGTGCCGCCCTCGAGAGCGCCCGGCTGCGATCAAGCTGCGATCGCGGGCTCCTAGCGTCCGGCACGTGAGCGCTCATACCACTACGCCGGAGCCAACTATGGACCGTTGCCTTTTGGTCTATAGAAGAACGTCCCGCAACTTGGCCGCGGCCGACTTCCAAGGGGACAAATGAGATGGGACGGCCCGGGTCTTCGGCAAGGAGCTGGCGGCCAATGAAAGCCGCCCTGGCGTTGGTTGCAGCGATGCTCGCCACCGGCCTCTACGGTGCTACCGGCGAGGCTGCCGGGACGCTCCTCGGTTCAAGAAATGTCCCCGTGGCGACTGGGAACTCGATCGTTGCCGCCCCTGCTCCCGTTGTTGTTGCGGCCAGGCCGGCATCGAAACGGGCCAATGTTGCAACGCCAGCCAAGCCTGCTTACGAATCGACCTTCACGCCACTGACCGCCCTGCCGGCGCAGGTAAAAGCACCCTCAGTTAAGCAGACGTCTGCCTTCGTCGCCCTCAACGCCCTGCTCAGCACCGAGACGCGCTTTAGCGAGGACATCATCGGGATGAGCGTTTCCCTCCAGCAGGCCCAAGCCGCCACCGCCGCCGGCGCAGAGCTGTGGTACCTGCGCCAGACGAACGCCAGCGCCGAGTACGCCGGGTTCGCGGCCGGCCTGGTCTCGAGGTTCCCCGCCTTGCAAACGACCATGGCTCGCGCGTTCGTGGCTGACAAGATGAGCCTGACCCTCAGCCCTGCGCAGGTGGCGGCAGCGAAAGCGAAGCTCCTGCACGGCGCGCCGGCGGCCTTCACAAGAGTGCTCCAGGTGGCCGCGGCACCCTACCAGCACTCCAGCGCCCCCGAGGCGGCGGCGTTGAGGGCAGCGATCCTCGGCGCCACCCCGACCCTGCAAGCCGAGTTGGCAGACCTGCCGTCCAAGACCCTGGTATTGCCGGCTGTGCTCGCCTCGAGCTCCATCACGACCCCAGAGGTGCGTCTGGCGAGGGAACTGAGCAGCTATGCCAACACCATCTTGCAGCCCGTCCCGGTGGTGTCGCCCGCCGCGGTGACCGAGCGGCCCGAGCTCGCAGCGGGCTTCGTCCTCGATGGCGAAACGCAGGGACAAGCGACCGAGGCCCTTGAGAACCTGGAGACTGGTCTCGACGGCCTTTCGGCAGTGGCCAAGCAATTTGGGGGCGAGGCGGGCGCGGGCGCGGCGGAGACGTCGTTCGAACCCCTGGGGGAAGCTTTCGGCTATGCGTTCGCCGCCTCCACCTTCTTTGAGGCCGGTGCGGCTCTTGATGTGGGCGCCGACGCCGACGGGGGCGGGGAAGCTGGTGGTCCCGGCGCTAGTGCCGGCTCTTACGGTGACCCCCATCAGATGACCTTCTCGAGAGCCGAGTACGACTTCCAAGCGGCCGGTGAGTTCACCCTCGTCAAATCGACCACGGACGACCTTGAGGTCCAGGTCCGCCAGGAGCCCTTCCCTGGCGCCGGCAATATCGCTCTCGACACGGCTACGGCTATGCGTGTCGACGGTACCGTAGTGGAACTTGCTGCAAACGCGTCTGACAAGCTGCAGATGTGGGTCAACCGCCAGCCGGTGGCCTATGCGGGCCGCTCACTGGCCGGTGGCGGGAAGATTTCCGTTGGCCCCGACGGGGCCACAGTTACCTGGCCCGACGGGACGGCAGTGTCAGTGTTCTCAATGAGGACTTTTGCCGCCGCCGGAAGGGTGACCTGCAACACCGGCAACGCCATCGACCTGACCGTCGGGGTACCGCCAGCGCGCTCCGGCCACCTCGAGGGCCTGCTCGGGGACCCAGGAGCGCCACCGGACGAGCTCCTGGGGGGCAATGGTGCCAAGTACGACATGAACGTGCTGACCGAGCCATGGGCCAGCGCCCACAACTTTGACGTGCTTTATCACCAGTTCGCCCCGAGTTGGCGGGTCAGCCAGCAGTCCTCGCTGTTTTATTACCCCAAGGGTACGAGCACGGCCACCTTCACCGACCTCAAAGCCCCGAGCAAGGCGCTCACTGTGCGGTCGATGGCGCCCGAAACGGCCGTCGCCGCGGAAAAGGACTGCAAAGCAGCCGGCATCACCAACCCCTACCTGCTCAACGAGTGCACTTACGACGTGGGTCTCACCAATGGTCGCGGCGTCTGCTTAGCTGCGGCCGATGCCCATGTCCAGGCCACGATCGGAGGGCCCCGCGCCAAGGGCCTGCCCGACAGCAGCGGCTCCCTCCCGGGGCGCAGCAGCGCCCCGACCACAACCACAACCACCGCTCCTGGGGGGACGACCATCGCCAGCCACGCGCCGGGCCCCCAGGGACCTGGCGTCGTCCTCGTCCAGTTCGCCCAGCAGGTCAGGTTCTCGGGCGGGGGCTTCGCGGCGGTATCTGACGGTCAGGGTGACACCTTCGTGAGCTGGACCAACTTTGGGAAAAAGGGCGGCGTTTTCCTTTGCACCCTGAGGACCGGCTCGTCCAATTGCCTGAACGGCACCCAGGTTTCCGCCTCGACAGAGGCGTCCCCTGCCCCCGGGACTGACATCCACTTGCTTGTCGGGCACCGCTCGGTACGCGTGCTCTGGTTCGATGGCAGCGACGGAGGCGCCACAGTTCAGGAGGCAACGGCGACCGCTGGAGGGGTCCCGTCCCCGAGCCATACCTTGGAGAAGGCGGTAACGGCCGGCGCCCTCATGGATGCCAGGACAGGGCCTGGCGGCTACCTCTGGACGCTCACCGCGAACGGGGACGGCACCCAATTGCGCCTGGCCAAGGACGGGGTCGTCGTGGCCGGCCCGGCCGTGCCGTGGGCCGTGGGCTATGCCCAACTGGCCTTCGCCGCCGGGACGGCGGTAATCGCCGTGCAGAAGGCGGGCAGCCTGAGCACTCCCGTCGACTACGCGTGGGACGCGGGAGGGAGCTGGACGGCTTTGCGCCCGCTGTCGGGCACGTGGAGCGTTGGCTACGCACCGGGGTTGACGCAGACGGGGGCCGGCCTGCGCTTGGTCACGGCTACCGCTGATGCTTCCTATAAGCCGGTGGTTTCGCGCTGGACGGGCCACGGGTTTTCTGGGGCCACGCCCATCGGTGACACCAACAACTGCGCCCCCAACAGCGCCCAAACTGGCAGCGACGCGAGCGGGCGCCTCACCGACGTGACCAACGAGTGCGGGGTGATCACCGTTGACAACATGCCCACCACCTCTCGCGCTGCTATTTTCCGCTTCCCGGTGAAGGGCACCGTTGCTGGTAGTAACCCCGAGCTGGCGACGCTGCCGAGCGGGCGGGGCTGGGTCGTCTATGCCCTACAGAACGAGACCGGTTACGACCAGTTGGTGGCCGTCCCGGTCCTGCTGCCGGCGCTTACGAGCACCGTTGCCACGAGCTCGGTGGCAGGCATAGCCCGTGTTACCGGGCCAGTCTCGTGCCTGCCAGTCGTGACTACTCCCGTGGCAGTTGGTGCCTCCAGCGCCGCCCATTGGGAGGTGTTGAGCAAGACGCTCAAGCTGTCCGGCAAGGCTCAGGGCAGCGTCCTCAATGGTGCCCGGCTACGGCCGGGCGGCTCCTACAAACTCGTCGGGACCGTTACCTTTGGCGATGGCCAACGGCGGCTCACCGTCAAAGCGTTGCTCGTGTTCAAGGCTTGCCCTGCCCCGTGAGCGGCGGCGCTGTGCCCCGCAACGCTGCCCACGAGCCGTGCGTGGCGGCGCTACGCATAGCGGCCCCGCCCTGCGATCGTCCTGCGATCGCCACATGGTCTAGTTAGGCGGAGCCCTGAGCAGGCCGAAAAGGAGAAGAAAACATGGACAGCGTCACCCGAGGGAGGCGGCTTGTCGGCAAGCCGTCGTTGACTTCGGCAGGGACGAGGGTGGGGCTGTTCGCCCTATCAGCGTCAGCGTGCCTTATCGCGGCGGCCGTTCCCGGTCCCGAGGTGGCCCAGGCCTCGCCAGTGCCTACGCATATCCCTATGGCCTTCCACGCCGCGGTACCCAGCCCCTGCACCGGCGTAAGCGGCAGTTCATTGGCTTCGGCGCTTGGTTACAAGAGCCTGCCGGCACCCATGTCGTCAACCCAGCACGAACAGAACGGGTCAATTTCGGGCACGAGCACGGTTTGCACTTACGGAGCTATGACGTCCGCCGCCGCGGTCAAGAACGATGTCATCGTGGTCTACGAGACCTTTACCAAATCAGTCTCCAATACACAGGCGGTCGCACTGTTTAAGAGCGGGCTGTCCCAAAAAGCGCCGCCCGGTACCAAGGTCAGCTACTCGTTCGGTGCCGTCGACGGTGTGGGCTCCATAACTGCCAAGGAAACCTTCAAGGAGGGCACGTCGTCGATTACCACCGAGTTCATGGCGGCATGGCACGGAGCCAAGGCATGCAGCGTGGTCCTGGAGAAGGTGGTGCCCACCAGCAACCTGAAGGCTGCTCTCAAGCTCGCCATCAAGAGCTTTGGTATGTGAGCGAGCGAACCCGAACGATGCCGGGCGGCGCAGCCCGTTACGACCTCGTGGCATCCAGCCACGGCTGACAAGCACCCAATGAGGAGAGACCGATGAAACATATCCTGCTGGCCCTTACCATTGGCCTGGCCTCTTCGGCTACGGCAATCGGCGGGGCAACGGTTCCTAACCGTTTGGACGCCGCCTCCGGCAAGCCTCCGTGTACAGCCAAGTTCACCAAGATCGAGGGGCATCGGGCGGTAATAGAGTGTGGCCCTGCCACTGCCTCGCTCCGGGTGGGCGGAAAGACCTATAACTTCAACGACGGCCACTGCGTAGCGGGTAACGGCCAATACTTCACGCTCGACCTCGGCGTCGCAGTCAGCACCGGTGGGGCCAACGCAGGAAAACCCAATCTCTCCATATTTGCCGAGTCGGCAACGTTCGCTTCACTGAGCGCAAGTTTTGGGGGCCGGTTAGTCGTATCGGACTCGATCATCAATCTCAAGAGCCATGGGTTGCTCTCAGGCACATTCAAGTCGTCGATCGCCGTATCGGGGGCGTTTACCGGCTCGTGGAAGTGCAACGGAGCTCTCTCGGCCTATTAGCCGTTCCAATTCCATCTCTGGAGGCCACATGTCCCGATCAGTTTGTTTTCCCGCCGCCGCCGCCTTGTCAGCGTCTCTTTGCCTCCTCACGTCGGTGGCCGCGCCGGCTTGGGCGTCGCCTGCACCGATGGCTGCCCATCCCTCAGGCTTCTGCACCAGGATCTCCTCAGCGTCGCTAAGAGCATTGTTTACCGCCAAGGTGAGCAAGCCGTTCTTCACCTCGCCTTACTCGGGGAACGAGCGCTGCGTCTACGGCGTCGGGCCTTCTGCCCATTTGAGCGGGACGGCCCTGGAGTTTGCTAAGTCGGGGGCGGTGATCGACCTCATTTCCTACGGCGCAAACGCTCAGTACGCGTCCAACGCCAAGCACATTTCCGGGAACGTTTATACGCCGCTAGGCCACGTCGGTTCGCGAGCATTTTTCGTTTACCTTGCTTCATTCCCGCAGGCACCCGCTGTCTACGCTCAGCAGGGCGGGTTGTTCTGCAGCGTCGACCTCAACATCGACAACAGCAATGAGGTTGGCTTGCCTTCGAGCTCGCCTGCTCGGGTGGCGCCTGGTATGGAGGCTGAACTAGCCAGGAAAGAAGCGGTCTTTTGCACTGACGTGTTCGGGCACGCTTAGCCGAGAGTGCCGCTTGGCGGATGCCCTGGTTGGCTGATCGCTACTCGCCCGTGAGCCGCCTCTCGCTTGGTGGCAGGGGTTGGTCGGCAATTTCGCGGGACAGCGACAGAGCGCGTTTGCGAGCTGCCGGCGGGCTTAGGAACGGACCGGCCGGATCGCGGCCGGCCGTGTTGGCGCGGGCCCGAGTGGCGTCGAGGTCGCCCTGCTCGGTCGGCGCCCCCGGTTGGTGGATGGCTGTTCGGACCGCGCTGGAGAAATCAAGTAGAGCGCCCGCGCCAGGCCGGCCGACTGCTACTAGCAGGCGCGCCAGTGCTTCGAGGGCTTCGACGAGCACCCATCGGTCAGCTTCGGGGTCGATCAGCTCAAGAGAGTGGGCCACGTGGTCAGCGGCTGCCGACCAGCTCCTTGCGTCAATGTCGAGTCGAGCCAGGTTCACGTGCGCTAGCGCGATGGTGGTCCGGGTGCTCGATTGCTCGCCGGCTTTCATCGCCATAAGGGCATAGCGACGAGCGGCGCGACTGCGCCCCAAGCCCCGGGCTATGGCGGCAAGACGGTACGCGACAGTCCCCTCGGTTGGCCGGTGGCCCAGGTCCCTGAACAAATTAAGCGCCTCGCCACCAGTGCTTAAGGCCGCTTCTAGGTCTCCTGCCTTCCAGTGGGCCAGGGTCATCCCAGCTAGGGCATGGGCCCGGGCCAGAGGGTCACCACCGGTGGTAGCGATGGCGAGGGCACGGCCCAGGGTAATAACAGCCGCGTCGGTCGCTCCCATGTCGGCCAGCAGGGAACCCAGGTGGAGCAGCGTGGTCCCTATCTCGTTCTCAACTCCAGCTTCGTCCAACATGGCCAGTGAGGTTTCCAGAAAGCCTCGGGCAGCGGTGAGGTCGTCGGTAGCCGCGGCAATGGCTCCGAGCCGGCGCAACGCCCGGCCCTGGCCAAGGGGGTCATCGAGCTGGGCGAACAATTCCTGGGCTTCGTTCAGGATCGACGTCCCCTGATCGAACTGGGTGAGCCAATAAGCGAGATGCCCGCGCCGCAGCTGGGCTTCGGCCCGTAGCGCCGGCCCGGGCGCGGCCGCGTCGATCAGCCGGCCCAGCCACTCCAGCCCCTCGGCGGGGTGACGGCCCAGCCAGTAGTCGCTCAAAGCCACTGCCGTTTCGAGGGCCACCGTCGCCTGGGCCGAGGTCACCCGTGCCGCGCATACGTCGCCAAGGACGGCTCGGACATGGGGCATCTCCCGGTCCAGTAAGCGCAGTGTGGCGCTCCGGTCCGCTGATACGATCCGCGTCGCCAGCTCTTGAGCGCGGGCCAGGACCGCATCGACGTAGCGTGCGCGAACGGCGGCCACCACCGCCGAGTCCGCCGTTTGCAGCACATAGACGATGACGGTGCGCAGCAGGTCGTAGCGTGCGGTCCCGTCGCCCCGACGGGCCTGCACGAGGCTGGCGTCAACAAGCCGGGCCACAGACTCGAAAACCTCCGGCTCGCTAGCGGGCGTTACGGTGACGGCGGCTACGAGCTGGATGTCGGCGTCGGCCACCATGACTGCCAGGCCAAGCAGGACCATCCGGTCTTCCGGCCTGAGCCGGGCCACGCTGGTGCCGACCGCAGCCCAAAGGCCCCGTCGGCCACCGGCTGCCTCGCCTGCCCACCGGTTGAGGTCGGCCTCGACCCGTTCGGCCACTTCGCTCACCCCGAGCAAGCGCAGGTGGCGCGCCACCAGCTCGAGGCCGAGGGGTAGTCGGTCGACCAAGGCGCACAGCCGGTCGGCAGTCGCGACCTCCCCGGGTGCCACCACGAACGCGGGGTCGACAAGGCGGGCGCGGTCAACGAGCAGCGCCAGGGCGTCCTCCTCGGGCAGCGGGCCGATGGGTACCAACGCCTCGTCGAGCAACCCCAGCCGTTCGCGGCTGGTCCCCAGAACTCGGAGCGCGGGGCAGGTCATGAGCAGGGCCTCCACCTCGGCCGCGACCTCGCTGACGCGGCCTTCGCAGGCATCCAGCACTAAAAGGCCGTCGGACCCCGACAGCACGTCAGCGACCCCTTTACGAGCATCGAGAGCGTGCGACGACGGGGCGACAACGTCAAGTACAGCGGCGGCGAGTGACTGCTCAGGGGGCAACTGCTCGACCGAGACCCACCAGAGGCCGGTCCCAGCGCTGCGGGCTGCCTCTAGCGCCGTCCGGGTCTTGCCCGCCCCGGGCGGGCCGACCAGGGTGACCAGGCGTGCCCGCGTCCATGCCTCGTCAAGTTCAGCCCGCTCGCGCGACCGGCCGATCAGCCTGGTTGCGGCACCGGGGACACTCAAGCTGGGCCGAGGTCCGTCTCCGGGCCCGGGTCGCTCCAGTCCAGGATCCTGAGACAAAACGGCGTGTTCCATGCGGCGCAACGCCGGTCCCGGTTCCAGCCCGAGGTCGTCGACGAGCCGGCGGCGGGCCTCTGCATAGGCCTCGAGGGCCTCGGCCTGGGACCCCGAGCGGTACAGGGCGAGCATGAGCAGCTCCCAGCGGTGTTCGCGGTAAGGCTGCTCGGTGGCCAGCTGACGAGCCAAGCTGACCAGGTCCTGGGACGTTCCAGTTTCGAGCTGAGCAGCCAGCAGCGCCTCCTTGGCGCCTTCGGCTACATCCTCGAGCCGCCTCGCCTCGATGACTGCCTCCTCGACATGGTCGAGCTCGGGGAAAGGACGGGAACGCCATAGTGCCACGGCGGCGCCAAGAAGCGAGCACGCTTGCTCGGGTTCGCCGGGGCCAGCATCACGGCTGGCGGCGATGAGACGCTCGAGCTCCGCCGCATCGGTTGGCGATTCGAGGCAGTACCCGTCCGCCGCGGTCCTGATGGCGAGCCCGGACTGGCGCAAGCGGAGCACATTGGTGGCGATGGTGTGGCGGGCCGTGCGTGGTGGAGCACCGGGCCACGCCGCCAGCTCGAGAGAGGCCAGCGGTACCGCCCGGGGTGCGTCCAAAGCGAGCCGAGCAAGCAAGCGCCGGGCCTGGCGCCCTCCAATCGTTACTGGCTCCTCGGCCTTGACCTCCACCGGTCCGAGGATGCACACGATCACGCCCGAAATCTAGCGGGGCCTGTGGCCGAAGCAGTTCCTCGGCCCACGGGTGGGCTCCGTTTTCTTCGTCGGTCCCCAGGCCGGCCCGGAAGCTACCGTGGTGCGTGATGAAGCACATCTATTCCGGGAAAGTCCGCGACGTCTACGAGATCGACGAAGAACGGCTCTTGTTCGTCACTTCCGACCGGATGTCGGCATTCGACGTCGTGATGGCAGAACCGATCCCGAGCAAAGGCAGGGTGCTCGTGGCGCTGACGGCGTACTGGACGGCTCAGTTGTCAGAAGTGGCCCCTACCCACCTGATCTCCGTCGGCGCTCCGCCGAACCTGGACCTGGGCTCAGTAGGGGTCAGCCGCGAGTTCGCCGAGGGCCGCTCGATGGTGGTCCGCCGGGCCGAGATGCTGCCTATCGAGTGCATCGTGCGCGGTTACCTCTCCGGCTCGGCTTGGGCCGAGTACAAACGCTCGGGGACGATGCACGGCCAACCGCTGCCGGCCGGGATGTCGCAGTCCCAGCAGTTGCCAGCACCGGTCTTCACCCCTTCGACGAAGGCGACTAGCGGCCACGACGAGAACATTTCCTTCGACGAGGCAGCCAACCTGGTCGGTGACAAATTGGCCTCAGCGGCTCGGGAAATTTGCCTTGAGGCCTACCGCTGTGGTGCCGCTCACGCAGCCGGGCGCGGGATCATCATTGCGGACACCAAGTTCGAGCTCGGCCTCATCGACGGCGAGCTAGCCATCTGCGACGAGATCCTGACGCCGGACTCGTCGCGCTTCTGGCCAGCCGACCGATGGCAGCCTGGCACGGTGCCGCCGTCGTTCGACAAGCAGCCGCTGCGCGACTGGCTCGAGGCGGCCGGGTGGGACAAGGCTCCTCCGCCCCCGTTGCTCCCACCCGATGTCATCGCAGCGACAAGGCAGCGCTACGTGGAGGCCTACGAGCGTGTCAGCGGGCTCAGCTTTACCGACTGGCCCGGGACCGACGGCTGACGGCCGGGAAGATCTCGTGGCCAATTTCGAAGTCCTCGTCGAAGTACAGCTGAGACCGGGCATTTCCGACCCCCAGGGAGCGACGATAGAGCGCGCCCTGCCGGCGCTCGGTTTCGCCGGTATCAGTGAGATCCGTGCCGGCAAGGCGTTCCGTTTGCATGTCGACGCTCCTGACGAGGGGGAGGCGCGCCGGGTGGTCAACGAGCTGTGCGCCCGGCTGCTGGCCAATCCCGTCATCGAGGACGC
>Ga0209415_10020534_pt1 | contig 10257 bp, 8 predicted proteins | sample PeaSoiSIISIP2007_FD_187696 | JGI IMG/M metagenome (GOLD analysis project Ga0209415, IMG submission 187696) | Peat soil microbial communities from Weissenstadt, Germany - SII-SIP-2007 (SPAdes) (version 2) | ecosystem: Environmental > Terrestrial > Soil > Wetlands > Peat | place: Germany...
AACGCCAGCAAGAGGCCGATGCCAAACTGGAGAGAAATGGAGCCGACGAGAAAGATCGCGGTGTTGGCGGACACTTTGCCGAACAGCGGGTCCGCCAGGAGATCGCGGTAGTTCTTCAGTCCGACCCATGGGCTGCCGCCCCGCACAAACGTGACGAACGAGACGTCGTGCAGGCTCAGGTAGACGTTGTAGGCCACGGGATACACCATCAACACCAGGATGCCGAGGAGGGCCGGCAGGATGAACACGTAGCCGTGGCGTTCGTGTCGCAACGGAGCCCTCCGCCGGCGTTCAGCTCATGGACGGCGGGCGACCGGGGGCGTCGTCACCCGGTCGCCCTGGTCTGCGGGTTCCGACGGTCAGTGCGCGCGGGTCGCGTCGGCGAGGACCCGCGCCGCCGCCGTCGCCGCCGCCTGATAGTCGGCGTCCGTGGCGAACTGGGCCCGGATCTCCTGGCTGGCCCGGTCGAAGGCCGCCTGGGGCGTCAGCAGACCGCTCACCGCCTGCTGCATGTACCGGCGGGTAATCGCGGAGACGATCGTGTATTTGTCGCCGCCGCCCATGATCGGACGCGGCAGAGCCCGCCGGGCCTGCGAGGCGAACACCGCAAGATCCGGGTCACTTTTTGCCACCAGAGGAATCACGCTCCCCCGGGTGGGGACGCGGTCCGAGAGAACGCAGAACTCAGACATGGCCTGTGCGCTCGCGATGAACCTGAGGAACGTCCACGCGGCCTCGAGTTTCCCGGCGTTGATGTGGGGAGAGAGTCCAAACACCTCGCCGCCCATCGGGAGCACGGGCGCCGCGCCGGCCCGCGGAAGGGGCAGCGGCGCAATGGCGTACTTGACCCCGGCTTTCCTGAGATCGGGCAAGACCCACGGGCCGTTGATCATCATGGCCAGGTGGCCCGCCCGAAATTCCGCCATGACTCCGGTCGTCTGCGTCCACTGCAGGATGTCTCTCGACGCATACCCCTTCTGTACGAGCGTGACCCACAACTGAAGCGCGTCGACGGCCGCGGGCTTGTTCAGCTCGAACAGACTCCCGCCGTTGCTCCAGATGAACGGCTCAAGCTGCCACGTGCCCTCCTCGCTGTCGATCGCGGACACTCCGATCGCGTAGACCCCCCGACTCTTGAGCTTCTGCGTGAGGGTGTCGGAGACGCTCAGGAGATCCTGCCACGTGCGCGGCGGGGCGGCCACGCCGGCACTCTTGAAGTAATCCGTGTTGTAGAAGAGGGCGAGGTTGTTGGTGCTGAAGTGAATCGCGTAGATCTTGTCGTTCAACGTGGTCGCGTAGCGGGAGCCGACATTGAAGTCGCCCCACTGGCCCCACGCTTTGACCAAAGGCGTGAGATCCTGGAACACCCCCGCCTGCGCCAGATGCTGGACGTCCGGGTTATCCGAGAACACGATATCCGGCAGGGTTCCGACCATGGCCTCCCGCAAGCGGGTCGGGATCAACTCGGCGAAGGGGATGAAGTTCTCTTTGACGTCGATGTCGGGGTTGGCCTTTTCGAAATCGGCCAACACGCGGTCCAGTGCAATCGCGGTCCCGGTCCCTGGCGTGTAGTAGGTCGACATCGTCAGCTGCACACGCTGTTGCGCAAGGCCCGACGTGGCCGATAAGAAGAGCAACCCAACCACCACGATCCAGAGCGCAGCTCTCCTGACCATTCCGACCCCTCCCCTCGAATGGCCTATGCAGACAATCTCTTCCTCCTCACTCCTTCCGGCCGGGTGACGTGCGGCCGCCCGGTGCCGACGAGCGGCGGCGTCTTCCGTTGAGGCCCCACGGGCCCGGCCGTGGGTTCAACGCCCGCCGCCCGTTCCGGGCCAAGACCGAGGGGCTCGTGCAGGACCGCGACGCCACGCCCAATCGCGCAGGCGGACGCGTCCGGTTGCGACAAGGTGCGACAAGGTGATGGGAGTCGCCCCGCTGGAGTGCGCAAGTGCGCGTGACCCCACGGCCTGCGCACGGGTCGAGCAGGTGGTCGCCGCCGCGTGCCATAGGCCCCCCCATCACCCCGAATTTTCCGCTTTGGGTTCCCGTATTCCTTCGGTTGGAGCGTTCCAACCCGGGTGGAGTCCGGACTCCGCCTGGCGGGCCCGGAGAACAGGAATCCTTGCCCTCGCGTCGGAGGCTTCGAGCCGAGTCTCCTACCCGTTCTGCGCGCCGTACGCGCGGACCAGAAGGACTCTCCTCTCGAACACGTCCTGCGCCCGGGCGGCCCGCCCACCAAACCCGACTCGCCGCGTTGCGGCGGCGAGCGCGACCGGCGCCCAACAGGAATGCAAGACCCGCCTACCGCCGCGCGGGACGCTGTCGCGCGAGCGACCGAATCCTCACGGTGTTGCGCCCGGAGGCGTCGCCGCCGCCGAGGGGAGGATCGTCGGCCCCTGGGAGAGGTCCCACGCCGCCAACACCACCAGCACCGCGGCCGGTGCGACGACGCACCAGAACCCCCAGGACGCGTCTCCGGCGCCGCCAGCGATGGCTCCGGCGAGGTAGGAGCCCCAGACCGCGGCGAGGACGGACATCCCCTGCGGTGGAGTCGACGCGTGCCCGCTCCCGCCCCCGGCGCCGGCGGTCAGGAGCCCGGTGACATGCACCGCGAGGCTGGTCATGTTCCCGGTGATGAAGGTTGTGGCGAGCGGCTGCTCCCCAACCCGGCGCACCGCGGCACTCTGCATGCCCATGGCCCCGCCCAGCAGGGCGATCACGAGGAAGGCACCTGACTCGGGGAGCGTGTGTGGAGGACGCGCTCGCACGACCCCCCACGCGGCCACTGCCAGGAGCAGCAGAACGGCCTCCGCCGCCATCACACCGGCCAGCCGACGCCAGCGCCGCAGCACGGCGGTGGCGACCATCGCGCCGGCGAAGAACGCCGCGAGCACCAGCGACGCGCGCCCCGCGAGCCCCCACTGCGCGTGGCCGGCGAAGATACCGAGCAGCACCGTGTTGCCGGTCATGTTCGCGATGAAGATGCCGACGGTGAGATAGCCGACCGCGTCCAGAAATCCCGCGCACCCGCCCAACAGGAACGCGACGCGGCGTCTCGGGTACAGGGAAGCCGCTGTCGCCACTGTATACCTCCTCCCGACGTTTCCCCGGGGTGCCGCGCGGCCCTCGCGCGTGCGGTCCCTGAAAGTTCCCGGGCCACAGTAGCCGAGTCCTGCCGCGGCACGGCAGGCTTCCGGCCCACTGCTCGATAATACAGACACCGTGGACCTTCGCGAGCTCGTGGGGCAGCTGTTCGTCGTGGACTTCACCGGGCAGACCCCCACCCGCGACGTCGTGCGTCTGATCGAGCATGACGGGGTGGGTGGCGTGATTCTGTTCGACAAGAATGTCGCGTCGCCGCGTCAGGTCGCCGTGCTGACGAACACCCTCCAGGAGGTGGCAGCCGCCGCCAAGCGCCCCCCGTTGCTCGTCAGCGCGGACCAAGAAGGAGGCCCGGTGGTCCGTCTGCGCGAGGGGGCCACGCATTTCCCGAGCGCGATGGCGTTCGGTGCCGCGGCCAGCGAAGCGTTCGTGGCGTCCGCGGCTGGCGTGACCGCCCGCGAGTTGCGGGCCGTCGGCATCCGCATGAACCTGGCGCCGGTCCTCGACGTCAACAACAACCCGGCGAACCCCGTCATCGGCGTACGGTCGTTCGGCGAGGACGCGGGCCGGGTGGGGCGGCTCGGCGCCGCGGCGGTCCGCGCACTGCAGGCGTCGGGCGTGCTGGCCACGGCGAAGCACTTCCCCGGCCACGGTGACACCTCGCAGGATTCACACCTCGAACTTCCCGTGGTGCCGCATTCCGCCGCGCATCTCGAGACGGTCGAACTCGCGCCGTTCCGCGCCGCGATCGCAGCCGGCGTCGGGGCCGTGATGACGGCGCACGTCGTCTACCCCGCGCTGGACGCCGAGCGACGACCGGCCACGCTCTCCCCGGTGATCCTGAGGATATTGCGCCACCGCCTCGGATTTGCGGGACTCATCGTGACGGACTCAATGGCGATGCGGGCCATTACCGATCGTCTGTCGCCCGGCGACGCCGCGGTGCAGGCCGTGCTCGCGGGCGCGGACGTGATCTTGGCGTGCGGCACAACCGCCGCCCAGGACGAGGCGCTCGGAGCCGTGCGCCACGCCGTCGACCGGGGCCGCATCTCCCCGGACCGGATCGCGGAGTCCACGAGCCGCGTTCAAGCCGCGAAGCGCCGGCTCGGCCTCATGCAAAACGCCACCGTTGCGCCGGACCGGGTGACCGCGGACGTCGGAGTTCCTGCGCACCTGGCCGTCGCCGAGCACGTCGCCGAAGCTGCGGCGACGATCGTGGGGGACGGCGCCGTTCCGCTGCCCGCGGGGCGCGTCTTCGTGCTAGAGAGGGCGGACGATCCATCGGAAGCGCCCCGGCGCCTCGCGGAGGCGCTCCGGGGGTTCGGGCGGGACGCCGCGCTCATTTCCCCCGGACGCGTGGACGAGGTTCCGGACGGCACCCCCGTGGTCGTCGTGGTCGGTTGGGCACGGGCCCGTGGCGGTGATGGTCCGATCAAAGATCTCGTCCGCGCGGTCCTCGCGCGCCGGCCCGTGGTGGCGGTGTGCGTGGACGCGCCCTACCCGCTCGCGCGCATGCCCCGCGAGGTCTCGTCGGTGGTGGTGTACGGTGAAGATCCGCCGTCCTTGCGCGCGGCGGCGGGGCTACTCGCCGGGACCCTTCGTGCCTCTGGACGTTTACCCGTGTCGATCGTCGAACCGGGCCAGCCTGGTACGGAGCCGGTCGGCCAGGCGTGACAGCGTTGCCGGGACGAACCTCGCGTCGCGGTTGAGCCACGACGCAAGCGCGAGCGCTTCTTCGGTCGCGGCCTTGGCCCCCGCGATATCCCCCTGCTTGGCGCGGCCCTTCGCGACCTCCTCGAGCACGTGTGCGCGCAGGCGGTCGGGACGCCGCCAGGCAACCGCCTCGTCCTCCCACCGGGCCCGGGCGCCATCGGGATCGCCGATCAGCCGGTGCGCGCGCGTGAGGCGCCGCAGGATGCGCCACCGTGCGCCGGGTTCGTCCGTCTCGCCCACCGCCCGCGCAAGACAGTCCACGGCCTGCTCGTGTCGGCCCTGCCGTCCCAGCAGCACGCCGGCCCCTTCCCAGTCGAGCGGGACTCCGGCCGCGTGCGGGTCCCGGAGGATGCGGGCGACCTCGCCGTGCAGGAGCACGAGCGCCAGCAGATCGGCGCGGTTGTGGATGAGGATCGGGTTGAGGGCTGCCCGGTCGGTGGTGCGGAGATAGTCGACATAGCGCATCGGGATCTCCCACCCGGGGATGTCGCCGTCGCGGGGCGCGCCCAGTACCTCTGCCTCGATCGCGCTCAGTCTGTGGGTGCCGAGGACCCGGTGCCACAGCCGGCGGGCCGGGTAGATGAGATCGGTGTGGGCGTCGAGCACCGCGGGCGACTGCCGCGCCAGCACGAACCGGGCCTCGAGAATCGGCCAGTCGAACCGCTGCCCGTTGAACGTGACGAGGCGCCGCGCGCCGAGGCGGGCGGCGAGCGCCGCGAGGAGGCGGTGTTCCGCGCTCAGGCGGCGCAGCAGGAACTGCTCGGTGATCAGCGCGTCTCCGTCGACGTACGCGACGCCGACGAGGAACGCGTACGTCCCCGTACCGCCGGCGAGCCCGGTCGTCTCGGTGTCCAGCCAGAGCGTGCGCGCGAGGTCCTCGCCGCCGTCCTGGCCGAGCGCCGCGAGCGCCTCCCCGAGCACGCACCGCCCGTGCCGGTGCCCAAGCCCGAACTTGGCGCGCACCACTTCGACGCCGTCGCCCGGCGCCGCGTCGAGGCCGGGCGACGTCCGGGGAACCGATCCCGCGCCCACGGTCGCCCGCGCGGTCCCGGCCGCGCCCATGCGCCGCAGGCGATCCCGGAGGCTCCCGGACGCCCCGTGCGCGTCCGCGGTGGCCGGCGCCCGATCAGGCGGGGACGCACACATCCCGCAACAACCGCAGCGTACGCCGCTTGGCTTCCGGCCCCAACTCCAGCACCGGTCCGACGCACGACGGGCAGCCCTGCTCGCACGCGCACGTCTCGACGAGCCGCGCCGCGGCATCCAGCAGCTCCCCGCGCAGGGCGAACAATCGATCCGCCTGTCCGACCCCGCCCGGGACGTGCTCGAACAGCGTCACCGTCGGCTCGCCGGTGTGCGGAGACCGCACCTCCACGGTGGATCCGAGATCGCGGGGATCGGTCATCAAGTACAGGGGCGCGATGTTCTGCAGGGCGTGCGCGACCCCGAGCAACGCGCCCTGCAGCGCGTCCGTGTCCATCTCCGGGATCCGGTCACGCGGGAACACCCACCACGCCGCGGTGGTGTGCAGCGTCGTCTCGGGCAGGTGGATCGTTCCGAAGCCGACGTTTTCGTGGGTGGTCAGGCGCAGCTTCTTGTAGATCGTGGGACGGAAGGTCACGACCGCCTCGCCGTGGGCCGCGCCCGAGACGCGGGCAAACTCCTCCAGCACGCGCACGTTCGTCGCGATCTGCGCGTCCGTGTAGTAGTCGACGTCTACTTGCCGGACGTACGCCTTCCGCTCGTCCCAGTCGAGGCGGTCGACGTGATACTGCTGCCCGAGGTGGATGTAGATCGCGTCCTCGTGCACGAACGCCGGCGCCGACGGCAGGTCGATCTCGCCGATCACGCGGGGCCTCGGCTCCGTCGTGTCGATGATCACGACGTTTTCCTGGCTCGCGGTGCGCAGGCTGACCTCCTCGGCCGGATACGCCTCCGCGACGTAGTGCCAGGTATCCCCGTCGTGGTGGAGCACCCGCTCCTCTTCGAGGTACGCGAGGATCTCCGGCAGCGTGTTGGGACCGAATACCTCGTCGTCGCGGAGCGGCAGCTCAAAGGCGGCGCATTTGAGATGGCCCGCCAGAATCAGCAGGTTGTCGGGGTTGATCCTCGCGGCCTCGACCGGCTGCTCGAACAGGTATGACGGGTGGGTGACGATGAACTGGTCGAGGGCCGCGCTGGAGGCGACGAGGATCGCGAGCGAGCGCTCGGCGCGCCGGCCCGCCCGGCCCATCTGCTGCCACGTACTGGCGATCGTTCCCGGGTACCCGACCAGCACCGACGCGGAAAGTTGCCCGATGTCGATGCCGAGTTCGAGCGCGTTGGTCGCCGCGACCGCACGAACGGCGCCGCTGCGAAGGCCCTCTTCGATCCGCCGCCGCTCGCTCGGGAGGTAGCCCGCGCGGTATCCGCAGACCGCCTCGGGGTCGAGGTGGTGGCGCCGCGCCTGCTCGCGCAGGTATGTGGTCAGCAGCTCGGCGCGCAGGCGGGTACGCGCGAAGAAGATCGTCTGGATCCGGCCCTTCAGGAGTTCCTCCGTCAGCGCCACCGACTCTCGGACCGCATCCCGGCGAATCCCGAGCGCCTGGTTCACGACCGGCGGATTGTACAGCGCGATGGTGCGATCGCCGGTGGGCGCCCCGCTCTCGTCGATGACCGTCACCGCGCGGGCGGTCAGGCGGGAAGCGTGCTCCCCGGGATTCCCGATCGTCGCCGAGCAGCAGATGAACTGCGGCGTGCTGCCGTAGAAGCGGCAGATGCGCATCAGACGCCGCAACACGTTGGCCAGGTGCGAGCCGAAGACGCCCCGGTAATGGTGCAGCTCGTCGATCACGACATAGCGGAGATTCTCGAACAGGCGCAGCCATTTCGTGTGGTGCGGCAGAATCGCGGTATGCAGCATATCGGGGTTCGTGACCACGATGTGACCGGCTGCCCGGATCGTGCGGCGCGCATCGCCGGGCGTGTCGCCGTCGTACGTATACGCGCCGACCTCGACGCCGAGGGCGCCGATGAGGTGCTGGAGTTCGTCCACTTGGTCGGCGCCGAGGGCCTTCGTTGGAAACAGATAGAGCGCGCGCGCCCCGTCGCCACGCAGCGCGGTATCGAGCACGGGCAGGTTGTAACACAGGGTCTTCCCCGACGCGGTGGGGGTCACCACCACAATGTCCTTCCCGTGGCGGACCTCCTGATAGGCTTGCGCCTGATGCGTGTAGAGGCGCGCGATGCCGGACCGCACGAGCGCCTGCGCGAGACGGGGATCCAGGTCCTCGGGAAACTCGGCAAACCGGGCCGGCGTGGCGGGAACCGTGCGCCACGCCGTGAACTGGGGCGCAAAACGTGGGCGGGTCTGATAGGCGTCGAGGATCTGCTCCAACGTCATGCCTGACCCCCTGCTGCGCGTATCGCACCGTCCCACGCCAGATCGTCCTCGCGTGGACGGTGATGGTCCCGGGCCTCCGAGGGCGGCCCGAACGCATGTTCGCGACCCGCGCCGATGGTTCCTCCCCACCTTTGTCGCACACGTGGGGCCGCCTGAGGGACGCGGCCATCTACGGGCCATTTCTTGAAGGGATGATCTGTGGGCGAGCGGGAGCCATACCAAGGTGGATCAGGTCTACACCTGGCCACCGTGGTCTGGCGGATCGCGGAGCAAAGGCGCGGGAGGCCAGGAACGTCGCCGCATGCCGATCTTCCTACGTCGCGTCCGCCGCCACACCGCGGTGGTCACACGACGCGCATCCGCGCGACGAGCGCCCACGGGATCTCCGTGTAATTCTTCCAGGACAGCCCGCCGTCGGCCGCACTGGGAGGAAATGCCAGCTCTTCCAGCGCGTCAAGCACGAGACCGGCGCGAAGAAAGACGCCGAGGAGGACACTCAAGGGACGGTCAAAGTAGTAGTGTGGCTCCGGCTGGTTGGCCGGCCCGACGATGCCCCTGCGGGCGGTCGGCCGGAGATACTCGAGGACCTTGACGCCGTATCTCACGGCGAACCCACCGTCACGATTCTCTTCCTCGATGATCTTTGTCACCCCGGCGGCGTTGAAACATGGATGCGTCACCGAGAAGACGAAGCGACCTCCCGTCGTACGCAGCACCATCGGCAACGCCTCCCCAAGCGGTTCGATGTCGGCGATGTCGAAGAGGGCCATGGTGCACACGGCTGCGTCGAACCGCCGTGCGCCCAGGGACTGCAACGCTGTGACCTCGGTCAGGTCCAACACGCGGTAATCAATTCGCTCGGCGTGCGTCTTCGTCCGCAGCCTGGCGTGGTCGATCAGCCCGTGACTGAAGTCCACGGCCACGACATGGGCACCGTCCGCCGCCATCTTGCGGGCAAACGCGCCATTCCCGCAGGCGAGATCCAGGACGAGCTCTCCGGCGCGCGCCCCGAGCAGGCGCTCCGTTACGGGGTCGACCATGATCCGTTGAAACTCCAGTCCACCATCACCCGCGTGGTGGTCCCACCAGTCGGCGTTCGCCTCCCAGATCTGCCGTGTGTGTTGCGTGAGCCCGCGAAACCCTTGGGAATGTTCTGTGTCGGCCATACGCTCGTTCTCCAATCGGCCCTGTGTGTCGCTCCACCCGTGGATTGAGCGCCTCTGCAACGGTGGTGATCTGCAGATTTCGGTCCCCGGAGACGTCGTGACCGGGGTGTTCGTCGTGGCGTTTCGGCTCATCTTCAGGGTACGCGCGCACACCCGTATTGGAGGATTCCATGCCGGGTTCCTCCAACCGGGGCCCGGGATATGGCAGCGCTGGCGGACGATGGGCGAGACACCGCTCGGTTCTCGGCCGCGGTGCCGCCGGACTCTCTGCAAGCACACGGGCTGGTGAGCCGGGCGTGGAGCGGTCGGAGCATCGCCCCACGACAAACTCGCCCTCAGGCTCCCCATCAGCCAGCAGGCACCCGCAGGGGCACCGGTGTGCCGCGAGCCGGTCCGCTCTCCAGCAGTCGGTGCCGCAGGTGTCAGCAACCGGGATCGATGGACGTCGGCAGCGCGAGCGGCCGCCAGCTGTTCACCAGGTGATGCGCTCTGCACCGCGCAGAGCCACGCCCGAGGCGGAACGGAGCCGCGGCTAGATAGGATGAACGAGCCGGCAACCTGCGTAATACGTGGGTTGCCACCGGAAGGGCAGCCTATCCACATACGGAGGTGCCGGCTCATGAATCAGGATAGCACAATCGTGGGGTTGGATGTCCATAAGAGGCAGATTACGGTCGCAGTATTATCACCTGGCGCGGCACAGCCCAACGAAGTGCTCACGATCGAGAATCATGCGCAAGCCATCGTACGATTGGCGAAGCGACTGCGCAGGGCCAGCGAGGGGTGTTTGTGTACGAAGCGGGGCCATGCGGGTATGAGGTGCAGCGCCAACTCCACCATCTTGGCTGTCGGGCGGTAATTATTGCGCCAAGCTTGATGCCGATTCGGCCC
>Ga0209415_10020535_pt1 | contig 10256 bp, 11 predicted proteins | sample PeaSoiSIISIP2007_FD_187696 | JGI IMG/M metagenome (GOLD analysis project Ga0209415, IMG submission 187696) | Peat soil microbial communities from Weissenstadt, Germany - SII-SIP-2007 (SPAdes) (version 2) | ecosystem: Environmental > Terrestrial > Soil > Wetlands > Peat | place: Germany...
TCGATGTTCTTGCGAAGGTCGATGACGGTGCCGATGCTATCCGGCTCGATCCCGTGCACGATCACGCCGGCCAGGTTCGAGGCGCTCGACGCCATCACCTCGCCCTGCACGACCGGCGTCGCCGCCGCTACGCCTTTCACGGAGCGCACCCGCTCGAGCGTTTGCGCGTAATCGCCCCAGGGGGCCTGGCTCGTCGTGTCGATGACGATGTGGGCGTTGTTGCCGAGGATCTTGCGCTTCAAGTCGGCGCTGAAGCCGCCCATGACGCTGATGGCGCCCGACAGGGAGAACGAGGCAAGCGCGACGGCGAAGATCGACAGGCCGCTGATGAGCGTGAGAAAGCCGCTCTTCTTCGCCCGCACGTGCCTCGCGGCGACGTACGACGAGAACGTTCCCCGTTCGAGCCTGTCGAGCCCCCATGGCAGCAGCGCCACCACCGTGCCCACGAGGAACACCACGCCCGTCGAGATGGCCCCGGCGCGCACCAGCGCGTCGCGCAGCTTCCAGGCGGACCCGCGCAGCACCGGGAGCCGCTCGGTCCAGTACGTGAAGCCGACGAACAAGGCCCCCAGTCCGGCGCAGGCGGATTGCAGCGCGGCGCGCGTCCTGGCGTGACGCCGGAAGTCGGTGACCGCGCGCCACGCCAGAAAGGACATCGCGGACACCACCGCGGCCAGTCCCGCGACGACCGCCGGAACAGGAACGGGACTCACGCTCCGCTTCGGGACTGGCCAGCCTCGGGCCTCAGCAGGGGGAACAGGATGACATCGCGGATCGATGCCTGATCCGTCAGCGCCATCACCAGGCGATCTATTCCCATCCCGAAGCCGGCGGCGGGGGGCATGCCATGTTCGAGCGCGCGGATGTAGTCGTCGTCGTAGTCCATCGTCTCCTCGTCGCCGCGCGCCTTACGCTCGACCTGGGCGCGGAAGCGGTCCGCTTGGTCGTCCGGGTCGTTCAGCTCACTGAAGGCGTTGCACACCTCGCGGCCTTGCACGAAAAGCTCGAAGCGGTCCGTCAACTCCGGGCGGGCGTCGTTGCGGCGGGTGTGGTGGCGGTGGGGGCGGCTGCGGAGGTGGGGGACATCGTGGCTCCTTTCTCAGGCGAGCACGTCGACGAGCGCGCCGCGGGAGTGCCGCAGGGCGACCGGTACGGGGTTGGGGAGGGGATTGGGGTTGGAGTCCGGGTCCTCATCGCCGTCCTCGGCGTGGGTTCGGTGGGCGGACGCGAAGCCGGCGGAGTGCTGGGGCGCATGGCCCTCGCGGCCCTGCGCGCCGGTTTCGAGGCCTCCGGTGTCGAGGTGCAGCGCGCTGAGGCCGAGCGAGCTGAGCGACTGGCGCAGTTCGGCGCGCCCTTCGCTGAGCGCCTGAGCGGCGGCGGGGGTGTCGGCGGTGAGCCGCGCCACCAGCCCCGAGGCGCTCTGACTGAGGTGGATGCGAATTTCGCCGAGCTCCGCGGGCGCGAGAGCGATGCGCGCCGAGGAGAGTCCCTGGCGGGTGGCGAGCTCGATCGTGGCGTGAACGGCCTCGATCGCCCGCGCCAGATCCACGCCGTAGCCTGGTGCGGCGCCCGCCTGGCTCACAAGGGGGACGGCGGAGGCCGTGGGAGCGAGGGAGTCCGCGGCGGGAGCGGCCCCTGCGGCGGCGGGAGGGCTCGCGGTGGCGGGGGCATCGCCGGGGAGTCGAGGCTGAGCGTCACGCGCGGATGCGACGTGGGGGGCCTCGCGGGTTGAGGCTGGGAGGGGGAGGGCCGCGGGTGGCGAGACGGCGGTCGAGTTGGCGCTTCGCGCCGTCGGCGGCGCGTCTGCGGCTGGGCCTGCGGCGGTGGCTGGGGCAGTCTTGGTGGAAGGGTCGGTCGCCGCGTTAGCTGCCGGGGCGGTCCTGGTGGTGATGGAGGAGTCGGTCGCCACGGTGGTGGCCGGGCCGGTCTTGGCAGTGGAGGCGTCGGTGGCCGGGGCGGTTTGGGTGGAGGAGGAGTCCGTCGCCGCGTTAGCGGTCCGGACGGTCCCCGTGGTGGGGTCCGTCGCAGTGGTGGCGGGCGCGGTCTTGGTGGAGGGGTCCACCGCCGCGCTAGCGGCAGGGGCGCTCTCGGTGGGGGTGGCTGTCGCGGCGATGGCGGCCGGGAGGGTCGCGGTGGGCTGTGGAGCGCCCGCTGTGGCGCGGGTGGCGGTAGCCATGGCGCTGGCGGCTCCGAGCGCCGTGGTTAGCTGGATGGGAGGCGTTTCGGCGGGAGCGAGACCCACAGTCGCCTGGGCGTTTGCCGTGGCGGGGCGATGCCCACTCGGGGGGCTCTGCTGGTGGCCTTCCGCAAGGGCGGTCCGGGCCGAATGATCCTCGAGCGCGCTCTGGAAGGGCGGCCCGCCGGGCGGAGCGCCCGGTGGAGCGGGACCCGTGCCCGGCGGGGCTGTCGGCGCCGGGGCGAGGGATCTGGATGGAGCGGGAGCGGGAGCGGGGGCGGAGGCGCTCATGCGATCGACCCGCTGGCGGCGGTGGGGGCGAGGGTTTGGCGGTAGGCGTTGGCGTAGCCCATCACCTTGCTCACGTAGTCCTGGGTTTCGGCGTAGGGCGGAACGCCCCCGTAGCGGCTGACGGCGCCGGGCCCGGCGTTGTAGGCGGCCAGCGCATCGGCTGTGTTGCCGCCGAAGCGGCTGAGCATCTGGCTCAGGTAGCGCGCGCCGCCTTCGATCGACTGGAGCGGGTCAAGCGGGTTGGAGACACCCAGCGAGGTGGCGGTGCCCGGCATCAGCTGCGTCAGGCCGAGCGCGCCGGAGCTCGAGCGGGCGTTGGGGTCGAAGCCGGACTCCTGCTGGATGAGGCCGTGCAGCAGGGCCGGGTCGATCCCGTAGCGCGCGGCGGCCTGGGCGATCGGAGCGTCGTAGGCCGAGGCGCCCGCGTTTCCCGCGGCGGGTGTGGCCGCACTCAGCGAGGTGGAGGGTTCGACGGCGCTCGCAACAGATGGAGTTGGGCTTGGTTCGACGGGGCTCGCGGCGGATGGAGCCGGGCCTTGCGCTGCGCTCGGTCCGGCGGAGGCCGCCTTGAGCGCGGCGGCGAAGCTGGCGGTGGAGCCCGACCCGGCTGCGGCGATCAGGGTCTGCAGCTGCTGCATGCGCCGGCTGGCGCTGGCCGCGTCGGTGGGCCCGCTCGCAGGGGGAGAGGCAGGGGGGGAGGTGGGCGAGGGGGCGATCGCCTGGATGCTCATGCGGCACTCCGGCGGAAGCGATCGAGCGCGACTTCGTCGAGCGCGCCGCTCTCCTGGCGCTCGAGCTCGCGGGCGTGCTCGCCGCGGTGGCGCTCCTTCAGCCGCTCGAGCATCTCCCGCTCGCGCGCGGCGACCCCGAGTTCGACGTCGCGGTCGGCTACCAGGCCGTCGTGGCGCTCGAGCTCGCGGATGCCGGCGAGGCGCTGGGCCTCGACGTGCTCGACGAACGCCTGTCGAGCGAGCAACTCCGCGGCGGTGGCGGAGGCGGCGGGGCCGGTGGCGCGGCGCTGCTCGGCGCGCGCCTGCTCCAGGTGCTCGTCCACGGTGCTGAGGCGAGCCTGACTGTCCGAGCGTTGCGTGAGCGCTTGCGCGAGCGCCTGGCGGGCGAGATCCTCCCTGCGCTCACGCAGGGCACGGACACGCTCCAGGCGGAAGCGAAAAGAGGGTCCGGTCACTGCCCGGTAGTCGGACGCGGAGCGCCATTCTTTAGGGTCTTAGGCCGGGGATCCGCAGGAGTCTAAGAATTTCCTTACAAAAGACCCGGCAGTGATCCAGCTGGCCCAATTATTCGCAAAGAGAATATTCGCCTCGTGTCTAGCGGATTCGACGCGAATGTCAAACTATTCTGTTTGTCGAATATCGAATGAATCGGACCTTTCCCCATCAGAGGCTGGCCACGTCAATCCCCGCGATCGGCGATGGATCGTCGCTGCCTGGCAAAGCGGCGCACGACGAGGGCCGGATAACCAAAGTGCTCCCACTATAATAAAGACTGCGAGACGTTTATGCCTACGAAGACCATCAAGACCACCAGGATCACCAAGAAGGAAGAGGAAATCTCGATCACCCTCTCGCCCGTGCAGGTCGAGCAGGTGATGCGCCTTGCCGGCCAGAGCCGCAACGGGACCGTGTCGAACCTGCTGCTGGCAGCGCTCGACAACGCCTACAAGCCTGGCAACGGCGGCAAGCGCAGCAAGACGAAGTCGCTCCAGAAGGCCACGCAAGAGGCGCTCGAGGATGCCCTGACCGATCCCCAGCTCTCGCAGTCGTTGCTGCGCGGCCTGGCGATCCTGTCCTCGTACGGCCCCGAGCGGCCGTGGCGCGCGATCATCGACCTGGCTCACCAGCTGGGGATGTCGCCCTCCACGACCCACCGCTACGTGAAGACGCTGCGGGCGGTGGGGCTGCTGGAGCAGAATCCCACGACGCGCGAATACCGCCCGGTCGCACCCTAGTAGTCAAGGCTTTAAAACCGCATAGCCGAGCCATTCGGCCCCGCTCAGACGCTCAGATGCAGCGCTGGGATCGCCGAGGGTCCCGGGTCCCCGTGGTTCACCGCGGGCTCGGAGTCGTGCGCGCTGAGCGCCTCGCCTTCGAGGACATCGCCGTGATGTGACTGGAGGGACTGGGCCAGCGAGTCGGCAAGTTCGAGCAGCTGCGCGTCGGAGCTCTCCGGCTCGCTGTGCTCGCCGGTGGCCTGGCGCAGGAACGCCTCGATGCGGGGTCGGTGCGCGAGCGCGGCGTCGAGCGTCGGATCGCTGCCCGAGCTGTAGGCGCCGATCGCGATCAGATCCTCCTTCTCGCGCAGCGCCGCGAGCGCCGTGCGCAGGCGCTGGCCGGCGATGACGACCTCCTCAGAAACAATCTCCCCGATCAGGCGCGAGACGCTCTGCGGCACGTCGATCGCCGGATAGTGCCCGGCGTGGGCCAGCGCGCGGGTTAGCACCACGTGACCGTCGAGGATCGAGCGCACCGCGTCGGCGATCGGCTCGTTCATGTCATCCCCATCGACCAGCACCGTGTAGAGGCCGGTGATCGAGCCGCGCGGGCTCGTGCCGGCGCGCTCGAGCAGGCGCGGCAGCAGCGCGAACACCGATGGGGTGTAGCCGCGCGTGGCGGGCGGCTCGCCGATCGCCAGGCCGATCTCGCGCTGGGCCATCGCAAAGCGCGTTACGGAGTCCATCATCAGCATCACGTCGTGGCCCTCGTCGCGGAAGTGCTCGGCGATCGTCGTCGCGGTGAGGGCCGCCTTGATCCGCACCAGCGCGGGCTGATCGGAGGTTGCGACCACCACCACCGAGCGCTCCAGGGCGTCGCCGAGGTCGCGCTCGATGAACTCCCGCACCTCGCGTCCGCGCTCGCCCACCAAGGCGATTACGTTCACCGAGGCGCTCGTGGAGCGCGCGATCATGCCCAGCAGCGAGGACTTGCCGACGCCCGAGCCCGCGAAGATGCCCAGGCGCTGACCGAGCCCGCAGGGCACCAGCGAGTCGAGCGCGCGCACGCCGAGCCCAACGCGCTCGCTGATCCGGGGGCGGCTCATCGCGCTCGGCGGGGAGGCGATGGTGGAGCGCTGCTCGCCGCCGCCGACGGGCGCCTGGAGATCGTCGAGCGGGACGCCCAGACCGTCGATCACGCGGCCGAGCAGGTTGGAGCCGACGTCGATGCGAAACGGCGCGCCGGTGGCCAGGACCCTGGTGCCGGGCCCGATGCCCTGCATCTCGCCCAGGGGCATCAGCAGGGTGCGCCCCTCGCGAAAGCCCACGACCTCCGCGGAGACGGCTGGGGACCCTCGGTCGGCCTGCACGAGGCAGACCTCGCCGACCTCGGCCTCCAGGCCGGTCACCTCGACGATCAGGCCGATCAGGTTGCTCACGAAGCCGTGACGCCGCGCGAGGTCGGCGGAGTTCAGTGCGGCCGCAGCGCTTGCGAGTTGGGTCATGGGGCGTGCTCGTCGATGGGTGGTTCGGGCTCCGAGCGGATGTGTGGCTCGGGCTCTGCGTCTAGGAATGGCTCGGGCTCTGCGTCTAGGAATGGCTCGGACTCGGCGTCGATGGGTGGCTCGGGCTCCACACGCCCATCGGCGGGCGCCTCGGCGAGCAGCAGCTCGCGGGCGCGTTCCAGCTGGGTCTTGACCGTCGCGTCGATCTCGCCCTCGGCGGTGCGCACGATCGCGCCGCCGCGGCCGATGCGGCGGTCGGCCTGCACGTCGCACAGCTCGATGCCGCCCACCTGCGCGCGCAGTTCGCCGACGGCGGCGCTCACCACGTCGAGGTCGTCGGGATCCACCAGCACCACGACCTGGCGCCGGTCGGCGACGCGGCGCAGCGCCCCGCGCACCACGTCGAGGACGCGCTCGGGCTGAGCCTCAAGCTCACCGGCGAGCACCTTCGCGGCCAGCGCCAGCGCCAGTTCCACCGCGTCGCGCTCGACCGCCTCGGCAGTCTCTACGCGCAGCTGCTGGAGCTCGCGCAGCGCCTCCCCCATGGCGCTCGCGGCCGTGGCGGTCTCCGCGAGCCCATCGCGATGACCCTGCGCGCGGCCCTCGGCGTGGCCTTCGGCGCGGGCCTGCTCGCGGATGCGCTCACCTTCGGCGGTGGCCAGCGCGAGGATCCGATCGGGCGCGTCGCGGGGTAGCGGGGGGGAGGGCTCGAGCTGCACGAACGCGTAACCGGCGGGCGCCTCGGGCTCCCGAGCCATGGTGGCCGCGTCAGACAACCGCTTCGCTCTCCTCTTCGCCCTCGCCGGAGAGCACGATCGTGCCGGCCTCCTCCAGGCGGCGCACCACGGCGACGATCCGGCTCTGGGCCTCGTCGACGTCGCGCTTGCGCTGGGGCTGCTGCACCTCCATCTCCTCCTGGAGCATCGCGGCGCCGCGCTCTGACATGTTGGTCATCACGATCTCCTTCACGGCGTCGGGGGCGCCGCGCAGGGCGAGCACGAGATCCTTCTGGTTGGCCTCGCGCAGCACCTGCTGGATCGCGCGCTCCTCGAGCTTGACGATGTCCTCGAAGACGAACAGCATCCGCCGCACCTGCTCGGCGAGGTTCTGGTCGGTGTCCGCGAGGTGGTCGAGCACGTTGCGCTCGGTGGAGCGGTCGGCGTGGTTGAGGATGTCCGCGAGCGCCTTCGTGCCGCCTGCGGAGGAATACTCCTGCTCGACGAGCGTAGTGAGCTTCTGGCGCATGATCTCCTCCACCTGGTGGATCACCCGCGGGGAGGTCTCGCCCATGCGCGCGATGCGCAGCGCCACGTCGGGCTGGGACTCCTCGGGCACCTGCGCGAGCACCTGCGCGGCGAGCACGGTGTGCAGGTTGGCGATCACGAGCGCCATCGTCTGCGGGGACTCGGTGCGCAGGAACGCCACGATCTGCTCGGGCGGTGTGCGGCGCAGGAACTCGAAGGGTCGCATCTCGATCACCGTGGAGAGCCGCCCGATCAGTTCCTCCGCGCGCTCGGCGCCGAGCGCGCGCTCGAGCACGTCGCGCGCGAAGTCGATCCCGCCGGAGACATCCGCGAGGCCGCCCTCGGAGTCGGTCACCGCGGCGAGCTCGTTGAAGATCGCCTCGGCGGTCTCTTCTTCGACGGTGCTGAGCTTGGCCATCTCCAGCGAGAGCCCCTCGATGTCCTCCTCGCGCATGTGCTGCATCACGCCCGCGGCACGCTCGGAGCCGAGCGCCGCCATCAGCACCGCGGCCTTGCGGCGCCCCGGCAGGCGCACGGCACTGCGCTGGGGGAGCCCCGCGAGCGCGGGGGACTCCTCGGCGGCGGGTAGCTCGATCGCCACGGATTAATCCTCCTGCATCCAGGTGCGCAGCTGCTGGGCGACTCTGTCGGGGTTGCTCTCGGCGAGCTGCTCCACGCGCTGGCGCACCGGCGCGTCGCCGCCGGCGGCCATCACCATCGTTGGGGGCGCCGACGCGGGAGGAGCCGCGGGGCCCGAGCGTCCGCGCTCGAGTTCGGAGAGGCGCACGGGCAGCTCCAGCTCGCGCAACCACACCGGCTCGTTGTCGATGTCGGCCTGCTCGCGCTTGCGCAGCGAGCGGGTGGTGAAGAACAGGAACAGCAGCGAGGCGAGGCCGATCAGCGCGTACTTGGCGTACCCGATGATGCCGCTCGTGGGACTCGCGCTGGGGACGGGCGTCTTGGCGAACGCCATCTGGCCGATCGAGATCGTGTCGCCGCGCTTGGGCTGGAGCCCCGCGGCGTTGGTGATCGCTTCGCGGATCGCCGGCAGCGAGGCGGCGGGGATGGACCTGTCGAGCAGTACCGAGACGTGCTGGTTTTCGATTTCCCCGGGGGCGACGGTGGAGTGGGTGACGGTCTTGTCGACGCCGAGCGAGGTGTTGGTGATTTCGTGCTTGTAGTTGGACTTGCCGCCCGCGCCCGTCTGTGCGTAGGCGGGGATGTTGGCGGTGCCCGTGGCCGCTCCGCCGCCGCTGCCGTTGCCGGCGAGCGTCTCGAGGTCCTTGCTCTGCTGCAGCGGCACCCCCGCCTTGCCATAGGTGAGCGTTTCCTGGGTGGTCTTGTTGACGTTCAGGGCGGCCGCGACCTGCACCTGCGCCTTGCCGGGGCCGAGCGTCTGCGCGAGCATCGCGTTGAGGTTGGCCGCGGTGCTCGCGTCATAGCGCGCCTCGCTGGTCTGCTTGGTCGTTTCGCCGCTGCCGCCTCCTTCAGAGCCCGCGGCGGGCCACAGCAGCTGGCCGGTGCCGTCGGTGATCGTGACCTTGCTCAGTGAGAGCCCCGGTACGGCCGAGGCCACGAGCTGGGCGATGCCGCGCACCGAGCCGGGGTCGAGCGAGTTGGTGCCCGAGAGCAGCACCGACGCGGAGGCGGTGGTTTGGCTGGAGGCGAACAGCTGCGCCTGCGGCGAGGGCAGCACGAGCTGCACCTGCGCGCCGCTGACTCCCTGCACGTTGTCGATCGTTTCTTCGAGCTGCCCCTGCATGGCGCGCTGGTAGTTGACCTGCTGCTGGAAGTTGCTTTCGCCGAGGTTCTGCTTTTCGAACAGAGACAGGTTGGGGTGGTTGCCCCCGAGCACCCCCGCGCTCGCGAGCGCGACGCGCGCGTGGGCGGTTTCGTTCGATTGCACCGCCAGCGCGGTGCCGTTGTTCTGCAGCTGGTAGCCGATGCCCTGCTGGTCGAGCGCCGCGGTCATCTTCGCCGTCTGCGCCGGGTTCAGCCCGCTCGCCAGCGTGGAGTAGCTGGGCTTGGAGACCATGTGCACGAACAGGTAGATGAAGAGGATCGCGCCGAGCGCCGAGGCACCCGCGATCAACCATCCGCGCGGTGAGAGTCTCGAGGCGAGCTGGGCGACGGGCATCGGTTAGACCTGTGTCTGGAAGATGCTCTGGGCCGCTTCGGCGGCCTTGGTGCGAATCTGCGAGGCGAGCTGCATCTCCATCTGCGCGTCCTGCACGGTCATCACGGCGCTCTCGGGGTCGCTCACGGTCCCCGTCGCCAGTGCCTGCGAGGCGTCATCAGCGCCCTGCTGGGTCTGCTCCAGCGATGAGATCGCGCCGGTGAGCGCATTACTGAAGCCCCCGCTGGGGCCCGCGCCGGCGGTGCCGCCGAGCGCCGGTTCGCTCTGGCCCAGCCCTTCGGCCTGACCAACGCCGGCGCCCTGCGCTGCCGTGCCCTGGCCGAGCCCGAGGCTGCCGGTGATGCTGCTCAGCCCGCCGATGGGGGGAATGATCACTTCAGCAGCCCCAGCGTCGAGGTGAACATCGACTTCGCGGTCTGCATCGCCGTCACATCGGACTGATAGGAGCGCGACTCGGAGATCAGATCCGCCATTTCGGTGACGGTGTTGACATTGGGCATCTTCACGTACCCCTGTGCGTTGGCGTCGGGGCTGCCGGGGTCATAGATCTGCTGATCGGGGGTGCCATCGGCGACGATGCCCGTCACCTGCACACCGCCACCCGGCTGCGCCGGCAGCGCGCGCGGGTTCATCGCCCCCGCCAGCGTGGTGCCAAAACCGGCCGTTCCGACCTGCTGGAGCTCGACATCCTGGCGCTGGTAGGGCTGACCCCCCGCGCCGCGTGTGGTCTGCGCGTTGGCGAGGTTCTCCGAGGTCACGTCCATGCGCACACGCTCGGCCGAGAGACCGCTGCCGGCAATGTCGATCGCGGGGATCAGTCCCATCAGCCGCCGCCCATCGCGGAGCGCAGGATGCCGTCGCGCGCGCCGAGCACCTGGGTCAGCGCCTGGTAGTCGAGCCCATTCTCTGCGGCCTGCGCGGATTCCTGATCAATGCTCACACCATTGCCGGCGGG
>Ga0209415_10020536_pt1 | contig 10256 bp, 4 predicted proteins | sample PeaSoiSIISIP2007_FD_187696 | JGI IMG/M metagenome (GOLD analysis project Ga0209415, IMG submission 187696) | Peat soil microbial communities from Weissenstadt, Germany - SII-SIP-2007 (SPAdes) (version 2) | ecosystem: Environmental > Terrestrial > Soil > Wetlands > Peat | place: Germany...
CGGGCTCCTGAAATAAATCCCCTTTCCGTCAGAAGTTGTTTGGATGACAGGTTTACCCGCCGCATTTCTCTCTTCCACCGCTGTTCCCGGATCGTGGTAGCGGTCCTCGGACGACCCTTCATACAATTTTGCCGGAGCAACCGCGCCGGAAGGTGCCACATTCAGAATCACTCGCTTGCGGTCTTTCCACCGCAACTCTTCCACGAGCGCAAGATGATCATTGCCCCAGGCCACGCGCCGATACCGTACCGGAAGCTCCGCCAGTTTCCGCGGCGCGCTATCAAACGGCGCATCCAGCAGGAACAACGTGTCCCGCACTGCCGCTTCTTTCCGCGGATCGCCGCCGTCGCCCGCTTCCACCCAAAAAACCGTCGCTGGCGCGTCGCTTCGCCATTCGTGGTCGCGCGGCCCCGCCACAACGGCGTCGTGAATATTCGGAATGTTATCCTCGAGTGGTTTGTCCGCCAGCTGCTTCGCCACACCCGTCTTCAAATTCACTGCCGACACACGCTCGGGGAACGCAAAATATGGGAGCAAATACGTATAAGGATGGTGCCGCTCGAACAGCAGCACCCACTTGCCGTCCGGCGAAGGCGTTGCTTCCGCAAACACTCCGGCTTTCCCCATCAGTACAGAACCGCCATCCAGCCGCACGATCGCCATCTGCGACTTCGCGTAGTAATCAAAAAACTGTTCGTCCTCTGGGTTCTTCAATAGATCTTCAAACGTCGCTCCTGGTGTGACGCGTCCGAGATTTTCCTGCACCACCGGTCCCGTTGGTACTTCGCTTCGTACCGGCGCCGCCCCTCGATCCGCTGGAACCGTTCTGCACACCAAGCCCTGACTATCGCTCAGCCATTCGCACGGCGAACCAAAAAGTCCGTTCAACGCAATCCCAGGCAAACGCCGCGCCTGCACCGTCGCCACATCCACAATCCAGAGACTGAGCCCCGCGTCTTCCTTTGCGTCGCTAATATTTACAAGCGAAATCTTCCGTCCGTCGGGAGACCAATCGGCAAATCTGATCTTTGCGTGCTCCGGCAATCCGGAAATGGCGATAGCTTTCCCGCCTGGCAGCGCCTGCACTTCCAGAGAAGTGCTATAACGCCCTCGGCTGGGACCATCCGTCCTGGGATTGAATCGCAAGCCCGCCAAACGCAGCTCCGGCTGCGCCAGATCCGCGACCGTCGGCAACCCGGCGAAATGTTCGATCAGCATCCACCGCTTCCCGGCAGCACCTCCAGCAGGCGACAGTTCGACGCCCGGCGTCGGCAGTGCCTCCACAATGTCCACGATGGCCTGTGACGGTCGCTGATACTGCAGATTCGTTTGCGCTCGCGCCACGGGATTCCAGATCACAAGCGCCCCGGCGGCCATGCCAAGCCCCAGGGACAAAAAACGGCGGCAATTCTTGAAGTGAATGATCATGCGCGTCTCACCTTCCTCAGAAAATGGTTTCCGAATCCTTGATCACTGCGCGTCCGGCGGCTTTGCGCTGGCATTGCCGTTTAAATAGCGATCAAACCAATAGATCTGCCAGTTGAGGCTCTCCACCAGATGTTTCGGCTCCCCGGTTCGCGTCAGATTGTGGTTCTCTCTTGGAAAAAACACAATCTCCGAAGGCACGCCGTAATGCTGCAGCGCCCGAAACCATTGCTCTCCCTGTTCGATGGGAACGCGAAAGTCGTTATCCGAATGAAGAATCAGCGTTGGCGTGTGGACATTGCGCACATATTTCAAAGGCGAAGCGTCCCAATACTTGTTGAAGTCATCAAAGACGATTCCTTGGAAATATTCCTCGTGGCCATAAGAACCGTCACGCGTCCCCTCGTCGCTGATGAAATTGGAGATCGATCGCAAAGTCACGGCCGCTTTGAATCGGTTCGTGTGCGAAACAATCCAGTTGGTCATGTAACCGCCATAGCTTCCGCCGGTCACGCCCAAGTCGTTCGCATCCACCCATGGATATTGCTTCAGCGCGGCGTCCACTCCGGCCATGATGTCCTGATAATCCATTCCACCCCAATTATTGATTTCCCCGCGCTCGAATTTTTCTCCGTAGCCCGTCGACCCGCGCGGGTTGCAAAAGAAAACAGCCCATCCTTTTGCCGCATACACCTGGAACTCGTGATACCAATCCACGCCAAACATACCCTCTGGTCCGCCATGAATCACCAGCACCATCGGATACTTTTTGCCTGCCTGCCAACCAAGCGGCTTAACGAAAAATCCTTCGACGGGCCAGCCATCCGTGCTTTTGTACTCCAGGCGCTCGACAGGCTGTAGTTCCAGTTGTGCCCACAAATCGCTGTTGACGTGCGTCAACTGGCGCTCGCCCGAGCCATCCAAATTAGAAATGTAGAGATCATCGAGATGCTGAAAATCATTCGCCAGATAAACCATCTTGCCGGAGCTTTCACTTACGTCGAACGCATGAATTCCGCGCGGGCCTGAGGTCACTGCGGAAAAGCTGTGTGAGCCAAGATCGGCCCGAAAAACATGGGTCTCGCCTTTCATGCCCGCCGCAAAAAAGGCCGCCCCGGGCGCCGGCCAGCGCAATTCTCCAGGGATCGTGTCGAGGTCTTTTACCGCAAGCTGAGAAGCAGCGCCGCCCGCGGAATCCGCCAAATACAGTTTGGGGAATTGGTGAACAGCCGTCTGCCCGGTGAAAAAAATCTGCTTGCCGTCCGGCGACCACCGCGGATTTTCGTCCTCATACGCGTGATCGGAAATCTTGGTCAGCGAGCCGCCCGCGGCTGGAATCACCCACACGTCGGTGTTGTGGCTGTTGTCGTAGGCTTTTCCAGTGCGATCCGAAACAAAAGCAATGCGCGTTCCATCCGGAGACCATTGCGGATCCGTGTCGTTCCAATCCTGTCCTTCCGTAATTTGTTTCGCTTCTCCTCCAGGCACGCTAACGACCCACAAGTGGCGCCGCTTATCGTCGAACCACCCGCTGTCATTGAATTTGTACTGGATGTGCGAGTAATGCCGAACATCGCTCTTGCGATCGGCAGTCGCCACACCATCCGTCGGCCCCGAAGTGCTGACAAGAACAATGCGCGATCCTTCCGGCGACCATTGGTAGCTTTGCACGCTGTTCTTCAGTTTCGTGAGCGCAATCGCTTCGCCACCGCCCGCGATGGAAAGCAAATAAATCTGTGACTTTGGCGACTCCGCAGCGGAAAGATCCGAAGCTCGCGCCGAAAGAAATGCCAGCGTCTTCCCATCCGGACTCCATCGCGGCGAGCTCGAGCTGAATCCTTCTGCGCTTAGTCGCCGCGGTGCCGCGGATCCGTCCGCCGGCACAACCCAAATCGAAGATTCGCGCCGGTTTTTCTTCTGGTCGATCGTCGCCAAAACGTAGGCGACCACTTTGCCATCTGGCGACAGGTGCGGATCGCCAACAAATTTGAATGCAAGATAGTCCTCAGCCGTGACTCCGCGCCTGGATTGCGCGTGCAACGCGGTCGGGTCAAGGCCGCAAAGGTACAGGAAGCAAACCAAAACGCACAGCGAGCGTAGTTTTATCATTGTGCCGCAGACTCTAGCACAGGAGCGATTGGGCATAAACGGCTCCATTCAGGAACCGCTACTGTGGCAAGGGGGGCGGAGCCTTCGACATCTTTCGCGCGACGTCATCTTCGGCCTTTTCGTGGAGTTCGCGCACTCTAGTGAACTCCTTTTGCGCCGCGGTCTGCTTGCCGGTGGCCTGATAGATACGTCCAAGCCGGTAGTGTGCGTCAGGTTGCTCGGGGTCCAGTTCTACGGCGCGCTTCAGCGCCGAGATAGCGGCCGGGTATTGCCGCTGCTCCGTCAGAATGGCTCCGAGGTCCAAATACGCGATGCGAATCTCGTTGTGCGCTTGTAATGCTTTCTTCAACAGGGGGACCGCCGCTTCCGTGTCGTTCCTCTGCATCTCGATATCCCCAAGATAAGCAAGGGCTTGAGGATGATCGGCATCCAGTGCGAGCTCGCTTTTGAACTCGACCTCAGCTTCGTCATATTGCTTCAGCTTCCAATGCAGATAACCCAAGCCAAAGTGCACGTTGGGTTCCCGTGGCGCAACTTTGACCGCTTGCTCGAATTCGGAAATCGCTTCCGGAGTCCTGCCCAGGCCGTCGAGAGCATCTCCCATCAGCACGTGTGCCGCTGCTGAGCCGGGATCGCGCAGCTGAATCTGCCGAAACTCCTCGAGTGCGCAGTCATAATTTTTTGCCCAAAGGCAGCTCTGCGCCAGCACCTGCCGCAACTGGAGATTGTCCGGTTCAGCCTTTGCCGCTAATTCCAGCTGCTTGGACGCCTCCGCGAAGCGGCCAGCGCCGTAGTAGCTCATCCCGAGCAGGCCGCGAGCCTGCAGGTTCTCAGGCTGGGCCGCAAGAGCGGCCGCGAACGGCGCAATTCCCGCCTCAAAGTGCCCTTGCTTGAATTCCGCAAGTCCTAGGTTCAATTGGATTCCCGCAAGCCTGGAATCCAGCGCGAGCGCCTTCCTATACGTTGCGGCGGCTTCTGGATACTTCTGCAGTTTCGAGTAGTCCACGCCGAGGCTGGCGAGGGCCGCGGCATCACGAGGGTTACGCTGGATAACGGACTGCCAGACTTTCACCGCTTCGGCCAGCTTCCCTTGTTGTTCCAGGGAGATAGCCTCAGCGGGGGTAGGGACGGAGGACTGCGCGAGGGCGAGGCCCGGAAGGAGGAGCGCAAGAGCAGCGACTGTATTTAACCATATGGTTAAATAAGACTGGCGGCGTTCACGGCCATCGGGTGACCGGCGATTCGGCGAAGAACGGGCGTCCTTGGGAGATAGGTTCAATGGATTCAATGAGTTCAAGTCTAATGATATCCCAGCAGTTCCCAGCCGCCACTGCCAATAGAAGCGCCAGCCATTAGGCATCACCACCTCTCAAAAGAAAAGCCCCGCTCGCTGTGCAGGCGAGCGGGGCGGGGTGCTGCTGCTTCAGGGGTGATTAGAAGTAAATCTTGCCGCCGAGCTGGAAGATGCGCGGATCGAAGGCAGAAGTGAATTGGCCGAAGCGGGTGTCGCCCAGGTTGTTGTCCGTCGCGTTGAACTGGGTATGGTTCCAGGTGTTGAAGGATTCCACACGGAGCTCGAAGCGGCTGCCACGGGACTCGCTGATCATGAAGCTCTTGAACAGCGAGAGGTTCCAGTTGTCACGGCCTGGTCCACGCAGAGCATTGTGACCGAGGGTGCCAAACGCCCCAAGAGTAGGCAGCGAAAAGGCACCTGCATTGAAATACTGGATTTGCTGGTAGCAGGTCGGAGTGCAGGTAACCGGCGTCTTCGGATAGGAAATCGCACCCGTGAGGTTGGGCCGATTCGAAGCCGAGGGTAGGCCGTTGCCGCCCTGACCGTTTTCGCTGATGCCGATGTTGATCGGCAAGCCGGACTCCAAGGTGACGATGCCCGACACTTGCCACCCACCGACAACGGACTTCAACAGCTTGCTGTCGCTGTGGCGGAAGAGGGGTATGTCGTAGATGAAGTCGACTACGGCTACGTGTGTTCTGTCGTAACCGCTCGGACCGACGTCGTATGTCCAGCCCGCGTAGGGGTTGGAAACAGAGCCGAGGTCGCCGCCACCGTTGCCACCCGTCGTTGGGTCCATTGCACGGGACAACGTGTAGAAGGCCCGTAGGGTCAAGTCCTTGCTCAGTTGCGAGTTCAGGTCAACCTGGAGGCCGTTGTAGTGCGTATTGGCTTCGTTCTGCGAGAGGCTGATGGCGGTGAATCCCGGATAGGTCAATCCGGATGTCTGATAGGGAGCGCCGCCAATCAGAGCGGGTAGCTCGGACTGTGCAGGCAGGTTGATGTTGCGATAGTCGTTCTGATGACGCCCCTGGTTGCCGACGTAGCTCACTGACAGCACGGTCTTGGTGCTGAGAGCATGTTGGACGCCGACGCTGTACTGGTAGCTTACCGGCAGCTTGTAGTTGTCCACAGCCAAGCCAGTGATGCTGGCAGCATTGATGGGCTGTACGGCGGCCGCGCCTGTAGAGAGCGCGAGGCCTGGGTTTGTCATTTCGACGCTGTTGAGGTTGACCTGCAGGCTGAACGGAATGTTGGGGCCGGCATTGTACATGTCATTGCCCTGGATACGTTCGTACATGATGCCGAATCCACCGCGGACCACGGTCTTGCCGCCGCCGGTGACATCATACGCGAATCCGATGCGGGGACCGAAAGCGGCCCAGTGATTGTTGACCAAGCCCTTCGGGACGCCGTTCTGGCCAGGAATGCCAATGCCGTTCAGATAGAGCGGCACTCCAGCGAGAATGGAGTTCGGGCTGGTTCCGAGACCAGGGCTGGCGACTGCGCAACCGGGGTCGGTTGGTCCGCTGCAAATGCTATTGTTCATGTCAAACTTCGCCGCCAGACTCGACTGGTAGAGGCTGGGATAGAAGTTGCCCATGCGGTCGTTGGCTTCGTAAGTATGCGGCACGCCGTCCCAGCGCAATCCGAGGTTGAGAGTTAAACGGCGGTTTACGCGCCAGTTGTCCTGGACGTAGGCGGCCCAGGAAACGTTATTCCAGAGGCCGTGGTCCTGAACAGCCAGCTCTTGATAAGAGCTCGGTGCACCGAGAAGGAAGTCCGCGAAGCTGTTTCCGCAGGTGTTGACTTTCGAGTCGCAGAGACCCTTGGCGCCCTGCGTGAAAATGCCGTTGTAGCTGAAGCCGCCCTGGGTCTGACCAAACAGATCCTGGACCTTCTTGTAGAGCGCCCAGCTACCGCCGAACTTGAACTGGTGGGCACCATGTGTCCAAGAGACGTCATCGCGGATCTGGTAATCATCCGCTTTGTTGTGCCATGGCCAACTGGAGATTTCAAACTGTGAGCCAGCGCCGCCGCTCAGATCGATGTTGGGGATGCGGTTCAGGTTATTCGGCCCCGTAAATAGCCGGGAATTTGTGGAGACATAACCGGTCGGGAGTGCCAAGCTGGCCAAGCCGGTGGCCGCGTAGGGGACGATGTTGATAACGTTGCCGTTGTAATTGAACGCCGCTTCGTTAACCAGCGTTGGGCTGATCGTGTAGGTGGTATGAATAACGCCGCTGCGCGACGGATTGCCGAAAGTATCGCCAACGGTAGGAACGTTATCACCGCTCCATTGACTAGTGGCGAAGCCCTGTGACACCTGCTCAGCGATGTAATGGCCGAATACGGAGAACTTGCTGCTAAAGTTGTGATCGATGCGAACGATTTCTTCTCTCAAATCAGTGGGGGCGTTAGCGCCACCGACGAAATTGCCTGTGCCGTTGGTGATGTTCGTTGTCGGAGCTGGGAAAATGCCCGCCTTGAGCAAAGCAGAAGCATTGGGATTGATCATGCAAGAAGGAATGACGTTGCCCGGAAATAGAGCGCCGGAGACGATGCCAGAGGGTGCTGCTTGACCGGGACAATTGGCAAAGAGAACGCTTGCGGCGACTTGCGCGTTAGCTCCCGTACAGGCCCCAATCGTAGTGCCAGGCCCGCAGAAGGTCGGAACGAATAGCAGGGTGGGTTTCGTGGTACCTGACATTGCGGCTAGATTACCGCCATAGGTCGCCGTATCCGGGACCGTCTGATTGGTTGCGCCGCCGTTGATGAGCTTGCGCCATTCCATGTTGTAAAAGAAGAAGGTGCGCTTCTTGTCGGGATTGTAGAGGTGGCCAAAGGTTACGGGGCCGCCGACGTTGAAGCCATAGACGTTCAGGCGCAACTCTTGTGGTTTTGGCTGTACTTCAGCGGGCTGGAAGAAGTTGCGTGCATCAAAAGCGTCGTTGCGGTTGAACTCCCAAGCGGAAGCATGGAACTGACTGGTTCCAGACTTCAGAACCATGGTCATCGTTCCCGCGGAAGAGAGGCCGTAGTCCGCGCTGTAGTTGGAAGTAAGAGCGCGGAACTCAGCGATCGCATCGGTGGAAGGCGCGATGCTCATGCCGCCCGCACCGCCGCGGTCATCATCTTCACCGCCATCGAGCAAGTAAATGTTGTGGTTCTGGCGCATGCCATTGAATTCCACGCTGGCATCGCCGCCGACCGGAGTATTGACGTAACCATTGATCTGGCTCGATGCGCCAGGCGTCAAAGCAGCAAGCTGGTAGATGCTGCGGCCGTTCACCGCGATCTGTGACAGCTGCTGGTCGGTGATGAGGTTGCTGCGCTCGCCGGAATCGGTCTGAACCTGCACAGCGTTCGCTTCGACCGTAACGGTTTCTTGCGCGGCGCCCATTTGCATCTGGAAGTCGACGCGGATGCGGTCACCGATAGTCAGGACAATGTTCTTCTGTTCGGCAGCCTTGAAACCTTTGGCTTCGGCTTTCACGGTGTAGTGGCCGATCTGAAGATCGACCGCGACGAATTGGCCGGCGTCATTCGTCGGAATAACGACGCTCTTGCCGGTATCGACGTTGGTTAAGGTGACATTTACATTCGGGATAGAGGCACCGGAAGGATCGGTGACCGTACCCACGATCGCGGATTGCTGAGCGAGCGTTGAAGCAGAAAAACCAATCAAGGCAACTAAGAGAACGAATAGAAAACGCAAACTACAAGACTTCCGCACAAAAACGATATTCTTAAAAGAGAACAACAATTGATTCATAGTGATGCCTCCACACCCCACGGCGATTGGAAACGCCGTTAACGTAAACGGAGCTTTTCATTGGAGTGCCGTTAATGTCAAGCACTTTTTTTAATTTGTACTAGCTGTGGCCCTGATGCTTACAGCTGTAACAAAGCGTAATCAAGGGGTGCGGGCTACTTCGTCTAGGACTCTTTGTGCGGTACTCCCAGTATCAAATGGCGAGCTGGATGGGGGCAATTATAAAGGATTCGAGTCGAAGTAGACTGCAGGTTGAGATTGGGTTGCAGAAATGATTAGGATTCGCCCGCGAAGCTCCTGATACTTATTTCTAAAATGCTGCCCGGTTGAGATTTAGTTTTCGCGGCAAGTGAATTTCCGGCGCTTCGCACAATGTTTTACCTGAAACAGGAAGTTGAGGACGGAGCGGCTGTCGATCTGACTCGAGGCTGGCGCGGCTTCTTCTCACCGAATTGCGCCGCCGGGGGCCTGCAATGCTTTCTTTACTTGCTCCTGCATCCTTCGCACGCGGTCCGCGGTGGCGCCATCAGGCGCCAGCTTGAGGTAGCTCTCCGTATCTTGCAGAGCGCTTTTGTAGTCGTCGGTTTGGATGTGAAGATTGTAGAGAAGCAGGTAAATCTGCGGATTTTCCGGCTTGAGATCACGAGCTGCGGATGCGAAAGTCGCCGCTTCCTTGAAGCGCTGCTGGCCGGCGATCGCCACAGCCAGTTCGTATTGGCCGCGCCACGATGAGGCATCGAGGGCAATCACTTTGCGCAGCAGCGGCTCGGCATCGGGAAAGCGTTTGCCGGTGTTGTACATCGAAGCCAGGTCAAGCATTGCTTGCGGATACTTTTCGGAGCTGAGCGCGACGGATTTTTGCAGAGCTGCCTCCGCCGCGGCCGCATCTCCCATTTTGTTTTGCGCCAGCCCCATCGCCGCGTAAGCTTCGAAGTACGAAGGATACTTGGCGATCGCCTTCGCAAATTGTGCCACTGCGCCACGATAGTCGGCCTTATCAACGATCAGCTGGATGCCCTTGTCGAACAATTCCCGCGCTTTGGGCGGAATACTCAGCTGATGCTCTGAGACAGGACTCGCCGACTTCGACCCGGAGTCGTGCCCGACCATCCTCATCATAATGTCTTTGTAGACGTGTCCTGACCCGTCTGGCCGGACGAACTCGCGCAAAGGCGCGTAACCCTCATGCTGGACCGAAACATAGCAATCGCCGGGGATATCATCGAATTCGTACGTGCCATTGCGGTCCGAGTAAACGAATCCGATGGGTGTGCCCATCGCATTTTGCAACTCGATGCGAGCTTCAGGGATGACTTGGCCTGTGCCCTCTTCGCGGATGTAGCCGGAGAGAATCTTTCTCAGGGGTTCTTGTTGCCGCCCGAAGCAGAAGGATGGGGCCAGGAAAAGCAGAAAGAAAAAAACCTGTAGGTACCGTCGCTGCATAAGCTAATTCTCTGTGGAGATGATAGCAGGAGCCATGGTACAGCACCACGGTGCTGTGTATAGAACGATTAGTTTCGTCTTATCGGACTAGATGCTCCATGGGACGATCGTGTAGGACCGCGGAGCCAGTTCGATAGTGGTGCGCTCTCCTGTCGCCGCAGGCTTGTCTGCCTTCTGCGGCGTCACGCGCGACGGCGCGTCGAATGAATT
>Ga0209415_10020538_pt1 | contig 10256 bp, 8 predicted proteins | sample PeaSoiSIISIP2007_FD_187696 | JGI IMG/M metagenome (GOLD analysis project Ga0209415, IMG submission 187696) | Peat soil microbial communities from Weissenstadt, Germany - SII-SIP-2007 (SPAdes) (version 2) | ecosystem: Environmental > Terrestrial > Soil > Wetlands > Peat | place: Germany...
CGGCCGCCTGCCGCGTCCGTGCGAACAGGAGCGCCCCGCTCGTCCCCCGATCGAGGCGATGCAGCGGGTGCACCTGCTGGCCGAGGGCGTCGCGCACTCGGAAGAGCGCCACGTCGTCGTCGTTGTCCCAGCCGCGATGCACGAGCAGGCCCGACGGTTTGTTGGCCACCACGACATGCGAGTCCACGAACAGGATCTCGATCGCCGGACTCACCGCGAGCCCTGCGCGATCCACAGGGCAAGCACGTGCGCGAGGAGGTCGATGCCCCCCTCGGACGACGTCTTGACGGTCCTCGCGCCCGCGACGCCCGTGGCCTCCGTGCGCTCGGGGCTCGCCTTGCGCGACAGGAGGCGGTCGTCGTAGACGGCGCGGGGTGCGCGCTCGCGCAGGAGGCCGACGGCGAGCCTGAAGTTCTCGATGGAGGACGCGGCGAGCGGACGCCCCAGTCCGGACCAGTGGCTGCCGTGCTCGTGAAGGAGCCAGGGCGTCGCCCGGCTGCGCCGGAACGCGTAAAGAACGTGCTCGCTCCCCTCGGTCGCCCGCCGGGCCTCGCCCTTGACGGTCGTCGTCGTCACGAGCCCGCCGCTGATGAGAGCGCGCGAGGCGGAGAACTTGCGCTCGCGGGTGGCCGTCGAGGTCTCCGTGTGGTGCCGGTGCCGGGCAGGAATGAACGCGAGCACGTCGTCGAAGGGAAGCGCCGCCCCCGCCCGGTCGTCGAGCGATACGTGGCCCGGCCCGACGCGGAGACGGCGCATGTCGATCATGCCGCTCGCGGGGACGACGTCGGACTCGCCGAAGGTGACCACGCTGTGGCCCGAGGCGCGGAGCCTGGCGGCGATGGCGAGGGCGGCGGGCTCGTCCGCGCGTCGCACCAGGGCAGGCATCCCGGCGGCCAGCAGGAGCCGGGTCTCGTACACGGTGAGCCCCAGGTCCGACGAGAGGGCCTCGGCGGCGGAGTCCAGGGGAGTCGCGAGCCGGGTGATCGCGACGACCTGCACACTCCGAGGATAGCGCGCGGCCCGAGGAAGGCGGCCTAAAGCGCCACGAGGTCCCCGACCAGCTCGAAGAAGCGGTGGCGGACCGGGTCGTGCCTTGCTTCGCTGCCGAAGGACACGCCCATGCGAAGCACGACCCAGCCGCGGGTCATGACGACATACTGACCGAGGTGCCCCGCGAACCATACGAGGTCCGGGGGCAGGCGATCTCGGTCGGCGGGCGAGATCATCTTGCTCTCCCGCCGCCAGACGGAGCCTCCGTACGCCGCGCTCGCCGGGGAGGGGCTCCGCAGGAACGCGACGTAGTCGGCCGGCAGGATCACGGCGCCGCTCCACGTGCCGCCGTTCTCGATGAGCTGGCCGAGGCGCAGCCAGTCGACCGGGCGGAGCAAGCCGCGCGCGCCGCCGACCGGCGTGCCGGACGCGTCGGGCTCGATGACCGCGCCGTGGATTCCGAGCGGGGCGAAGACCTGGCCCTGGTAGTAGTCGTAGAGGGCCTGGTGGGCACCGCCGAGCAGCTCCCTCATCGCCAGCATGGCGATGTTCGTGAAGCCGGTCGAGTACGTGAACGTCGTGCCGGGCCTCGACGAGAGCGGGCGATCCGCCGCCCAGGCCCCCTCGTCGGCCTGCGAGAAGAGCATCTGCGTCGCGTCGCTCGCGCCGCCGTAGCCCTCGTCCCACTTGAGGCCGGGCGCCATGTTGAGCAGGCTCCGCCAGGTGATGCCCTCCTTCGGCGTGCCCTTCCACCGCGCGAGGCCCACCGGCGCGTCGAGGGCGATCTTGCCGTCCCGCACCATCGCGCCCGCCACGATCGCCGTCAGGCTCTTGGTCATCGACCAGCCGAGCTGCGGCTGCTCGCGCGCGAAGTCCTCGCCGTACCGCTCGTACACGAGCCGCCCGTCGTGCGCGACGAGGAGCGCCGTCGTCTTCGGTGGCTCGTCCCCCGGGTCGCTCCACTCGCCGAGGATCTGGCCCGCGGCGTGATCGATGACGGCGCGCGTCCTGGCGTCGAGCCGATCGGTCTCGGCGGCCCCCTCGCCGAACGGCCAGGGTCGCGTGTCCCGCGCGGGCTCCCGGAACGGGACGAACGCCTGCGTGCGGACCTGCGCCTCGCCCGTCCCCGGCGGGACGATCGTGCAGCCGAGGCCGGGCCGGTAGATCGCCACGCGCGGGCTCGCCAGCAGCGGGAGGTCGGTGCTCACGGCGACGCGGACGCCGGGCTCGTGGTCGATCTTCCAGAAGAGGGGGAGCGGCCGGACCTTGGGCTCCACGAAGCGCGTGCGGACGTGGTCGAACCCCTCGCCGCTCACCATCGTGCGCGAGCACAGGTCGAGCGCCGCGTACCCGGTGCCCGCGGGCACGTCTCGGGGGCCGTGCCCTCTGGCGGCGAGAACCACGAGGCCCAGGCCTGCCAGCGAGCCCGCAGCCAGCCAGCCCGCGCCGGGGCGCTTCACTGCTTCCCGCACCCCCGTGCTTATACACCGGCGCCCGCCGGACTCCCCCCGCGAACCAGAGGTCCAGCGGAACTTTCAGTATGCTCGGGCCATGGGTCGCTTCCACGGGTTCGCCGACGCCGACGGCCGGTTCTTCAAGCAGCTCGCGAGAAACCAGAAGCGCGAGTGGTTCCAGGCCCACAAGGAGGAGTTCGAGATCGGCTGGAACCAGCCGATGAAGGATCTGCTCTCGGACCTCCACGCGGCGATCGACGCCACCTATGCGCACTGCGATCTGGACGAGCCGAAGGTGTTCCGCATCTTCCGCGACGTACGCTTCTCGAAGGACAAGTCGCCGTACAAGACGCACGTCGCGGGCTGCATCCCGACGAGGAAGGGATCGGCGAAGGTGACGCACACCCCCGTCGCCCTCTACGCCCACTTCGGCACGGAGAACGTGGTCGCGTCCGGCCTCTACATGATGGACCCACCGGCCCTGGCGCGATTCCGTGCGGCGGTCGCTGACGACGCGCGCGGTCGGGAGCTCACGAAGATCCTCGCCCGGCTCGGGAAGGGTGGATACTCCGTGGACACCATGCACGACGCCGACGTGCTCAAGAAGGTGCCCAGGGGCTTCGATCCAGCGCATCCGCGCGGCGAGCTCCTCAGGAGAAAGAGCCTCGGCGTGTCGTTCCCGGAGCTCCCCAGGGGAGCGCTCGCGTCGCCGAAGCTCGTGCCGTGGATGGTCGAGCACGCGAAGCAGGCCGCACCGCTCGTGGAGTGGCTCGTATTCGCGACGGCGTGAGGCGGGTGCTTCGCCTGTCACGCGCCGCGCGGTGTAAAGTTCCCAGATCCGCGACCCCGGGCCTCGTCCTGGTCGGAGTCGCCGCGTACCTCGGCCTGCGTACGTTCGTCTTTCCCGGGACCCCGGTGCTCCTCGGCGGCGATCAGGCCTTCTTCTGGATGTACGCCGAGCGGATGCTGCGCGGGGAGCGCGTCTATCGGGATTTCTTCCAGTTCACCCCGCCGGGCACCGACCTCGTGTACCTGGCGGCCTTCGCGCTCGTCGGACCGCGCATCTGGGTCACGAACGCCATCGTGGTCGCCGTAGGGCTCGCGCTCGGGGCGGTGTGCTTTCGCGTGGCGCGCCTCCTCGCGGACGATGCGCTTGCGGCGCTGGCCACGGCCATCTTCATCGTCCTGGTCTACGGGCAGCCGCTGAGCGCCACGCACCACTGGTTCAGCATCCTGGCGATCCTGGGCGCGGTGGCGGCGGTCGCTTCCAGCACGAGCAGGCGACGATTCGCCGCCGCCGGGGTGCTCCTGGGCACCGCGTCCTTCTTCACCCAGACCCACGGCGCCGCGGCGCTCGTGGCGTTTGCTTCGTTCGCAGCCTGGGAGGGGCCCGACCGGCGACTCGCGGCTCGTCCATCGGTGGCTCGAGTGGCCCTCTTGCTCGGAGCCTTTGGCCTGACGCTCTTCGCGCTCGGCGCATACTTCCTGGTGGAGGCGGGCGCCGCCAACCTCCGGTCGCTCCTCCTCTCCTACGTATGGGAGCGCATGGGGGCCTCGCCGCTCGGACCCGAGCTCGGGCTCCCGGAGGCCCCGACCCCCCGGGCCCTGCGCTGGCTCGCTCCGTATCTGCTCGTGTACGCGATCGTCCCCGCCGGATATGCGCTGACGGCTCGCTCTCTCTGGCGAGCGGAGAGCGACGCGGACGCGGGACGGCGGCGCGCAGCGGCGCTCACGTGGCTCGTCGGAGTCGCGCTCCTGCTCGAGGTCGCCGTGAGCCTGAGCTGGCTCCGGCTCTTCGCCGTCTCGATGCCCGGGATCATCCTCCTGGTCTCCGCGATCGGCCGAGCGGGCCGGTGGCGCGGTCCGCTGACCGGGATGGCGTGGCTCGGCGTCGCGGCCCTCGGCGGCGTCCTGATCCGGTCGACCTGTCGTCACCACAGCGTGGTGGTCGACCTCCCGGCGGGTCGGGCCGCGACCGACTCCCTGCAACGAGACAAGCTGCTCTGGTTGTGCGGGCGCATCGCGCCGGGAGGGGCGCTCTTTGCGGCCGACCGGCCGAGCGTGTACCTGCCCCTCGGGCTGCACGACCCGCTCTTCCTGGACGCGGCGGTACCGAGCCGGCAGACGCGGCTCGAGGACGCCCGGCGCGCCATCGCCGAGCTGGAGGCCTCGGGCCTGAGGTACGTCCTGTGGTCGCCCCCCCTGGAAGACCCGGACCGAGACATGGAGGGGGTCGCGGCGCTGCGCGCGTACGTCCATGATCGCTATCGTCCGGTCCAGGTGTTCGCGGACGGGGATGCCGCGTGGGAACGCCGTTGACGTGCGCCGCGCCGGTGTCGGACGCTCTCGGCCAGGCGACCTCGAACGGGTATTGAGAAGGATGCCTTCCGGACCCCTCGCATTCCACGAGCTGATGGCCGTCCTGGGCGTCGGCGATCTGCACCCGGGCGGCCGCCAGGCCACGACCTTCCTCCTGGCCGAGCTGGCCCGGCACGGCTCGAGGCGGGTGCTCGAGGTCGGCGCCGGGATGGGGCTGACGACCGAGCGTATGGCTCGATCCGGCCTCGACGTCACGGCCATCGAGCCGAACCCGATCCTGCGGCGCCTCCTCGAGGAGCGCGTGCGTGTCCCCGCCCACGCGACCCCGTTCGAGGCCTTCGAGGACGGCGAGGGGCGGTACGACGCCGTGCTCGCGGAGGGCGTGCTCTACAAGCTGGGCCCGGAGAGCAGCGCCGCCAAGGTGCGCCGCCTCCTGCGCCCCGGCGGCATCCTCGCCTTCGTCGACATGCTGTGGACGCCGGCGGCAAAGCCCGACGTCGTCGCGTTCCTGCACGACCAGACCCGCGCCGTGTTCGGCATTCCGATGGCTCCGAGGCAGGTCGTCACCTGGGAAGAGTGGAAGACCGTCCTGCGCCGTCTGGGGTTCTCGGAGGTCGTCACGCGGGCGATCGACCCCGCGGCGTCGCCCGCGGAGCGACGCTCGCGCCGGGCGCGCATCGCGCTCGGACTGATCAGCCACCCCGAGCTCGTCCCTCTCTTCCTCTCCTACCGCTCGTACCGCCGGATTCCGTGGGCCCCTCCCGGATGGCTGGAGAGCTTCACGAGCGTCTGGCAGCGGAGCGCGTGAGGGTCTTCGCTCAGGGGGGCGCGACCGCGATGCGCGCCAGGGTCGTGTCCTCGAGACCGCGCCCGCAGTCCGTCGCGTAGACGACTCCCTTCGAGTCGAGCTCCCATGCGGGGCTGATCGAGTTGCAGTCGGAGTGGGTCAAGGGTCGCTCTTGCCCCGTCGCGAGGTCCACGGCTCGCAATTCCCAGTCTCCGTGCTCGCTCCGGCTGTACGCGAGCCAGCGACCGTCGGGAGAGACGGCGGGGTAGCGCGCGGCGAGGCCGGGAGCGCCCGACGTGGCCACGTCGGCCAGGGGCCCCCCGGTCGGACTGCACGCGAGGAGCCGCGCGCCGGAGCCTTGCGTCGCGGAGAGCACGAGGCGTCCGTCCGGGAAGAACGAGAAGTCCAGGACGTCGCCGGCGGCGTCGGCGACCCGTCGTTCCACGACCCCGGGCGTGCGCCGGTCCGCGACCCACAGGCTCCCGCGACCTCGATCCTCGCGAAGAAACGCCAGCCATCGTCCGTCCGCCGACACGGCCGGCTGCTCTCCGTCCTCGACGTCGACCGGCAGATCTCCGGCGTGGATCTCGCGGGCGCCGAGGGGGAAGCGGGCGATGCGAGACGTGCGGGAAGAGACCTCCACCCAGCCCCAGGTCCCCTCCGCGCCCCGGGCCAGGGCGGGGTGGAAGAGGTCCGTGCCCGCCGGCGCGCCAGCGAAGACCCTCTCGCCGGTCCTGTCCAGCACGTAGCTGTCCTCGTCCATGCGGGAGAAGTAGACGCCCGCGGAACCGACGGCCGGCGCGCTCGCGACGCGGTCCGTGCTCGCCATCGGCAGGTGCGCGGAGCAATCCACGAGCCCGCCGAGATGACGCGCGCTCGACGCAGCGCCCGCGAGCGCGAGCGCGACGAACGCGGCGACGAGGACCGCTCGCTCCGACCGGGTGCGTGGGGGCGCCGGCGACCGCGTCAGGGCCCGCAGAAAGAGGCCCCAGTAGCCCAGCAGGGCGTAGAGGCGTGGAACGCCGAGGAAAGCTGCCCAGCCGGAGGGCTCTCCGGGGACGAGTCGATGCAGCGGCAGGCAGACCAGGGCGTGGAGGGCCACGAGGCCGGCGGCCTCCTTCGTGCGGCCCTCGCCGAGAAGGAAATCGACGCCGAGGGTCGTCGCGAGGATGAGCGCGCAGAAGTGGTACGTGGAGGTGGCCGTCGACAGGACGAGAGGGAGCGTGGCGAACGCTCCCCACGCGAGGAGGCCGCCGCCGCGCGAGAGCCGCGCCGGCCTCATGACCCAGATCGCAGAGATGAGGAGGAGCGCCTGGATCGAGGGGAGGAGGAGGACGTAGGCCCACGGTGCGTCCGCGAGTGGATGCGGGTTGAGCTCGGGCTCCGCCACCAGCAGCCGCCGCAGGAGCGCGGTCACCGAGCTATTGCCGAGGTAGTACGGGTCGTTGATCTCGCCCGCGAGCGCCCGTGGAAGGACGCTAGTAGCGTACGCCGAGAACACCTCCGTCCCCAGGACCGCCGCGCCCAGGGCGACGAGCGACACGAGCGTGGCGCCGAACACGGCGGCGGCCCGCCACCGCCCCCGGAGCAGGTAGAGGACGAGAACGAGGGCCGGGTACAGCTTGAGCACCGACCCGACGGCCAGGACGGCGGCCGAGGTGGACTCTCGCCCGCGCGAGAAGAGCCATGCCGCAAGCGAGAGCAGGAAGAGGACGAGCACGTACTGCTGGCCGAACTCGAAGCTCGTACGAAGCGGGACGATCGCGAGGAAGGTCACGAGGGCGATCCGGCGGACCGGAAGACGGGTCATCGCGCGGAGGAGCCCGCCCGTCGCGGCCAGGAGCACGAGGTTGACGACCAGCCAGCAGCGCTTGGCCCCGAGCGGCGAGAGCGACGCCAGGGGCGCCAAGACGAGCGCCGAGAAGGGGGTGAGGGGGCCGTAGGAGACGATGCCCCAGTCGATCCCCAGGTGGTCCTTCTGTCGCTGAAACCAGACCCAGTCGTAGATGCGCTCGAGCGGGTACCCCTCCCGCGCGAGCCGCGCGGCGAGGTAGTAGTTCGGAAAGTCCGTGTTGAGCTTCTGCCACGCGGGCACGAGCGCACCCCGCACGAAGACCGCCACGAGAAGCCCGAGAAGGGCCCACTCGACGGCTTTGCTCTTGCGGGTCACTGGGCTAGAGGGTGACCGTGGTGTCGAATCCCGACAAGCCCCCGCCGTTCGACGCCGCGGCCGATCGGTACGACGCCGACGAGCTGGGCAACCGGGTGCTCGCGCACATGAGGGGGCGCTTCTTCGAGCAGCTCCGCGCCGCGTTCGCGCCCGGGGCGCGGCTCCTCGATCTGGGCTCCGGGACGGGCACGGACGCGGCGCGGCTCGTGTCCGAGCGAGGATGTCGCGTGGCGCTGCTGGACGTCTCGCCCCGGCTCCTCGATCGCGCCGCGACGAAGGTGCGCGCGGCGGGGGCCGGTGGCCTGCTCGGTGCGCACCGGCTCGGAGCACGCTCGGTGGGGGAGCTCGCGATCGCCTACGGGCGGGAGTTCTTCGACGGCGCCTACTCCGACTTCGGCGCGCTCAACTGCGAGGCAGATCTCGACCCGGTCGCCCGAGGGCTCGCGGAGGTCGTGAGGCCCGGCGGGGGATTGGTCCTGTCGGTCATCAACCGCTGGTGCCCGATGGAGTTCGCCTGGTTTGCCCTCCGGGGCCGCCTGAAGGACGCGACCCGCCGATGGGGGGGGCCCGTCCGGGCCGCGGCATACAGCGGCGGCCCGAGGGACGTTCTGACCTTCTACTACTCTCGACGCGAGATCGAGCGCTCCTTCCGGGCGGCCTTTCGCGTCGAGCACGTCGAGGCGCTGCCTCTCTTCTTGCCACCGCCCTATCTCGATTTCCTGCTCGCTCGCCTGGACGGGCTCGTCCGGGCGGTCGAGCCCGTGGAGGCGTGGGCGGCGAGGCTGCCCCTCCTGCGCGAGCTCGGCGATCACGTGCTCGTCCGGCTGCGCCGGCGCTGACGTGTCGGGTGGCGCGCCCACGGGACCGCGGGTAGCGTGGGGACGGTCGTGGCCACCGTTCTCTTCGCGCACGGTCACCTGCTCTGTCACGACGCGAAACAGCACGCGATCGGCAAGCCCTACCCGCCGCTGGCGACTCTCTACGCCGCGGCGCACCTCCGGGCCCTGGGCCACCGGGTGTCGCTCTGGGATCCGATGCTCGACCATGACACGTCCGCGTTCGGCCCCGCCCTCGACCGGGGCCGCCCGGACGTGGTCGTCCTCTACGACGACTCGTTCAACTGGTTCACCAAGATGTGTCTGTCGCGCATGCGTGCTGCCGCGCTCTCGATGATCTCGGAGGCCCGCGCGCGGGGGCTCCCCGTGATCGTCGCCGGTCACGACGCCGGCGACGACCCCGAAGCCTACCTCCGCGCCGGCGCCGACTTCGTCATCCTGGGCGAGGGAGAGGTGACCCTCGGTGAGCTCCTGGCTCCCGGGCGTGGGCCCGGCCCCGACGGGGAGCGCTTGGCGCGTACGGGCGCCTCGTCGATCCCGGGGCTCGCGTTCCTCGATCACGGCCTGCTGCGCCGCACGGCACCTCGCCCGCTGCTCAAGGATCTCGACGTCCTGCCGCTGCCCGCGTGGGACCTGGCCGACGTGGCCCGGTATCGCCGGTTCTGGCGGCGCCGGCACGGGTACTTCTCGCTGAACGTCGTGACGACGCGAGGCTGCCCGTACCTGTGCAACTGGTGCTCCAAACCGGTCTACGGCAACACGTACCACAGCCGCTCGCCCGGGCAGGTCGTGGCCGAGATCCGTCTCCTCCGCGAACGCTACGCCCCCGACCACCTCTGGTTCTGCGACGACATCCTCGGGCTGAAGTCCCGGTGGCTGCTCGCGTGGGCCGACGCGATGTCCGAGGTCGGCTTGCGGACGCCGTTCCTGTGTCAGACCCGGGCCGACCTGATGAACGACGAGAACGTGCGGGCTCTCCGGCGCGCCGGCGCGGCCGAGGTGTGGCTCGGCGCGGAGTCGGGCTCGCAGCGCATCCTCGACGACATGCAGAAGGGGATCTCGGTCGACCAGACGCGGGCGGCCGTGGCGAGGCTCCGCGGACAGGGGGTCCGCGTCGGCCTCTTCCTGCAGTTCGGCTACGCGGGGGAGGGGTGGCAGGACATCCAGGCGACCCGGGCCCTGGTGCGCGAGCTCCTGCCCGACGACATCGGGGTGTCCGTCAGCTACCCGCTGCCCGGCACCGGCTACCACGCCCGGGTGGCCCCGCGGCTTCGCGAGAAGCGCAACTGGACCGAGAGCCGTGACCTGGACCCGCTCGTGCCCGCGCGCTTCTCGCCGCGCTTCTACAGGACCCTGTCGAGCGTCGTTCACGCCGAGCTTCGCGCGCTGCGGGGTGCTCGCGCGCTCCGGCGGATGGTGCGCGAGCCGCGCGTCGCAGGCTCGATCGGCCTGCGCCGCGCCGCCGAGCTCCGGCACGCGGCCCCGTGGCTGGTCTATCGTTTGCGGCTAGAGGCCGAGCGCCGGAGGCAACGTTGACATCGGGAGGGGTGGCCGTATGCTGGCCGGGAAACCTCGAGCGGCGGAGCGTACGATGGCGCGAGACAGTCGAGTGTGGCTTCTGCTCCTGGGTCTGGCGATTGCGCTGACGGTGGCCTGCAGCGGCAGCGGCTCGCCGTCGGGCGGTGGCGACGCCGACGAGA
>Ga0209415_10020539_pt1 | contig 10255 bp, 8 predicted proteins | sample PeaSoiSIISIP2007_FD_187696 | JGI IMG/M metagenome (GOLD analysis project Ga0209415, IMG submission 187696) | Peat soil microbial communities from Weissenstadt, Germany - SII-SIP-2007 (SPAdes) (version 2) | ecosystem: Environmental > Terrestrial > Soil > Wetlands > Peat | place: Germany...
AGAAGGCGGTCGAGTCCATGACCTCGATGCCCTTGTAGGTCGCAGCCGCCAGCACCACCACGCTGACTGTCGACAGTGCCATCAACCCGATGATCGACTTGCGCGTCCGCTCGTTGTTCATGTCGAGGATCGGGAAGCGCTGTTCCTCGCCCCGCCTGTGGCCGGCGGCGCGCTTGCGCTCGCGGCGGATTCCGATCGGAATCAGGACCAGCCCGAGCAGCAGCACGCCCGGCAGCAGGACGAACGTGATGATGCCGAGGTAGGCGCCGCCGCGCAGTCCGATGGCCTGAACGGCGATTAGCGACAGAATCAGTGTCAGGCTGCCAACGACGAGCGCCGTGCCGATCAGGCTGATGGTGTTGCGGGTCAGCGCCGCGAAGTAGTGCTTCGGCATGTTTACCCTCTGCGTACAGCGGCTCGGGGCAGATCCGGCCTGCCAGCCACATTGATGCCGCGGCCGGTCTCAGATCGGCGCCGCGTGCTCCTCGATGTGGCGGGTCGGCAGCAGACGGATGAGCACGGTGAGGATAACAAATGGCGCGATCAGCAGCACCGCGGCCGTCAGCAGGCTTTCAATGCCCGTCAGTTCCATCTTGTAGCCCATCAGGCCGCGGAAGCTCTTGGAGTACAGCTGGCCGCCAATGACGACGTTCCAGCGCATGCTGAAGATTCCAAGCTGAATCAGCAACGCCGACGTGAAGTACAGCAGCTTGCGAAACTCCTCGTTGAAGCGTTTGCTGCGGACCAGCACCAGAATGACCAGCGGCAGCAGCATGCCGAGCAGCACCTGCAGGATCAAAAGACTCGTGAACAGCTTGGCCGAGACCAGCTGACCGAGGATCTTGATCGATTCCTCGCTCTGGTACAGGCGGTGGATATAGTCCAGGCCCTCGAGCGCGAAATCTACGATGATCGCGACGAGCAGGAACAGCCCGACCTTGTCGAGGCACCGCATGTCGAGCTTCTCGTTGCGCACCAGGCAGAGCACGATGTAGACGAACATCACCATCGCGATGCCGGAGACGATCGCCGACATCAGGAACACGATCGGCATCAGCACGCTCCCCCACCACGGGTTCGCTTTGACCGAGCCGAAGATGAAGCCGACGTAGCCATGCAGCAGAAACGCCGAGGGAATGCCGATGATCGTGACGATCTTGCTCGCCTTGTGGTCGAAGGCGATTGCCTCGGGGCTCACGTCTTTGGAGTACAGCGACAACGCCCGGTACAGGTGGCCCAGAATTCCGCGGCAGCGGTTCGCCATCAGGATCAGCTGCTGGCGGTACTCGAACCACACCTCGATCAGGAGGACGCCCATCAGGTACCACAGGTACACAAAGCCGAACATGGCCATCGCCGAGGTCGGCTGCGGCGTCATGTAGATCTCATAGGCGCGCTCCGGGTGCCCCAGGTGCAGCTGCAGCGGCAGCGGCGCAACCAGCATGAACGCCAGGGCGGTGAGCAGCGCGAGCCGGTAGATCGGCTGCACCTCGACCACGTTGAACACCTTGACCAGCGAGGCGAGAATGAACGCGCCGGCGACAATTCCCGTGAGGTAAGGATAGACCACGATCAGGATCGCCCACTGGGTCTCGACCTCGTTGGGGTAGATGAAGCCGATCACCTGACTCAGCTGGCTGGCCAGCTGCTCATACAGCGCTGTCGGCACCGCGGCGTTCATCGAACCTCTCCGTCGAGCTGTGCGTAGCGCACCTTGGGGTCGGTGTTCAGGTCGGGTTTCAGGACGCTGATGTCATTGGCGCGCTGGAAGCGCACCAGCCGATCCGACAGCTTGTTCAGGTCCCCGAAGATCCGCGCCTCGGTCGGGCACACCTCGACACACGCGGGCTGCAGGCCCTTCGTGACACGGTGGTAGCAGAACGTGCACTTGTCAGCCGTCCGGGTGCGGGGATTGAGGTAGCGAGCGCCGTATGGGCAGGCCTGGATGCAGTAGCGGCAGCCGATGCAGGTCTTCTCGTTGACCAGCACCACGCCATCCTTGGTCTGGAAGGTCGCGCCGACCGGACAGACCTGCACGCACGGCGGATGCGCGCACTGGTTGCACAGCTTCGGGACGAAGAACGTGCGCACCACGCTCGGATCCTCGGGCTCGGCCTGTTTGGCGGGCCCCGGCTTGGTGCTGATGCACTCGACCGTCGTCTTGCCGTCGCGCCGGACCGTGTAGCGTTCGATCCACGTCCGAAAGTAGTACGGCTCGTCCGGCACGTCATTCTCGGCCTTGCACGCCTCGACGCAGCGATTGCAGCCGATGCACTTGTCGACGTCGATGCCCATGCCGTACCAGTGCAGCGTCGGGTCGTAGCCCGTCGCGGTATCAGCCGACAACTCCTTGCCCTGCGCCTCGAGCGCCAGCGCCTCCAGCAGGCCGGCCGCCGGGAAGAACAGCACGGCGTCGGTGAGGAATTCGCGCTTGTTCATTTGGGGCCCTCCGGCAGATGGGCGTAGTGGCACTCCCAGCACACGTACTTGCCGCCATGCGAGGCGAGATCGACGGTGGCCTTGGAGACGTCCGGGCCCGTCGCGCTGGCGGCATGGCATCGGCCGCAGGACTCGCGGCTATCGGGCTTGGTCGGCAATGCCGACCGCGGGTGAAGCATGTGCTGCTCGTCCACCTTGTGGCAATCGGCGCACGGCAGCAGCGCGTGTGCCGACAACGCCTTGGTCCGCGCGATGCGGCCATGACAGCCGCCGCAGTCCTTCGGCGTTTCCGGCGGCACCGGATCGTGCGCATCGTGGCACCGGATGCACTGCTTGCGGGTGTTGTGCTCCTGCGGATCGACCTGCGGGAACCCATTGGGACGCGAGCGGTTGTAGGCGTGGCACGCCAGACAGAACTCCCGGTCCTTCTGCACGCGGGGGACCGCGGACTTGTCGCCGGCGGCATGCTGGGCCGACGGTCCGTGACAGTTCTCGCAGGCGATGTTGCGGTGATAGCCCGCTGACTGCGCGGTGAACTGCTCCGCGTGGCATTCGCGGCAGCTGGCGGCGCCGGCATAGTGCGGCGGCTTCGCCATCTCACGCACGACCTTCTCTGCCTGATGCGGTTGGGCAGAGAAGAACGACGCGGGCAATATGAAGAAGCGCAGCGACAGCACGATCACCAGCAGCGCGAGGATCACGGTGCCAAGTCGAACGACCTGCTCAGGAAGCTTCACCGCCGGCTCCTCCTTGCTCTCCGATTCGGCCGCATACGGACGGGCCACTCGGCCGCAGCATCGATGCGCGTATGCCGCGGCCGGCCTTGCGGGAAGTCAGCCGGACTGCCGGGGAGGCGCCGTACGCGGCGTGCTCACGGCAACGCGCACCGCGGGCGGCTCGAGGGCCCGTAGACCGGCGGCAATGGTAGCCCCGGCTGTCTGCTGAATAATCTAGGTAATTTCATCTACCTGACTGTGGCAATCCGCCGCAGCGACGGGCCTCGCACGCGAGCGGCCGGCCGCCCGTCATCGTGCCGGTCGACGGTGCGCGTGCGGGTGGCGGATTGCGGTCGGACGCGCCCGGATCGGCGCGATGAGAGCGTGCCCGACCCGCAAGCACCGGGTTTCCGAGAGTTGCAGTTGCCCGAGTACGGAGTACATTGCGGCGCCGTTACCAACACATCGGGCGGTCGCATGTCTCCCCGGAGGTCTGTATGCGCAAACTGACTCTTGTCTCTGTCGCCCTCGCCAGCTTCGCGATGTCTGGCGCGACGGTTGCCGCCGACGCGAAGCTCCTGCAAACGTGCAACGACTGCCATGGCAACAACGGGTTGTCGCAGTCGCAGCAGGTGCCGTCGATCGCCGGCATATCGTCCACGGTACTCGAGGGAGCGCTCGCCGGCTTCAAGGCCAAGAAACTGCCATGCCCCAAGGTCAGCTACCAGCAGGGCGACACCAAGCGGCCGCAGACCGACATGTGCACCGTAACGGCCAGCTTCGGCGATGCGCAGATCAAGGATCTTGCGGCCACCTATTCCAAGCTGCCGTTCAAACCGATGAAGCAGCCGTTCGATGCGACCAAGGCCGCGGCGGGCAAAGCGATCCATACGCATGACTGCGAGGCGTGTCACTCGAAGAGTGGCGGCGACCCGGCCGACGATTCAAGCCTGCTCGGCGGCCAGCCGCAGGGCTACCTGAAAGCCGCTCTCGCCGATTTCAAGGGCGGCAAGCGCCAGGCAGAAAAGAAGATGAATGACAAGATCGCCAAGCTGTCGAGCGCAGATCTGGAAGCGCTCGCCAACTATTACGCGAGCCTGCAGTAACGATGATCACCGGCGGCGCGCGAGGCCGGGCTCGCGCGCTGCCGACGTGTCCGCCCGTCGCGACCCCTTCTGACTTGCGCTGCTGAGGCAACGCCGCCGGCGGCAGCGCTCTGGGCGCTGCGCCGGGCACAGCCGCGCGGTACCCCGCTGAACTTTGCAGATCCATCGCGGCGTGCGGTCAATGAGCGCGGACGACGCCGCGATCGGACCGACCTCAGCGCACGCGACGCTCGCAGCGATGACGCCCGAGGTATCGGGCGCCGCTGTCGAGGCTGCGCCGTCGCCGTCGGTCGTTGACCTGCTCTAGTGCGCCACCTCGGACAGCAGTGCGACGAAGATCGCAATCGCAAGCGCAATGCCGATTGCGACGGCCGCGAAGCCGAACACGTAGGCACGCACGAGCGTCATGCGCTCCGGCGCCGGTACGATCAGCGACTCGAGCGTACCGCTCTTGACGAGCCGCTCGTATTCGAGCGGCCGCTCTTCCTGGAGCCGCGCGAGCGGCTGGCGGCCGGTGAACACGACCGGATCCATCGGGAAGGTTTCCGGCCGCAGGTGCGTGTGGAAGAAGTGGAACAGGAAGATGAACCCGGTCGCCAGCAGCGCTTCGTCGCTGTGGATCACGTAGGCGGCGTTGAGCGCCCAGCCAGGCAGCACCTTCGTCGTCATCCCCGGGAACCACAGCAGCAGCCCCGAGGCGCCGATCATCGCCACGCCCCAGAACACCGCGAGGTAGTCGAACTTTTCCCAGTACGTCCAGCGGTCGAACTTCGGCCGTGGTCCGAGGTACAGGAAGTACCGGAAGTTCGCGAGCAGGTCCTTGATGTCCGCGAGCTGCGGCGTCATCGAACGCCAGCCCCACAGGAAGCCCCGCTCCTTGCGGACGAACTTTGCGAGCAGTAGCGCGAGCAGATGCGCCCCGAAGTAGCCGAAGGTGATGACCGCCGCGATCCGGTGCAGCACGCCGGCGGCGTGCGGTCCGCCCCAGATCGCCATCAGCTGCGGTGCCCACGGCGCTCCCGCGAACTTGAGCGGCAGGCCGGTCGCCGCGAGCAGCAGGAAGCTCAGAATGATGGTGATGTGCATCTTGATCTGGAACGTCGAGAAGCGCCGCACGTACGGGCCTTGCGCGTGCGCCGCGAACTCGCCACGCAGCTTGCCGACCAGCGAGCGCTGCAGCCACAGGAGGGCGTGCAGGCCGAAGAAGCCGAACACACCGAGCAGTAGCAGGGTCATGAACAGCCAGATGTAGTGGACCCACGGATTGCCGTGCGGATCGCGGGGGTTGGAGTGAGGATCGAAGCTGAGGAACGAGGCATTGACCTGGCCCGCATGGCATTTGCCGCAGGTGGTCGCGAGGTTGGCCGGGTTGACCGTGGACTTCGGATCGGCCGGCGGCAGGTTGTGGTGCGGTGTGTGGCAGTCCGCGCACATCGCGACCGCCGTGTAGCCGAGTCCGGTCGCCTTGCCGTGGAAGCTGTCGGCGAAGGAGCGGTACAGCTCCGCGTGGCAGTTCTTGCAATCCGACGGGAAGCGCTGCCGCATCTCCGCGCTGGTGGGCACCTTGATGGCATGCGCCTCGTGGCAGGTGGTGCACACCGGACCCCGCTGCTCTCCTTTCTTCCACAGCATGCCGTGCATGCTGTTGACCCACTGGTTGAGCACGCCCTGGTGGCAGCCGCCGCAGGTTTCGGGAGTGTGGGCGAACGAGGTGCGCGCGGCGGGATCGTCGTGCTTCTTGATCTCGTGTGCCGTGCCGTGGCAGGCCGTGCACGACGGGGCGGCATTGACGAGTCCCGCGGCGAGCAGCGCATGGGCGTGTTCGCTCGCGAGATAGCCGTTCATCATCTTCTTGTGGCAGCCACCGCAGGTCACGATCTGGTGGACCGCGGTCATCGAATTCTCGGGATCCTTCGAGCGGCGTGCGCTGTGCACGTTGCCGTGGCAGTCGGTGCAGGTCTCGGGCTTGACCGCCTCGCCGCCGCCGCCGTGCACGCTGGCCGCAACTGCCTTCAGTTCGTCCTCGTGGCAGGCGATGCAGACGGTGGAGTCGACGGCGCCGAGATTCTCGCGCGGGTGCTTGACCGTCAGGGCATCCGCATGACAGTCGACGCACGCCGTGCGCCTGTGCGCCGATGCCGCGAATTCCGCGCCATGGATCGCCACCGACTTGCCGGCGTCGGTCTTGAGCTCTGGGTCGTCGTGGCAACCGAGGCACTTGGTCGTCAGCGCCGCCTTGTCGACCGGTGGCGGCGCGGCCGGCGCGGCCATTGCGAGCGAGCCGAACAGCGCCATGCCGAACAGCGCCGCGCAGGCGAGCACGAAGAGCGCACCCCCGAGGGTCGCGGCCCCGCGCTGCAGCGCCGACACCCAGGTCGAGGCCCGCAAGCCCGCAGTCGAGTCGGATTCCATGTTCATGGGACGCCCTCCTCCACCCGTCCGGCAGGCGAAGCGGGCACGACGCTAGCAACCGCCGCGTTGCAATTTAGTCGTGGCTTTCCACAGACATGCCTCGCCAGCGCGGGCGAGGGCGCTTATCTGCGCCTCCACGGCCACCGGGTGACGGTGGCCGTCGTCAGTCCATTCACGACCGAGGGCCGGGAGATCCCGTGCGACGGGACTACGCCGACAACGGCGCGCTGTTCGCACCCCGACCTCAGTCAGCGTCCGAGCCCGGCGGGCCAGCGGCCAGCGTGCGCCGGACGGCCGTGGCCGATCTCGCCCGGCGGCACGACCGCCACCTCCCCGGCGTCGGATTCGTCACGGATCGAGAGGCGCATCTGGGCGCGAAACTCGTTCACCGACTCGAAAAACGCCGACATCATCAGCACCCAGACGAGCATGCCGCGGTCGGTCAGCTGCCAGCCATCGGCGCTCTCGCGGACCGCACCGAGCGCACGCAGCGCCTTGAGTTCGAGCCACAGCGTGCGCTCGAAGCGCATCGCGTAGCGCTCGCGTACCCAGCGGCGCTCGAGCTTGAGGCCAAAGAGGCGCATCAGCAGGTCGTAGCGCATGCGCTCCCGCCCGGACAGCTGCCGCTCGCCGGTAATCCCGGTCAGGCCCTGCCCGATCCGATCCACGTAGGAGTGCAGCGAGAAAGTCGAGGCATACACGCACCCGTCGAGGTACCCGAAGGCGCCGCTGCCGAGCCCCAGGTAATCGGGCGAGGCCACGACGTATTCGTCGATCCCGTGCCCGCCGCGGTTGAAGCACCAGGCCGAGACCGGCGTGAACGCCGGCCGCAGCCGCGCCAGGATCCGGCCGTAGAACTCCGACAGCCGGTGGCGGTCAGGAAGGCCGATCGTGCGACGCATCGAGCGCTCCGCGGTCGGCGCGCTCATCAAAGGGTACAGCGACACCTGATTCGCCGGACCCGCGAGCACCGTGTCGAGATCGCGCTCGAGCATCGCGGCGGTCTGGTGCGGCAGGTTGAAGATCATGTCGACGTTGAGCGTCTCGAAGCGGCCGGCTGCGGCGGCGAGCCGCGCGAGGATGTCGGCGCCCGATCCGTACTTGCCGTAGCGGCCCATTTCGCGCAACAACCCGTCATCGAAGCTCTGCACGCCGACCGACAGTCGCCGGACGCCGGCGGTGACCAGCCGGTCAAGCACGCGAGGCACGAGATCGCCTGGGTTCGTCTCGACCGACACCTCGCCGAGCGGGCCGAAGCCGGCGAGGAGCCCGAGCGTCTCGACGAGCTCGCCGGGCTCGACCGTCGGCGTGCCACCGCCGACGTACACGCCTGAGAACCGAAATCCCCGCTCGTGAAACAGCCGGATCTCGCGCCGCAGCGCAGCAAAGTAGGTGCGTGCCTTGCCGCTCTCGTACCGCACCCGGTGAAACGTGCAGAACGGGCACAGCACCTCGCAGAACGGCACATGCAGGTACAGGAACACCGGCTGCGGCGGTGGCTCGGGCATGCCACTGGCGGGCGCGAGCCGCATCGAGCGGCGCGCCTGGCGACGAAAAGCAGCATCGAGCACTTGGTGCAGCAAGGCGTGGATCCCGGTCGCGACAGTCGCCGGCGGCACGGCGCAGCGGCAGTGTACCCGGCCGCTTGTCCCGGGCATCGGTTAGAACCTACGGAATTATCCCGATGCTACCGGGCGTTGAAGGCGCGCATCGTCGCCGAGGTCGGCGGTCGAATGCGCGCACGAGGGGTTCCATGGCGCGGATGCTGGTACTTGGTGTCGGCAATTCACTGCTGACCGACGATGGCGCCGGAGTCCATGCAGCGGTGCTGCTCAACGAACACGTGGGTCACCCACCCGACCTCACGATCCTAGATGCCGGGACGCTCGGGTTCTCGCTCTTGTCGGCGCTCGGCGATGCGGACGCGCTGATCGCCTTCGACGCTGCGCGCACCGGTGGGGAGCCGGGCGACATCTCCATCCACGAAGGGGTGGATTTTGACCGCTTCGTCCGGCGCGCGGGGCGTAGCGTGCACGAGGTGGGCCTCGCGGACCTGCTCGACATGGCGCGGCTGTCGGGGCATCTGCCCGAGCGGCGCGTGCTGATCGGCATCGAGCCGCAACGCGTCGACTGGGGGCTCGTGCCGACGCCGCAGGTCGCCGCCGCGCTGCCCCAGTGCGTCGCGGTTGCGCTCGATCTGATCGAGCACTGGCGCAGCGACACGAAGGAACTGACGGCGGTCACAGTGGAGGAGACCCATGCGCACTGAGGCACAACCCGGCCTCGCCGGCATTCCGCTCGTGGTCGAGGCGGGTCCCATGGTGCACGTCGACTCCGGCAACGTGCCACTGCTGCTTCATGAGCTCAGGCATGCGCTCGATCGGCTGCTGGCCGACGGCACCACGCACGTGATCGATCTGCGCGCGATCCCGCTCGGCCCCGGCGAGGAGGAACGCCTGCTCGAGACGCTGGGCACTGGCGAGGTGCGCGCCGAGTTCACGGCGCTTGGCCGCAGCGTGATCGAGGAGAGCAGCTATCCGGGGCTGTGGCAGATCACGCACTGGAACACCGCCGACGAGATGACCGGCCGCTTCCTGGAAGTGGCGTTCACGCCGGCGCTGCTGTCCTCCCCGCCCGAGGACGTGAACGCGGGACTCGCCCGTCTGATGGCGGCCCTGAACGGCTGACGGAGCCGTCGCAAAGTCGAGGAGCACACATGGCAACGCTGAATCTGGGTGCGACGGTCGGTGAACAGCTGCGGGCACAGGGTGTCTCGCGGCGCGGGTTCATGAAGTTCTGCTCGACGATGGCGTCGGTGATGGCGCTCGCGCCTGCCTTCGCGCCGCGCATCGCCGCGGCGCTCGACAAGGCGAAGCGCCCCTCGGTGATCTGGCTGCCGTTCCAGGAGTGCACCGGCTGCACCGAGTCGTTGACCCGCTCGCACGCGCCGACGATCGAAAGCCTGATATTCGATGCGATCTCGCTCGACTACCAGGAGACGCTGCAGGCGGCCGCCGGACACCAGGCCGAGGAGGCCCGCCAGCGGGCCATGCAGGCAAACTGGGGCGAGTATTTCCTCGCCGTGGACGGCTCGATCCCGCTCGCCAACAAGGGCTATTCGACGATCGGCGGGGTCAGCAACGTCGACCTGCTGCACCAGGTGGCGAAGGGCGCCAAGGCGATCATCGCCATCGGCAGCTGCGCCTCCTTCGGGGGCCTGCCGAAGGCAAGCCCGAACCCGACCGGCGCGGTGGCGGTCAGCGATCTCATCAAGGACAAGCCGATCATCAACATCTCGGGCTGCCCGCCGATCCCGATTGCGATCACGGGCGTGCTCGCCCAGGTGCTGACGTTCGGGCAGATGCCTGAGCTCGACCATTACGGGCGGCCCAAGGCGTTCTTCGGCCAGACGATCCACGATCGCTGCTACCGGCGTCCGTTCTACGAGCGTGGCCAGTTCGCCGAGACCTTCGACGACGAAGGCGCGAAGCAGGGCTGGTGTCTGTTCAAGCTCGGCTGCAAGGGCCCGGTGACCTACAACAGCTGCCCGACGACCAAGTGGAACATGGGCGTGAGCTTCCC
>Ga0209415_10020540_pt1 | contig 10254 bp, 5 predicted proteins | sample PeaSoiSIISIP2007_FD_187696 | JGI IMG/M metagenome (GOLD analysis project Ga0209415, IMG submission 187696) | Peat soil microbial communities from Weissenstadt, Germany - SII-SIP-2007 (SPAdes) (version 2) | ecosystem: Environmental > Terrestrial > Soil > Wetlands > Peat | place: Germany...
CCCGTCAAGCCGCCCGACAGATCAACCGTAGCGGTCGTAGCCCCGGACGTGTACCCAGCAAAGAGGTCACCCTTGGCGGCAGCGGTTCCCACGTCAATCCAATAATCTTTCGCGTTGCGGACAGCAGTCCAAGTGAAGGTCACACCAGGTCTCCGCAAGGTGGTGCCGGGTACTGGCGATAGCAACCGGGGGTTGCCCCATCCAACTACGTTAATGGATGCTTCGGACTTCCGGACTAAATCCGGAAGAAACCACCGGTTCAACCCATTCTGCACCGTAAAATCCCACAGAGGTACCTGGTAGTTGTCCGCAGCGCGTTTTTGCACGATTTGGGTGCCGTCCACCAGAATTGAGTCTGGCTTCCGGATCAGCCTGCCGGATTCTGCTTCCTGGATCACGATCAGACGCCCTGGCAGAAAACGCCGGCTCACCGGATTCCACCTGCCGGGGAAGATTGGTTGTTTCCAGTTCATCAATCCATCCGGATCCCGCTTCAGATAGTTGGTCCAGTCATCGGAGTAGACAACCATGAGCTCAGGCCAGGGATGATCCCCGCCGAACAGCCGCTGAAACATGCGTTCGTAGAGGTATTTCTCCAGGCCAATAGAGGGGCGACGACTTCCTCCAAAGCGAAGAGACGACACATCCGGAACCTTCAATTTCAGAACGATGAGCGTATCGGGCTGGACATCGGGCGTGAGAGAGATGACCTGTTGAGCCTCCTCCCGCTGCTTTGTCCAGTCCTTCGCGTAATCATCTTGAACCACGAATGAGTACAAGAACAAGCCGGAGAGAAACACGACGACGCAGACATACGCAGCGATGCGGCGCAGCCCCGCGCCGGCAGCGTGAATCACTCCAGCAAGCCACAGAGCCACCAGCAGGCTGGAACCGAAGCTCGCCGCAACAGAAATCCTGCTCTCGCGCTCCACAAGGTGCAGACTTGGATTGGTCTCAAGGAAAAAGAAGTAGGAAACGACATATCCCAGCGCTACGAAACTAAGGGCGATTGCCGTCTGCTGCCAAAAACCCGCCGCACGGTTAGGCGCGGACATCCTCGGACCGCTCAAATAGAACAGGCCGGCCAGCAGCGCCCAGAACGGAACCAGGAACACCCAGGCTTCCAGCCCTGCTTCGGGGGCCTTCAGTAGGCCGTATACGTACGGCACAAACGACGCAAGCGTACCAAACAGCCAAGAATGGAGCACGGGCCAGAGAAGCCTACCTCCAGAAGGCAAGGCCCCGACCCGCTCTTCCATAACGAGTACTTTCCGCGCCCAAAAATATACACCTACCGTCGCCACGCATACGGCGAGATGAATCAACCACTCTCGACGGCGGCCCCGCAAAGGCGCAGTTCTCTCCAACAGGGGAGCACCGAGAAATAAGAAGTAGATGCTTTCATACGTCACAAGGCAGAGCGACGCTACGAAATATGACCACACACGGTGGCCGCGCCGATACAACAGCATCGCGCCAAAAATAAGAATAAAACCCGGCCCGAACGTATACTCTCCATTGAGAAACTGCCGCAGAGTGTGTAACGGTGTAATCACAAACAGCAAAGCGGCCAAAGTCGACACCAAGCTAGAGAAGCGGTGGCGCAGCACTACGTACATCAAAGTCGCCGAGACAGCAAGACACAGAAACGCGATGCAATAATCCAAGGAGATGCTGTTTGCTGCCGCCCCTATCTCGCCAAACACATAGGCCAACCCCAACTGCAGCGGTCTGCCAACCGAACTATTCTTGATTTCGCCGAAAAGCGCGCCGACCATCCACGACTTGAAATCCACAAAGAACGGGTACCCGGAAAAGTACCAATCGTCTTCATACAGTCCGTACCTGGTGAAGTGCAGATAGTTTGCCACCCAGGCCACGATCCAGACGAGGCTAACGTTGTACCAGGCTTGCCACCGATGTTCCTTCTGTCTCGCAAGGTCCGGTGTGGGGACTGCTTCCGGCGTTGTGTCGACCAAAGTTGCCGCTCCGCGTGAGATGCCGGGGCCCGAAAGGGCCCTGCACAAACGCATATTATACTGCAAAAACGTTTCCTCACCTTGATTTTGAGGGGAATTAAAAAAGGAAGCCCTGATGTTCTTCCGTTAGGCCCAGAATTTTCTTAGTGCCGACGGTGGTCCGACGGAACTCGAATCTGTAACCTCCTGCATGGCAAGCAGATCTGAGCCAATGCAGGTTGGAAAAAATGGCGGAGAGGGGGGGATTCGAACCCCCGGTAGAGGTTTAGGCCCCTACGACGGTTTAGCAAACCGCTGCTTTCGACCACTCAGCCACCTCTCCGCGAGGTCGATTAAGTGCGCTCAAAACGGATGGTAACACACTTCCGACGCCGGCCAAAGGCTATTTCCACCCGTTCGGATTGGATGCTTCCTGACGCGCCAGAGGCCTTCGGCGAGGGCTATAAAACCGCTCCCGGCAAACGAAAATGCTCACCCGGGGGTGAGCATTTCGCATACCCTGGTATCAGCAGGGTGATGTACATGGGAGAATCAGATTCGACGGCATCGCAACCGCCAAAACCTGTGTGATTGGATATTAGGGCGTGCGGCGGGGGATGTCAAGGAAAAAACTTCCCTCGCCAGTACCGCCTTTAACCCACTCACCCGGAACGGCTTAGCGCGATCCGTCGATGTGGACCCGCTGTGGAAAAGCTGTTCGCAAACCATTCCCGCCGGACCCTGTTTCCAGTCTAAGGGCCCGAAATTCCGAGGGTTATTTGCCGCCGAGATGCAGCGTGATCATCGCATCCGGGTCCTCGCCCCGGTTCATCCTGCGGGCGAAAACCCGAGCCCCGCCATACAGTAAGCCGGCGATTAGGCATAGCCCGACCAGTAAGCCTGAAAAAATGAAAATGTCGATGATCAGCTTCGCCGTTCCCTTGATCTCATTCTGCGGAACCTTTTCATTCCAGGTGAGATTGGTCTCGTACTTCACCTTCGACAGCACCCGCTCCGCTGCATCCGCGTCGGGCGGCGCAATGGTAATCGCTACCAGCGAGCCCACCCGGCGAGCTACTGCGCCCTCGATTTTTTGAAACTCCTGGTACCTTTCCCTAGCCATATTCGGCGTCGGGTAGTTGAAGATCGCCAGAGTCAGCAATCCTTTGGCCGTTTGATACTTGCCGACCTGAGCTTCGGCTCCAAGATGGAAGGCCGCCATCGACGGAGCCATGCCGGGGAAGAAGCGGTCCAGCGACGCCGGTCCCAGGACGTAGCGTTCGGAGTTGGGAATCAGCCCATCGACCGGCAGATCGGTGACCAGCGGGGGCAGGGGAGACTGCTCCAGCTTCGGCAGTTTCGCGTAAACCTGCTCCAGGTCGGCCGCTAGCGGCAACGATCCGGTGAGTTGGAATACATAGTTGCCGTAGGCGAAGATTACGCCGTCGGAGGTCTGGACCGCCAGCTTGGTGGTGTCCGTTCGCGTCGCACCGGGTGGACGGCGAGCTTCAAACATCGCCATTGCGCCGGTGGAATCCCTAAAACGCCAGGCAGATGCCATGAACTTGCCATCTGGGGACGCATAGGCCGCCTGTTCAGTCGTGTCGAGCCCGTATTCGCTGTACAACCCCTGATCCGGGATGCCGATGGTTTTCAGTTCGCCTTTCTGGAAAGCTCCGATTTGATCCGGGAAAATCGCAGCTTGCGCGCCCAAAGCGAACAGGGCGCCTGCGACCAAAGTGGTTATGCTCCGTGGCATTTCTTATACTTCTTTCCGCTTCCGCACGGGCAGGGATCGTTGCGGCCGGCCTTTTTCTCCGCGATCACCGGCTGTTTCACCGACGATGTTTCGCCGCCCACGAACTGAAGCGCCGCCATTTCCTTCTCCTTCTTGCGTTGAATCGTCCGCGTCAGGTCGAGCACCGAATTCTGCGCGGCCTGCCGCTGCTCCAACTGCCTCTGGTCGTGGGCCGCGACCGCGACCGGCTCCGGCTCGCCGCCGTTCTCGTCTTCCGGTTCATCTTCCCACAACTCGGGATGCGGAACCTGCTGCATCGGCTCCTCGCTGCGCTGCATGAAGAACAGCCAGCGGATAGTCTCGTCTTCGATGCGATCCATCATGTCCTGGAACAGGACGTAGGATTCCTTCTTGTATTCGACCAGCGGATCCTTTTGCCCGTAGCCGCGCAGGCCGATGCCTTCCTTCAAATGGTCCATCGACAACAGATGGTCTTTCCACTGGTTGTCGATAACGTTGAGCATGATCATGCGCTCGGTTTCGCGCATCAGCTCGGGGCCGACCATGGCTTCTTTTTCCTGGTATTTCTTCACCAGCTGCTCATTGATGGCTTCTTCCATCTGGCGGCGATCCAGTTCGTGCAATTCTTCCTGCCGGATCTTTACGCCGAACTGCGTGAGAATATCGGTTTCCAGGCCGGTCCAGTCCCACTGGCTGGAGTGCGCTCTTTCGGGGCAGCGGAGGTCGATGAACGACGCGAGGATTCCGCCGATAATCTCTGTGACGCGCTCCTTCTGATCCTGCCCTTCAAGCAGGGCCCGGCGCATCCCGTAGACCGCCTGGCGCTGCTTGTTCATCACGTCGTCGTATTCGAGAATGTGTTTGCGCGACGCGAAGTTCTGCGCTTCCACGGCCTTCTGCGCCGCGGCGATGCGCTTCGAGATCATCTTGCTCTCGATCGGCACGTCTTCTTCCATGCCCAGGCGCAGCATCAGAGTCTGCATGCGCTGGCCGCCGAAAATGCGCATCAGGTCGTCCTGAAGCGACAAATAGAATCTTGCGCTGCCGGGGTCGCCCTGGCGTCCAGCGCGTCCGCGAAGCTGATTGTCGATACGGCGCGATTCATGCCGCTCGGTTCCGACGATGTGCAGCCCGCCGAGCGCGACCACTTCGTCATGCTCCGCCGCCGTCTCCGCTTTGTACTTATTCAGCAGCGCGTCCCACTCCTGCCGTTCCGGCGTTCCGACCGCGGCAGTCTGCATGCGATCCGGGTCCTGCCCCTGTTTGCGAAGCTGCTCCTTCGCCATATACTCCGGGTTGCCGCCGAGCAGAATGTCGGTTCCGCGGCCGGCCATGTTGGTGGAAACGGTGACCACGCCCTTACGTCCCGCCTGCGCCACGATGAAGGCTTCGTTTTCGTGATTTTTCGCGTTCAGGACCGTGTGATTCTTCAGGCCCATTTTCTTCAACAGGGCCGACAGCTTTTCGGATTTTTCCACCGAGACGGTGCCCACCAGCACGGGCTGTCCCCGCTCATGGCATTCCTTGATCTCCTTGGCTGCGTTGCGGAATTTTTCCTCTTCGGTGCGATAGACGACGTCCTGAAACTCCTTGCGCAGCAGTACCCGATTGGTGGGAATAATGGTGACGTCGAGCTTGTAAATCTTCTCGAACTCGGCCGCTTCCGTGTCCGCCGTACCGGTCATGCCGGCCAGCTTCTTGTACATGCGGAAATAATTCTGGAAGGTGATGGTTGCCAGAGTCTGGTTTTCGCGCTGGATCTTCACGCTTTCTTTGGCTTCCACGGCCTGGTGCAATCCGTCGCTCCAGCGGCGGCCGGGCATCAGGCGGCCGGTGAACTCATCGACGATGATGACTTCATCGTCCTTCACCACGTAATCCCGATCGCGATGGAACAGCACGTGGGCTTTCAAACCCTGCTGCACGTGATGATTCAATTCCATGTTGATCGCGTCGTAGAGATTGTTCAGTCCCAGCAGCTTTTCGACCTTGATGGAGCCTTCCTCGGTCAGCGCCACGCTGCGATGCTTTTCGTCGACGGTGTAATCGCCGGTGGTGTATTTCTGTCCCGGCTCCTTGCCCTCGATCACTTCGCCGCGGATCAGGCGCGGAATGATGCGGTTGATCTTGTAGTATTTGTCGGTCGACTCTTCGCTGGGTCCGGAAATGATCAGCGGCGTTCTGGCTTCGTCGATCAAGATCGAGTCCACTTCGTCGACGATGGCGAAGGAATGCGACCGCTGCACGCAGTCCGCGATGCGGAATTTCATGTTGTCGCGCAGGTAATCGAAGCCGAATTCGTTGTTGGTACCGTAAGTGATATCGCAGGCGTAACTCGCGCGGCGTTCCTCGTCGTCCAGATCGTGAACGATCACGCCCACGGTCATGCCTAGCGCTTTATACAGCCGGCCCATCCATTCCGAATCGCGCTTGGCCAGATAATCGTTGACGGTGACGACGTGGACGCCCTTGCCCTCCAGCGCGTTTAGATAAACGGGGAGGGTAGCCACCAGCGTTTTACCTTCACCGGTCTTCATTTCGGCGATTTTTCCGCGATGCAGAACCACTCCGCCGATCAACTGCACGTCGAAATGGCGCATGTTCAGCACGCGGCGTCCGGCCTCGCGCACGGTGGCGAACGCGGGGATCATCACATCGTCGAGGGTGGCACCCTGGGCCAGCTGCTCGCGGAACTTGACCGTCTGCGCCGCCAGCTCATCATCCGGCATCGCCTGTATCTGCGGTTCCAGTTCGTTGATCGCGGCGATCAACGGCCGCATCTTTTTTACTTCGCGCTCGTGCTTGGTGCCGAAGATTTTTGCAAGAAAATTGTCAATCATGGGACTCCGCCTCCAGAATATTCCTGATTCTGATTACACAACACGGCCGCAAGATGCAGCCGGATCAGCAGCGGAGGAGCATGCGCTGGTGCCGCCGCGCGAGCAAATTCACCGCGGCGAAGCTGGCGACCAGACATAGCGAACCGGCCAGCGGAGTGCGCATCAGCGCCGCCAGCGTGAACACGGCGTGGGACGCCGACGGAACGGCGGGGGCCACGGAAGCCGAATCTCCCGCGCTCACGAATAGCGGCGCGACCGCCTGAAGCAATCGGGGCAGCGATTCGGATTGAGCGGCGGGCCGAGGCACGCTCTGGGCGAACGAATAGGATGCGGCAAAAGCCGTCAGACTCGCGAGGATGATGCGTCCGAGCCGCATAGTTCGTCGCCTATAGTTTATCATCTGTGCCGCCCAGTAAGGCGTCCCGGCGATAACAATAGTGGCTTTGACCGCCCCCTGTGGTCTCGTGTCGAAAATGAGTCGCGACCGCAGGGAGCGATTAATCCCGCGCCGTTAGAAGGAACCCGATTAACTAGTGGAATGACTGGGGCAGCTTACCGGGAAATCGTGAGATCCTCAAGTTAGGAGACCAGGATGATTTTTCGAAGCCGCTTGGCGGCGGTGCTGTTTGCAGCCGGATTCGCATCCGCCGCGACCCTTCCTACTTGTGACGCGGATAATGGCGGAATCCAGCTCCCCTCTGGATTCTGCGCACTGGTGGTTGCCGATGGAATCGGGCCCGCTCGCCATATGGCGATCGCCGCGAACGGAGACGTGTATGTCGCGCTTCTGGGAGGACGCAACCGCACCGGCGGCATCGTCGCGCTGCACGATTCGCACGGCGACGGTCACTTCGACGTCAAGGAAGCCTTCGGCGAAGGCAGCAGCACCGGTGTTGCTTTTCACAATGGATATCTCTACGTCGCCAAGATGAATTCTGTCGAGCGTTATAAGATGACGCCTGGCCACTTGAAGCCTTCGGGTCCGCCGGAGATTGTGGTTTCGGGCTTGGAAGGAGTGAATCAACATGGCGACAAAGGCATCGCGTTCGATGGAAAAGGCTCGCTGTACGTGAATATCGGCGCGCCGTCCAACGCCTGCCAATCGAAGGACCGCCAAGTCCATGTGTCCGGTCAGGATCCCTGCCCGATTCTCGAACAGCACGGCGGAATCTGGAAGTTCAACGACAGCAAACTGGGCCAGAAGCAATCGGACGGGGTCCGCTTCGCGACTGGATTACGCCAGATGCCCGCGATCGCCTGGCATGATGACGCGTTATACATCGTTATGAACAATCGCGATCAGCTCGACGTGTTGTTCCCGGAGCATTTCACCACCGAAGATAATGCTACGCGACCCGCCGAACCCATGTATCGCGCAATACAGGGATCGAATTTCGGCTGGCCTTATTGTTTTTATGACTACGGCCAGAAAAAGCTGTTATTAAATCCGGAATATGGCGGCGACGGCAAGACGGTCGGCCGATGCAGTGAATTTACGTTGCCGATCACAAGCTTCCCGGCTCACTGGGCCCCGGTCGATCTGATGTTTTATAGCGGCAGCCAATTTCCAGCGCACTATAAAGGTGGAGCTTTTATCGCATTCCATGGCTCCTGGAACCGCGCGCCGATGCCTCAGGACGGCTATAACGTGACCTTCCAGGCGTTCGCCAACGGTAAGCCATCGGGCGACTTTGAGATTTTCGCCAATGGATTCGCCGGCAAGTCGCCGCTGATGAATCCCAATGACGCGGTGGCGCGCGCGGATGGAGTGGCGCAGGCGCCCGACGGATCGTTATATATTTCCGATAGCCAAAAAGGTAAATTGTGGCGCGTGATCTATAAAGGCGGGAAATAGCTTAACGGCCTGCCGGAGTTTCATAACCGAAGCTCGCCAAGATCGCTTTTCCGCCACCGGCGAGCAAAAAGTCCACAAATTTTCGTGCGTCTTTCTGATTTTGAGAGCGCGCGACGATTCCGAGCGCCTGTTCGATCGGCGCATGCAAGCTCGCATCCACGCGAATCACTTTCCCGCTTTCCTTGAGCACCAATGAATAAGCCGTGAACACTGCATCCGCATTGCCCGAGGTCCCAAACTGTTTCGCCATATTGATGTTCTCGGCATAAACTACTTTGGCTTTCACCCGGTCCCAAATTCCCAGGCGTTGTAGCGTATCGACGGACGCCGCGCCATACGGCGCCAGTTCCGGCTTCGCAACGGCGATCACACGAACCGCTGGCGACGCCAGGTCGTCCAGCCGATCCACTTTCGCTTGACTAGTCGGTGGAATCCAAACGGCCAGAACCCCGATCGCGTATATTGCGCGGCTGCCTTTCGTGAGCAAGCCCTCCCGATCGAGCGTATCGATATGTTCCGTATCGGCCGCCGCGAATGCATCGAACGGAGCGGAATTTTCGATTTGCTTGGCCAATTGCGCCGTGGACGCGAAGCTAAAGACGGGATGAATTCCCGTGTCAGCCTCAAATGCGGGACCCACGCGATCGAAAACGGCTGTTAGATTCGCCGCCGCGGCGATCGTGACCTCACGTTTCGCCTGTGATTCCGAATGACACCCGGCGAGCGCCGCGGCCAGCCCAGCCAGTATCAAGCGGCGCGATGGCATTCCGCCTACCAGAGTAGCTTCAAACCGAACTGAATCTGCCGCGAGGTAGTCGCCGTGCTGGTAATGAGGCCCGCCGTTGGCGAGGTACCGGTTGGAGTGAACGTGACGGCGTTCGGTGAATTGAAATTGGGATGATTTAGGAGATTAAACAACTCCGCTCGAAACTGCAAATTGAGCCTTTCTCGAATCCGCGTGTCTTTCATCACCGAAAAGTCCCAAGTGGCCAAGCCCGGTCCGATCAAGGTATCCCGACCGAGGTTCCCGTAAAAACCGCTGGTATTTGGCGGAGCCAGAAATGCATTCGGATTAAACCACTGATTCGGATTTCCTAGAATTACCGGTCCGCTGAATGCCGGATTTACGAAAGGACGTACCGGATTTCGAGTATCACCGGTGTTCGATGGATTGTAACTGAGTTGCGGAGTGAACGGGAAGCCTCCTTGCAGAGTCACAATCGAGTTGACGGTCCATCCGCTGGCTAGCAAGCCCCGCTTAAAAGGCAGAGCGTACGTACCGCTGATGGCCGCGACATTTCTAACATCGAAATTCGCCAATCCCCAGTCCGCTTTAAGATCGAACGGATTCGAAGCCAGAGCCGGTTCATTACCCGAGGTGGTTGCGTTCACCGAATCTCCATCATCCAGCGTCTTCGACCATGTATAAACGCCGCGCAAGCCAAGGCCATTACTGAAGCGATGATTCACGTCGACCTGTAGGGCGTTGTACGAACTGTTCGCCTCTGAAAAATACGTCCACGTGTTCGCAATTGCCGCGTTTGGCTTGTTTGCCGTGGGGACATAATAAGTCCCGGCTGGAACCGGCGTGCCGGCGATGCCTGCGGGAAAAGTACTTGGATAGGTCGCCGGGCAGGGCGACGCCGGACATATCACAGGAAACGGCTCATTGGCGTCGATACCCAGAATTTCGTGGTAGCCGTGCGATCCCACATAGCCAACCGTAAGGGCTGTATTAGGAGTCAATTCCTGCTGAATCCTGAGCGAGTAAGAAATCAACGTCGGCGTAAACAGATTCGGTTGAACACCGCCCGGGACCAGCTTCGCCGCTGCCGGGACCGG
>Ga0209415_10020543_pt1 | contig 10253 bp, 7 predicted proteins | sample PeaSoiSIISIP2007_FD_187696 | JGI IMG/M metagenome (GOLD analysis project Ga0209415, IMG submission 187696) | Peat soil microbial communities from Weissenstadt, Germany - SII-SIP-2007 (SPAdes) (version 2) | ecosystem: Environmental > Terrestrial > Soil > Wetlands > Peat | place: Germany...
AGCGGGCCGGAGCGGCCTTCGGGACGGAGCCCGAGGTCGGTCCGCCAGGCCTGGCGGACGAGGTTGACCAGCGGCTGTGGGTCGCCACCGCCAACTAGCACCACGTCGATGTCACTGCCGTAGTTGAGCTCCCGCGCCCCTAGCTTGCCCATCGCGATTACCGCCAGCTCGGCTGTGAGGAGGCTGGTCGTGGTGGCTGCACCAAGCAGCCCGTCGGCGAGGTCGGCCAATGAGGCACCAACCGTCTCGAGGGGGGTTTCGCCCAAGAGATCGAGCGCCGCGATGCGCAGCACCTCCAGGTCCTTCCAACGCGACAGCGGCTCCATCGCCTCGACCGGCCGGTCGAGGGCCGACAGCACATCCAACGCCATCGGGTCGGTCGTGCACGTGCGGGTGAGAAAGGGGCTCGCCGCCATGACGGTCACGACGGTCCGTAGCAGCTGGCCGCCTCCGCGCAAGCGCTCCACCGCCTCCGGTGCAGCGTCGGCCAGGCGTGCGAGCCCTAGCTCTGCCTGAACCGGGTCGGCCGAGGCCGCCAGTTCGGACGCCAATGCTTCGCGGTAGGCCGGCATAGGCCTACGCTCGAGACCTATGACCTGGTTGCGTGTCGCCCTCTGCCAGCTCGACACGGTGGTTGGCGACCTCCCCGGCAACGTCGAGCGGGTGGTCGCCGCCCTCGGCCGCGCCGAAGAGGCTGGTGCCGACTTGGCGGTGTTCCCCGAGCTGGCCATTACGGGTTACCCACCCGAAGACCTGCTGCTGAAGCCGGGGTTCGTCGCCGACAACCAGGTTGCTCTTGCCAAGGTGGCCCAAGCTACCGAGCGGTGCGCGGCCATCGTCGGGTTTGTCGACGAACGGCTCGATCTTTATAACGCTGCAGCTGTTTGTGCGGGCGGCGAGGTACGAGGCATCTACCACAAGGTCAACTTGCCCAATTACTCGGTGTTCGACGAGCAACGTTACTTCCTGCCTGGTGACGGTGCTGAGAACCTCTACATCATCGGCGGGGCCCGCGTCGGGGTCTCGGTCTGCGAGGACGCCTGGGACCCGACCGGCCCAGTCAGCGCTCAGGCCGCGGCCGGCGCCGAACTGATCGTCAACATCAATGCATCTCCCTACCACGCCGACCGCCTTGGTGAGCGCCAGCGGATGCTGGCAACCAGGGCCGCCGATGCTTCGTGCGCCCTTGTGTACCTGAACACAGTAGGTGGCCAGGACGAGCTCGTTTTCGACGGTGCATCGATGGTTTTCGACGCCGAGGGCCGCCTGGTTGCGGCCCTGCCACAGTTCGAAGAGTCCGTGTCAATTTTTGACCTGGAGGTGCAGCCCACATATCGCAAGAGGCTTCTCGACCCGCGCGGTAGGCACCGCGCCCCGCCGTTGCCTGAAGTGATGGTTAGCACGGCCCCGCGCCGGGCAATCTCCGCCCCCCGCATCGAGCCTCCAAATGCGGAGCCTCTGGAGCGCGAGGAAGAGATTTATAGGGCACTCGTCTTGGGTACCTCCGACTACGTACGCAAGAACGGTTTCAGCGAGGTTGTCATAGGCCTGTCCGGAGGGATCGATTCGTCTCTCGTGGCGACCATTGCAGCGGACGCCCTTGGGGCGGGGGCCGTCCATGGCGTTTCGATGCCGTCGCGCCACACGAGCGAACCTTCCAACCAAGACGCGGCCGAACTTGCCGCCACGCTCGGAATTGATTATCGGACAATATCAATCGAGCCTGCTCACGCCGCTATGCTCGAGATGTTGGCTGGTACGTTCGCCGGGAGCGTTGCCGGTCTGGCCGAAGAGAACATCCAAAGCCGGTTGAGGGGGGTCGTTCTCATGGGTCTGTCCAACAAGTTCGGCTGGCTGGTCCTTACGACGGGCAATAAAAGCGAGCTTGCCGTTGGTTATTCGACGCTTTACGGGGATACGGCGGGCGGCTTTGCCGTCATCAAAGATGTGCCGAAAACCCTCGTTTACCGGCTTTGCAGGTGGCGAAATAAAGAAGGCGAAGTCATCCCAAAGAGCGTGCTCGACAAGCCACCGTCGGCAGAGCTGCGCCCGGGGCAGCTAGATACGGACAACCTGCCCCCCTACGACCGTCTCGACCCTGTGCTCGAGGCGTACGTCGAGGGCGACCTCACTGCGAGCGAGCTGGTCGAAGCCGGCTTCGCCCCAGAGCTCGTCGAGCAGGTCGTGCGCCTGGTCGACCTTGCCGAGTACAAGCGTCGCCAGAGCCCATTAGGTGTGAGAGTCACGCCCAAGGCCTTCGGACGGGACCGGCGGATGCCCATAACGAACGGCTACCGCTGAAGCTCATGGGACCTTTCTCAACAACCCGCGTCGCCGAGGTGGTCCAAGCGGGGCCGCCCCTCACCATCGAGGAGTCCGCCACCCTGGCCGGGGCTTGGGCGTGGGCGGAGACGTCGCTGTACGAGGTGGTCGGCGGCTGGGCCCGCTCCACGACGCGCCCGTCCACCAAGGTTTATTTCGATGCCTGCAGCCAGCATCACGCGTGGCGGGCACAGCTTTGGCAGGAGCGCTTGCCGGCCCGCCTCGTGGCCACCCGCTCGGGTGCCAGCGATTTGTTGAAGCCCCTTTCAGACGGAGCGGCACAAGTGATGAAGGCTCTCTCCTGCCTGGAGGGCGACGTGGAGCGATTGGCTGGATATTGCAGGGTCGTCCTGCCAAGGACGGTCGTGGCGTACCGCTCTTGGCAAAGGCGCTGCACCGACGCGAGCGACCGGCCTGTAGCGAGGGCGCTCGGTTTTGCCACCGATGATGCGCTCGCCGATTGGGAGCGAGGGTCCGCGTTGCTGGTCGATTTGCTTGACAATGCGAGTGCCGCAGACGCGGTCGATCGTTCAGCGGAGGCGACACGCGAAGTGGAACGCGTGCTTGTCGACGAGGGGTCGGATGCGCGTGGCTAGCAAAGGCCGGACGGCTCCGGGGGCCCGCGCGGTCCCCTTGGGCGCACCCCCAGAGCACGACGGTGTGGTGGACGGCTCGGACGGGGCGCTCGCAGAAGTTGCGGAACGTTATTTCTGGCTCTTCGAGGACAGCCCGGCGGCGAAGTACACATGCGACCTGGACGGCAAGGTCCTCGAAGTGAACGCGGCCCTTTGCCGCCTGCTTGGCCGGGCCCCCGAAGAAATAGTGGGCCAGACCATAAGCAGTTTCTCAGCCGACCCAGCGCTGCAAGCTGATGAGCTGGGGCCGTTCCTTTCGGGCCAGGAGCGGACCTACACCGGTATGAGGCGTTACCGCGGGCCCAAGGGCGGGGTCCTCAGGGTAAGGGTGAGCCTGGGCGCTATCAGGGATCCGGGTGGCAAGGCGCGGGTTATTTTCGGGGAGCTGGAGGACCTGACTGCTCAGTACCTGGCCAGCAGCGAGCTCGACCGCCAGCGCAACCGCCTCGAAATGGCGATCGAGGCTTCTGGGATGTCGGTCTGGGAGCTCGATGTGGTGTCGGGGTTCCTGACCGTCCAAGCACGCGCACCGGGTGAGGCCGAGTTCCACGAGCAGAACATGACTTACGGCCATTTTGTAAGGACCTTTTATCCCGACGACCGAGGGCTGTTGCCGACGATCAGGGCGATCCGGTCGCATGGTTGCGGGGAGCTGGATGTGGAGCTGCGCGCCGGGACGTCGTTAGGCGCGGTGCGATGGGTGCACCTGAAGGGCAGGGCCGTGAGCGACGACGAAGGCAGGGTCGTCCGCTTTGTGGGGACCACGGCCGACGTCACCGAGCCCCGTGCCCAGCGCGCCGAACTGTCAGCTCAGCGCGACCGCCTCGAGCTGGCGTTGGAAACGGCGGGGATGATGGCATGGGAGCTGTGCCTGGGGGCACAGGGCTCTTTCAGTTCCTTCCATGCCGACCTGTTGGGGCTTGACATCCCGGCGTCGCTGCCGGCGAACGGGCCGTCGGACAGCCCTGTTTTCGGCGAGAGGGTGTTCGGCGCCGACCGCGACGCGGTGAGCCAGGCATTGCAGGACTGCCTCGCCCACCCGGGCGAGGTGCTCGACATTGAGTACCGCCTGCGGGACGACGCTGGTTCGGTCCGCTGGGCGCACACCCGGGCGCGCGCTGATCATGAGCCCTCGGGCCAGGCGCTGCGGGTGAGCGGCACTACGGCAGATGTGACGGGAGCGAGGATGGAGGTCGCCGCCCGGCTGCGCGCCGAGAGGGTCCTTTCGCGGACCCTGGATGCGTCGCAGGACGCTTTCATCGGGGCGGACGAATCAGGCGTAGTCACCGACTGGAACCCCGCTGCCGAAGCGATGTTCGGCTGGTTCCGTGACGAGATCATCGGCCAGGGCCTCGTCGAACGGATCTGCAATGGCGACGCGACCGCCCTTGCCGAGATGTTCTCCGACGTCGAGCCCGGGGCACATGGAACGGCCGGGCCCGAGGGCGCGAAGGTGCGAAGAGAGGTGGAGGTCTACACGCGCGACGGCCGCCATTTCCCTGCGGAAATTTCTGCGGTCCGTGTGGAAGATGACGGGCTGCCGTTCTGGCGCCTCTTCGTGCGCGACCTTTCCGAGCGCAAGGCGTACGAGAGCCAGCTCATCCGCAACGCCCTTTTCGACCCGCTCACCGGGCTGCCCAACCGCGCACTGCTGCTCGACCGCCTCTCGGGCGCGGTCCGCCGGCTCAGCCGGGTGGCAGGTTTGCTGGCAGTGCTCTTCATTGACGTAGACCGCTTCAAGCACGTGAACGACAGCCTCGGCCACAGCTCCGGCGACGACTTCCTCGTCGAGCTGTCCCAGCGCATCCGGTATGTCCTGAGGCCGGCCGACACTGTCGCCCGCTTCGGCGCCGACGAGTTCGTCGTGCTTTGCGAGGCTCTCGAGGGCGAGCGAGAGGCGATGGCCCTGGCGCTGCGGATAGAGGGCATCTTCGCCACGCCGTTCGTGCTCGATGGACCAACTGGTCGGGAGGTCTACGCCTCGGCGTCGGTGGGCATCTCGCTCGCTAAGGATGCGTCCACGAGCGCCGAAACCCTGGTGCGCGACGCCGGCACGGCGATGCACCGTGCCAAGGAGCACGGTGGCGGGCACGCCGAGGTCTACGACGCCGAGATCCGCCGGCGGTCGATCGCCCACCTCGAGACCGAGTCCGAGCTGCGCCGCGCCCTGGAACGGGAGGAGCTCTGCCTCTACTACCAGCCCGTTGTCGACCTGACGGGGCGCCTCGACAAGGTAGAAGCGCTCGTGCGCTGGGCCCACCCGTCCGGCCGGGTGGCGCTGCCAATGGAGTTCGTCCCCCTAGCCGAGGAGACTGGCCTCATCGTGCCTTTGGGGGACAGCGTCCTCGAGATGGCCTGCCGCCAGGTGGCCCAATGGAGAGACGACTACCCGTCGCTCAGCGAGCTCCAGGTCTCGGTCAACATCTCGAGCGCTCAGCTGCGCGCCAAGGACGCGGTCGAACGGATGGCCACGATCGTCGACCGCACCGGCCTGTCCCACGACGCCTTGATATTGGAGATCACCGAGACCGTGTTGATGGACGAGCGGACAGGGGCCGCGAACAAGTTGGCGGCGCTCCGTTCGCTCGGGGTGCGCCTCGCGGTCGATGACTTCGGGACGGGGTACTCGTCGCTCCTCTACCTCCGGCGCTACCCGCTCGACATGCTGAAGATCGACCGGAGCTTCGTTGCAGGCCTGGTCGACAACGCCGAAGATGCCACGATCGTCGATGCGGTCGTGAGGCTCGCGCATTCCTTCGGCCTGCAGACGGTGGCCGAGGGAGTGGAAACGGCGGACCAGCTCAGGCTGCTGCGGAGCCTCGGTTGCGATATGGGGCAGGGCCACTTCTGGGGGAGGCCGCTGCCGCCGGAGACTCTGCTGAGCCGTTTGCTGGCCGACGGGCCGTCCCCCTATGTGGACCTCACGCCTTGGGGCACCTAAGTGCCGGGTTGCCGGAGAAGGTGGTGCTAGCCCCTTGAAGGTAGCGCTAAGCCCCTCAGGGGCACTACGGTGGGGGGCATGTTCAAAAAGCTGCTATTCCTCGCCCTGATCGTCGGCGTTGGCTTCCTCGCCGCGAAGAAACTGCGGGCTGCATAACTGAGGGCCGGCCGAGGTCGTCGAACGACCTCGGCAAGGTCCTTTTCCTCAGAGTTCCACTGGCGCCGCGGCCGAGCGACGTCTGGCGATGAATGCTATGCCCAAGAGCAGCCCGAGGAGCAGGACGGCGCTCCCGGCACCTACCAGTCCCGCGCGCAGTGGGCGGTGCCCGTCCGGGGTCACCACCATCACCTCCGAGAACCGCAGCACCGGCCAGCCTCGCATCTGAGCTATCCGTCTTAGGGCGCGGTCAGGGTTCACGACCACCGGATGGCCAACGGCTTCGAGCATCGGTAGGTCGGTGGCAGAGTCGCTGTAGGCCCAGCTCTCGGTCAGGTCGAGGTTGTCACGAGCGGCGATCAGGCGGATCGTTGCTGCTTTTTGCGGCCCGTAGGCGTAGTTGAGCAACTGGCCCGTGTAGCGGCCCGCGCTTACCGCGGCCTGGCTGGCGATCGCCTCCTCGGCCCCGAGGTAGCGGGCCAAAGGTTCGACTATCTCTTCGGGGGCCGCCGACACGATGTACACCGGGCGCCCCTCTTGCTTGTGCTTCGCTATCAGTTCGACGGCTTCTTTGTAGGTGATCGGCCCGACCACCTGGTTCAAGGTGTCGGCCACTATCCGCTTGACGCGCTCTTGTTCCCAACCCTCCGTGAGGGCCAACATCCGTAGGCGCAACCGTTCGAGAGCCTCCGGGCGCGCCCCGAAGCGCAAGAAGAGCGCCTGGCCCCACAGCCCTTGCGCCAGGATGCGCCGGGTGACCAGGCCCTCCCGGTAGAACGGGCGAGAAAAGGCGATCAGGGACGCTTTGGCAATGACCGTCTTGTCCAGGTCGAAAAAAGCGGCCGCCCGCGCCGTGCCGTTTTTTGCCGTACCTCCCTGGGGATCTATACCGGCAGTCTGCCACCCCCGGCGCAGTTGTAAGGGGAGCCGTGGGACTAGCATCGGAGGGTGCGTGACGAGCGGGGCCGGCCTAACACCGATCTCGAGCAGATCGACGGCAAGATGTTCCAGCTCTTCGCATTGGTCGTCGAAGCGCTTGCCGCTGCCACCGACGCCCTTCTGTCGGGCGACCGGCATGTTGCGGCTGTGCTCTCCGGGCGCGACGAACTCGTTGACAACGTCTACAACGACGTCGAACGCCTGGTCAACCGAGCGGTGGCGCTGGAGGCCCGCGAAAAGAAGGACCTGCGCTTTCTCCTAACGGCGCTGCGCATGGTGCCCGAGCTCGAGCGCAGCCACGAGCTGGCCGAACACATAGCTCGCCGGGCTGCCTACGGGCTCGGGGCCGAGCTCACGCCGCGGGCCAGGGGCCTGATCGACCGTATGGGCAAGGTGGGCATGACGATGTGGCGCAAGGCCGCCGACTGCTGGTACGACAAGGAAGGAAAAGCAGCGGACGAGATCGCCCAGCGCGACGAAGAGATGGACGAGCTGCAGACCGTGCTCGTGAGCGAGGTCGCAGCGTCCGGGGCACCCTCCTCGGTCGCGATGGAGCTTGCTCTGGTTGCACGCTTCTACGAACGGTTGGGCGACCACGCCGTCAATGTGGCCCGTATGGTTTCCAACCTTCACGAAGACCCCGACCGCCAGCGCGATGTCGGTACCGGTCCGGGTAGAAGGTAAGCAGGTAGCCACCAGGTAGTAAGCAGGCAGAAGGTCGGCAGTTCGCCGGCCCAAGCTGCTACGGTGGCGAGGTCATTGGTAGGCCTTAGCCAGTTGGGCCTCAGCTAGATAGGCAGGACGGGGAGGATCTCGGTCGATGGAACTCGGTCTCGAAGTAGACGACAGCCGGCGACCTTATACGGTCCTAGCGGTCAACGGGGAGGTCGACGTCTATACGGCCCCTCGGCTGCGGGAGAAGCTGGTCGAGCTGGTAAGCCAGGGCAAGCACCAGATCGTGGTGGACCTCGAGGGCGTGGACTTCCTTGACTCGACGGGCCTGGGCGTGCTGGTCGGCGGCCTGAAGCGGCTGCGTAGCCACGACGGGGACCTCACGTTGGTCTGTACCCACCAGAGGATCCTCAAGGTCTTCGAGATCACGGGCCTGACCAAGGTCTTTTCGATCTACGGCACGGTCGACGAAGCCGTCGCTGAGTAGTCCCTGCATTGCCGGCTCCAGTCATGCAGCGCGCTTTAGTGCTGGAGCTGGACGTCCCGTCCAGCCCCGAGTACATCGCGATCGTCCGGCTGGTTGTCGCGTCGGTGGCGTCCTCCCGGCGTGCGCTGGCTGACGAGCGCATCGACGACCTGAAGCTCGCTGTCTCCGAGGCGTGCACCAACGCGATCGAGGCCAACAGGTCCATCAGGCCGAACGCCCCGGTACACGTCGAGATCTGGGAGTCGCCCGACCGTCTCGAGGTGACCATCGAGGACAATGGGCCCGGCTTCGACCCCGACAAGCTGGAGTTCCCTCCACCGGTCACCGACCCGGAGCGGCTCAATTTCGAGCGGGGCCTCGGGATCCCGCTCATCAAGACCCTGGTCGACTCGGCGAGCTTTGTCCGCACGGAGAGCGGCACGTCGGTGCGTATGACGGTCTTCGGCGGCCCGGTGAACGGGGACGACACCGCCACCATCTATATGGACGTCTCCCAGTTGCCCGGCCTCCCAGACGCCGGGTGAGGCTCGTTTGGCGGTGCTCTACGACCTCGAGCCAGGCAAAAGAGCTGCTGTCGCATTGTCGAGCTCGGTGAGCCCCGGCTATGGTCCGTATGCCCTCCCGGCATCTCCGGGTGGGACCGTGAAGGAGAGGTTCTGATGCAATACGTCGCCGCGAGCACAGGGTCTGGTGGCTACCTGGCGTTCCATTTGAGAGGGGTCGAGTGGGCCTGGCTCTTTTTCGCCCTCGCATGTGCGCTTGTATCGCTTGTGACGGCGCTGGTGCTGATGCGCAAGGTCCTGGACGCTGACGAAGGGACACCTTCGATGCGCGAGATCGCGCACGCTATCCAGGAGGGGGCCCTCGCCTACCTGAAACGCCAGTACAAGACGATCGGCTTGATCGTGGTGCCCGTAGCGGTCTTCGTGTTCGTCACTTCCACCAAGGTCGTCGACACCCAAACGCATCACACGGTGCTCGGCTTCGTGCCCTCCGGCATCTTCAGGACGCTTGCCTTCCTCGTTGGTGCGAGTTTTTCCGGCCTTACCGGGTTCATCGGGATGAGCACGGCGGTGAGGGGCAACGTGCGCACGGCAGCGGCAGCCCGTTCAGGGTCGCTCCCCGCAGCGCTCAAAGTGGCCATCCGCACGGGCGGCGTCACCGGCCTGTTCGTGGTGGGCTTCGGCCTGCTCGGTGCCACCGTGATCGTCATGCTGGCCCAGCACTCGGCCACGGCCATCCTGATCGGTTTCGGGTTCGGGGGCTCGCTGCTGGCGCTGTTCATGCGTGTCGGCGGTGGCATTTTCACCAAAGCGGCGGACGTCGGGGGCGACCTGGTGGGCAAGGTCGAAGCGGGGATCCCTGAAGACGACCCCCGCAATGCGGCCACGATCGCCGACAACGTCGGCGACAACGTCGGCGACTGTGCCGGCATGGCGGCCGACCTCTTCGAGTCCTACGGCGTGATCCTTGTTGCCAGCCTGATCCTCGGGAACTTCGGTTTTACGAGCATCCACAAGTTGCCGGCTTTGGGGATCACTTTCCCGTTGATCGTGATGGGGATCGGCATCATTGCATCGATTATCGGTATTTTCGTGATCCGGGCGACGTCGCGGGACAGAACTGCGATGGCGCCTATCAACAGAGGTTTTTTCCTCGCTGCGCTCCTCACCGTAGTGGCAACGTTCTTTGTGGCCCAGTTCTACGTCCATGACCTAAAGGTGTGGTGGGCTGTGGTGGCCGGCGTGCTCCTGGGCCAGGTGATCTCTCGGATCACCGAGTTCTACACCTCGACAGAGAAGTCGCCCGTCGGCGAGATCGCCGAGTCAACCCTCACAGGCCCCGCTACGACCGTCCTGTCTGGTATCGGCGTCGGCCTCGAGTCCTCTGTGGCTGCCATCCTGGCCATCATCCTTGCCCTGGGGTTCGCAGTAGCCCTGGGGAACGGCAACCTGCAGCTGTCCTTGTACCTGGTGTCACTGATCGGGATAGGCCTCTTGTCGACGACGGGGATCGTCGTTTCCCAGGACACCTTCGGCCCGGTCTCCGATAATGCGGCGGGCATCGCAGAAATGAGCGGGGAGTTCGAAGGCGAGCCGCA
>Ga0209415_10020545_pt1 | contig 10252 bp, 14 predicted proteins | sample PeaSoiSIISIP2007_FD_187696 | JGI IMG/M metagenome (GOLD analysis project Ga0209415, IMG submission 187696) | Peat soil microbial communities from Weissenstadt, Germany - SII-SIP-2007 (SPAdes) (version 2) | ecosystem: Environmental > Terrestrial > Soil > Wetlands > Peat | place: Germany...
CCGGCGACCACCGTGGTCTGCACGGTCTGCGGCGCCACCCTGGCGACGCCGACCGGCGGGCAGGCCAAGCTCCGGGGCGAGCTCGTCCGCTCCGTCTCGAGCTAGGCAGGAAGGCCTCCGAATCGTGCCGCTGCGGGCGGAGTACCCTGAGGAAGGGGAACTGGTCATCGGGACCGTCACCTCGATCCGCAACTTCGGAGCATTCGTCACTCTGGACGAGTACGGGGGACGCGAGGCGTTCATCCACCTTTCCGAGGTCGCGACAGGGTGGGTCAAGTACATCCGGGACCACATCCGCGAGGGCCAGAAGATCGTCGCGCGGGTCCTGCGGATCGACCTTGCGAAGAACCAGATCGACCTCTCGCTCAAACGGATCAACGACCACCAGCGCCGGGAAAAGGTCCAGGGCTGGAAGAACGAACAACGCGCGATGCGACTGGTCGAACAGGTCGGCACCGCGCTCAAGCTGACCGCGGACGAGGCGGTCGAGCTGTTCGGACCAGGTCTCGTCGAACGGTACGGCTCCCTCTTCCAAGCGTTCGAGGTCGCTTCGGCGGACGCCCCCCGCTTCCAGAAGGAGAACGAAAAGGCGCCCTGGGTCACCGCGTTCCTCGGGGTCGCGCGCGATAACATCGAACCTCCCCACGTCGCGATCCTCGGGATCCTCGAGGTCCGGGACGCCTCCCCCGAGGGCCTCGAGCACGTGCGCGCCGCGCTCCTGGCGGCCGAGAAGGTCGACCCGGAGTCGGTGGAGGTCCAGTATGTCGGCGCGCCCCGCTACCGGATCCGCGTCGCCGCCAAGCAATACAAGCAGGCCGAGGAAACGATGAAGCGGGCCACGGACGCCGCGCTCAAGTCGATCAAGGCGGCCGGGGGCGAGGGTTCGTTCACGCGGCCATGACGGATTCGACCCTCCGGATCTGCCGAGCCTGCGCCCGGTACACTTTCAAGGCCGAGTGCCCGGAATGCGGAGTGACGACCCGAACCCCCCACCCCGCGCGGTATAACCCGACGGACCGGTACGGGAAGTACCGCCGTATGTTACGGGCGGCGGGCCCCCCGTCGGGTCCATCGGAGTAGAACCGTAGTGTCCGCTGCAATCCACCGCATCAAGGTTGTCAACGACGTCAGTGACCTCGTCCCCATCCTGCGCGCGGTTGACTCGCCGCTCAAGCTGAAGCTCGTCCACCGCCTGGGCGAGAGCTGGCTCACCCTCGAGGACGTGAAGGCCGAGTTCGGCGCGGAGGGCGTGAAGACGCTCGCGTTCTTCGAGAAGCTGCGGCTCATCGACACGCGGTGGGTCGCGCGCGAAGGCCGGAAGCAGCCGGACAAGAGCTACCATTTCTACTACTCGACGATCAACATCAACACGACCTCCCCTCTCGCCGAGATCTCCGAGGTCCTCGCGATCGCGACAATGCCGCTCCGGGAGTACTCGAAGCACGAGGCGAAGATCTACGATGCCGTCGGCACGGAGGGTAGGTTCTTTTCCGACGTTGCCGAGGAGCTCGGGATGTCCCCGACCCGGTTGAAGGGTCTGGTGAAGCGCTCCGAGAAGCTGGAGTACCGTGGTCACCGCATCGAGCGGTTCCAGGCGGAGGCCGTCGAGTAAGTCGCCTCCGGAGGTCTCGGTCCTCCGGGTCGGGCATCGGGTCGGCCGCGACCCTCGTTTGACGACCCACCTCGCCCTCACCGCACGAGCGTTCGGCGCGGCCCGGATGTTTCTCCACCCGCCGGATCCGGAGCTCGCCCGGCGGGTCGCTGCGGTCGTCGATCGGTGGGGAGGGACGTTCGAAGTCCTCCCTGCCGAGGAATGGCGCCCGACGGTGAAGGGGTTTGACGGCGTCGTCGTCCACCTCACGATGTACGGGCTTCCGCTCGACCGGGTCCTGCCCCGTCTCACTCGCGCCCGCCGGATCCTGCTCGTCGTCGGGGGCGCGAAGGTCCCGCCGGACCTATATCGACTGGCGCAGTATAACATGGCGGTCGGTCACCAACCTCACAGTGAGGTCGCTGCCCTCGCGGTTGCCCTCGAGCGACTGCTCGGAGTGCCGGGACCTCTCGCGATCCCGGGGGCGAAGCAGCACCTGCTTCCCCGCGCTCGGGGCAAGAGGGTGGTGGGAGACCGGGGAGGACGATGAGCGGGGAAGAGTATGCCATCCCTTCGCAACCGCTCCCGGTCTCGAGCCGCTCCCCGGGGAAGTGCATCATCTTCGGCGAGCACGCGGTCGTGCACGGGGCCCCCGAACTGGCCTTCGCGGTCGACCTGCACACCCAGGTGCTCGCGCGCTCGGCCCCGGGATTCTCCTTGAACGCCGACCCGCACGCGGCGGAGGAGCACCCGTACTTCCGCACCGCGCTCGCCCGCCGCTGGGTCGGCGGCACCCCGCTCGAGGTCCGCTCGACCTCCCGCATCCCCCAGGGGGCCGGTCTCGGGTCCTCGGCCTCGTTCTGCTCCGCCCTCGTGGCGGTGCTGGGAGCGGCGCAAGGGGGCGTGGACCGGCCCGCGCTCGCCCAGGCGAGCTACGACGTCGAGAAGGCCGCGCAGGGTGTCGGGAGCCCCGGCGACACGAGCACGGTCGCGGCCGGCGGTTACATCACGATCAACGGTGCCGGCGGTGATCACCTCTGGACCATCCGCGGCAGCGAGCGGGACTGGGAGGTCCGGCGCGTGGCCGACCCGGGATGGGTCTGGGTGGTCGCCCACAGTGGGATCCCCCGGGCCACGGGCGATGCCGTACGGAACGTGACCCAGCGCCTGGCGCAACCCGATGGGCCCGAGCTCCTCGCGGAGTTCGCGCGGGTGGCAACGGCCGGCATCCGGGCGGTGGCGGGAGGGGACCGAGTCGCGGTCGCGGAGCTCATGGCACGGAACCAGGAGCTCTTGCGGACGGTCGGGGTTTCGCATCCCCGTCTGGAGGCGTTGCTCGAGGCGGCCGCCCCCGCGGCCGAAGGAGCGAAGCTCACGGGCGCCGGAGCCGGCGGTTCGATCGTCGTGTTGCCCAAGCCGGGGCAGGAGGTCGACCTGGTCCGTCGCCTGGCGAGGGCCGGCGGCCTACCCTTCGTCGTTCGACCGTCGCCGGTCGGAACGACCCTGGTGGGCGAGCCCGAGCTCTGACGTCGGGCCGCTACTTTCGGGAGACGATGCGGATCACGGCGTTGGGCGTGACGGGTTGGTCCGCCCCGAGCGCTCGATGGGTACGTCCGTCGATCGCCCGGACGAAATGTTCGCCGAGATCGGTGTGGACGCGGTACGCGACGCCGCGGGCCGGCGTATCTGCCGGCACGAGCAGCGCGTCGGGCAAGAGTCGTCCACGCCCGTCCGTCCAATGGGTCTCGTCCTCGACCGGGTAGACCACGATCTGGTGGAGGCGCCCGAAGACCATCTGCTCGAGCGCGGGTTGCACGCCGGTCCCACCCCACGCGGTGACGGTCGCACGAATTCCCTCCAGCGCCTTCGTCTGGGGCGGCGACAGACGGCCCGGCTCCCGTACGGTGAAGGAGGGGTCTCCGGGCCGATACTCGACGAGGCCCGCCCGAGCCGCTCGGCGAAGGGTGAGCTCCGCATCCGCGCTCGTCGGTGCGACCGGGATCCCATCGAGCTTACCAGCGAGGTCCTGAGCGAGCGCGGGGGTGGCGTGGTCCATCTTGTTGGCCGCCACCAAGCGGGGCTTCGACGCGGTGAGGAGGCCACGGGCCAACGCCTCCCGCTCCTCGGCCGACCAGTGGCTCGGGTGTCCTCGGTCGACGGGGCTCGCGCGCAGGGCGGCGGCGATCGCGGCCGGGCTCACGGCGAGTCCCGTGAATCGCTGGAGCAGGAAATCCTCCACCTTCTTCCCTTCGAGCTCGACGCTGCGAGCCTGGCGGAGGAAATCTCGACCCAGGATCTCCACGACCCAGGCGACCAGCTCCTCCTCGAGCCACTGGACCTCCTCGGCGGGGTCCTGGGTGCCGGGCGAAACCAGTCGGCCCTCGGCGTCCGTCGCTCCGGAGAGGTCTACGACCTGGATGAACCCGTCCGTCGCGCGGAGGTCGTCGAGGAACTTGTGGCCGAGGCCCTTCCCTTCGTGCGCGCCCGGGACGAGGCCGGGGACGTCGACCAAGTTGATGGGAACCCAGCGCGTGCCCTCGACGCACTTCGCATTGCCCGGAGTGCACGGTGTGCCCTTCTCGGTGTGTGGGCACGGGGCTCGCAGGGCAGCGACGCCCCGGTTCGGCTCGATGGTCGTGAAGGGGTAGGGGGCCATCGGCACGTCGAGCAGTGTGAGGGCGTTGAAGAACGTCGACTTCCCGACGTTCGGTTTGCCGACGAGGCCGACTTCCACTCCGGTCCCCTCCCTCTATACCGAGTAGTCCGGCGGGACTTCGGCGACGCCTAAGGCGTGGTTGGTGGCGAGGGCGGCCGCGAACAGTAGATCGCTCAGCCGATTGGTCCACGCCAGCAGTTCGGGCCGCTGAGGTTCGGTGCGATGGAGGGCCCAGAGCTCCCGCTCCGCCCGGCGGGATACCGTCCGCGCGACATGGAACGCGGCCGCGGGCGGAGATCCCCCCGGGAGGACGAAGGTCGTCAACGGGGGATGGGCCGCATCCCAACGGTCGATCTCGTGCTCCAGAGCTTTCACGTGACGGGCCTCGATGCGGTGCTCCGGCGGTCGTCCGCCAGGGCCCACCGCGAGCTCGGACTGTGCAATGAAGAGTTCGTGCTCCAACCGGCGCACGAGCTGACGCAAGTCGTCCAGCTCAGGGGGGAGGCCCGCCTCCACCTGACCGAGGTGAGCCCCGAGCTCGTCGAAGGTGCCGTACGCGCGGATGCGCGCCGAGTCCTTGTCTATCCGCGCACCATGGGCGAGACCGGTCGTTCCGCGGTCGCCCGTACGGGTGTAGAGACGCGGGATGTTCTCGCCTCCGGTCGCCAGGGCAACTGGTCCAATGGGGAACTCAGGCCATGGACTGGGCAGAACGAGATGTGCAGCACCTCATTATGCTTGGCGTCCTGACGGCACAGTCGGCAAATAAATCCACTCCGCTCGCTCCACGCAATCCCCATCGTCTCCATTTTGCAAACCAACCCTGTGTGAGGGACCTATCGCCCGAGGAGTCCCCGACCCTCGCGGTCCGCCCGGCGTCGGTCCCGCCGCCGCTCGGAGGTCGACCGCGCTCGCTCGCGCAGTGCCGGCATCCGTTCGACGTGGGTCCGTGCAAGCTCCCCGAGCCCAAGATTCAGGACGATCGCGACGGCGCCGTCCAAATCCCGAGCATAGCCGTCCTCGACGATCTCTTCCAGTTCCGCGCGCAGAGTCGTGGGGAGCTCGACCGAAGTAGCGGGGACACCGCCCGCGCTTCGGACGAGCGTCCGCACCGCCTCCGAGCGGTTCGGCAGGTCGTTCGCGGTTCGGAACTGTTCGAGGAGCGACTCTTCCTCAATGCTAAGGCGCACACCGAGAAAGTACGTCGCGGGAGCTGCGGCCCGAGCATTCCGCACGGGTTAAACGACAAGTTAACAAGTATTTATTAATTCTCTAAGTTTGTTAAACGTCGGGGGGCATCAGCCCCCAGTCTAACCCTCCCGAACCCGATCCGAACCCCACCACACGGGAGACTCCCAGTCTAACCCCGAACCCACCACACGGGAGACCCCCAGTCTAACCCTGAACCCACCGCACGGGAGATGCCCAGCCCGAACCATCCAGGGCCGCTGGGGGACCCCTCTCCCGGTCGATGGTTCCCCCGAGTCGAGCGCCCCCCTTCCGTTGGCGGCTTCCGAGCGGGCGGTCAGAGGCCCAGGACGGCCCGAAGATCAGCCCTGGGGCAAGGAAAGCGGCCCCTGCGTCGAATCAGGGGGACTCACGCGCCGTCCCCCTCGGCTCGGCCCGCAGCCTCGCCTTCACCCCCTGCTGGGATCGGCCGCTGCCTCCCGATCCTCCTGGTGTCGATCCTACGGCACGGCTGCCGCTGGATCGCGCGGGAGGGGCTGGGGCGCGGGGCGCGCGCTACCGATGAGAGTGACCGCAATCAGCACGCGGGCCGTGACGAGGTCGTCGCGTCGGACGCGCCGCGGCTATAAATCCAAGAAGGCGTTTCGACCGTCATGAGTCCGAACAAGAAGCTCATCGAGACCTACCTGGCCACTAGCGACAAATCGAAGCTCGGCCCACTTCTTGCGGACGACGTAGAGTGGATAGAGTGGGGCGACGGAGTCCCCGCCACGGGAATCATCACGAGGGGGAAGGAAGCCCACCTCAAGAATTACGGCGACGACGAACTCCGGAGCGAGGTCCATCGGCTGACCGAGGAGAACAACGTAGTGGTTGCCGAGGGCACGGCTCACGTGATCAAGAAGGACGGCAGCGCACTTTCGGTCCGATATGTCAACATCTTCGAACTGGAGAATGGCAAGATCAAACGGAAGTCGTCATTCGGGGCGTTGGTCAAGGAGTCCAAGTAAAGGCACCCGAATGGTGACCGGATCAATCAGCACCCGAAGAGCAATCCCGGTACTACCGGACCGCTTCCGACGAACGCACGCGCGCACATTCGCGATGGCGGCCCCTTACTTCGGGGGGAGATCCTTGATTCGCCCGACCTCGTGCGCCCATCGGGTCCAGTTGTAGACCGGGGCTTCGACATCGATCTGCCAGAGGAGGGCGTTGAGCTCACCGCGATGCTGGAGCTCCTCTTCGACCAGATGCCATAGCACTTCTCGTACCGGGATGTTGCAATCATGGTCCGACCCCGGGCCCTTCGGCCTCGCGATCGTTCGTGCGAGGTCGGCTTCGCGAAGCGCGGCCATGAATCGCTGGACATGGGCCTGGAGGTAGGTCTCGAACTCCTTCAGCTGAGCGACGGTCGGGGGCTCTCCCTGATCCGGCTCCGGCGGCGGGAATGCGTCCGGGAAGCAGTTCTTGACCCAGAAGTACAGCGCTCCTTGAGAGTGCGCCAGGATGTCGAGGAGCGAGGGGTACGACGCACCTCGGTCTCGGGAGAGCTCCCCGGAGGGAAGCTTCTCGAACGTCTCGAGATAGCCCCGGCGCGCGGCAGCGATGTAGGCGAACCACTCTCGAAGTGACTCTAGTTCCGAAGTCATGTTGGGGCGCCCTTCAGCGCGCTCTTCGAAAGGGGCCCTGTCTATAAGATGAATGGAACGATCTCAGAACTTCGCGTGCATCCCGAAGTCTTCGCGGATCGCGGGTAGGTCGGGGAACGGGTTCGCGGCGTCGGAGGCGCTCTGCGCGCTCCTCGCGGTCCCGCCCTCGACCGCGCGCGTCCGGGGACCCTATGCAGCGACGAGGAGGTGGACGAGCCCGCCGGAGAGCGACTCGAATTGAATCGCGGACTGATCATCCGGCGCGACCCAGGTTTCCCAGTATGGTTGCGGACTCGGAGGGCCATCCGAGAATTGGAAGGGGAAAGTGCCGCCGTTCGATTCCGTCACATTTCCGCACAACTCACCCGCGGCCGAAGTGGTAGCACACCAAACGTGGAACGCGAAAGTGACCCCTCGATAGGAGAAGTTCGACCAGGTGGAACCGAACACATTCTCCGTCTCGTAGGAGTAAAGCCGGGACCCGATCATGGTGTAGCCCGATGGCACCAGCGAGTTTGGAACCCAGAGCAGAACCAAGATTGTGACGACGATCGCCGTCGTCACGACCGCCAGAATGGCGGTCAGTATCTTGCGGCGCCGGGTCCAACGCATGCTATGTTCATTGCAAAGGCGCGATTATACTCTCGGGCCGGTTCCGGCCCCCGGCGCAGGGGTAGAGGGCCCCTCGCCCTCTGCGCCCCGCCCTCGACCGCGCGCGCTACGCGTGAGGAAGGCTCCGTCTCGGCATCTAGTTAAGTCGAGTCTGAATGGAGGTCATCAGAGGTCTCGGAATGCCGGATGAGCCGTCTTGGGAATGGGTAGATGGCGACCCAGTCCGCGCGGCACAATACGGTCTCATCGGCGGAGTGTTCATTTCGATTGCGGCAGTGTTTGCTGCGTTCACGATAATGGCCATCCTCAGTTTCTGGGGGGTGACCTCGTACCCCTCCTTGTCGTCCTTGGATGTGTGGTTGATTGTGCTCCCGTTGCTCGGGGCAGAGTTCTTCTTCCTTCTTTACGTTCCAAGACGGTTTCCGGTGGTAGCGCGGATCGGAGTTTCTCCGCTCGGACTTCGACTGGTCACGGTCTTTCCGATCCGTGGACCGGTATTGAACTGGACCCAGGTCAGAGCCGTGGGCCGAGATTGGATCGTCGTGGACATGGGGTTCCTAACCTCTCGTTACCGCCTGACCCTGACCCAAGCGCAGCGGGTTCGACAGTTTCTCCAGGTCGGTGAGGCCGCCCCGCGCCACCCCTACCCGACTGTCGCTCGCCCCTCCTAGTCCGCCCTCGACCGATCGCACTGTTCTCACGGGATCGGTCGAGCTCACCCCGAGAGCGTTACAGTACCGTTCTTCGGACGGATTGTTTGGATCCTCGGAGCCTTTAAGCGGGCTCTCGCGTTCTAGCCTAGCAGCGGTTGAGCCAAGGTAATTCGAGGGCTCGATGTCGATGATTGGGGGCGGCTCAAGCGCGTGCCGGCGCGACCACCTTCGGCTTTGGGTTGTAACCGCGCTTGCCACTGGTTTGGCCGTGGGCCCACTCATCGTATTGGCTTCGGGACCCCCTGCTGGCTTCTCTGGTCAAACCGTGACCCCAGCCTATGACTGTGGGTTCGGCTGCACCGCTCTGGTCTGGCAATCTCAGTCGATTCCCGCTGGGGTCAATGTGAGCTTTAGCTGGTCCGACACTTCGGGCGGAAGGGTCGCGTTCTCAGTCGAACTTCCTGGGGTAGGTGGCCCTCCCACGCCATCGTGCCTTTGGCGGAACGCTTCGAGCGGCGGGTGCTACTTCGTCTCCGTGGGTGGCAATTATTCGTTCCCAGTTGCGAACCCTCAGGGATACCCAGAGGGCAGCCAAGTTGTGGATTACAGTGGGGTCTACCAACCATCGGTGCTCTGAGCCGATGAGCGTGACCAAGTGGTTGTGGGGATTCGCCATTGTCCTCATTATCGCTTTCTTCGTATTTTGGTGGGCGGTGTGGCCGTGAGCGTTTGAGCGTCTGCGCTCTCCGACCCCGTTCGTGGGCAACGGTTAGTCTGCCTCGGTCGGTCGGCCTCCGTCTGCCCCTTCTCTAACCGGAACTTGAGTCGTCGCCAGAGATCGTCTTCGGTCATTTGGGGCTTGCCTCCCACCGCGTAGTCCGAACCACTCTCAATGCCGACTGACGGGACCTATCCCATGCTGTTCTTGATATGCCGTACGATTGACTCCCCTTGAAGGGAGAGACGGTAAACCTTCAGCCGGCGAGTACTCCCTGGCACGTGAGCAAGCTCAACTGCTAAGGCTCCCCCGTCTACGAGTTTGCTCAGCGCTCTCGAAACAGTGCCTTGGTTTGTCGAGAGCGCCGTCGAGATTCCAACCTGCGTTAGGGCAACAAGCGCCTGACCTGACGTCTCATCTCTTGCCTGTCGTGCGACGTGAAGCAACAAACGCGCGAACAACCGAAGATCCTCCTCGTTCAGCACAATCCGGTCAGACCCACGCGCGGCCATTTTCGCAAGCGCCTAAACCCTCAATACGCAGAATGGATCGAGAAGGCTCTCGGACTCAATGACTACTCCTTGGCACCGGGTCTCCGTTCTCGTCAGCTCCCCACTCCATGGTGGTCAGCTGGTGTACTGCAGCTCGCCCGGATTCCATCCGAGTTTCCTGCCTACGGTATAGGATTGCGACGGCGATCACTACGGCTACCGCGAGAATAAAGGCGCTTTCCCATAAGCCGAGAATCGAAGCCGACGCGCCGCTACTCACACCCGTGGGACTTGGGGAGAAGTCTATTCTGACCAAGTTGGCTGGACTCGCAAGTACAGTCACGTTTCCCATTGTTGTCTGGAAACCCGGTGAACTCGCTGTGTACCTGTACGTCCCCCGCGGCTCAGCAAGAGTCAGGGCACTTGACGACGTACTATCTCCAGAGTGGTCAATACGCACGGACCAGCTCTTTCCCTGACCCAATCCCACTTCGTCGAACTTGATTGGGTAAAGTGCAACGGGTGGCATGATCACGGAGACGTTGCCTGAAGCTATGTTCGCCACGTAGACGAAGCCGTTCCCGGAATCGTACGCCAACCCCACGGGACCAATGCCCACCGATACGGAGGCAATCACCCTCGTTCCGTTGATGACGCTAACATTGGTCGCGTTAGAATTCGAGACGTAGACGTA
>Ga0209415_10020546_pt1 | contig 10252 bp, 8 predicted proteins | sample PeaSoiSIISIP2007_FD_187696 | JGI IMG/M metagenome (GOLD analysis project Ga0209415, IMG submission 187696) | Peat soil microbial communities from Weissenstadt, Germany - SII-SIP-2007 (SPAdes) (version 2) | ecosystem: Environmental > Terrestrial > Soil > Wetlands > Peat | place: Germany...
CAGGATAGAGGGAGCGGCCGCCGTCGGCGGGCGGGACGAGGAGGTCGAGGAGGCCGAGCTCGGCGAGGCGCGCGCCCACACGCGCGGGGGACTGGAGGAGAGGATCCGTGGCGGTGATCGACGACGCGAGCTCCTCGCCGAGGCGGACGTGTCCGTCCGTCATGAACATCGGTAGGTCGGTCGAGGAGAGGAGGCCCGTCACGGCTTGGCCGGGCGGGTGGCCTTGTCCTGGAAAGGGCCCGGCGCGCCCGCGAAGACGATCGGCGCCTTTGCCCGCCAGGCGTCGTACGCGGTGCGGAAGTCGGTGTGCTGCATGCAGAGGGTCTGCGCCTGCGCCTCCGCTTCCAGCGCCTCGTGGAGCGTCATCCCGTGCTCGGACTCGAGCATCTGCTTCGTCATCGAGTGGGCGAACGCGGGACCCGATGCGAGACGTGCGGCGAGGGCCTGCGCATGCGACAGGGCAGACTCTCCCTCGGCCGTGACGCGGTGATAAAGCCCGATGCGGAGCGCCTCCTCTGCGCCAATCGGGTCGCCCAGGAAGAGGAGCTCGGTCGCTTTCGACAGGCCGATGAGCCGCGGCAAGAGGTACGCCGCCCCCATGTCCGCGCCACAGAGCCCCACCTTCGGGAAGATGAACCCGATCTTCGCGGAGGGGGCGGCGATGCGGAAGTCGCACGCGATCGCGATGACGGCCCCTGCGCCGACGGCGAGCCCATTCAGCGCGGCGACCACCGGCTTCCGGAGCTTCTTGATGCTCCCGATGAGCGCGCCCGTCATCCGCGTGAACTCGACGAGCCCCGCCGTGTCGCGCGCAAAGAGCTCGCCGATGATCGACTCGACGTCCCCGCCCGAGCAGAAAGCGCGCCCCTCGCCGGTGATGACCACGGCCCGCACTTCGGGGTGGTGCTCGAGGGCGAGGAACGTGTCGCGGAGCTCGGCGTACGACTCGAACGTGAGCGAGTTGAGACGATCCGGTCGCGAGAGGGTGATCGTGGCGACGCCCGCGTCGAACGCATAACGAAAGTGCTTCGGAGCGAGGGTTCCCGTCATCGCATCACCTGTCCTCCGCAGACGCTGATGGCCTGCCCGTGGATGCCGCGCGCGTCCTCCGCGCACAGCATGCGCACGACGTGAGCGACTTCCTCTACCTGAAAAAGCCGCCGCTGCGGGCTCACTTCTTCGAGCGCCTTCCGGGCATCCGCGGCGCTCCGGCCGGTCTTGGCCGCGATGGTCGCGACCGTCCGCTCGGTCATCTCGGTCTCGAGGAAACCGGGGCAAACGGCGTTGACGGTGACGCGCGTCCGGGCGAGCTCGGACGCGAGGGCGCGGGTGAAGCCGACGAGCGCGTGCTTCGACGCGCAGTAGGCCGTCGTGTAGGCGAAACCGGTGAGCCCCGCGACCGACGCGACGTGGATGATGCGACCCCAGCCCGCCTCGACCATCGCGGGGACGACCGCGCGCGCCAGCCGGAACGCGGCGGTCACGTTCACGGCCATCGTCTCTTCCCACATCGCGTCACTGGTTGCCTTGAGCGGCGCGCTCGGAGCGATGCCCGCGTTGTGGACGAGCACGCCGATCGACCCCCACGCGTCGCGGACGAGCGCGAGGCCACGGTCGACGGCCGAAGCATCGGTCACGTCGGCCTCCACGACGAGCCCCCCGCACGCCCGCGCGGTCTGTTCGAGCGCCTTCCGGTCGCGGCCGAGCACCGCGACACGCATGCCGTCCATCGCCAACGCGTGTGCGATCGCGGCCCCGACCCCCTTGCCGCCGCCCGTGACGAGCGCGACGCGCGGCTTCTCTGTGGGAGCCTGGGCCGTCACCCGGAAACGTCTAGGCGTGAACCCGCGCGAGGGCAAGGCGGCCCGAGGAACCCTGCGTCAGCTTCATGCGCGCTTCACCCCGCGGCGAGCGCCTCCGTCACCTCGGTCACGATCATCTCCGTGAGCTTCACGTACAGCGCCGCCCCCTCCTCCGCCGACGCCGCCGCCGGGGCGCCCGTGTACGCACGCGCGAGACCCATCGCCGCGAAGGTCGTCTGCCCGGCCTTGATGCCCTCGGAGAGGCTTACGTCGAGATCGGGCAGCGCGCGGAAGCTGTCGTGGACGTGGTCTCCCGACGCGAGGACGAGCGACGTCTCGTACCTCCCTGCGTGGCAATTCCCACGCTTGAACTCGTCCGAGAGCGTCCTCCCCCAGCGACGTGTCAGCGGGCACGCGACCGACGCTCGACCGGGCTCGAAGCCCAGTACCGACTTCCGAACGGCGGCGTCGTGGGCGGGCTCGAGGTGGTTGTTCACGAGACAGACGTGCGACCAGCCGTCGCCGAGGAACCTCGCGACGATGGCATGGAGAAGGGTGGTGAGCACGGGCTCCGGCACGCCGATCGCCCCCGCGAAGCCCGCGGCAAACTCCGTCACGCCATACGCCACGCTCGGCGCTACGTAGGCGGTCACGCCGCGCTCCCCGAGCGCCCCGGCCGCGCGCTCGGCGGCGACCTCGCTGATGCGCGTGTCGGTCTCGAGCGGCAGGTGCGGCCCGTGAGGCTCGACGCTCCCGACCGGGAGGAGCACCGCGTTCGGCCTGCACGCGGCGATGGCGCGCACCTCGTCGGTCGTCAGCGCGCCGAGCGCGAACCTCCGGCTCACGTGGGGCGCGTCCCTTCGGCTTCGCGCGCGCGGAGGGCCCTCCGGTCGACCTTGCCGCGATCGTTCTTCGGCACGTCGTCCACGAACTCCACGGCCCGCGGGTACTTGTGCTTCGCGATCCTCGCCTTCACGAACTCCTGCAGCTCGCGCTCGAGGGCGGGCCCGGCCTTCGCCCCGTGCTCGCCGCGGAGCACGACGAACGCCTTGATCTTCGTGAGCCCCGCCTCCTCCACTCCGATGACCGCCGCGAGCGACACGGCTTCGTGGCGCATCAGGCACTCCTCGACCTCGACCGGCGCGACCCACAGCCCGCTCACCTTGAGGAGCTCATCGGCGCGCCCCGCGAAGGTGAGGTAGCCGTCGGCGTCGATCGAGAAGAGGTCCCCCGTGCGGCACCAGTGGCCGTGGAAGGTCTTCCAGCTCTTGTCTCTGTCGAGCCAGTACCCATGCGAGACGCTATCCCCCTTCACCCAGAGGACGCCGATCTCGCCCGGCGCGCACGGCGTCGCCCCTGGACCCTCGGCGTCCTCGGGCAGAATGCGGAGCTCATAGCCCGTGACCGCGCGACCGAGCGTGCCCGGCTTGACGTCGCCGGGGCGGTTCGATGCGTAGATGTGGAACATCTCGGCAGAGCCGATGCCGTCGTACACGTCGCTCCCGAATCGCGATTGCCACCTGTGGAGGAGCGTCTCGGGGAGCGCCTCTCCCGCGGAGAGCGAGAAGCGCACGTTCGTGAGATCGAGACCGGGCTCGCCGCGTCGCCGCGCGGCCTCGTCGTGGTCGAGGAGCTTGCCCAGCATCGTCGGGACGTTCGTCACGACGGTCGCGCGGTACCGTGCGATGGCGGAGGAGAGGGACTCGGGCGTGGGCCGCTCGCTGAAGAGGCCGACGGTGGCGCCGACGGCAAACGGGAACATCAGGTTGGTGCCCGTGGCGTATCCGAAGAAGAGGCGCGGAACGCTGACCGTCACGTCGTCGCGCGCGTAGCCGACCGTCGCCTTCGCGTAGACCTCGGTGTTGAAGATGAAGTCGCGGTGCGAGTGGATGTTCGCCTTCGGCTCCCCCGTCGAACCGCTCGTGAAGAGCCAGATGGCGGGCTCGTCCTTGTGGATGACGATCGGCTCGTGATCGGCGGGGACCTTGGCGAGATCGGTGGCGAGGCAGGTGGTCGCCGCGTCGATCGACGGCGTCGCGCCCTCGGGGTCTTCTCCGGTGGCCGTGTCGGCGACGAGCCACACGTGCACGAGCTCCCGCTTCCTGTGCTGCGCGAGCTCTGAGGCGACGCGCGGGAGCGTCACCACCGCGGTCGCGCGCGTGTAGCCGACGAGGTAGTCGATTTGCTCGGGCGTGGAGTCGGGGTTCCCCATCGCGACGACGGCGCCACGCGCGAGGACGCCGTAGAACACCCACGCGAACGGAGGCGTATCGGGAAGCACGATGAGCACGCGCTCACCGCGGCGGATGCCGGTGCGGAGGAGGAGCGAGGTCATCCTCTGCGCACGCTGCGTGACGAGCTCGTACGAGTACTGGCGGTCGCCGTAGAGGAGGGCCGTCTTGTGGGCGAGGCCGTCCGTCGTGCGCTGGAAGAGGAAGTAGTCGGCGAGGTTCGCCGTGTCGGAGAGTTGCATCGGGGCCCCGCTTCGTGCGTCTCCCGTCGGAGCACAGGTGTCAAGCCACTCGCGCCCTTCGCAGCGTCGCGTTCACCCTGGACACACCACGCGCTTCGGGCCACAGGAGACGTGGATGCCCACCGCGCGACTCGTCGCACTGGTCTTCTTCGCGGTGCTCGTGGCCTGCTCGCACGCGGCGAGCGACGCCGCGCCCGTGTCGGACGGCGGGACGCGCGATGCGCATCGGGCCGACGCGAGGAACGTCGACGCCCATCGAGTCGACGCGGCCGGCGCCGACGGTCCGATGACGAAGCCCCCCTCCGATGCCGGTCCCGACGCGGGCACGTGCACCAGCCCGACGTTCGCCGGCACGCCGCTCGGCGTGAGGTGCAACGCCCTCGTCGACAGGAGCGGCCGCACCGTCCTCCTGCACGGTCTCAACGCGCGGGTCGCGGGCGTCTTCGACGACACGTTCACCGACGGGCGCCTGCCGCTCATGACGCTCCCCACGTTCGACGCGAGCGACGCCTCGAGGATCCGCGCGCTCGGCTGGAACGCGCTCCGGCTCCCGATCAACTGGAGCGGCATCGAGCCCTCGGAAGACGGCGGCGTCGTCAGCGCGTATTTCGACGCGGTGGCGGCCGTGACCTCGGCGTGCGGGACGGCCGGCCTTTTCGTGATCCTCGATCTGCACCAGGACTCCTACTCCAAGGAGATTGGCCAGGACGGCGCGCCCCTCTGGGCGATCTCTCCCCCGCCGACCCAGCTCCTCGGCGGCCCGCTCACCGATCTCTCGTCGCGGTTCACGTCGGCGCAGGTTCAGGACGCCTACCTCACGTTCTTCGGCGACCCCGACGCCGGCGCGTACCTCCGCACGCGGTTCGCCGCGGTGGCAGGGAAGGTCGCGGCGCGCTTCGCGAACGACCCGGCCGTTGCCGGCTTCGAGCTTTACAACGAGCCGCTCGGAACGCCTGCCCAGCTGCTCGCGCTCTACCAGCAAATGATCCCGCCCATTCGCGCCGCGGCGCCGGACAAGCTCGTCTTCTTCGAGCCGAACGCGATCCGCAACGAGATCGGCTCCGCCCCGCTCGGTGACGGCTCGATCGGCGCGGGGACCGTCTACGCACCGCACGTCTACACGCTCGCGTTCACGGCGCCGGACACCCCGGGGGTCACGGAAGCGACCTACGCGCCGTCGAACCTGAGCGCCCGGGCGGAGGCCAACAGCTGGGATGCGCCGCTCGTGATCACCGAGTTTGGGTACCCCCCCACGTCGCCGAATTTCCAGAGCTGGGCGGGCTGGCAGGGGGATCTCGAGGACCAGACGCTCGCGAGCTCCTTCTTCTGGCTGTGGAAGGAGTACGGGCAGGGGAGCTGGGGGTTCTACGACTTCAGCGACGCGGGGGTCGCGACCGAGAGGCCGGCCGTGGTCGCCGCGCTGACGCGCGCGAGGCTCGAGGCGGCGGCGGGCACGCTGCTCAGCGTGAAGTACGACGCGACGGCGCTCGTGCTCACGGTCGTCTTCGAGGGCAGCGCGTCCACGACGGCGCCGAACCTCGTATCCATCGGCGCCGGGGCGACCGTTCCTGCCGTGGACTGGAAGGCCACGTGCGACGGTCAGCCGGTCGCGACGGGCGGGGCAGACCCCCTGTCGATCCCGTGCAGCGGCGCTGGCGAGCACACGCTCGTCGTGAGTGGACGCTGAGCGCAGCGGGCCGTGGACGCGAGCCGCAGAGCTCCGTGGCGACGCCGGCATGTCGGAAGCGCGGAACGCGTCCACCCCGTCCCGTTCGTCGCGCTTGTGCCACGATGGGTGGCACACGAGGAATCGGCGCCGCGAAATTTGCGCGATTTTCGACGGTACGGTCCTTGCGTATAGTTTCTCGAGGGCTTCCTGCGACATGGGCCCGGCTGATGTGGCCGGCTTCCGCGTCGTTCGCCGCTCGAGCTTGGGAGGACGGATGCGATCGATTCACGTGACCGGCGGGTTTGCGATTCTGGCCGCCGCGGGGCTGTCTCTCTTCGGCGTGCGCGACGCGAGCGCCTGCGGAGGGTGCTTCACACCCCCTGCCGAGACGGAGTCCGTGATCACCGACGAGAAGATGATCCTCTCGATCTCGATGACCCAGACGACCCTCTACGACGAGATCGAGTATAGCGGCTCGCCCGCTTCGTTCGCGTGGGTGCTGCCCATCAAGGGGACGGTCACCGTCGGCTTGAGCGCAGACATCCTCTTCCAGACGATCAACCAGCTCACCGCGACCCAGGTGATCGAGCCTGCGGCCAACTGCCCTCCCCCGCCGACCTGCGGGGAGACGTTCGCAGCGGCGGGCTCGGGTGGCACAGTCGAGAGCGCGGGCACCGGCTCGGGAGGCGGCGTGACCGTCACGGCGCAGGCGCAAGTCGGCCCCTACGAGACCGTGCAACTCCACTCGACCGACGGCAGCGCGCTCAACAACTGGCTCATCGCCCACGGCTACCAGATCCCTGCCAGCACTCAGCCCATCATCGCCGCCTACGTCGCCGAGAGCTTCGACTTCCTCGCGCTCAAGCTCATCCCGGGCGTCGGTGTCCAGGCGATGCAGCCCGTGCGCGTCACGTCGAACGGCGCGGCCCCCTCGCTGCCCCTCCACATGGTCGCCGTGGGGACAGGACCGACGACGGGCATCACGATCTGGGTCATCGCGGACGGGAGATGGCAGCCGACGAACTTCCCCACCTTCACGATCGACGACTCCGAGATCGCGTGGGACTGGGTCACGAGCTCGAGCAACTACGAGAGCCTACGCCTGTCGAAGGAGGCGGCGTATGCCGGACGCGGCTGGCAGATCGAGAGCTCGCTCGAGCTGAATCAGGACACGGTCACGCAGACGCTCGAGCAGGCCATCCAGTATGGGACGTCCACGGTCGGTGGCTACGCGTCGACACCCGCCCAGGACGGTGGAGCGGCGGACGCGTCGGCGGTCGACGCAGCCGCGTCCGGCGCCCAAGGGGGCGTGTCCGCAGCCGCGGCGGATCTCGCCGTGCTCTTCGCGGGAGTCGCGGCACCCAACGCGCGCTTCACGCGGATGCGGAGCGACGTGGCGCGTTCGGCGCTCTCGGTCGACATGGGACTTCAGGCGTCGCCCGATCAATCCGAGATGACCAACCTGCACTATCCCTCGAAGCAGATCGGGGAGCCGCTCTGCCCCGTGTACAACGCGACATGCGATGTGACGGGCACCGCCCCGCGGAGCCAGGCCCAGGCGGAGACGGACGCGGCGATCGCGAGCGCAGGCGGTGGCGGCTGCAGCACGAGCCGCCCGCAGAGGGAGTCGGGCGCGGCGGTCGGGGTGCTCATGGCCCTCGCGGCGGTGAGCGCGGCGCGGGCGGGAAAGAAGCGACGAGCGCGGAAGGCGAGGCCGTAGGAGAGGACGGCCCGCCCGCTCGGGGAGGCGATCGATGCCTCGCCGAGGTGCGGGTTGACGTCGTCTCCGTGAATCGAGCCGTTCGCTCGGCACTTCGAGACGACGTGGAGCCACTTCGTCCGTTTCGAGTCCTGGAGAACCGCTGTAGAGTGGCGCGGGCGAAGGGAGGACACTCGGCATGGCGCGGGCGCAGCTCCACGATCCGCGGCACCTTCCGCGTCGACCACGCGCCTCCGCGGGCGGCACGCCATGACTGTGCGGGAGATCATCTGTCCCACGTGCGGCGCGCCGCGGCGCGTGACGAACCCCGGGACGCTGATGGTCGTGTGCGAATTTTGCGGCAGCGCCGTCTTCTGGGACGCCGAGCAGGTCCGCGCCGCGGGGAGGAAGGCTGCACTGTCGGAAGGCTTCACGCGGCTTTACCGCGGCGCGACCGGGACGCTCCGGGGAAAGCGCTTCGTCGCGGAAGGGCGCGTACGATACTCGTTCGGGCGCGGCTTCTGGGACGAGTGGCACCTCCGCTACGCCGACGGCGGCGACGGGTGGCTCACGGAGGACAACCACGAGCTGTGCGTGGAGACGCGCGTCGCGGGCGCTACGCCTCCGTCCGGCCGGTTCGACAAGCTGACGGTGGGAGGGGTCGAGTTCGTGGTCGAGGAGCGTGGCGAGGCCGAGTGCATCGGCGGCGAAGGGGAGCTCCCTTGCGTCGCGGTCCCCGGGACGCGCTACGCCTACGTCGACGGGTCGAGCCCTGACGGCAAGCATAGCGTGGGGGTCGAGTACGACGCCTCTCCGCCCACCGTCTTCGTCGGCGACTGGCTCGTGGCGGAAGACCTGACGCTGGACGACGAGGGAGAGGACTGGGAATGACGGCGCCCGACCCCCCCGCGGCGCGCGCACGACCGCGGCTCGAGCCACGCGTCGTGACGTGTCCCGGCTGCGGCGCGAACCTAAAGCAGCGCGACGAGGCGACCCGCTTCGTCGTCTGCGCCTACTGCAGCGCGCACCTCGAGCTCAGCGACGTCGAGGCGAAGGTGCTCGGTGGCGCCGGCAAGCCGCCGCGCCGGCTCGACTACGAGGTAGGCGACTTCTTCGTCTGGGTCGGCGCGCGGTACGTCGTCGCCGCGCGCCTCGTGTTCGTCGACGCCGAGGATCACGGCAACGACGGGTCCGGCAGCGCCACCGTCGAGTACATGCTCTTCAGCCCGCGGCGCGGAACGCTGTACCTCGACCACGACGACGGAGAGTGGCTGCTGTCCCATCCCGTCCACGTGATGCCACGTTGTGACGATCCCTTCGCGCTCGACGAAGGCGCGCGCGTCGAGACGCACGACGGCGAGCGTTGGGTGCTGGACGACGCGTGCACGAGCCGGCTGGTGTACGTCGACGGGGCGCTGCCGTGGATCGCCCGGGTCGGTGACCGCGTCGACTTCGCGACGTTCCGTTCCGTGCACGACCGCAGCATTGGGTACGAGGTGGAGCGGGACTCGGGCGAAACGGAGTTCAACCGCTTCCGCGTCGTCTCGCGGGACGAGCTCGCCCGGGCAGAGCAAACGAAGAGAGGCGCGCCTCCGCGGGCAAGCGACGAGCCGGTCGACTCGTCGGGGGCTGCCGGCGCGGACGACGATCCCGTGATGGCGCAGATCGTCGGGGCGAGGACGACGGCCCGCTGGCTGCGGTGGCTCGCGGGGATGTCGGCCGTGTTCGTGCTCTTGAACCTTGGGCTCGCCGCGCGCGCGAGCGGCCGCGGGTCCGTCGCGTTCGACCGAACGTTCCAGCCCGGCGAACGACCGGTTCCCGCCGCGGTTCCGGCACCCCAATCCGCAACCACCGCCGCTCCGCCGAGCCCCGCGCGTCCGGATGCGAGGGCGGACGCGGGGCGTGCCGTGGATGCGGTGGGCCCGCCTGGGCCCGTGGATCCCGCAGAGGGGGTGACGCCCGAGCCGCCGGAGCCGCCGGAGCCGCCGGAGCCGCCGGAGCCCCCCGAGCCCGAGGAGGTTCCCATCCAGGGGGGGGTCGAGCGGTTGACCGATTCCTTCGACATCGCCGCAGCGGGCCTCGTGCGCATCGATCTGTCGGCCGATCAGCTCCGCGACGCATGGGCGAGCGTCGACCTCGCCCTCGTCCAGGAGGACGACGCCGTGACGCACATCGTGGACGGCGACCTTGCTTACTACGACGACGACGACTTCCCGTCGTCCGGCTCGAAGACCGACACGCTGTACCTGTGGATCGACGACCCCGGCCCCCATCACCTGCTCGTCCGCACCATGGGGGGACGCGGGGAGAGTGAGACCCCGGGCGATCTGCCGGCCCCGCTGCGAGTCAAGGTCGTGCAAGCCGTGGCGTCGCCCGGACCGTTCCTCCTCGTCGCGGCCCTCATCGCGGCGCTCACCGTGGTGCTTTTCCTGATCGGAGGCGCGAGCGAACGGCGAGCGGCGCGCCTCGCGAGCGACGAAGAGGAAGAGCCGGAGAGTGAGCCATGACGACGCGCGGATGGATGGTGGCGACAGGGGTGCTCGGACTCGCGCTCGCGGGCGCGACCGGGGCGGCCGCGAGCGCGTCCCGGCGGGGCATCGGCGCCGAGG
>Ga0209415_10020547_pt1 | contig 10252 bp, 5 predicted proteins | sample PeaSoiSIISIP2007_FD_187696 | JGI IMG/M metagenome (GOLD analysis project Ga0209415, IMG submission 187696) | Peat soil microbial communities from Weissenstadt, Germany - SII-SIP-2007 (SPAdes) (version 2) | ecosystem: Environmental > Terrestrial > Soil > Wetlands > Peat | place: Germany...
GGTTGAAGGCCTCGGCGTTCCTTATGGGATAGAGCAGGTAGGCGTACTCGGCGGCGAATTCCGGAGCGAGCATCCGCCGCCATGACTGGACGAAATCGTCCGCGGTCAGCCGCTCGCCGTTGGACCAGCGAAGTCCGTCGCGCAGATGAAACGTCCAGGCGAGGCCGTCGGAGGAGGCCTCCCAGGAAAGCGCCGCGGCCGGGACGGGCTGGGACGATTTCTCGTCGATCGCCGTCAGGCCCTCGAACAGCGCGAGGAGAATGTTCTGGTCCGTGTAGGCCGTGACGACCTGGGGATCGAGGTCCTCGGGCTCGGCGCCGTTGCCCAGCAGAAGCGTCCGCGAGCGGACCGCGGCGGCTGCGGACGTCTCGCGGCGGGAGCATCCCGAAACAGCCAGGAGTCCCATGCCGATGAGAAGGAATGCGCGGCAGGTCAACGGCGGCGGCGACGCACCGCGGCCCCCAGCGCGCACAATCCGCTCGCCATCAGGGCGAGGGTCGACGGCTCGGGGACAGGCGAGAATGTGAGCATGAGGTCGTTGCTGATTACGCCCACGGAGAACGTGCCGCCCAGGAAGGGGTTCTGAAAGTCGGTCGTGTCGTCCACCACGAACTGGTTCGAGCCGGTAAAACCCGTGATTGCGGACCCGGCCGAAAGCAGGGTCCAGGAGTACGGCGTGCCGTTGTTGAAGTTCGCGGCGTTTAGCTGGAACAGTCCGTCGGAATTCACAGCCACGAGCTGGATCTTGAACGGGTTTCCCGGGGTCGCGGTTATGTTCACGTCGCCGCTGGAGTTGATGGCGCTGAAATCCGTCCCCGGGACCCCCTTGGCGTTCATGATCGAAAACTGCATGGTGCCTCCCCGTCCCAGGGTGATGTCGGCTTTCGCCCCGAACGTGAGCGTGCCGGGAACCGGTTCGCCGGAGGCGCTTCCCAATGTCCCCCTCCCCCCGACGAGGGACGTTCCGAGCCCGAAGATGAGGGCATCGGCCGGTCCGGGCGCAATGGTGCCGTAGCCTCCAACCGAGCCATCCGAAAGGTTGATCCTGTTGGTGATCGTCACCCCGGATCCGACTCCCAGAGAACCGCCGTTGACGTCAACATTCCCGCTTCCGAGCGCCATGTTGTTGTCCGCCACGACCAAGGCGCCGCTGAAGAGCGTCGATCCGCCCGAATACGTGTTGGCGCCGTACAGATCCACTATTCCGGAGGAGCCTGACGAGAAGCTCACGCTGCTGGCAGGCCCTGTGATCTTCCCATAGTACTTGGCGCTCCCGACTTGATCCAGTGACAGCACGGAGGCGCTGTCGAGGTTGATGGCATTGGTCGAGCCCATCGCATCGCCCGGGATGTCGAACATGGCGACGAGCGAGTCCGCGGAAAAATTGAGGGTGCTGTTCTCCATGACGAGATTGTTGATCATGAGCTCGGCGCCAGCCTGGTTGAAATTCACCGTCGAGTTGACCGAGACGGAGGGGTTCGTGAGGGTCGCCATATTGGCGCTGAAATTCACCGTCGTCGAGTTGGCGAAAATCGGATTTGTGAGGGAGGGCGAATTGCTGGTGAAGTTGAGCGTGCTGTTGTGCGCCGTCACGGGCCCGGACCCGAGCCCGGTGTCCTTACCGACGGTGACCGTCGCAAAGGCGATGGCGGTTCCTCCCGAGTAGGTGTTGCTCCCCTCGAAGTCGATCGGGCCTATGCCCGGACCGGTGACATCGATCGTTCCCGGGAAGCCGCCGCCGTCGCTGATGGTCCCGGTGAGGATGAGCCCCCCGGTCACGTTGGACTGGATCGAAACGGTGGCGGGGGCGCCTCCGGTGCCGATGGCGATGTTGTTCGCTATCGTATGCACGGTGGAATCATTCGCCGTGGTGACGTCGACGAAGTTCCCCAGCGTGAGCGTTCCCGTGCCGAGCGGCCCCTTCGTCGGGGCCCCTCCCGGCCCCGTGCTGCTGGCTCCAAGCACGAGGACCGTGCCCGACGCGCTGGGGAGGGTCACGCCGCCGGTGAACGTGCTCGCGCCGGTGTTGATGGCGACATTGATGAGGCCGCCGGGATTCGAGATTGTGAGCGAGGTCCCCGCGCCGGAGATCACGCCAGCGGGGTTATCGATGATACCGGAATCGTTCACGTTCCACGCGAGCGAGAAGCCCGAGCCACTGATCGGGCCGGCGAGGGTGAGCTGTGAACTGGTTAGGTTCCAGGTCTGATTTGCCGAAAGGACCAGAGGGGCGCTGATAAACGCCGCGCTGGAGTTGGTCGTGTCGCTTTGGTCCATCGCGAGGCCGGAGGCGCCCAGCGTCAGCGTATTGGCACCAACAATTGAGATATTGCCGCGCTTCGAGTCGAAGGACTCGACATCGATGCCCGATACGTTCCCCGCAGCGTTCATCGTCAGGCTGTTCGCGGACGCTCCCGTCGCGAATTGCTCGGAGAAGAACATGATCGACGATGCGCCGGGCACGCTATCGGAGGTCCAGTTCGTCGAGGTGTTGAAGTTGTTGGTGTTTCCGATCCAGTCGTCGGGCACGGCCTGCGCAGAGGCATTCCCGCAGACAAGGGCGGAAGCCGTCAGGCACGAGGCGACCCAAATCAGCCGGATCATGCCGGCACGTTGATCCGGTCGATTTTCGACGGCAAGGTGAATTCCTTATTGGCTCATTTCGAAGCCGTTATAACCAGGAGAGGGGATGCGGCCCGCCGGTATTCGCGCCCGATGGCCTGTGAGTCCCTTGAGGGGAACAGGCACTGTTGGAGCGGGGTTCGCGCCTTTTTGCGGCCGCAGCCGCGCTATGCAGCCAGCGCGGGCTACCTGCCCCGGCGCCGGCGCACGGCGGCGCCGAGCGCGCATAGTCCGCTCGCCATCAGGGCCCAGGTCGACGGTTCGGGCACCGGGGCGAAGTTGAGCATAAGGTCGTTGCCGAACTCAGAGACCGAGAATGTGCCGCCGCCTACCGCATTCAGGAAGTGGCTCGTGAAGTCCACCGTGAACTCGTTCGGGTTGAAGCTCGCGATCGAATTGGCCGAGAGCAGCGTCCACGAATAGGCTTGGGCATTGTTGAAGTTGGCGGCTCCCACCAGGCCGGTCACGGGGTTGACCGAGACGAGCTGTATCGTGAACGGGGTACCGGCGGTCGCGGTGATGTTCAGGTTGCTGTTGGTGGCGTTGATCGCGCTGAAATCGGTCCCCGCCACACCTGCGGCATTCATGATCGAGAACTGCATCACGCCTCCCCCGCCGAACACGAGCGACGCATTGTTCGAGAAGGTGAGCGTGCCGGGCACCGAAAGCCCCGCGGCGCTCCCGAGCGTTCCCCGGCCACCGACGACGGTCGACCCGTTCTGGAAGGTGAGGGTTTCGGGCGAGGCAGGCGCGATGGTGCCGTAGCCCGCGACCGTGGAGCCGTCATTGACCGTGAGCTGATTGTTGATCGTGACTCCGGGCGCGACTCCGAGCGCAGCGCCCAAGTTCAGCGTGACGGAACCGGTGCCGAGCGCGGCGTTGTTTCCTGCGACCAGCAATGCGTTTGAGTTCACCGTCGTTCCGTTGGAATACGTGTTGGCGCCGTTGAGATCCAGCTCCCCGGTGCCGGCCGTCGTGACGTTCAAGGCGGCCCCCAGGCCGTTGATCGTCCCGAAATACTGGGTGGCACTGGGCGAGTCGACCTGGACTTGCAGCGTGGTTGCGGCGCCAAGGTTGATCGTATTCGTCGAACCCAGCGCATCGCTCACCATGTCGATGAGGGAAGGCCCCCCGCTCGCGGTAAAGTCGATCAAGGAGCCCGCCATGGTGAGATTGGTCAGCGTCGGCACGCCGCCGGCCCGTGTGAAAGTAACCGTGGAAGCGTTGAAATTGGGGTTCGTGAGGCTAGGGTCGTTGCTGCTGAAGGTGAGCGTGCTGTTATTCGCTGTCACCGGCCCGCTCCCGAGCCCTTGGTCCTTGGTTATCGTGACGGAGGCGCTGTTGATCGTGGTTCCGCCCGAATAGGTGTTGTCTGCCCCGAATGTGACGCTGCTGAGCACGCCGGACCCGTTGATGGTGAGTGCGGAGCCTCCGGAAACCACGCCGGTCACGGTGAGGCTGGAACTGGTGAGGGCCCACGTCTGCACCGCCCCGAGTACAAGCGGGGCGCCGATCGACGCCACGCTGATTGCGGAGCTGTCGGACTGGTTCATCGCTATGCCGTCCGAGCCCAGCGTGAGCACATGCATGCCGTTGATCGATATGTTGCCGCCCGTCCCGGCCGATGCATCGACCTTGATACCCAAGGTGCTTCCCCCGCCGTTCATATCCAACAGGTTTCCAGAGGGTCCTATCGACCAGGCCGGCGAAAACTCCATCCAGAGTCCGCCGTTAGGTACGCCCATTGACCAGTTCAACGGGTCATTGAAATTGCTGGAACTGTTGCCGCTCCATTGATCGTCGTGCCCAAACGCATCTGCGCAGATCGATGCGGAGGCCGCCGCCAGCGCGAACCTGAAAAGTCGGGACATTCCCAAATGCTATTACCAGTGGTTTGCATCAGCAATGGGGAACCCAGCGTAGAATTACTTATCCGGGAAAGTGAGTCAGTTTCTGCATAACCTGATATTTAACAATAGCTAACGATAACTCCTGAGCATCGGTGCAATTGATTTCCAGATGCCTTCGGCAATGATAGCGGCTCCCGACGGCGTCGGATGAACGCCGTCGTACTGGTTGAGGTCGGGACGCCCGGCAACCCCGTCCAGCAGGAAGGGAATGAGCGCGATCCCGTTCTTCTGGGCTAGGGCGGGGTAGATGGCGCGGAACGCCTCGGCATACTCCGAGCCCATGTTCTGGGGCATCCTCATCCCGGCAAGGACGATCCTCGCCGCCGGGAATTTCGAGCGGACGCGGTCGATGATCGCCTGGAGGTTCGCCCGGGTCACCTCAGTGGCGGTCCCCCGCAGCCCGTCGTTCGCGCCCAGTTCCAGGACAAAAACGTCCGGCCTCTGGCGCAGGACCCAGTCGATCCGGCGCAGGCCGCCGGCGCTCGTCTCGCCGCTCAGGCCGGCGTTGACCACATGCCACGGCAGGTGCTCGGCATCGATCTTCCTCTGGACCTGCGCGGGGTAGGACTGGGTGTCGGGATCCGCGAGCCCGAGGCCGGCGGTCAGGCTGTCTCCGAAGAAGACGATGGTGCGCTGGTCGGGGGCGTCTGCCGGGGCGGGCCGGGCCGGGACGGACCCGAGGACGAGCGCGAGGGCCGCCCGCCTTGCCCAGGGCTTGTTCGCCCAAGTGATGGCTCTTGATTGCATGTGCTTTCCAGGCCGGATGGACGACCCTAGCCCCCCTTTCCGGGATTTTCGAGCCGCCTGTTTGCTCTGGCTTCGCTTCGCCCCGAGTATTTCGTATCCGCCATGCCCTCCCAAGCCATGCTGCGCGTCGAGCGCCTGACCAAGACGTACTGGACCGCGGCGGGACCGCTGACCGTCCTGCACGAGGCGAGCTTCGAACTGGAGGCCGGCGCCAGCATCGCGGTTGTCGGGCCGAGCGGAAGCGGCAAGACGACGCTCCTCGGCCTCTGCGCGGGGCTCGACCGCGCCACGGGCGGGTCGGTCGACCTCGCAGGCGAGCGTCTCGACGCGCTCGACGAGGACGCCCGCGCCCGGGTCCGCAACGAGAATGTCGGGTTCGTCTTCCAGAACTTCCAGCTGATCCCGACCCTGACGGCCCTGGAAAACGTGCTCGTCCCCCTGGAGCTGCGAGGCGAGAGCGGATGCGAGACGGAGGGCAGGGCGCTCCTCGACCGGGTGGGCCTCTCCGCCCGCGCGGACCATTACCCCGTCCAGCTCTCGGGGGGCGAGCAGCAGCGTGTGGCGCTCGCCCGGGCGTTCATCAACCGGCCGAAGATCCTTTTCTGCGACGAGCCCACCGGCGACCTGGACGGCGACACGGCGGCCTCCATGGCCGAGCTCATCTTCGGGCTGAACCGCGAGCGCGCCACGACGCTCGTCCTGGTGACCCACAATTTCGAGCTCGCGGGCCGCTGCCGGCGGATCCTGCGCCTGAGGAACGGGGCGGTGGCGTCCGACGAGCTCAACCCCGCATCGCCCTAATCCGCCGCCATGGGCTTCATCCTCAACATGGCCTGGCGCGATTCGCGCGCCTCGAGGCGGCGCCTCCTGCTGTACTCGCTCTCGGTTGTTCTCGGGATCGCCGCCCTGGTCTCGATCGGCTCGTTCAACGCGAATGTCCGGCAGGCGATACAGGCGGAGGCCAAGGGCCTCCTCGGCGCGGACCTGTTCGTGACGGCGCCCGCCCCCTTGGGCGCCCCCGTCCTGGACCTCCTGGGCTCGCTCGGCGGCGAGGTTGCGCGCGAACAGATGTTCTCGTCAATGATGCGCTTTCCGGAGACGAACCGCCTCAGGCTTGTCCAGGTTCACGCGGTCGAGGGCGCCTTCCCGTTCTACGGCAAGTTCGAGACGGATCCGCCGGGGGCCGCCGGCCGCCTCCGCTCGGGCGGCGCCGTCGCGATCCTTGAGCCGACGCTGCTCGCCCAGTTCGGCGTCCGGGTCGGGGACCGGGTGAAGCTCGGCAGGACGCTGTTCACCGTCGTCGGCGCGCTGAGGAAGGTGCCGGGAGAGTCGCCGGGGGTGGCCATGATGGCTCCCCGCGCCTACATCCCGATGGAGTCGCTCGCCGGGACGGGCCTTTCCGGGAGCGAGGCGCTCGCACGCTACCGGGCGATGGTCAGGCTGCCCGCCACCCGCGATCCCGATGCGGTCGTCCGCGACATGAAGGCGAGGTTCCCGTCCGTTCGCCTCTCATTCGAGACCGTCGAGGAACGCAAGCGCAACCTCGGCCAGGCGCTGGAGCACCTGGACGCGTTCCTCAGCCTCGTGGGATTCGTGGCGCTGGTCCTCGGCGGGATCGGCGTCTCGAGCGCGCTCCACGCCTACATCCGCGGCAAGGTGTCGACGGTCGCCGTGCTTCGGTGCCTGGGCGCGAGCGCGAGGCAGAGCTTCGCCGTGTACGTGGCCCAGGGGCTCGCGCTGGGCCTGGCGGGGGCGTGCGCCGGCGGGGTGCTCGGCGTGGCGGTCCAGGCGGGCCTTCCCGCCCTCGTCAGGGGAATGCTCCCCGTCGACGTGGATTTCTTCGTGTCCTGGTCCGCCCTGCTGCGCGGGATGGGGGCGGGAGTCGTGATCTGCCTGCTTTTCTCGCTCCTTCCGCTGCTTTCGGTGAGGCGGATTCCGCCGCTTGCCGCGCTGCGCTCGGCCGTCGCGGAGCGCTCGGCGGTGGCGCCCGATCCCCTGAGGCTGGCCATCGCCGCGGCGATCGCGGCCTCGGTGGCCGGCTTCGCCATATGGCAGACGGGCAAGGTCTCGGTGGGGCTTGGGTTTGCCGGAATGCTCGGGCTCGGCTTCGGGGTCCTCCTCGGGCTCGCCTACGCGGTCGCCTGGGCGGCACGCCGCTTCGTCCCGAAGCGCCTGCCGTACGTCGTGCGGCAGGGGCTCGCCAACCTGCACCGGCCGAACAACCGGACTGTCCTCCTCCTGCTCTCTCTCGGGCTCGGCACCTTCCTCGTCCTCACGCTCTTCCTCGTCCGCACGACCCTGCTGCGCGAGATCCAGGGCTCGGGCTCCGCGGGCCGCCCAAACCTCATCTTCTTCGACATCCAGGACGACCAGATCGACCCGCTGGAGCGCGTCGCGGCGGCGGCCGGGTCGCCGGTCGTCGAGCGCGCGCCCATCGTCACCATGAAGATCAAGTCGGTCAGGGGAATGACCGTGGAGAGGATCCAGGCGGACAAGGCGCTCAAGATCCCCGACTGGGCGCTGCGGCGCGAGTACCGGTCGACGTTCCGCGGAAGGCTCTCCTCGACGGAGAAGGTGGTTCAGGGCGTGTTTGCCGGCCGCGCCGATCCGGGCGCCGGCCCGGTGCCGGTCTCCGTGGAGGAGGGGCTCGCCCGCGAGATGCAGCTCCACCTGGGCGACGAGATCGACTGGGACGTCCAGGGTCTGCCGGTGCGCACGCGCGTGGGGAGCATCCGCGAGGTGGAATGGCGCCGGATGGAGCCGAACTTCTTCGTTGTCTTCCCCGTGGGCGTCCTCGAGGGCGCGCCGAAGACCTACGTCGCCGCGATGCTCGCCGCTTCGCCGGCCGACTCCGCGCGGGTGCAGCGGGCGGTTGTGGACCAGTTTCCCAACGTGAGCGCGATCGACCTGGCGCTGGTCGTCGAGACGCTCGACGGGATCTTCACAAAGGTGGCGTTTGCGGTGCAGTTCATGGCGCTCTTCACCGTGGCGACCGGGCTCGTCGTGCTCGCGGGCGCGATCCTCACCGGGCGCCACCAACGGATCCGGGAGACGGTGCTCCTGCGGACGCTGGGCGCGACGCGCCGCCAGGTGGCGCTGATCCAGCTGGTGGAGTACGCCGTCCTGGGGATCCAGGCGGGCGTTGTCGGCGGGCTGCTCGCGATCGCCGGGAACGCGCTGCTCGCGCGCTACGTGTTCCACATTGCTGCGACGGCTTCGGCGTGGCAGATCGGGGCGGCGGTCGTCGCGGTGGCGTCGCTCGCGGTCGCGACGGGACTTGTCGCGGGCCGAGGTGTGATGGATCATCCTCCGCTGGAAATCCTTAGGCAGGAAACATGAACCGCAGCGCGCCGGCTGCGGGAGGCCGTGAGCTCGCGCGGGCCCGGCATCCGGCGAAGCCCTCGGGACGAATCCAACGGTAGTCCTGATTTCGTGAAACGATGGCACCTCGATCCTCGTCTCTTGTCATGAAACCGATCCCTTTGCCTGCAGCACCCGCCCAACGCCGGACTGGACTTGCCCGCCACCTGGCGCTGGCGCGCCGTCTCCTGGCGTTGGCCGCGGCGGCGCTCGCGTGCGCGGCGGCGCTCGCGTGCGCGGCGGCGGCGGCGCCCTTCCAGGGGGCGGGCGGCTTCACCGCCAAGGAGCGGGCGCAGGGCTACCGGGACGGCGTGGTCCTGGCGAAGCCCAGGGCCGAGTTCCTTCCGGCGATCGACCGGGTGGAGCGGGCCGAAGGGCTGAGGCCGAGGGCGGAGTTTGCGCGTTTCGGGCACGTCCGGGTTGTCGAGCTTTCGGCCGGCGACACGGTGATGGCGGCCGTCAAGAGGCTCAGGGCGACGGGGCGCTACGAATACGTCGAGCCGGACTACATCCGGACCACCGCGACGGTTCCCGACGACCCCCAGTTCGGCAGCCAGTGGGCGCTCAACAACACGGGCAGCAACGCCGGCGGCGGGGGGATCGCGGGCGCCGACATCCACGCCGAGGCGGGCTGGAGCACGCGCAACGGCGCCGCGGGCGTGATCGTGGGCATCCTTGATTCGGGGGCCCTCCTGGGCCACGAGGACCTTGCGGCCAACCTCTGGGTGAATCCCTCCCCGAACACGACGAAGTCGTACGCGTCGGAGACCGGCTCCGGGCAGTCGGAGATGATCAGCGAGACGGACAGCGCCAACGGCCTCAACGCCGTGGCGATGACCGGGCCGCCCGCGGACGACGTGGGCCACGGGACGCACGTCTCGGGGATCGTCGGCGCGGTGGGCAACAACGGCCTCGGGGTCTGCGGCGTCGCGTGGACCGTGCAGCTGATGGAGCTCAAGTTCATCGACAGCTCGGGTTCGGGATCCCTTTCCGCGGAGCTCCCGTGCATCGAGTACGCGATCGCCCACAACGTGAGCGTGCTCAGCGCAAGCTTCGGGAGCCCGAGCCTCTCGCAGGCGGAGATGGACGCGATCCAGGCTGCGGGCAAGGCGGGCGTCGTCTTCGTGTGCGCCGCTGGAAACAACGCGGAGAACATCGACATCTCCCCGTTCTTCCCGGCGGACTACCCGCTCGACAACATCATCTGCGTGGGCGCGTCGGACAACCGCGACCTGCCCGTGTATTTCACGAACTTCGGATCGGGCTCGGTCGAGATCTTCGCCCCCGGCGAGAACATCCTGTCGACCTACAACTCGGGCACGTCGTCCTACGTATACGAGAGCGGGACCTCGATGTCGACGCCCTTCGTGGCGGGCGCGGTGGCGCTCCTGAGGGCGCAGTATCCGGGCGACACATACCGCGAGACCATCAACCGGGTCCTCAACGGCGCGGACAGGATCGCGGCCATGGCCGGCAAGGCGCAGACGGGGGGCAGGCTGGACCTCGCGAACGCTCTGGCGACGGCCCAGAACACGACCCCCAACGCGCTCTTCGCGAACCGGACGGTCCTCGTGGGCCTCGATCCCTACACGCGCTCGAACAACGCCGACACG
>Ga0209415_10020548_pt1 | contig 10251 bp, 9 predicted proteins | sample PeaSoiSIISIP2007_FD_187696 | JGI IMG/M metagenome (GOLD analysis project Ga0209415, IMG submission 187696) | Peat soil microbial communities from Weissenstadt, Germany - SII-SIP-2007 (SPAdes) (version 2) | ecosystem: Environmental > Terrestrial > Soil > Wetlands > Peat | place: Germany...
GCCGCGCGATTCGATGCGAAAGGCATGCGGCATCACCACTTCATCTGCGACCGCTGCGGCAATGTTGAGGACATCGATTGGTATGACGTGCCCAAGCCTGCCTCGGCCTCCCTTGGTAAGCGGATTCTTCGCGAATGTGAACTCATTTTCCGGGGGCTCTGCACGAAGTGCGCTCCGCGGCACGCTTCCCGTTAACTGATTCGAAGGAAGATCAAAACATGGAAAAAGAACTCACCACCGCCCCCAATAATCAGGGGCAAGACTTGTCAACCGAGGCTAAGTGCCCGGTAACTGGCGGCGCTCGCCGACACACGTCGGTTGGCGCCCACTCGAATGCAGACTGGTGGCCGAACCAGCTCAACCTGAGGATCCTGCACCAGCACTCGCCCCTGTCCGATCCGATGGACAAGGCGTTCAACTACGCGGAGGAGTTCAAAAGCCTCGACCTCCACGCCGTGATCAAGGACCTGGAAGCATTGATGACGGATTCCCAGCCCTGGTGGCCGGCCGACTTTGGCCACTATGGGCCGCTTTTCATTCGTATGGCGTGGCACAGCGCCGGTACGTACCGCATCGGCGACGGCCGCGGCGGGGCAGGCTACGGCACACAGCGTTTTGCGCCCCTCAATAGCTGGCCGGACAATGTGAACCTTGACAAGGCGCGCCGGTTGCTCTGGCCGATCAAGCAGAAGTATGGCCGGAAAATCTCTTGGGCCGACCTCATGATTCTCGCCGGTAACGTCGCATTGGAGTCGATGGACTTCAAGACCTTCGGTTTCGGCGGCGGGCGCGAGGACGTCTGGGAGCCCGGAGAGGATATTTTCTGGGGGCCCGAGGGCAAGTGGTTGGGCGACGAGCGCTACCGCGGCGATCGTCAGCTCGACAATCCTCTCGCCGCCGTTCAGATGGGCCTGATTTACGTGAATCCGGAAGGGCCTAATGGAAAGCCGGATCCAGTCGCTGCGGCGGTGGATATCCGGGAGACGTTCGCCCGCATGGCCATGAATGACTACGAGACGGTTGCACTGATTGCCGGTGGGCACACGTTCGGCAAAACCCACGGCGCTGCCGATCCGAGCAAATATGTTGGAGCCGTACCCGAGGCCGCTCCCCTTGAGGAGCAAGGCTTGGGCTGGAAAAACACCTACGGCAGCGGCAGCGGCGGCCAGTCGATCGGCAGCGGGTTGGAGGTCACTTGGACCAACACCCCGGTGAAGTGGAGCAACCGCTACCTGGAAAACCTATTCAAATATGATTGGGAACTCACCAAGAGCCCAGCAGGCGCCTACCAGTGGACTCCCAAGAACGGGGCTGCGGCGAGCGCCGTTCCCGATGCCCACGATCCGTCGAAGCGGCACGCCCCCGGAATGCTCACGACCGACCTTTCCCTGCGGATGGACCCGATCTATGAGCCGATCGCTAAGCACTTCTACGAGCATCCGCAGGAGTTGGCGGACGCGTTCGCCAAGGCGTGGTATAAGCTCACTCACCGCGACATGGGACCTATCACGCGCTACCTTGGCCCGCTCGTGCCGAAGGAACCCCAGCTCTGGCAGGATCCTATTCCCGCAGTGGATCATGAACTGATAGGCGAGCAGGACATTGCTGCCCTGAATGCCAAAATCCTCGCGTCCGGACTGGCCATCTCCCAACTGGTCTCGACGGCTTGGGCGTCGGCGGCAACGTTCCGCGGCGGCGACAAGCGCGGCGGCGCCAACGGTGGACGCATTCGCCTCGAGCCGCAAAAGGATTGGGAAGCGAACCAGCCGGCTCAACTGGCCAAGGCGCTGCAGACGCTCGAAGGGATCCAAAAGGAATTCAACGCTTCGCAGTCCGGTGGGAAAAAGGTTTCGCTGGCCGACTTGATCGTTTTGGGCGGCTGCGCGGCCGTCGAGGCGGCGGCGAAGAAAGCCGGATACGACGTGAAGGTACCTTTCACGCCGGGGCGCACGGATACTTCCGAGCAACAGACCGATGCGCACTCCTTTGCGCCGCTCGAACCGATGGCTGACGGGTTCCGCAACTATCTCCGAAGTGGACAGCCTCTATCGGCTGAGGAACTGCTGGTGGACCGGGCGCAATTGCTGACGCTGACTGCCCCCGAGATGACGGTTCTCGTCGGCGGCATGCGCGCCCTGAATGCGAACTTCGGGCAGTCCAAACACGGCGTCTTCACCAACCGGCCCGAGACGCTGACGAATGATTTCTTTGTCAACCTGCTCGATATGCACACGAAATGGCTGGCCTCCTCCGAAGGCGTGTTTGAGGGGCGCGATCGCGCGACGGGCGAAATCAAGTGGACGGGCACCCGTGTCGACCTGGTCTTCGGTTCCAACTCCCAGCTCCGGGCAATCGCGGAAGTCTATGCCTGTGACGACTCGAAGGAGGCGTTTGTGAAGGACTTCGCGGCTGCCTGGAACAAGGTGATGAACCTTGATCGCTACGACCTTGCCTAAACCGGCGGATCGGCAAGACCGAAGCTATAAATCTTCTTTCAGCAGCTCGATGAGTTCGGTCACCTCGGCCCGGATCGCGCCCTTGAGGGTGGGCTCGCGGTCCGGCGCCCATTCCGGCGAGTGCGGAGCGGGGCCCGGGATGCCGGTTTGCTGGATTTCCGCAAACTTCGCCGCGTTGACCGCGCCGATGTGGAGCAATGCGGACGGGACTTTTCCGGTGTTCCAGTACTCAGCGAAATCCTCCGACGTCATCTTCTGGGGCATTTCGACCACGGCTTTATCGCCGAGCACAGCTTTGAGCGCTCTGGCCAGACGCGCGGTGAGCGCGGGATCGTTATAGACAACCGGACGGACGGCATTCTCCTCGGGAGCGATGACTTCCGGTTCACGCGGCGCTCCCGCAGCGATCGCTTCACCGCGGGCGATGCGACGGATTGCGGCCAGCGTCTTCCGCCGGACTTCCAGCGTGTAAGTGCGCACCGAAAGCTGCAGCCGCACTTCATCCGGAATGATATTGCCCTGCGTGCCGCCATGAATCGAGCCGACGGTAATGACTACCGGGTCGGTTGGATTATTCTCCCGCGAGACGATGGTCTGCAACGCCAGCACGATCCGCGAGGCCAGGACAACCGGGTCAACCGTATTCATCGGCATGGCGGCGTGTCCGCCGCGCCCATGAACAATGATCGTGACGCTATCCGCCATGGCACGGAAAGGCCCGGGATGGTAGCCGATCGTCCCCGCCGGCATGGTGTCGTCATCGTGCAGGGAGAGCGCGAAATCCGGGCGCGGGAAGCGGCTAAAAAGACCGTCTTTCAACATGGCGGAAGCGCCGCTACCACCTTCTTCCGCGGGCTGGCCCACCAACATGAGAGTGCCGTGCCACCGATCCTTGTGTTCGGCCATCAAACGCGCAGTGCCAGCCCATGCGGACATATGGATATCGTGGCCGCAGGCGTGCGCTACTGGAATCGACTGGCCGCTGGCGTTTTTCACGACGACTTTGCTGGCGAACGGTAGACCGGTTTTCTCTTCCACCGGCAGCGCGTCAAGTTCGGTCCGCAACATCACGGTGGGCCCAGGTCCGTTCTTCATCACCGCCACGATGCCGGTTCGCCCAACCCCAGTGGTGACCTCATAGCCCAGGGCCCTCACCCGCGCGGCAAGTTTAGCGGAAGTCTGTACCTCTTGAAATGCCAGCTCCGGGTGTTGGTGAAGGTCGGTGTACAAGGCCTCGACATCGGGATAGACGGCATCGACTTCGGCCGTGGAGGGTGTCCAGGCAGTCTGGCATGCTCCGCTTTCGGCGAAAGCAAGCAGCACAAAGAGCACGACCGAGGCGTATCTCACGGCAACCTCCTTAAGCAAGGGTACTGGCTCTGCCTGGTCGCCGCAACAAAACTTCGTCGGAACTTAGCCGGCTCCGGGTGAACGGCCAAGGATGCCGAGCATCGCAGCTCTCCCGATAGTGGGCGTCTCTGTACCACGTCGGTGGTACCGGCGGCCGCCCCTAAGGCGTGATTGGAAAAACCCCGCATCTCGGGATGGATTCGATTTCGCGATATCGCACAATGCCAACAAGCTAGCTTGCACCGGTCCAAAGGAATGCATTCGGCCGTCCGTGAGCATTACGTTCAGCAAAGGAGATTACACATGAAACGCAAGAGTATCCGGGTAACCATGTTCGTCGCGGTGTTTCTTTCTGTGCTAGTGGCGCTCGCCCTGGCTGCCCAGGACAAATACACGGTGAAAGTGCCGAACGGACTTTCGTTCGCTGAGTTCAGAGGATACGAGGCCTGGCAGGTTGTATCCATCAGTCAGGACGGAAACCTTATTGCTGCGATCCTCGCTAATCCTGTGATGATCAAGGCCTACTTGGCCGGCGTTCCCGGCAACGGCAATCCTTTCCCCGACGGTGCCAAGATGGCGAAGATCCATTGGAACCCGAAAAAGATGGAGACGTTCCCCGCAGCGACGGTACCAGGTACCCAGCATGACGTCGACTTCATGGTGAAGGACGGCAAGAGGTTCGCGGACAGCGGCGGGTGGGGATATGCCGTGTTCGACTATGACACTGCATCCGATACATTCACGCCCGGCACCTTGGCTGGCAAACCGCCGCAGGGGAACGACGCCAAGTGCGGGTTCGCGTGCCACACGAAGGTGAAGACAAGAGATTACGTTTTCACGGAATACGCGTTGCGGTGAACCATGAGCATGCCTGAAGCCCCCGACATGAGCTGGCGGAAACGGTCAAGTTGGAGTGACGCCGCCGCCCAACTCGGCCCGAATCTGCGCAGCGATCCGATTGGCGAACTCGTCCACGCGATCCAGATCCGGACCTTCCACCATCACTCGAGCCAGCGGCTCGGTTCCGGAAAACCGCACCAGCACCCGGCCGGAATCGCCGAAAGACTCCTCCGCTGCGCGGATCTCGGCCGCAACGCCAGGCAGATCTTCCAGGCGTTTCCGCTCCTTGACGCGAACGTTGATCAAACGTTGCGGATAAACCTGAATCTCCTCGGTTAGCTCGTCGAGGCCCGCGCGCGATTCGCGCATCACCTCGAACACGCGCAACGCCGTCAGCATGCCATCTCCGGTGGTCGCGTAGCGATGAAAAATGACGTGGCCGGATTGCTCGCCTCCCAGAACGGCGCCGCGGCGCAGCATCTCCTCCAGCACGTACTTGTCGCCCACCGGCGTTCGAATCATGCCAATTCCGTGCGCGCACAGCGCCCGTTCCAGGCCCAGATTCGACATCACGGTGGCCACCACCATCGGCGGACGCTTGTGGCCCACAGTGAGCCGCCCGTGTTCTTTTAAGTACCGGCCGGTCAGGAACAACACGGCATCGCCATCGATGATCTTTCCGGACCGCGCCACGAACAAAGCGCGATCGGCATCGCCGTCAAACGCGACACCGACGTCCGCTTTCTGCTCGAGCGTCGCCGCCTGCAAAACCTCCAGATGTAGCGAGCCGCAGTTCAGGTTGATATTGCGGCCGTCGGGCGAGCAATGGATCGGATGCACGCGCGCGCCGAGACGCTCGAACAGTTGGGGCGCCAGGACGGAAGCCGAACCGTTCGAGCAATCGGCTACGATGCTCAATCCGTTCAGACCTCCGGGTAGCGTTGCGGCCAGGTGATCCACATAAGCGCGATCCAGTCCCTCGTTGATCGCGAGCGGCGACGGCGGCGTATAAGCACCCAGATCGAGGAGAGCGAAGATCTCCTTCTCAAGTAACTCTTCCTCCTCATCGGGCAACTTATAACCTGCATGACCGATCAACTTAATGCCGTTATCCTGATACGGATTGTGCGACGCCGAAATCATGACTCCGGCCGCGAAAGGCCCATTTTTGGCGAGGTAGGCGACACCCGGCGTCGTGGTAACGCCCGCGAATTCCACCTTCAGCCCATGCCGCGCCAATCCGGCCGCCACTTCCGCCGCCAACCACGGCCCCGATTCGCGAGTGTCCATTCCGATTACAACTTGTCCGATATCGCCCTGGCGATGTTGCTTCGACTCGACCACCCAGCGGCCCAACGCGGCCCCCACGGCCTGCGCGGTCTTCGGGTCGAGCGGCGACTGGCCGGCTAATCCGCGAATTCCGTCCGTTCCAAATAGAGCCCGTGCCACTAGCGGGCGCCCCCGTTCATGATCTTTTCCAGCTTCACCCGCACTGTAATATCGGCCGGCACGTCCACGATCCTGACCTGCGGATCACCGACGTTCAGATGCGTATGAAAGACATGCTCGCCCGCCACTTCGCTCAAGTCCATCGGGTCGGTTCTAATTTGACTGATCGGGAGTAAATGATCCTGAGAGCCCCGAATTCGGACCTTCGCCGGACTGACCTGCTGACTCACGATGCGATAGAGGGAAGGCTTGTTCACATAGACTGGCTGCACCGTTTCGTCTTTGAAGGTGAGCTGATCGAAACGCAGCGTAAGCTGCGAAGGAACCGCGCGATCGAAGAGCACTCCGGAAGGCAGATTGAGATTGCGGGTGCGGATGTTATAAGTACGCTCGCCCGCTTGGGCGTCGGACAAGTCCAGCACCACAGCCACCGTCGAGAGATTGTCGCGCGCCAGGCGTCCGGAAGGGCCGCGGACCTCGAGACGCACGCGATCCGGCAGACTGCCGTCGATTGCCAGATCGTCCGGCGGATTCTTGAAGTCTACGGGAACCGAGAGCGAGGTGACTACTTCCGGTTCGCGCGCCACGGCGATCCACAGGGCAACGGCGATCGCCAGCGAAAGAAGTTTCCAACCGACGTTGCGAGTGAAGAGCTGTTTCATGGAAGGACCGTGGCGCACGCACTCGTGCGTGCAGCGTTCACACTCGTGTGAACGCCCTTATTCTGACCAAGCACTCGTGTTCGCAGGAGTCCTAACACGGCACGCACGAGTGCGTGCGCCACGCTAGCAATCGGTGCTCGAACCGTCATGGCCGGTCCAGGCTGGAATGCTGCACGGCCGCCTCATTCCGAGCCGTCGAAACAGCCGCGCGTTTCTCCTCGCGGTCCACCCGCTCGGTAAGCAGATGCTCCACGCGTTCCAATGGAACGTCGATCTCGATCTCTCCAAATACCGCGACGGATACCTTGCCGGTCTCTTCCGATGCCACAATCGCGATGCAGTCCGATTCCTCGCTGATTCCCAGCGCCGCGCGGTGACGCGTGCCGAGCTCGGTCATCAGTAGAGGGTTGGTGGTCAGCGGCAGGAAGCAGGCCGCGGCTGAAATCCGGTCGCCCTGGATGATGACCGCGCCGTCGTGCAGCACTCCGCCAGGATGAAAGATGGAACACAGCAAATCGCGCGAGACCACCGCGTCCAGGGTTACTCCGCTCTCGACGAAGGTTCGCAGCCCGATCTTTCGCTCGATGACGATCAAAGCTCCCACGCTGGTCTGCGATAGGCGTCCCACTGCCAGCACCACTTCCTGGCTGAGTTCGTGCCGCTCGAGTTGGCTGACGCCGAGGAACGGCCGGCGGCCAAGCCGGGCCAGCGACCGCCGCAGTTCCGCTTGAAACATGACCACGAGGGCGATGGGGGTGTACGGCGCAGCGGTTGCCAAAATGGTCCGCAGCAGCTCCAGCTTCGCCCATACAGCCGCCGCGTAAATTACTCCCAGCACGCCGAGCCCGAGCAAAACATGGACCGCCCGGCGGCCCCGAATGATCATCAAAAACTGATAAATGAGAACCGCGACAAGGACAATATCAACGGCCGCAGTGATAGTGAGTGGTGGTAAGTCCGCAAACCAGGATGGCAGGTACCGCGCCATGCATCGATCTTATTGTATCAAGCTAATCACGGAGACATGGTGAATTTTTGTAACCATTCTTGCTTCCGGACTGCGCTCCGATCAGGGTTTCTTCGCCGCCGGAGAAGCGCCTACCTCGACGGTGTGCGCGGTCAGCGTAGTCCCCTTCTCCGCCGCGTGGATCACCACGCGATCGCCGACTTTGAGATCGGTCTTCTGGATCGGCTTGTCGGCGCGGGCATAGGTGGTTTCCGCGTCCAGCAGCACTTCCACCGTTTTGCCGGCAGTGGTGGTCACGGTGATGGATTGGTCCGAAACCTTGGCGACCGTGCCGCGGACGTGTTCCAATCCGCCATGGGCTAGGGCGATTACAGGTGCGATGGCGAGCGCAAGTAATAACACTCGCCTAGTGATGGTGCTGGTGTTCAGTTTGTTCATGTGGGTTCTCTCCATTCAAGAAATCTTTTTCCTCTTGCTCTTCCTTCAACTCATCCGGGCTCTTAGGATTCAAGCTTTGCATTTCGCGCTCTTCTTCGGCGGTGACCTGCGGCAGGTGCCGGATGAAACGGACCAGCTTCCAGGAGTCCTGTTCGTCGTGAGCCTTTGAATCCGGATTGGTTCCGCCGCCCCAACCGGGCATGCCGGTCATCCGAATGCCATTCTGGATGACAAAGAACAGCTCGCCATCGGTCATTTGCTGGGTTTCCATCAGCCGCATATCCGGCGCGGGGGGATACATGCGCTTGCCCATTTCCGTATCGCCACTGCCGTTGTTGGCGTGGCATCCGGCGCAGTGATCGGCCCAATGAGCGCGCGCTTCCGCCAATACTTCGGTCGAATCTGGAATCGGATTGGCGCGGTTTCTCGCGTCGGCGGGCGCAGCCATATCGCGGGCGCGACGAGCCATCCATCGCTCCAATGCAGTAGGACGCTCGCGAGCGCTGAAGCCGCGCGCCCCCATCACAAAGACGCCCCCGGCGGCGAGCGCGGCCACAATTACCGATAACGCGCCCGCGAGAAATAGGCTGAGCTTGTGCATAAAGGTCCATTATCCCCACTACGCCCTGGAATGGGGCGCCTCAAGGGCAGCTCCTCACTTCTCCGCCGGCCTCAGCCGGAAACGGATGAAGATGTTGCCGCCGGCGGGACGATCGCCATAATACGGCTTGATCGCCTCCGGCAGCGAATAGACGGTAAAGTTAGCGCCAATGCCAGTCTCGATATTCCGAAACAGTTCGACATCGCGAGTATAGCCGATTGTGTAGGCGCCAATCCGGAACGTGCTCCCGTATAAAACGTCTAAATTCTGTTCGATCTCCGGCTGGCCGGCGAATAACTCGTCTTTGTCCACCAACTCGACGCGGCCGGTCAGAAAATTCTTGCGCTTGAGCGGAACGACGGACTCCGCCAGATACGAATTCAGGTTGCGACCCGTTGCCGTGCTGTGATTGCGTCCCCAGATCAGACTCGACGACCAGCTTCCGCCCGGCAATGGCTTCGTATACTCGATCAAGGCCGTGCTGCGCACTTGGTCGCCCCGCTCCAAGGCTTCCGGATGCGTCAGTCTTCCCACCGATACTTGCGCCGCCCAATTCCTGGTGGGGAAGAACCACAGACGTGTCGACCACGAATCGATGGCGCCCTGCTGAACGATCCAACGATTTTCGCCAGGCTCCGCGCCATGGAAGCCGCTGGCTTCGAGTTTCACCTTCTTATACGCGACGCCGACCGTGACGACATCGTCCGCGACGTGCGTGGAGTCCTGCCAGTGATGCGATATCGGCGCTTGAGGCAGTTCCGCCGCGGATGCGCGATGAGGATAAGCCACCGGTCCGAGTGCCGGGTCGCCCACGGGAGCGAAATAGACTTCGAGCCTCGTGTCTCCGCCTAATTCGCGAAGGTAATGGAAGCCGAGCCCCATGATGAAATTGTGCGGATGCTGTCCATCGACGATGGGCTTCGCGTAGGCCGTTTCGCCGGTTTGGAAGAGTAACGGGTAGCGGCGATCGGTGGTTGTGGCGGGCTCTAGGCTCAACATTAGATCCGCCAGGAATGCTCCGCTCTGACCGGCGCGATGCTCCGCCGAGGCCATGAGCCAGTTGGTTGAATAAAACTTGTCGCCTCCACGCGGCCCCGATTGTTGCGTGTCCACCATAAAGCCTGTTCCCATGAACATCGTGTTCCAGTGTCCAACGTGGGTCATGATCATCGGCATCGGCCACGCATCCGGATTGACGGACGTTCCAGAAGCGACGCTCATGATGTCCATGCTAGCGGGGTTCATATCCACCATGTTCATGCCCGGCATGGAGCTTTGCCCCCACACAGATTTACACGTTCCTATCAGCAAAATAAGGATAACCGGTCGAACCATCGGACTCCTTCCGCCCGCTTGGCGGCGCCAAAACCACGTGCTAACGAGCGCGGCTCGAAAGAACCGCGACCGTAAGGGAGCGCAAAGGGTGCGGCGCGCACCGCCAGACCGCCAAGGAACTGTTTCGCGCCGCACTCCGTTTTGCGCGTGTTC
>Ga0209415_10020549_pt1 | contig 10250 bp, 5 predicted proteins | sample PeaSoiSIISIP2007_FD_187696 | JGI IMG/M metagenome (GOLD analysis project Ga0209415, IMG submission 187696) | Peat soil microbial communities from Weissenstadt, Germany - SII-SIP-2007 (SPAdes) (version 2) | ecosystem: Environmental > Terrestrial > Soil > Wetlands > Peat | place: Germany...
CCACCCGCCGACGCGCCGATTCCCACAATCGGGCAGAGCGGTGCGCCCACTTACGCGGTGCCCCAGTGCAAAACCGTCGGAAAATGTCTGGTCATCGCGTACGGCATATAAATAGTCACGAGAGCATGCCATCGGAGCCAAGGCCGGTCGGATGGTTCGCAAGATGAGTTGGGACCCAAGTTTGATGTCATCAGTCTACCGCGAATACTGGCTAGCCGGCACCATGCATCTGTTGCCAACGCCGGACGCATCCGCGAACATGCTGGAGCTCAGCGCTGAGCAGCCTTGTCACGCGATCGAGAAACCGAAGGGATGCCTGAACCAATTGTTTCGCATTGCCCATTTGTCGGACTTGCATGTGCTCTCGGCGGCTGGCGTCGAGTGGCGGCGCATGCTTTTCAACAAGCGCATCACGGGATACGCGAACCTGCTCCTGCACCGCGGCCGTGTGTACCGCCGCGACTACCTGCGGGCCGTGGTGGCGGCCGCCGTCGTCCAGGCCGACCATGTCGTCGTCACCGGCGACATCACGAACCTCTCGCTCGAGAGCGAGTACGACGCGGCGCGCGCCCTGCTCGACGAAGTGGCGCGCTCGGCGGAGGTGAGCGTGGTGCCGGGCAACCACGACATCTACCTGCCGGCCATCCATCATGAACGCCGCTTCCCGCATCATTTCGCTGCCTTTCTCCATAGCGACCTGCCACAATTCGCACGCGATCTGCCGGCCGGGCCGTTTCCTTACGTCAAACTGCGCGGGCCGGTGGCGATTATCGGGCTGTCGAGCGCCGTGCCGCGACCGCCGTTCGTCTCGGCGGGCTATCTCGGCCACGTGCAGCTTGCCGCGCTCGCCGACCTGCTCGCGCATCCCGAGGTGACGCGGCGCACACCGGTGGTGCTGATTCATCACCCGCCAGTCGACGCGCGCTGGCGTATCGTCCGGCTGCGCGACGGCTTGGTCGACGCAGCGTCGTTTCGCCGCACGCTGCAGGGACTGGCGCGCGGCCTCGTGCTTTACGGCCACACCCATGTCCGCGTGCGCTGCCGGCTGTCCACCGCCTCCGGTTCACTCGACGTGGTCAGCGCCAGCGGCGCCGCCCTCGATAACAGCGACGACGCGGTCCGCGCGGGATTTAACCGCTACGGGTTCGACGACGGGCGCATCGCCAGCGTGGAGGCGCACGTGATCGACCCGTCCGGCCAGGGCTTGCGCTTGACCGCGATCACCGAGCGGCGCAGCTGCCTGTGAAGTACCACCGCATCCTATTGATAACGACACTCGGAGGCGATGCGCGCGCCGCGATAGCCGCAATCCGCCGCATCGCGCCGCAGGCGGAGCGGCTCGTCATCGTCGCCGGCCTGCCCGCGCGGAAGTTCTCGTGGTTGATCAATGACGCGCCGCCCGATCTGCATCAGGCGGCGGGCGCGGCGCTCGACGGGCTGCGGGACGCAGCGCAGGGCGCTGCGGCGGCGGTCGACGTCGAGCTCGTGCCTGAGCTGGACATCGGCGTACTGGACGAGATTGCGGCCGCGTTGCGGGTCGACCTGCTGGTAACCGCTGCGCTGCCGCTCGGCAGTGTTTCAATCGTCGCCGGACTGCGCCAGCGCCGATCGGTCGCGGTCCTATGGGTGCCCGAGTCGACTGCGCCGCAGGCCGAGCGGCCGCTGACCGAGTTGGTGTGTGTCGCGCTCGGTCAGCGGGCGCGGGCCGCGATCGCCGCGTTCCTGCGCGACCAGGGCGATCCGGCCCAACATGTCACCGTACTGCTGCTGGCGGGACCGGTGCCGCAGGATCTGGCCGCGGCAGTCGATGTGGCAGGCATTCGCGCAGCGGTTGAATTCGTCGCGCCGCAAGGGCTGTCGCCGGGGCAATGGCTGGACGAGCGCATGCGCACGAACTCGCCCGACCTGCTGGTCTATGCGCGCATGCCCACGGCGCTGCTGCTGAGCGCGCGCTGGCGGGCGCCGAGTCTGCTGCTGCCACCGCCTGCGCCGGTTATCCGACCGGCTCTGCAGCGCGACATGGACGCGCCCGATCTCGTCGACGATGGTGCTGCGCTGCGGGCTCGTTTCGAGTATGCGGCGGGCATCGGACGCCGCGCGCCGATCCCCGATCAACCGCTCGCGTTCGTCTCCGGCGGCCGGGTCGTCGCGTTGCTGACGACATGCGACGGCGAGGTCGAACTGCCCGGCGACTTGCGAGCCGACTCGTACGGCGTGTTTCGCACCAAAGAAACGGCACCATCGCAGCCGCTGGCCGATCTGGAGCAGCGCGTGGCCGTCCTCCGGCCCGCCACAGCGCCGCTCGTGCTGTTCGATGCCGAGCTGACGCCCGAGGAGCTACCCGCGCTGCGCGGGCTCGCCGCCGCGGGCGCACACGAGCTGTTGGCCGTGCGCATCCGGCCGATGCGCAGTTGCCGGTCGATCCGCGGACGGCTGCAGGCGGCCGGTTTCGAGCCGCGTGTCGTGGACGCCAGCCTCGTGCTCGACGAGGGCGCGGCGCTCGATGTGTCCGAGAATCTCGACGGGGTGCGCCTGGCGCGCGTCGCGGCGCATATGCGCGCCGCGGGGTTCCCGGTCGTTGCGATCGTCTATCGGGGCGCGGAACGACCCGCCGCACACGGCGTCGCGGCGCTGCTGGTGCACGAGATCGCCACCGCCGCGCCCCTGCCCGCGGCGCGCCTCGGGGGCCGGCGCATGGCGCTCGCGCAGCGACTCGAGGCGATGACCGCCGCGCCGGTCATCGCGGGCAACCGCGTCGACATCGAACTCGACAACGTCAAGGCGCGTCGCTGGCTGCTCGAGGCGATCGCCGCGGCCTCGCGGCGCATTCATCTGCAGGTCTACGCGGCTGCCGATGACGACGTTGGACGCCAGGTCGAAGCCGCCCTCATGCACGCAGCCGGGCGTGGCGTGACCGTGCGCTTGCTGATTGATTCGCTGCACGGCCAGCACGGCTCCCTGGGCGAGAGCAATCCGTTGCTCGAGCGCCTGGGCTCGCAGCCGGGAATCGAGCTGCGGGTGTCGCAGCCGATTACCGGCATGCCGTCGCTGCTGGACATCAAGCAGCGCGATCACCGTAAGCTGGTCGTCGTCGACAACCAGATCGCCCTGCTCGGCGGACGAAATCTCGCGCACGAGTACTACTCGGGCTTCGACGAAGTGCCGCTCACGCCGCAGTCGATGTGGCGCGAGGTGCCGTGGCTCGACGCCGGCGCCCGTGTGGAGGGTCCGGCCGTCGCAGCCCTCGAGCGTGCGTTCCTGAACGCATGGACGGACCAGGGCGGTTCGGCCTTCGATGTCGCCGACACAGCGCCGGCCGGCGGCGCGCCGGCGCGCGTCGTGATCCACCGCGGATTGCGCGACGCCGCCACGCTCGAGGCGTACCTGGCGATCATCGAGACGGCGCAGTCACAGTTGCACGTGGTGTGCGGATTTCCGCTCATCCTCGAAATCCAGCACGCGCTGCTGCGCGCGTTGCGGCGCGGTGTGCGGGTTTCGACGCTGTTCGGCCAGCTCACACCCACGCACGGTGGTACGCGGTTCGAGGGACCCTGGGCCTCGGCCAGAACGGCGGGGACGGCGCTGGTGCACTCGCGCATGGATGCACTGGTCGCGGCAGGCGCCGACGGCTACTTGTTCACCGTCTCGCCACGGCCGGCGTGGGCCGCGGAGCTCGGCGCGGTTCAATCGCACGTGCACGCGAAAGCCATGAGCGCGGACGGCCGGGTCTGCGCGGTGGGCAGCGCCAACATGGACATCACGGGCGGCTACTGGGAGTCCGAGCTGCTGCTGGTCGTCGAAGACGCATCGATCGTCGGCGCATTCGATGCGCGAGTCGCCGAACTGATCGCCGACTCGGTGCGCGTGGACCGCGACGACCCGCAATGGCAGGCGATGGCCCGAGGCCGCCAGTGGTTGCGCTACTGGCCGGGCGTGCTGTCGCTCTAGGGCCTGCGGCTGCCGGCTAGCTCTCGGACTGGGCGTGATCACCGAACTCGGTCACGCGCCCCTGCGGGCGAAGCTCGGCGATGTAATGGTGCGGCCCATGCTCGGCCATCGAATAGTGCGAGGACGCGCGCCGCTTCTCGGAAGCAAAGAGCGCCAGCAGCGAACTCGGCAGTTCCTTCGTCCCGGCGAGCTGTGCCGTCGCGACCTCGGCCGGCTCCCAGCGGCCGTCCGCGTACCGGTATTCGTGTCCGAAATGCACGAGTTTGCCCCATGCGACGGGCGGCAGGGCGGGCACGGGGTCGCGCAGGCGGACGTGGCGGAACAGTATTTGCCCCACTTGCGCGGCGCGTGGCGGCAACGGTTCGCCCATGACCGGCGGCTGCCCGAACGTATAAACGGCACGCAGTCTTTCGGCGACGGCGCGGTCCGCGCCATCGCTGTCCAGCGTCAAGGCGAACAGGACGGCCATCGCGCCGCCGAGGCTGTGGCCGGTGACGTACAAGGCTTCGAGCGGAGACTCAAGCGTCTCCTGCGGATCGGCGAGCGATCTCCCCTGCAGTGCGAGCTGCAACTCGTCGAGCACCGCCCAGCGCGTGGCGCGCACATTGCGGTGGTAACCCGCATGCACCCGCAGCGGCTGCGCATCATCCGGGTCGACGCTGAAGGAATCCGACCCGACGTCGGCATTGCCAATCCAGTTTAGCAGCGCGGTCGGTTCCGTGCCGCGATAGCTCAAGATCACCACCCGGCCGCAGCGGCTCTGCACGAGGTAGGCGGTCGAGAAGATGAACATGACATCGACGGTCTGAGCGACGCAGGCGCAGCCGTTCGATTCGAGCCCGAGTCGGGTCATGATCGTCGCCACGGTCTCGATGTCCGAATAGGCGTAGCCCGCACAGGTGCCGAGCACATGCGCAACGGTCGCGTCGCGCGTGGCGGCCGCCGCCGTGTGCGCGGTCAGCAGATCATCGGCGAGGTGTTCGTACACCGGGAAAGGGGGCCGGCAATCGCCGCCCCGGGTTCTGCGAGTTTCCATTGGGTTTGATTCAGGCAAGGGGGACGGAAGCGGCCATGGCGACCAGGGCATGATACATGGGTCGGAGAATTCCTGACGTGCGCGCGCCGAGGGACGATGGGCTAATGATTCGCATCACGCCCGCCATTGCCGGCGTCCTGGGTGGCCAGCCCGCCTATGGCGGCCCAATCGAGGTTGTCGCCGCCCTGGGCGAGGAGGCGCAGAAATCGATCATGCAGCAGGCTTCCCAGCGGCATGGGCACGCGGAGACTCTCGGCCGCAGCCAGCGCGAGGCGGATGTCTTTGTATCCGAGCGGCGCGGCGAATGCCGCCGGCTCAAACTTGCCTTGAGCGATCAAGCCGCCGTAGGTTATGTACGACGGGAGGTTAAACACCGTGGAGGTCAGGAGCTCGACGTACGCGCGCCGGTCGATGCCGGCCTTTCCGATGAGCGCGATGGCCTCGCCCAGCGCCTCGATGGCAGCCGCCAGCAAAAAATTTCCGCTGAGCTTGACGAGATTCGCCGCCCACGGTTGCGTACCGATCGGTAGCGTCTTCTGACCCAACGCGGCGAATAGCGGGCGGCACGCATCAACTGTCCCGGAGTCGCCCGCGGCGACAATGAATAGCTTTGCCGAAGCCGCCATGTCCGGGCGCCCGAACACCGGCGCAGCAACGTAGCGTTGTCCGGCGTCCGTGTGCGCCTGCGCCAGATGTTCGGAGAGCGCGACGCTGATACTGCTCATGGAGATATGAATCGCTCCCTTTGGCAGACTGGCGATGAGTCCATCGTGTGCGAGCACGATATCGGATGCTGCGGTGTCGTCCGCAAGCATCGTGATTACCGCTTCACCGCGGCACGCATCGGCAAGAGTTTTTGCCTCGCTTGCACCGAGCGCGATGAGCGAGCCGCTTCTTCCGGGACTGCGGTTGAATACGGTGACGTCATGACCGGCCCTCACGAGATTGGCCGCCATCGCCGAGCCCATGCGGCCGAGTCCAATGAATCCGAGCTTCATGTCGTTGTCTCCGCATTATCGGGCAGTTCGGAACGTTGCAGGGGAGCCATGAACTCGGGACCAATGGGATCGCGAACCGCCGCGTTCACGATGCGGTCGATCTGCTCCCTGTCTCCCATGTCGAGCGACCAACCAGCAACCCCGAGCGCTGCCTCCACCTGATCGGGGTGACGGCCGCCCCAAAGTGCGACACTGATGCCCTGGTCGAGCATCCAGCGCACGGCCAGATGGATCACGCGCCGGTGGAAGCGACGCTGTGCGAGTTCATCGAGTTGCCGTACGGCGTTGAGATACTGCGCAAAACGGGGTGGCTGGAATTTTGGGTCGATGCGCCGCAGATCATCGCCCTCGAAGGTGGTGTCCGGCCGCATGCGCCCGCTCAGCAACCCGCGACATAGCGCCCCATAGCCCAGCGTCACGATGTTGTTGGCGCGACAGTAGGGCAGGATCTGCGCTTCAATGGACCGCTCGAAAAGATTGAAGGGTGGCTGCAGTACGTGCAGCGGGGCCACTTGGCGGAAGCGCTCCATCTGCGCCACCGAGAAATTGCTGACGCCGATGGCGCGGATCTTTCCCTGCTCGTAAAGCGAGCGCATGGCCTCGGCAGTTTCCTCCACTGGCACCAGGGGGTCGGGCCAATGGACCTGGTAGATGTCGATGTAATCGGTTCGCAGGCGGCGCAGCGAATCATCGACCTCTTGCAGGATCCGAGCGCGCGTCGCATTCCGATAGATCTTCCCGTCGCGCCATTCCAGTCCCGTCTTGGTGGAGATGACGGCCTGAGTGCGCAGGCGCGCGAGAGCTGTGCCTACGATCTCCTCGGATACGCCGAAGCCGTAGACTGGTGCGGTATCGATTAGATTGATGCCTTGACGCAGCGCTGCGCGAATGGTTGCAACCGATTCGCGTTGATCGGTTCCGCCCCACATCCAGCCGCCCATGGCCCACGTTCCGAGTGCCACCCGCGAGAGCCGCAGCTGGGCATCGGGAATTTCCACAAATTCAGTCTCGACGGTCGGTGTCCGGGTATGCGTTGACGGTGTCATGAAATGTGCGCTCCTGGTTGAATCAATGGGTACACCTTGGACTCGACGGGTGTTCGGCGTATTGCTGATTCCGCCGTATCGGTTACACATGAAATCAGCCGGAGTGCAAGCCGCAACCGCCGTTCCACCTGCGCGCTGCGACCGACGCCGCTGATACACCAAGTGCAGAAGTGCTCGCAATTATTGGTCAGCAGGCGATAATCATTTTCACCGAGGCGCGCGCGAGCGCGCCGGACAATCTCCTCGGGCGAATAAGGCGACCGCAGGTGATCGAGGACCCGCACAGCGTGACCGACGGCAAATTGAGACAGGGATACCTCCTCGACCGGCCCGCATTGCCAGAATCCAGAGCTGCCCGAGTAATGCACGACTCGACCGTGGCCGACATACACACCATGATGGCTGTACCCACGACGCGAGGTCGTCAGATGGGCGCCCAGAGGAGGTTCCTGCTCCAGTCCCGATGGCCAGCGCGGGTCGGGGGCCACGTGTTGTGTGATCGCGAGCCTGTCGTCCATTCAATTGCACCTCGGAGCAATTTCGGACCTCGCGGGTTACAACTGGATTGCTGGATCCTCGTGTCGCATTTCGATTGCATTGCGCTCGGATCCGGCGCGGCCAAGCCCAACCGGCAATGTGGGAGCGTTCAATGTCCCGCCGATTGCGGGCTGGCAGCAGTAGCCACGCCGGTCGCGCCGTGGACCGGTGACTTGGCAGCGAAACCGTCCGCGATCATGCGGAGGAGAAATGCAGTGATCAGCAATGCAGCAACGAATGCGAACATTCGGATGGTATTCATCGCTTGCACTTAGCTAAGCTACGATGCTGTGACGCCGTGGCGTACACGCCTGCTGCTAGTTGCGCGCGATATTTATTCCAATCGAACATCATGCTTTGTCCCTCCGCTGTGAGCGTGCTCTCTATGTGTTGGTGCCATGGGGCGCTTAGGGTGTGCCCACCGCGACGGCAGTGGCATGAAAGGGCTTCGCTATCGCGTTCGGATCGGCCGGACCAAACAGCGTCTTGAGTTGACCCTCGAGTACGTAACCGGTCGTACCTACGACGGCGACGGACACCGGACCGTCGGGAAACCCTTCTTTCAATGTCTCGAGCTCTCCCGTATCGCCGTTGATCTTGAGGCGTGCGAGCCGCCCGACTCCGCCGCTTTCCACGAGCAGGATGCTGTCCTTTCCAAAGCTGCGCATACCGTCGGGACGCTCGATGGGCCGCCTGAGCAAGACCTCGGCAATCGTGCCCGATTTGCCGTCGCCGTCGATCAGAATGCTGAAAATCCTGCTCGTATTCAGCGTATTGACGAAGACGCGATTGTCGAGGATCGATATACCGTCGAGGATCCCGCCCTTGGGGCCGAAGGCACCGTCACCTGCCCAGACCTGCAGCTGCCGGCCACCGTTCGCGAGACGATCGACTTGCATGTTATTGCTGTCCGTAACATACGTCGCGCCGTCCGGACCTATCGCGATGTCATTGCAGAAAGCGTCGGCCGTCGGCAGTACATAGCGTGCCTTGAGCGTCCCGGTTTGCAGATCGAATGCGTGCAGAGCCGACGCGGCTTGCGCCGCTGCGTGGTTTGACCCGTGTGCCGAGGAAAAGCACGCCCACAGCGTATTGAATTTGTCGTCGGCGAAAACGCCGAACACGCCCAGCGAGGCCTCACGGTCTGGCCCGATCCATGGCTCGGCAGTCGCCGAACCCGGCTTCACGCGAAAGATCGTGCGCGTGCCAATGCTGCCGATGATGACTGTGCCGTCCGCCGTCGAGGTGAGACTCTCGGGATAAATCTTCTCGCCGGGTATGGCGAGTTCGGCCGGAACCGTCGCGCCAGTGCTCGCTGTGGCGGACGTACGGTGGCTCAAGCCCCAGATGTACGCGGCAACCGCCGACACCTGCGCAGCGGTGAGCTGCGTCCCGCCCATGGGTGGCATGGGGGAGCGATATTGTTTGGGTTGCGGCACGCCGGCAGCGATTGTTTTCGCGATCGCAGGGTAGCTACCATCACTCCACAGCCACTGCGTGTCGGTGAGATCGGGACCCAGAGCCGTGCCCGCCGCGTCCGCGCCATGGCAGCCCGTGCAGGTCGCTCCGCCGACTTGACCGTGGTAGATGCGATCGCCCAGCGCAACCATCTCCTTCGTCGCGCCCGCGGGCACGGGAAGGCTCGCGGTCGTGGCGCCGGCATCGGGATGAGTGCCTTCCGGAGGTTTGGCGTCATCGACGCTGATCTTGCCGGCGGATGCCGATGCGCTTGGACAGGGAGTGAACTCGGCAGGGCCGCCTGCAGCGCCTGATCCTCCACGGTAGACGATGCGGTAGATCCTTCCGCGCACATCATCGGAGACGTACAGCGAGCCGTCGGGGCCGACCGCTACGCCGGACGGACGATGCGCAGCTTGGCCCGGCGACTTCACCGCTCCAGCAAATCCATCGGCAAAGATCTCGCAGCGACCCGAAGCGTGATCGCCTGCCAAGGCTTGGAAGACGACGTTGTAGCCGGCTTGGGGGTAGGGTGCTCGATCCCATGATCCGTGAAAGGCGATGAACACGCCGTGACGGTAATGAGCCGGGAATTGCTGCTTGTCGTACAGAGCCATCGCGTTGGGTGCCCAATGCGCGGGAAACGCCGCGATCGGAGGACCCTTGGTCGCGCAGGGACCGACCTTGTTGCCGCCGTCGCCGCCGTATTCGGGAGCGAGCACTAATTTGCCCCGCACTTCGTCGTAGTAGCATTCCGGCCAACCGTAGTCGCCGCCCCTTTTCAAGAGCAGCAACTCTTCAGCCGGAAGCGTGGCCTCCTCGTCGGGTTTGTACAGATCCGGCCAATTTGCATGCAACTGGTCGCGTCCGTGTTGCGTGACGAACAGGTGATGTCCCGTGACATCGATGGCGAAGCCCTCCGCGTTGCGTATGCCGGTGGCAAAGCGCTCGGCGGGGGAGAATGTTTGATTCGTCTTGTGCGCGTCATAGCGCCAGATGCCGCCGCGCGTCTCGAGTTCCATACAGGGGTCGATGCCTGGCGATTTCGGCGTGCGATTTTGCACCTGGCAGGCATTGGTCGCCGTGGCCACGTCAATATACAGCGAGCCGTCGGTATCGATCGCGAAGGGATGCATGGGATGATCGCCTCCCAGCGGCAATCCGGTCACGACGGGCACCGCGGGACTCTGCGGGACGATCGAATCGGCCGGCAGCGTATAGCGCACG
>Ga0209415_10020551_pt1 | contig 10249 bp, 8 predicted proteins | sample PeaSoiSIISIP2007_FD_187696 | JGI IMG/M metagenome (GOLD analysis project Ga0209415, IMG submission 187696) | Peat soil microbial communities from Weissenstadt, Germany - SII-SIP-2007 (SPAdes) (version 2) | ecosystem: Environmental > Terrestrial > Soil > Wetlands > Peat | place: Germany...
TATCTGCGGACCACTGACGTCACGGGCGTGGCGGAAATGCCGGCGGGGACGGAGATGGTGATGCCGGGAGATAACGTCAGCCTGGTGATCGAGCTGATCACGCCGGTGGCGATGGAGAAGGGCTTGCGATTCGCGATTCGCGAAGGCGGGCACACGGTCGGCGCCGGAACCATCAGCGAGATCGTGCAGTAGGAAGAGATTAGGGTTCATGGAGTGAGAACAACAGGAGAACCGGTTGTCGGTTCTCAGTTCTCAGAATTCAAGATTTGAGCTGTGAGCTAGAAGCTAACAGCTAGGAGCTGTTTTCATGCCCCGAGAAATCATTACGTTGCAGTGCGGTGAGTGCAAAGAGCGAAATTATTCGACTACCAAGAACCGGAAAACCACGCCGGACCGGCTGGAATTGAAGAAATTCTGCGGCCGTTGCCGGAAGCATACGCCGCATAAAGAAGTTAAGTAGTCAGGAGTCAGGAGTCAGCTGGTTCGCTGAAAGCTGACGGCTGACGGCTGATTGCTGAAAGCTGGGTAGTAGGGGCGTAAGCTCAACGGTTAAACTGCCGGTCTCCAAAACCGGACTTGGGGGTTCGAATCCCTCCGCCCCTGCCAGAGTGTGAAGACAGACCAGAAGTTGGGGTGGAGTGATGGGAGTCGAGACAAAGAAAATGGCAAAGGCAATCGCAGCGGCGGCGGACGAGGGCTTTGCGGGACGGCTCAAGTCCTGGCCAGAACGCATCAAGACGTTTTATAACGACGTCCGTACCGAAATGAGAAAGGTTACGACGCCGTCGTTTAAGGACGTGCGCGCCACGACTCTTGTGGTCATTATCACCGTCACCCTGTTCGGAGCATACTTCTGGATCGTGGACAACACCATCGGCAACGCCATCAACTATCTCTTCAAGTACTTGACCCATCGCTGAGGTCAAAGAAGCGAAGAAGGAAGCAGTCTTAGAGCACGATATGCCGGACGAAGAAAAAAACGGTACCTTGGAAGCCAGCGTAGAAACGCCCGCGGCCGCAGATGGCGGCAGCGCTGTGGCGGAGCCTCCCCGCAATCCGAACATGAAGTGGTACATCATTCACTCCTATTCGGGATTCGAGCGGAAGGTGAAGGAGTCGCTGGAGTCGCGCATCCAGGCGTTCGGCCTGCAAGACAAGATCGGCAAGGTGCTGATCCCGACCGAGTCGGTCACCGAAGTGCGCGGCGGCAAGAAGTATACGAGCGAACGGATGTTCTATCCAGGTTATGTGCTGGTGGAAATGGATATGGACGATCATGTCTGGCACGTCGTGAAGTCAACGCCGCGCGTGACTGGATTTGTAGGTACGGGCCAGCAACCCACGCCGCTGTCCGAGGAAGAAGTCCAGCACATCGTGTATCGCGTAGGCGAGTCCAAGGACAAGCCCAAGCTCAAGGTAAAGTTCGAAAAGAACGACTCGGTGCGCATCACCGAGGGACCATTCGCGAGTTTCACTGGCGTTGTGGACGACGTCAACGACGAGCGTGAGACCCTGAAAGTGATGGTCACGATTTTCGGGCGCTCGACGCCGGTAGAGTTGGAATTTAACCAGGTGGAGAAGGTGGCATAAGGCAGTTGCTGGTAGCTAGGGGCTAGCAGCTAGGAGCCGAGGCAAGAGATTATGGCGAAGAAAGTCACAGGTTCGGTAAAGCTTCAGATCGCGGCGGGCAAGGCAACACCGGCCCCGCCGGTAGGTCCGGCTCTTGGCCAGGCGCAGATCAACATCATGGAGTTCTGCAAGCAGTTCAACGCCCGCACTAGCGCGAAGGAACTGGAAGGGCTCATTATTCCGGTGGTGGTTTCGGTTTATAACGACCGGTCATTTACTTTCATCACCAAGACGCCCCCGGCTTCGATCTTGCTCAAGCGCGCCGCCGGAATTGCCAAGGGATCGGGAGCTCCGAACAAAGACAAGGTCGGCAAGGTTACGGCCAAGCAGGTGGAGGACATCGCGAAGCAGAAGATGCCCGATCTGAATGCCGCGTCCGTGGAGACTGCGATCAAGAGCATTCGCGGAACGGCGCGGTCGATGGGGATTGAAGTGGTTGGATAGTGGAGCGCCGCCGTCCGCGGCGGCCTGATGGGTGGGCGGGACGCCCGCCAGAGGGCCGGCCAGAGGCCGGCGCTACAGTCGAAGCACTACGGCGCATCAAAATAACGATGTGCGGTGGGAGACGAGGAAACGAATGAAAAAGTCAGGGAAAAACATCACCAAGGCGCGGCAGGCGGTGGAGAAGCACCCCTACCCGCTGAAGGAAGCGGTTCCGCTTCTGCAAAAGGTGAAATACGCCAAGTTCGACGAGACGGTCGAGATCACGATGCGCCTAGGCGTGGATCCCAAACATGCCGACCAGATGGTGCGCGGAACCGTTGTTTTACCTCATGGGCTGGGCAAGTCGAAGCGCGTGCTGGTCATTGCCAGCGGCGACAAGATCAAGGAAGCCGAGCAGGCCGGCGCTGATTTCGTTGGCGGCGAGGAAATGGTCGAAAAGATCAACAAAGAGAATTGGACCGACTTCGACGCGCTGATCGCGACGCCGGACGTCATGAAATCGGTCGGACGGCTGGGTAAAGTTCTCGGTCCTAAAGGCCTGATGCCCAATCCGAAAACTGGTACCGTCACTTTCGATGTTGCCAGGGCGGTTCAAGAGGTGAAGGCAGGCAAGGTCGAATTCCGTACGGACAAAACGGCCCTGGTGCATGTTCCCGTGGGCAAGATTTCGTTCCCACCCGAGAAGCTGATCGAAAACGCCACAGTGCTGATCAGCAGTGTGGTCAAGGCAAAGCCTACCGTGGCGAAGGGGAAGTATGTGAAGGGTTGCTATCTGAGTTCCAGCATGGGCCCGGGAATTCCGATTGATACGAGCGCGGTCGAAGCCGCGGCAAAAGCTTGATAAGGAAGCGCGCCAAACACGCGGCTAACGCGCGTTCGGCGCAACGCGCGGCGCGCCTAGGTCCTTCGGCGACGAAAAGCGAGTCGCCTCAGGCTGACAACTTACGTTGAGGGATTAAGACATGGCGGTTACCAGAGCAAAGAAACAAGAACAGGTGGAGAAGCTGGGCAAGGCGCTGAAGGGCGCCTCCAGCTTGATCGTGACCACCTACAACAAGCTGACCGTAGCTCAGGACTATGAGCTGCGTAAAACCCTACGCAGTTCAGGTGCGAAGTACGTGGTCGTGAAGAATACTTTGGCGGAGCGCGCGGCGAAAGGCACGAGCGTCGAAGAGGCTCTGAAGAACCTCTCGGGCGTGACCTCCATCGCCTACACAGGAGGCGACCCGGTAGCGCTGGCTAAGGCGCTGTCCAAGTACGCCAAGGACAATCCGGAGTTCACTTTCAAAGCCGGCGTAGTGGAAGGGCGCGTGGTCTCGATCAATGAGATCAAAGCGCTGGCCACGATGCCGTCGAAAGAGGAGATCTACTCCAAGCTCCTGTTCCTGATCAGCGCTCCGGCGCAGCGGTTGGTCACGGTGATGAATGCTGTGGGACGCGACATTGCGGTAGTGATCAACCAGGGTGTAGAGAAGCAGAAGTTCAAGGAGGCATAGGATTTGTAATTTGTAATCGGGTAATTTGAAATTGCTAAATTGCCAATTACAAATTCACGAAATTGCCCAATCAAGTTCTGTTATCAGTAGCCAAGGGTTGCGCGGTTTCAAGCCTGCTGCGTGTCTGGCGCAGCGGTTCAGAAACCTGGTAGCACTGGAAACTTGAGCCGCGGATAACGAAATCAGGGAGATGTAGCTAGCTACATCTCTACATAAGAGAATTGGAGAACTCAACATGGCGGATTTGCAGCAGTTGGAAGAACAGATTGTGGGGCTGTCGCTGCTCGACGCAGCGCAGTTAGTAAAGAAGCTGGAGGAGCGGCTTGGCGTCTCGGCGGCGGCCGCAGCTCCAGTGGTCATGGCGGGGGGCGGCGGAGCAGCGGCCGCAGCTCCAGCGGAAGAGAAGACTGAGTTCAGCGTCGTCCTCAAAGAAGTGGGCGCCAACAAGATCAATGTAATCAAGGCTGTCCGCGAAGTAACCAGCTTGGGCCTGAAGGAAGCCAAGGATCTGGTGGATGGCGCTCCCAAGACAGTGAAAGAGGGCGTCTCCAAGGAAGAGGCGGAGAACATCAAGAAGAAGTTCACTGATGCCGGAGCCACTGTAGAAGTGAAATAGCTTGGCGACGAAAAACGATGGAGGGCGGGCGGGGACGCCCGGCCTCCATCAGCAGATTGCAAGTTCTATCGAGGCAAGCGATCTATTTGGTGAAGCGTTTGAAGCGGTGTTATCATCTATATCAATAACAACGCTTCCTGCTTCGTCGAGTGGCTGCGACCATCCATGGTAACGGGCCCAAGGGAAGCGGGCGTGGTCGCTGACACGGGTTGGCAGACTGTTCCGCGGGCAGGGCGGAACGGGAACAGGCCATAAATACTGGCGCGGAAACGACAAATTTCAACACAGGCCAAGCGCCGCAATGGGCGCCTGCGGGGAGTTATGTCCCTGCGGGCGCGTACCTGTTTGTCCAGGTTCTGCAGCACTGGTGTGGAGGCGGTCTTTCTCCGAGCAAAGGTAATGTCTGACCAATACGCCCCGTCTTCACACGCGCTTTTCACATTCTGCAGCTAGTCGCAGCCGACGGCTGCGCATGAAAGTTTGGGAGTGTCCGAATGTCGAAGAATAATACCTTCCGTAAACGCTTTGATTTCTCCAAAATTCCGGCGACCATCCAGATCCCGAATTTGATCGAGGTGCAGAAGCGTTCCTATGACCGCTTCCTGCAAATGGATCGCTTGCCCAGCGAACGCGACGATGCCGGCTTGCAGGCGGTTTTTCAGTCGGTGTTTCCGATTACCGACTTCCGCAACGTCTCGCAACTGGAGTTCGTCGACTACGCCATTGGCAACTGGGAGTGCAAGTGCGGCCACCTGAAAGGTCTGCATCACCTGCGCACCACTTGCAAGAACTGCGGATCGACGGTCATCACTGACCCATTTCACCCTGGCGATGTGCTCTGCCAAAAGTGCGGAACCTACAACGCGAATACACCCGATTTCTGCAACAAGTGCGGCGATCCCGTTGGGCTGCAGCTGAAATATGACGTGAGCGAGTGCGAAGAGCGGGGCATGACCTACTCGGCGCCGCTTAAGGTCACCATGCGCCTCACTATCTTCGATAAGGACGCGGAAACGGGCAACCGTTCCATCCGCGATATCAAGGAACAGGAAGTTTTCTTCGGCGACGTGCCGCTAATGACCCAGAACGGGACGTTCATTATCAACGGCACTGAGCGCGTGATCGTAAGCCAGTTGCATCGTTCGCCGGGCGTGTTCTTCGAAACTGCCAACAACCGCACCTACTTCCTGGGCAAGATCATTCCGTATCGTGGCTCCTGGGTTGAATTTGAATACGACCAGAAAAACGTGCTCTACGTGCGCATTGACCGCAAACGCAAGTTCCTGGGAACCATCTTCCTGCGCGCTCTCGGCCTGCGTTCCGGGGAGGACATTCTGCGCACGTTCTATACCGTGGACCGGCTGGTGATTCGCGACAAGAAGCTTTACTGGACGCTTGATCCGGCCAGCGAGAAGCCCACTAATTTGCTGGGAATGAAGCTGGCGCACAGCGTCAAGAGCAAGTCGGGAGAAGAGATCGCGCACTCTGGCCGCAAACTCAATGCGGCAACTCTGAAGGAAATTCAAAAGGCGAAGGTCAGCGAGATTGAAGTGGACGTCTCGGACCTGGAAGGCGCCTGGGTGGCCGGCGATGTGGTGGATACGACCACGGGCGAAGTGCTGCTCGAAGCCAACTCCGAGCTCACTGCCGATAAGGTGGCGAAGATTCTCGATGCAGCTGGCGTGGTCGAGCTCAATTTGTTCTTCCCGGAGCGCGACGATGTGGGCACCGTGATCAGCCAAACCTTGAAGCGCGACTCGGTGAAGACCCCGCAGGAAGCGCTGATCGAGATCTACCGCAAGCTGCGTCCTGGCGATCCGCCCACGCTGGATACCGCGACGGCACTCTTCCACGGGATGTTCTTCGACCCGCGCAAGTACGATTTTTCGCGCGTGGGCCGGCTGAAGTTCAACATCAAGCTGTTCGAAAAGAACGACGCCACCAGCCTGGAGAACCGCACGCTGGAGCCGGACGATTTCTACGGTACCATCCGCTATCTGCTCAAACTGCGCAAGAATATCGGCGCGGTGGACGATATCGATCACTTGGGCAACCGCCGGGTGCGCGCGGTGGGCGAACTGCTGGAGAATCAGTTCCGCATTGGTCTGGTCCGCATGGAACGCGCCATCAAGGAAAAGATGAGCGTGTACCAGGAGATGTCCACGGCCATGCCGCACGATCTGGTCAACGCCAAGCCGGTGATGGCGGCCATCCGCGAATTCTTCGGGTCCTCACAGCTTTCGCAGTTCATGGACCAGACGAATCCGCTTTCGGAAATTACTCACAAGCGGCGTCTGTCGGCCCTTGGACCGGGCGGTTTGTCGCGGGAACGTGCCGGATTCGAAGTCCGCGACGTGCACCCAACCCACTACGGACGTATCTGCCCGATCGAGACCCCCGAAGGTCCGAACATCGGTCTGATTTCGTCATTAAGCTGCTATGCGCGGATCAACGACTACGGCTTTATCGAATCGCCCTACCGGCGCGTAAAGAACGGTCGCGTGGTGGACTACGTCAGCGTGGTCAATGCGGGAGATAGCGACCATAAGGTCGGAGACCACCTGGAGAAGCACGAGATTGAGAGGATCAATGCCGAGCTGAAGGATCGTCGTAAGAAACCGGCGGAGGTTGAGCCCTATTCCTTCTATCTCTCGGCTTGGGAGGAAGACCGGCACGTAATCGCTCAGGCCAACGTCGAACTCGACGATAAAGGCCGGATCGTCGGCGATCTGGTCAACGCCCGTAAGGCCGGCAACTTTGTGTTGGTCAATCGCGATGAGGTGGATTACATCGACGTCAGCCCCAAGCAGTTGGTCTCTGTGGCAGCTTCGCTGGTGCCCTTCCTGGAGCACGACGACGCCAACCGAGCGCTGATGGGCGCGAACATGCAACGCCAGTCGGTTCCACTGCTGCGGGCGGAAGCTCCCATCGTGGGCACGGGGATGGAAGGGGTTACGGCGCGCGACTCTGGCGCCGTCATTCTGGCACGGCGTAATGGAGTGATCGATTCGGTGGACTCGGAGCGCATTATTGTGCGGGTCGAGGGCGAGCACCATCCGGGACAACTCTCCCGCGAGGTAGGCAGCGACATCTATCAACTCACGAAGTTCAAGCGCTCCAACCAGAACACCTGCATCAACCAGAAGCCCATTGTCGAGAAAGGCGCGCGAGTCGTGAAAGGGCAGGTGATCGCCGACGGTCCCTGCACCGACCACGGCGAGTTGGCGCTCGGGCGCAATGTGCTGGTCGCCTTCATGCCCTGGCGCGGCTACAACTTCGAGGACGCGATCCTGGTTTCCGAGAAGCTGGTGAAAGAGGATTACTACACTTCCGTTCACATCGAGGAATTCGAGCTCGAGTCGCGTGACACCAAACTGGGACCGGAAGAAGTCACTCGCGATATTCCCAATGTCAGCGAGACCATGCTGCGCAACTTGGACGAAGCCGGCGTGATTCGCATCGGCGCCACCGTGAAGCAGGGCGACATTCTCGTGGGCAAGGTGACGCCTAAGGGCGAAACTCAGCTCACGCCGGAAGAGAAGCTGCTGCGCGCCATCTTCGGGGAAAAAGCTGGAGATGTCCGCGACGCTTCGCTCTACTGCCCGCCGGGCATCGAGGGCGTGATCGTAGACGTCAAGATCTTCTCCCGCAAAGGCCAGGAGAAAGACGAGCGAGCCAAGTCCATAGAGGCATCGCAGATCGCCAAGTTGGAAAAGAACCTTTCCGATGAAATCCGCATTCTGACCGACGAGCGCCTCAAGCGTCTGGAGAACATTCTGGGTGGCAAAGAAGTCCAGGCTGACCTGCACGATGAGCGAACGAACAAGCGTTTGCTTACCAAGGGACTCATCCTGGACCGCGATACCATCGAGCGCATCTCCACCCGCAACCTGAAGCGCATCAAGTACGCCGACAAGGATCCGCGGGTGAATGAGCAGATCGACGAAATCGAGGAAATGACCTCGCGTCAGATTGACGTGCTCAAGAAAATTGTCAACGAAAAGAAAGACAAACTCACCAAGGGCGACGAACTGCCGCCGGGCGTGATCAAGCTGGTCAAAGTCTACATCGCCATGAAGCGCAAGCTTAGCGTGGGCGACAAGATGGCCGGCCGTCACGGGAACAAGGGCGTGATCGCGCGCATTCTGCCGGACGAAGATATGCCGTACCTCGCAGATGGCACACCGGTGGAAATCGTGCTCAACCCGCTGGGCGTCCCCTCCCGTATGAACGTGGGACAGATTCTCGAAACCCACCTGGGATGGGCCGGACACGAACTGGGCAAGAAAATAAGCCAACTGCTGGCCGAGAACACGCGCGAGGACGCGATCCGGCGCGAACTCAAGGCGCTGTTCAAAGATACGACCCTGGCTCAGGCGATCACCGACCTGAGCGATGAGGAACTGATGGCCGTCGCTCCCACTCTGACGCGCGGCGTCTACACAGGTTCGCCGGTGTTTGACGGCTCGCGCGAAAGCGAGATCAAGGCGCTGCTCAGGCAGTCGGGTCTCCCTGAAGCCGGCAAGACCTACTTGTACGACGGCATGACCGGCGACAAGTTCGAACAGCCGGTCACGGTCGGCTACATCTACATGCTCAAGCTCTCGCACCTGGTGGACGACAAGATCCACGCTCGCTCCATCGGACCGTACTCGCTCATCACCCAGCAACCTCTGGGCGGCAAGGCGCAGTTCGGCGGCCAGCGATTTGGAGAGATGGAAGTCTGGGCGCTGGAGGCGTACGGCGCGGCTTTCATCCTGCAAGAACTGTTGACGGCAAAGTCGGACGACGTTTATGGCCGCACCAAGATCTACGAGGCCATTGTCAAAGGCGAAGCTGCCATGGAGCCGGGGGTGCCGGAATCGTTCAACGTGCTGATTCGCGAGTTGCAGTCGCTGTGCCTGGATGTGGAACTGATTAAGGCCGGAGAGAAGAAACCGGTCGCAGCAGCAGCGGATTAAAACATCGGTCGTTAGCCGTTGGTCGTTGACGATTCACCGGCGGGCCGATGACGGCGCAGAAATTTAAGGAACTGGACTCGCAGTCGAGCTCTTAAGGCTGAGAGCCAAGTAAATTCGATGGTTTGGCCAAGGACGAACGGCCAACACCCAACGACGCATTGAGAGCCGCCCGCGGCGGCGAACGGCCGCAGGAAGTGGAGGAACACCTTGTTTCGTTCGAGCCCCTTTGATCTGGCAAATCCTATCGCCGATTTCGATGCCATTCGCATCAGCTTGGCTTCTCCGGAAAAAATCCGGAGCTGGTCGCACGGCGAGGTAACCAAACCGGAGACCATCAACTATCGCACCTTCAAGCCGGAGCGCGATGGCCTGTTCTGCGCCCGTATTTTCGGCCCAGTGACGGATTGGGAGTGTCTCTGCGGCAAGTATAAGCGCATGAAGCACCGCGGCGTAATTTGTGACAAGTGCGGTGTGGAAGTCACGCTCTCCAAGGTGCGCCGTGAACGTCTGGGCCACATCGAGCTGGCATCCCCGTGCTCGCATGTGTGGTTTTTCAAGGGATTGCCCAGCCGCATCGGCCACCTGCTCGACATCTCGCTGCGCGATCTGGAGTCCGTGCTCTATTTCGAGGCCTACGTAGTGGTCGAGCCCGGCGAGGCTCCAGTGAAAGAGCGCGAGGTCATCAAGGACGAGACCAAGTTCCGCGAGTTGGACCAGCAGTTCCGCCCTGCCGGCTTCAAAGCCATGATGGGAGCGGAGGCGATCAAAGAACTGCTCAAGCGCGTGGATGTCGAAGGCCTGTCCACCGAGTTGCGCGAGAAGATGAAGCATGAGAGCTCGCTGCAGAAGCGGCTCAAGTATGCCAAGCGCCTCAAGGTGGTCGAAGCGTTCCGCCGCAGCGGCAACAAGCCGAACTGGATGATCCTGGACGTAATCCCGGTCATCCCGCCGGAGTTGCGCCCCTTAGTGCCCCTGGACGGCGGGCGCTTTGCCACCTCCGACCTGAACGACCTTTATCGCCGAGTGATCAACCGCAATAACCGGTTGAAGAAGCTGATGGACCTGCACGCGCCGGAAGTGATCGTGCGCAACGAAAAGCGCAT